>Ga0187892_10000022_pt1 | contig 316075 bp, 278 predicted proteins | sample MA1701073metaG_FD_139345 | JGI IMG/M metagenome (GOLD analysis project Ga0187892, IMG submission 139345) | Bio-ooze microbial communities from a basaltic lava cave in the Kipuka Kanohina Cave System on the Island of Hawaii, USA - MA170107-3 metaG ...
ACGGTATCGAGCTCATAGCTGCCGGTGATGTGTCCCAGCATCAGCACCGCCGCCAATAGACACAGGCCGCCGAGCGCCGTGACGAGCAGGGCCATGGTCGCGCCGCGACGCGCGTCATCGCGGTGGTACCAGTAGGCGATCAGCATGAACGAGGTAAAGCTCGTCAGCTCCCAGAAGACCACGAGCTGGATGAGATTGCCGGAGAGCACGATGCCGAGCATCGCGCCCATGAACGCCAGCAGAAACGCGAAGAACCGCGGCACGGGATCGGCCGGCGACATGTAGTAACGCGCGTAGAGCACGACGAGCGCGCCGATTCCCGTCACGAGCGCCGCAAAAATCCACGCGTAACCGTCCATGCGCAGATGCAGGACGAGTCCGATCTGAGGAACCCGGGGGACGCTGGCGTGGATGACACCGTTATCGGTAACTTGTGGGTAGAGCGTCGCTACCAGGATCACGCTTGCGACACTGACCGCACCGGCGAGCCACGCCTCGATATTGCGAGCGTTCGAAGGCAGGAGCGCTGCGCACACGCTGCCAAGGAAGGGAAGCAACAGGATCCAGGCGAGACTCATGAAGTGATTCTAGCAGCAGCGGCGACGATGAATTCGCCGCGGCCCGCCATCGAGTAGGGCGAGCCCGAAGCAACTCCCCTGCCTCCGAGTCAGAACCGGTGCTCGATCCCTGAACCTTTGCGACGTTGTCGCCGAACGTCCAGGCCAGCGATCCGCCGAATCCTTCCTCGTCCACGGCGCCGACATCCGTACGTTAGTACAGCAGCATGAACCGCGCGGGGCCGAAGGTATAACCACCGACGACGCGTGTGGTCTCGACACCCTCGCCGTCGACATCGAGGTCGTGCGCGACTGCCGCGTAGATGAGATCTGTCTTGTAGTTGAGCGATAGCGAACTCCGGTCGGCAACCCCGTCGTTTCCGGCAGACGGATCCTCGCCAGGAAAGAAATTCACAGTCGCGCTGATCGCCCCGGCGAAAGTCGGCGTGGTGTAGCCGATGTAGTCCCTGAGCCGGTTCTCGCCGTTGAAGACCTTGCCGATGTCGCCTTCGAGATCGAGTATGGGAGCCGTGCAGCGCGACGCATGATGTTCCCCTTGTCGTGAACCTGTGGCTGCCCACATTTCCCTGACCTCAGAGGCGCCCGACCATACGCCGGTCGACCGGTTCTGAACATTGGCCAGAGTTCCATGCTGTCCGACACATGTGCCGGATGCGGGCAGCAGGACCTTGCGTCGCAGAACGCCAATTGACCCTGTGCACGGTTGTTCTATCTTGCGCAACGAGCGGCGATTCGCTCCGGGCCGCCGTAGCGTGGGGCATCGTTGCTTTCAATCAGGATTTCGACGCGTCGGTTTAACGCGTGGGCCTGGTTGCTGAAGGTGAAGTCGACGGGACGGCGCTCGCCCAAACTGGCGACCTGGATCGTTTCCGCGCGCACGCCCGCCGCAACCAGTGCACGCTTGACGGTACTGGCGCGTCGCAGGGCGAGATCATTGTTGTATCTGCACGCGCCCTGGTAGTCCGTGTGGCCGACGACTACGATGCGCGCGGGCTCGTGGCGCCTGAGCTGTCGGGCCAGCGAAGGGACTGCCTGTCGCACAGGACTATCGAGCTTCGTGTGGTTGAAGCAGAAGTGGAGTGATGGCCCCCAGGCGCGCAGCGACGGATCGGAATAGGTCGGCGACATGGCGTGTCGCGACTTCGTCGTACCGTCCCACGCGGCCGCAGCGAGTTCAGCCGCTGCTGGAATGTCATCCGGAACGGCACCGGCGTGTTGCTGCAGCAGGTCGTACTTCAGTGCAGTGACTCCGCTGTCGGCGCACGTTTCGCGCAGCAATTCGCGTGCCTCGCTGAAGTCTGGTATCGGTCTCGTTCCGGTCTGTGGATCGATGGGTCGTCGCAGTCGCTGCGACAGCAGTGTGAGCTGCAGTGCGCTGCCCAAGGCGGTGTGGCCATAGCGCCTGGCCGTTGCCTCGAGCGGCTCGATATCGTCGCCTGAGCCGATGCGTCCGCCGAACGTCAGGAGGCGGCCGACCGAATTATCCAGCTCGCCCTCCGAATCGAGCAACGGACGGAGTGCTTCGCGATCATCGGCAGATGCCGGCGCACGCACGGTAATCATGACCGGCTCGCTCAGAACATCACCGGCAGCGTCGTCGATACGCAGGCGTGCGCGGACTTCGTAGCTCCCGGGCCTCGCAAAGGTCCAGCCCTGTTCACCGAAGTAGATCGGTATCGTTTGTTCTGTCTGCTGGCCTGGAGGCAACCGCGCATCATCGTCGTCGATGGGTTCGAACCACGTCAGTGGCTGCAACAAGTTCCAATCCGGTTGACTCGCGCTACGGTATTCGATCGATACCATGCCGTAACCCGGTGACAGCCGTCCTTTCAGCGGCAGAGGCGTCGATCCGAGGTTGTGCGCGAGGACGCGGACGGCGATCGGATAGCCGAGCGGATAAGCTGAGGGTAGCGCCTGGAGGCGCAGGTCGACGGCAGCTGACGTATCGCCCGTTTTTGGGTTTCCCTGCCTGCTTGCGGCGGCCTCCGCTGTGCCGATCGGAACCAGTTGACGCAGGCGCCGCATCGCCAGCTGCCAGCGCGTTTCAGCGGGAGTGGCTTGCGTCGTCGCACGCACCTCGTTGCATTCGGTCGCCGATGCGCGGCCAGGAAGGAATGAAACGTTCGTCCTGCCCGGCAAGATATCGCGACTGTGCGCGGTCTGCAGGAAGCGGATGGTCTGCGGGCTGATTGCCATCAGGGGTGACTCCAGCAGGTACCATTGGCGTCCCTCGCGATCGGATATGCAGCGAGTTGGCGCCTCGAGCGTTAGCCGTCCGTCCTGCATCTGTGCTGCATCGAGGTGATGGCGATTGAGTGCGTGGAGCAGTTCATGTGAGAACGTTCGCAGTTGCAGGATTCTCACCCTCTCCGGTTCCCGATCGCCAAAGTAGCGCGCAATGGTAGCGGGCGCGACCGCAACGGCTTCCCGGTCGGCGATGTCGAACATGATTCCAAACAGCGGCTCGCCCGTATCGGAAACCAACGACGTGGTCAGCAATGCGTAGATGCGCGCATCTGCGCCAGTCGGGCTCGCACGATCGCGCCATGCCGCCGCAAACTGGTAGAGGTCTGCGGGGTCGAGCGCTCCACTCGCTGACTGATAGGGCAGATCGAGCTGATCGGAATGGACATCCAGCGCGATGCCCCCGGTGGCGAATATGGATTCGAGGGATACGCGTCCTTCGGTGTCGGCGACCTCGAGCTCGACCGGCGGTACGTCGCGCACGGCGTCGATTTCGATCGCAACGGTGAAACGCTGCCGAGCGCATGCGGGTTCGGCGCACGAGGACACAGGCCAGAGCAGCGCCCAGGAAAACAGAGCCGCGCCAGCAAGGAGCGCTACGACCGCAATGCGGGCGGGCCGAACTCTCAATGCGAACCTCTTAGGCGAACGAGCCCTGGGGCTTGCCGAAATCGAGGCCTGAGTCGAGGCAACGCACGACCGCAACGATTGTACAGAATGTCGCGGCGCGCCATCGCGAACGGAGGTGGCACTGAGTCCGCGCGACATGCTATGCAGGTTACGCGATACCCATAGACACACCGAGCCATGCCTACCCTGCTGCAGGACATCGTCGCCCTGGTCGCCATTTCGAACCCGCTGGGAGCTTTACCCGTCTTTCTTTCCATCACGCAAGGTGCGACGCCGGCCGAACGTTTGCGCGCGGCACTGCGCGCCGCGTTCGCCGCCACGATCATTCTTGCCGTGGCGGCGCTGGCAGGCCGGCCAATTCTCGCAGCCTTCGGAATCTCGATGCCCGCGCTTCAAGCTGCGGGCGGCCTCGTCATTCTCCTAATGGGGCTCGAGATGCTGCACGGCGCGCCGACGCGGGTGCAGCACGATGAAGGACAGCAAGCAACGACAGACCGAGTGCTCGTGCCGCTTGCGATGCCGCTGCTTGCCGGTCCCGGCGCGATTACAACGGTTCTCACACTGTCTTCCCGCGCCGAAACGTGGCCCGACACGATGATGCTCCTGATCGCCGTCGTGTCGGTAGGAGCAATCATCGCCATCATCCTCGGCCTGGCGGCGCGACTCGGAAGCGTGATCGGCGATCGCGGGCAGCGAATCCTGCTGCGTTTCATGGGATTGATTCTCGCCGCCGTGGGAGCCGAAATCCTGCTGGCGGGTATCTACACGTTCGTGCCCCGATCGTAGCGGCGCGAATGGTTTCCCGTGAGGGTGCGCCGCGCCCGGGAAGCAACGAGGTCAGCCGCGCTCAATCGCCAGGTCGGATCGACGCGAAAAATCAACGCGTGGGGGCTAACGGTGCAGTTCGCCGGCGCGCTCCGGTTGGTAGACGACGTCGATGACGCGCACCGTCGCCCTGCCTCCGCCGGGCGTTGGCCATTCGAGTTCGTCGCCGACAGCGAGACCCAGGAGAGCGCTGCCCACCGGGGCGAGCACAGATACGCGGTCGGCGTGGCCGGCATCCTTCGGATAAGCCAAGGTGAGACTGAACTCCTTGCCCGAGTCGGCGATCGTGAATCGGACGGTGGAGTTCATCGTCACGACGTTGGGGGGAATCTGGTCCGGCTCGACAATTTCGGCGCGTTCGAGCTCGGCCTCGAACGCCGCCTTGCCCGGGAAAGAGTTGGCGGGCAGCGCGGCGAGAAGAGCCTCGAGCCTGTCGAAGTCGCGCGAAGTCAACACAATGCGGGTGTTCCTGGCTTTCATGGTGTCCTGCGGAAAAAAGGCTCCGGTGTTTGTCGAGGAGCGCGGATGCCCTGATGGGGCCGCAGGATCATCTGCCATCTGCATCTCGTTGTCACGTCGAATGCAACGACGCGCAGAATCGAACAGGCCAGGAATAGACTTCTGTGCCGCTGTCAATGCACGCAGTGTTGCGTCATGATGCCGGACGAGGATCGGATGCTGCCCAGGCGCGTGGAGCCCACCATGAATCGCCGGAAGAACGTCTCGTGCACCGCCTCGTCCCACCCAGGATCAGTCACATTCGCGGCGTTCAGCTCTCTCGTGACACTCGTTGCGCTGCTCCTGGGCGCATGCGACAAGGACGCTCCGCCCGCGCCAGCGCCACCCGAAGTGCGCGTCATCGTGGTCGAACCTCAGTCGGCCGCCAACATCGTGGAGTTGCCCGGTCGCGTGCAAGCCTCCCGCACCGCGCAGGTCCGCGCGCAAGTCGACGGAATCGTGCAACGCCGCCTCTACCGGGAGGGCAGCGACGTGCGCGAGGGGCAGGAGTTGTTTCGCATCGATCCGCGCGAGATGACCGCGAGGTTCAACGCTGCGAATGCCGTGGTGAAGCGCGCGCAGGCCACGGCCGCGAATGCCTCCGAGGATGCCAACAGGCTGCAAAAGCTGGTCGGGCAGGGAGTTGTCAGCCGGCGGGACTATGCCAATGCCCTGGCGCAACTGCGAACGGCCGAAGCCGACGTCAACCAGGCGCGCGCCCAACTCGACGCCGCGAAGCTGGATCTCGATAACACCGTCGTCAAGGCACCGATCGCGGGACGAGCCGGGCGGGCACAGGTGACCGAGGGAGCGCTGGTGAACGCCGCCGGCGCCACGCTTCTCACGACGATCGAGCAGATCGATCCGGCCTACGTCAACTTCTCGGTGTCGAGCAGCGATCTGCTGCGCGCGCGGCTCGACATACGCGAGGGCCGGCTGCAGGTTCCGGAGCTGGAGCGCATTGTCGTGACCGTCGTGCTCGAGGACGGAAGATCGTATGCGAGGACGGGCCACCTTGATTTCCAGGAGCTGGGCATCGAAGAGGCCACCGGCACGACGGCTTTACGGGCTGAGTTCCCGAATCCCGATCACGCCCTGCTGCCAGGCCAGTTCGTGCGTGCGCGCGTGAATGCGGGTGTCCGTCCGGCGGTGTTGCTGATTCCGCAGCGCGCGGTCACGGTGACGCCGGCAGGAGGCAGCGTGATGGTCGTCGGCGAGGACGACGTCGTATCCCGCCGCAGCATCAAGCTCGGCAGCCTGGCCGGCGGTTCGTGGGTGGTAACGGAGGGGCTCACCCCGGGCGAGCGGCTCATCGTCGACGGCCTGCAGAAGGCGCAGGTGGGTCAGCCCGTCAGGATCGCCGCGGACGAAGGAGAAGAAGAAGTAGAAGAATATAAGGAGAAGAACGGCGACGACCGGGAACAGTGAGACATGACGCCTCGCTTCTTCATCGATCGACCCGTTTTCGCATGGGTCATCGCGCTCGGGATCACGCTGGCGGGAGCGCTCGCGGTGCTGACACTGCCGATCGAGCTATACCCGTCGATCGCCCCTCCCACGTTGCGGATCAGCGCCACCTATCCGGGTGCGGATGCCTCGGTGCTGGAAACGAACGTGACCCAGGTTATCGAGCAGGAGCTGAACGGCGTCGAAGGCTTTCTCTACATGTCGGCTTCGAGCCAGTCCAGCGGCAACGCTTCGATCACCGTCACGTTCGCTTCGGGCACCGACATCGATGTTGCGCAGATGGACGTGCAGAACAGGCTGAGCAGCGTGGAACAGCGGCTGCCGGAGGAAGTCCGGCGCCTCGGTGTGCGCGTCGCCAAGGCCTCGTCCGGCTTTCTGATGATCGTGTCCCTCACCTCGAAGAGCGGCGCGACCGGCTCGCTGGAGCTGGGCAATTTCGCGGTCACGCGCGTCATCGACGAATTGCGCCGCGTGCCGGGCGTGGGCGACATCCGCTCGTTCTCATCCGAGTACGCGATGCGCGTGTGGCTGGATCCGGACCGGCTGGCGAGCTTCCGGATGTCGGCAGCGGAGGCGCTCGCAGCAGTGCAGGAGCAAAACAGCCAGTCACCCGGCGGACAGCTCGGAGACCGCCCGATCGGCGAGGACATGGAGCTGAATGCACCGATTCTCACGCAGAATCGCTTCACGACAGCGGAGCAGTTCGCGTCGATTATCCTGCGCGCCAACCCTGACGGCTCGACAGTGCGCCTCGGAGACGTCGCGCGCGTCGAACTGGGCGCGCAGAGCTATCTCTTCAACATGGATCTCGATGGCAAGCCGGTCGCAGGCATGGCGATCGAGCTGACCACCGGCGCGAATGCGCTCGCCACGGCCGACGGCGTCCGCACCCGCATGGCGGAGCTCGCCGATGCGTTTCCGGAGGACATCAGCTGGGCGGTGCCCTACGACTCGACGCCATTCATCCGCATTTCGATCCAGGAGGTGGTGAAGACCCTGCTGGAGGCGATCGCCCTGGTGTTCCTCGTGATGTTTCTGTTCCTCCAGAACTGGCGCGCCACGCTCATCCCGACGATCGTAGTGCCGATCGCTCTCGCCGGCGGCTGCCTCGGCCTGTGGCTGTTCGGTTTCTCGATCAACGTGCTGTCGCTGTTCGCCATGGTGCTGGCGATCGGCATCCTGGTCGACGATGCAATCGTCGTCGTGGAGAACGTCGAGCGCATCATGGCCGAAGAACGCCTGCCGCCTCACGACGCGACCGTGAAGGCGATGGGCCAGATCACCGGTGCGATCCTGGGCATGTCGCTGGTGCTCGTCGCGGTGTTCGTGCCGATGGCGTTCTTCCCCGGATCGACCGGCGGCATCTATCGGCAGTTCTCGCTGACGCTCGCGGTTTCTATCGCCTTTTCGGCCCTGCTGGCGCTGACGCTCACGCCCGCTCTGTGCGCTACTTTGCTCAAGGCGCACCCGCCGGCACACGGCGTCGCGGAGCAGAAACGCCGCCACCCGCTGCGCGCCTTCTTTGGATGGTTCAACGACTGGTTCGGCCGAACCACCGGCCGGTACCAATCCGGCGTCGGGCAGATCCTTGGCCGGCCGCTGCGCTTCCTCGTGGTGTTCCTGGTGCTGGTCGCGATCACGCTGGTGCTCTTCAATCGCCTCCCCGGCAGCTTTCTGCCGGCGGAGGACCAGGGCTCGGTCATTACCGTCGTACAGGCACCTCCCGGCGCAACCACAGAGCGCACCAATGAAGCGATCGACCAGGTGTCTGCCTTCTTCCGCGAGCAGCCGCAGGTCAGGAACATCACCTTCATTCGCGGTTTCAGTTTCTTCGGCCAGGGCCAGGCGAATGCCATGGCGTTCGTGTCGCTGCACCCGTGGGACGAGAGGCGAGGCGAGGCGAGGAGAACAGCGCCCTCTCGCTGGTTGACAGGGCGAACCGCATGCTGGCCGGTGTGAAACAGGCTCTTGTGTTTGCGCTGAATCCACCTTCGATCCCGGGGCTCGGCGTCGCCAGCGGCTTCACGTTCAAGCTGCAGGATCGCGCGGGAAGCGGGCGCCAGGCATTGCTCGATGCGCGCAATCAGTTGCTCACTGCGGCCATGCAGAGTCCGTTGTTGTCGGGCGTCCGGCCCGAGGGCCAGGAGGATGCGCCGCAGTTGCGCGTCCTCATCGATCGCGTCAAGGCGCGCTCACTCGGACTGTCGATCGGCGACGTCAATGCGACACTTGCGATCGCATTCGCGAGCGCTTACGCGAACGACTTCAGCCGCGAGGGACGCATCCTGCGGGTGCTGCTGCAGGCAGATGCATCCCATCGCATGACACCGCGCGACGTTCTGAATCTGCGCGTGCGCAATGCTCAGGGGGAGATGGTCCCGTTCGGCGCTTTCACGACCACCGAATGGACGGCCGGTCCGCCACAGCTCGACCGTTACAATGGGTACCCCGCCATGACGATTTCCGGGTCACCCGCGGCGGGTCGCTCCACCGGCGAGGCCATGGATGAAATGGAACGCCTCGCGCGGCAGCTGCCGGAGGGCTTCGATTTTGAGTGGACCGGCGTTTCCTACGAGGAGAGGCAGGCCGCGGGGCAGGTCGGCGCCTTGCTCGGACTGTCGCTCGTGGTCGTGTTCCTGCTGCTCGCGGCCCTCTATGAAAGCTGGTCGATTCCGCTCACGGTGCTGCTCGTGGTGCCTCTTGGCGTGCTGGGCGCCGTGCTCCTGTCGATGGGGCGAGGGTTACCCGCCGATGTGTACTTCAACGTGGGCCTGATCACCATCATCGGGCTCGCCGCGAAGAATGCGATTCTCATCGTGGAGTTTGCCATCGAAGAGGAAGCGCGTGGCAGGACGTTGCGCGAGGCGACGCTGAGCGCGGTGAAACTGCGCCTGCGGCCGATCATCATGACCTCGCTCGCCTTCATCCTCGGCATGGTGCCGCTGGTCATTTCGACGGGCGCCGGCGCAGCCAGCCGCATCGCCGTCGGCACCGGCGTCATGGGTGGAATGATCGCTGCAACGCTCCTCGGCGTGTTCTTCATTCCGCTGTTCTATCTCTCCGTGCGCCGCTGGATTTCGCGTCAGGATGTTGCGCGTTAGCGCAAGAGGTGGCGTGCACGCCTGCGCGTGCACGCCTCTTGAACTGGCGAGATGGGCGCGCCAGTTCTCCTACCACTTGTAACCCAGTCGCAAGTACCACAGGCCGTTGTCGAGCCCGTACGGATTGGTCGTTGGATAGCGGGACCCGACGATGAAGTCCCAGGGATTACGTGTGGGTTCCGCCCCCAGCAGGTTCTCGGCGCCCAGGGCGATCACGAGCCGCTCCATTGGAGTCAGACCGAGTTCGAAATCGATTGTGACCTGCGAACTGGCCTTGATCGGCAGATTTCCGTTGACGTGCATCTCGGTGAAGCTGTCGTAATAGTTCGTTCGCAGGAATGCGCGCCACAGCTCCTGCTGGTGCGAGATCGTCATGTTGGCGCGCCAGTTGGGATAGTTGTCCTCCAGCTGCGTCACGCGCACGTTATCCAGCAGTTCGTCCGGATCATTGGGATCGAACGAGGTGACCTCCGTCTCGTTGTAGTTGACCGCCAGGCTGAGATCATTGCTGCCCCAGGGGATGAACCCCAGTTCCATGGAGGCGACGAGGTCGGCGCCCTTCGTCATTGAGCCGAAATCATTGGTGAAGAACCGAAAACTGCTGAAGCCGGCAGCCGACTGGAAGCCCTCGTCAATGAGCGCCTGCTTCTGCTCATCGGTCAGCGTCTGACTCGCCGAAAGGGTGATGCGATTGTCGACTTCGATGCGATAGGCATCGAGCGTCAGGGTGAGCGAACCGGCTTCGAGGACCAATCCCGCGCTCATGCTCTTCGATGTCTCCGGCTGAAGCGGCCGCGCTCCGACAATCTGCGCTGTCGGGCTCGTGGGGGGAATCTGGCCGGATTCCACCAGGTTGCCGTCTGCATCGAACTCCGTGGTCGTGGTTGAGAAATGCTCCTGCCCCACGGAAGGCGCATGGAAGCCTGTCGCGTACGTGGAGCGCAGGGCGAAGGCTTGCGTGAAATGGAACATGCCGGACACTTTGTACGTCGTCTCGCTGCCCACCGTGCCGGAGAAATCCTCGTGTCGCACGGCCGCGCCGAATGTGAGCTTGTCGGTGATATCCGTTTCCGCATCGATATAGGCGGCAATGTTGTGACGGCCGAACGTGCCGGCAATGGTCGGCGAGAAGCCCGGGATCGCCTCTTCGCCGATCAGGAAGCCCTGGGTCCCGAGCACGCCGTCCTGGAACGACGCGGGTTCGCCGGCGACGATCTGGAACTCTTCATCGTGCCACTCCAGCCCCGCGGCGATGTTGAGCGGCGATGCGAAAGCCCCCACGGCCACGGGATACGAAACGTCGACATTGACGAATTTTTCGAGCTGGACGCGGTCGCCGACTCTCCTGAACTCGGTTGGCGACTGAAGGCCCATGCTCGGGTTCGGCACGTTACTGGCAAAGAACGAGATCTCGCTGCGCCCGGCGCTCGTGCTGAAGTCGTACTTGAAACCGCTCGGCAGCTCGCCCCGGATTCCGGCTGCGCCGGCCATGTCCGTCACGTCGCTGCCGAAGCGCGGGCTGTAGCCGCCCGGAAACACTTCGAGAAAAGAGAAGCAGTTCGGGTCCGCGAACACAGTGTTCATGCGCGTGACCTGGTCCGCATCGCCCGGCGTGATCGGGTTGTTGACGACTCCCGTGCCGCCGAAGTCGATGCCGCCCTCGCAGTTGGATCCATCCGCGGGTGTCATGTCGCCGACGAGGAAATTGCCGTCCGCATCGGTGAACACGCCGAAGCGATCGATGGGATTGCGGTAGAAGAAGTCGTTCTCGGTGGTTCGCTGCGAAAAGTTGCCGAACGCATAGAACTGCGACGTCTCGCTGATATCCGCTCCCATGTTCAGGAAGAGTTTCAGGTCATCACGGATTTGCGGGATGCCGAAATTGGTGGCTGGATCGGGCACGGCGGCGGGATCGACGAGTGGGCTGGCTCCTGCCTGCAGGGACGCTGCGTCGGGTCGCTGAATGGCCCGAATCGATTCATCCTGCTCGCGGAACTCGGCGCTCAGCCGCAGATAGCCGGTCGTTCCGAGTGGCATGCCCACAGCGCCGGCGAGCTGATAGCGCGCGCCGTCGCCAGAATAGGTGCTGCTGTACTTGGCCTCCAGGTCGCTGCCCGCCGGGTTGTCATTGAGAATGAAATTGATCACGCCGGCGATAGCGTCGGATCCGTACTGCGCGGCGGCGCCGTCTCGCAGCACCTGCACCTGCTCGAGCGCGATCACCGGTATTGAAGATATATCAGGCCCCTGCGAGCCATCGGTCTTGCCGCCGGAGAACGTCGCAACGTTGGCGCCTCGATGGCGCCGCTTGCCATTGACCAGGACGAGCACGTGATCGGGAGAGAGGCCGCGCAATGAAACGGGTCGCATGGAGGTAGGCGTGCCGCTCAGCGGATTCGCATCGGCATTGAACGAGGGAACGGTTGCACGCAGAAGGTTGATCATGTCGACGTCGCCCTGGTTGGCGAGCTGCTCAATCGGGATCAGGTCGACTGGTGCGGAAACATCCGTCGGCGAGAGCACGTCGCGGCGCGTGCCCGTGACCGTGATCTGATCGATCGTCTCGGGATCCGCCTCCTGAGCGGCGACTGGTGCCAGGGGCAGTGAAGAAATCAGCAGCGATGCCGCTGCAAGAAGTGTCCCTGTTGCAGTCCGGGCGCGCGCAGGCCCGGCGTGCGTCGGGTAATAGTTGGCCACTGCAATTCTCCTCACGGTCGGTAGGGTTGCCGCGGACGAGCTATGGGACGTTGCAGGGTCAGGGAAACTGGCGACTGTGACGTGCAAGAGGCGCCTGGCGGCAGCGATATACCAGCCGGCCCCCGGTGTGCCTGTTCGACAGCCCCCAGACTCATAACCCCCCGGTCTCTACGGCTGCGTCGTTCTTAATTTTGCGGCGTATGTATACTGTATACTGTGTGCATGTCTGTCAAGACCCGCAGGCCGTTTGGTGCAACTGCCTGTTTCTACGAGGGCATCCTAAACCCGGTGTCAGGGTTGTATACCGCAGCGCCGAAATTGCGGAGGTAAGAGGGGCATGTCTTCGCCAATCGAGCTGTCTACCGGGGGACTGCTCATCGGCATGCTCGCGATCTTTGCTGGTTCGCTGCTTCAGGCAAGCACCGGCCTGGGTTTGGGGATGGTCGCCGCACCGGTCTTGCTGTTGATTGATCCCGATCTCGTTCCGGGACCGCTGCTCATGCTCGCATTGGTGATCTCGGTGATGGTTGCAACAAGGGAGTGGCGTTCGATCGACAGGAAAGGACTGTCGTTTGCGCTTTCCGGACGAGTGGCAGGCACATTGTTGGCAGGCCTCACCATTTCGCTCATACCACTATCGATCTATAGCCTGTTGTTCGGCCTGTTGGTGCTTTGTGCCGTCGTCCTGAGCGCGACTGGATGGCGCGTGATGCCCACACCGCGAAATCTGCTCGCCGCCGGAGTTGCATCTGGTTACATGGGAACGCTGACATCCATCGGCGCGCCTCCTCTCGCGCTCGCATATCAGCACGGCACCGCCTCGGCCATTCGCGCAACAATGGCCGCATACTTCGTAATAGGGTCCGCGCTGTCGATCCTGATGCTCGCAGCCGTGGGCAAGTTTGCTGGCGAGCAGCTGCTCGCCAGTATTACGTTCATTCCAGCGCTGGTGGCCGGGTTCTGGCTATCCGGCCGGCTGGTCAAACGAATGAACGGCCGCATGACCCGATACGCGGTGCTCGGGTTGTCCGGCTTGTCCGCTGTGATCCTGGTCGTGAAGTCGCTGCCGATCTCGAGCTAGCTGTCGCTACTCCAGGTAGTCCACGTACTTCTCGATGTGCTCGGCGAGGCCAAAGGAATGATCGCGCACTAGCTGCTCCGCCAGATCGGCGTTGCGTGCCTCGAGCGCTTCGATGATGTGCATGTGATCGACAATTGAACGGCTGGCGCGATCGTTTTCGCCAATGGTCCTGGCCCGGATGGCTCGCATGTGGAGCAGCGGCACATCTGCAAGGCGCCGCAGCAAGTCATTGCCGCTGAGCGCGATGATGGCCTGGTGAAACTGGATGTTGGACTCGGAATACTCGTCGATGCGGGCCTGGGGTCCCTGCGGATCCTGGAACGTGACAAACATCTTGCGCAACGCGCTGATGTCACGGTCGCTCGCAACCTTCGTAGCCAGGCGAGCGGCCATGCTCTCGAGTGCCGCCCAGACCTGGATCACGTCGAGAATTTCCCTCTTGGTCTTGCGCACCACGTACGCGCCGCGGCGGGGAATCGACCTCACCAGGCCTTCCTGCTCGAGCCGCGACAGGGCCTCGCGCACCGGGGTTCGGCTGACCCCGAGACTTTCCGCCAGGAATCGCTCATCGAGCTTCGGGGGCTCGTGCCCGTGGTAAATATCCATCCGCCCGATCGCATCGCGCAGGGCGGCGTACACTTTTTCCTTCAGTCCCGGATTCGTTCGTAACGGGCTGAGCTGGATCGGATCGGTGTTCATTGGCGGCATCGCTTTATGAGAAGAAAGGCGGGCCCAGGCGCCGACCAGACTTGCATCGGGCCGTGGGAGATTCCGAGAGCCAGTATATTGGCACTTTGCGGACATGCGGCAGGTTCAGTTCGTGAGCTTGGGCAGCCGAGGGCTGAAAACGCCAACGCGCCTGGCCTGCATTCCAAGGCCAGCGCGCCGTTGACGGTATTTTGTCCGCAGTATACAGTTCCGCGCAAGAACCAAGAGGTGCTTCCATGGCCAAGCTGCTGCTAGACAAGAGCCAGTTCCGAGCTGCGATCAAGGAAGCAATGCAGGGGAGGGAGGCCAAGGATGCGTCCTTCAGCTTGGCCTGGTCGAACGGCGACCTGCGCCGGGAGCATTTCGCGCGCTGGGCCGAGAATCACTACCACTATGTCGGTCCTTTCGCGGATTACCTCGCGCACATTTATGCCAATGCGCCTGACCATGCCACCGAGGCCAAGGATTTTCTGCTGCAGAACATGTACGAGGAGGAGCTCGCCGATATCCGCCATACGGACCTGCTGATTCGTTTCGCGGAAGCCTGCGGCACGACGCGCGAGCGTGTGCAGGATCCACGCAATATGAATCCCGTGACACGAGGCCTGCAGGGCTGGTGTTACGCGACTGCGATGCGCTCGAACTGGGTGGCCGCGACGGCCGCCCTGGTGGTTGGACTGGAATCGCAGGTTCCCGATATCTATCGCCGCCAGTACCCACCGCTGCTGGAGAAATATGGCTTCAGCGAAGATGAAGTGGAGTTCTTCGAGCTGCACATCACGTCCGACGAAGTACACGGGGAGCGGGGGTACGAAATCGTCATGCGCCACGCCGATACGCCGGAGTTGCAGAACACCTGTCTCGAAGCGGTGCGCGATGCGGCCGACATGCGTTTCTCATACACGAAGGCCCTGTACGACTATTACGTCAGGGATTTCAAACACGCCGATCCGGAGCTGGCGGCCGTTGGCTCCGTCTAAGCCGCAACTCTAGTTCCTGGAGTACGTTACAAGAAGGCGACATCCGCGGCGCCCGCGAGTGCTCATCATGACCGAATGGATCAAGGCAGCGGACCTCGCGCCGTTGCAACAGCGCAGAAAACTGATGGTCTCGGTAGCTGGCCAGGACATCGCGCTCTTTTATGCGGGTGGTACCGTCTATGCGCTAAGCGATATCTGCATTCACAAGCAAAGTCGCTTGTCTCGCGGACTCGTCTTCAAGGGCAAGGTTGTGTGCCCCGGGCACCAGTGGGCGTTCGATCTGAAGACAGGATGGGTGGACCAGTGGTCGAAGTGCCAGCCCGTGTTCCCGGTGAAGGTGGAGCACGGAGTCGTGTACGTCCTGCCCGAACCGCAAGTCCGTGAGACCGAGCCGGCGGCACACGAGCGCTTCTGCGAAACTGGCTGAGCTCGCGGATGAAACCCCAATTCGTACTCATCGGAGCCGGCCAGACGTCCGCGTCGGCCGCGCGCACGCTGCGCAAGCAGGGGTTCGATGGCAGCATTGTCATCGTGGGAGAGGAGCCGCATCCGCCTTATCAGCGGCCGCCACTCTCGAAGGAATACCTGCAGGGCAGGTCGAACGAGGATGAACTCTGGATTGCGCCTGCAGCGTGGTACACGAACAACGAGGTGCAACTCGAACTGGGCGTACGCGCTCTGCGCGTCGACAGACAGACCCTGGATGTCGCGCTCTCCGATGGGCGTTCATTACGTGCGGACGCTGTGCTCATCGCGACGGGAGGAACGCCACGCAAGTTTCCGGGTGACGAGAGCGAGCGTATCCTCTACCTGCGCACGCTCGAGGACGCGCAGCTCATTCGCGAGCACGCGCGACCCGGCAGACACATCATCATCGTCGGCGGCGGATTCATCGGGTCCGAGATCGCCTCATCGGCGCGAACGCTCGGCGCCGATGTAACGATGCTGGAAGCCATGGAGGCACCGCTGCAGCGCGTGCTGGGTGGCACGCTCGGCGCGGTGTGCGCGGCCATACATCGGGAACATGGTGTTACGGTACGGTGCGGTGTTGCGGTGGAGAGCATTGCCGAGACTGCAGGCGGCGTACTCGTGAGGACTACGGTCGGCGAACGAATCGAGGGCGACGTGGTGGTCGTCGGAATTGGCATCGTGCCCAATGTCGATGTCGCCAAGGCGACCGAAATCACGGTCGGCAACGGAATCCGGGTGGACGAATTCTGCCGCACGGCGGCTGCCAACATCTATGCCGCCGGGGACGTCGCCAATCACTATCACCCCCTGTTTGACCGGCGCATGCGCGTCGAGCACTTCGACAACGCCACGCGCCAGGGCGCGGTCGCCGCGCTGAACATGGTCGGCGAGCGCACGAAGTACGACGACCCGCACTGGTTCTGGTCGGACCAGTATGATCACAGTGTGCAATACGCCGGACACGCTGAACGGTGGGACGAGATCATCATGCGGGGCTCGATCGAGCAACGCGATTTCACAGCTTTTTTCATGCTTGACGGCGGCATCACGGCGGCTTTCGGCCTGAACCGCGGTGGCGAGATCATGATCGTCAAGGAGTTGCTCGCTCGCCAGCTTCCGGTGGATGCGCGGACGCTACGCGACGAGGACGTCGATCTTGGCACACTGATTACGGAAGTCGATGCCGCCGATGAAGCCAGCGGCGAAGGCGGGCAGTCGGCGCAGGCGGACGGAGACTTTCAACGGGCTGCGCGCAGCGGACAAGTGCGCGAAGGCTCGGTACGTCGCTTCGTCGTCCAGGGCAGGGAGATCGCCATCGCGCGACTGAATGGCAGAACGTACGCGCTCGACAATCTCTGCACCCATCTCGCCTGCCACTTGTCGTCCGGCAAAGTCGAGAGTGGTGGTCTTACCTGCCTGTGTCACGGATCCATTTTCGATCTCGCCACCGGTGAACCCATCAATCCGCCGGCGACCAGGGCCGTTCGCACGTACGCGGTGCGCGAGATGGACGGCCACATCTACGTGGCAATGAAGTAACGATGGACCTGGCTCTTCACGGCCGACGGGCCCTTGTCCTGAGCTCCAGTTCTGGCTTGGGCAGAGCAATCGCCAGTGCTCTGGCTCGCGAAGGCGCGCGGGTCATCATCGCTGGCCGGGACGAGCCGCGGTTGCGCCAGGCCTGCGAAGAGATTTCCGCGGTGGGGTGGGTCAAGGGCGATCTCGCGGAACGCGGAGTGGCCACCAGGCTGGTCCACGAAGCGGCTGATGCTTTGGGTGGACTCGACAGTGTGGTGATCAATACGGGCGGGGGCACACCGGGGAACCTGGGTGCAACGACGTCGCAAGCCAGGGATCGTGCTTACGAGTCGATGCTGCGTTCCGCTCTCGATGCTGCAACGGCGACGGTTCCTTTCCTCACTCAATCCGTTTCCGGCCGATTGTTGTTCATCACCGCGCGCTCGGTGATCGAGCCCACAACGGAGTTGGCGCTGTCATCCGTGTTCCGCAGTGGTGTAGCGGCCGCCGCGCGCTCACTGGCACTCGAGCTTGCGCCGCGCGTGCTCGTCAATGTCGTCGTACCCGGGCGGTTCGACACCGATGCCTACCATCGTTTCCGGTCATGGCTGGCGAAGGAGCGAGGCATGACGGAGGCCGACGTAACCGCACGTCACGTGGAGGAGATACCGCTCGGCCGTCTCGGGCGCGCAGAAGAGCTTGCAGATGTCGTCACGTTCCTTTGCAGCCCCCGCGCCAGCTACATCACGGGATCAGTGATCCGGGTCGATGGTGGCACTGTGACCGCCGCTGGCTGAGGCTGGCTTATCCTGAAAGCCTGGCGCACCCGGCCGCCCCGTCGTTCCCGTCAGCCGTTCATTGCACGATAGAACATGCGCATCGCGACGATAAACAGGAAAATACCGAACAGGATGCTGAGCTGACGTTTTTTCAACCCGTGCGCGATCCTGGCGCCCCATGGCGCGGCGAGCATCGTCATCGGGGCGATGCAGGCAAAGCCGATGAGATTCACGAAGCCGAGGCTTCCAGCCGGCAGCGAAGGCGTGTCAAGACCGGCTACTACGAATCCCACTGTCGCGGGAACGCTGATGAACAGGCCGAACAACGCTGCCGTTCCGACCGCGCGGTGAATCGGCTGGTTGAGCAACGTCATGATCGGTACGCTCAGCGTTCCCCCGCCAATACCCATCATGCTCGAGAGCGCGCCGATCGTGCCGGGCACGATCTGTGTCGCGGGTCCACGCGGTATACCCTGGGCCAGCGGTCGATCGTCGAGCGGCAGCATCATCTTGATCGCGACGAGCAGGGCAACCGCGGCGAAGACCGCCGACAGCACGCCGCCTGGTACGCGGCCCGCTACGATCACTCCGGCGATGGCACCCAGGAACATCGCCACGGCCCAGCTCCTGACCAGGGCAGTATCGACCGAACCGCGTTGCAGATGCGCGCGCGTGGACGAAATGGACGTCAGGATAATCGTCGCTTGCGAAGTTGCCACGGCGACGTGCATGCGCACGGCGGGGTCGACTTTCAGTATTGACAGCACAACTTCGAGCACGGGCACAATGACGATACCGCCTCCCACACCCAGCAGGCCGGCCAGCACTCCGCCGACCACGCCCGTCAGCAGCATTGCGACGCTCAGTGTCAGATAGTCGACGATGCTAGTCCTTCCGCGGGCGAGACCTGATGTTCGTATGGCCGCGCCGCAGGACAATCATGTCGAGAGGTAGACAGTCTTGGTGCGCGTATAGAAGTCCATGACGCCGTGTCCCGCCTGTTCCTTGTTGGTCTGGTTGCTGGAATGTTTGAGTCCTCCGAAAGGTGCCATCAGCGAAACACCGCCGGTCGCGCTGTTCACCTTGATGACGCCCGCATCGATGTCCCTGGCAAACGAGAGCGCACGCCCCATGTCGCGCGTCACGATGGACGCGGCCAGGCCGTACTCGACCGCATTGGCGAGCCGCAGTGCTTCTTCATATCCCGACACCCGCGATACGCAGACGACGGGTCCGAAGATTTCCTCGCGCGCCAGCCGGGATTCCGGAGGCACATCGACGAACACAGTGGGCGCGACGAAATAGCCGATTTCCGGGAGCGGCGATTCCAGCTGCCCGGCGCCGAATGCCTCGTGCAGCTTTTCTTTCCGGCCGATATCGATCATCTCGAGGACTTTGCGGTACTGCGCCTCACTGGCGAGTGGACCCATGGTGACTTCTGGATCGAGGCCGTTGCCAATCCTGAATGCCCTGGCCCGCGCGACGATCTCGCGCACGACGGAGTCGTAGACAGCTCCAGCAACCAGCACGCGGCTGGTCGCAGTGCAGGCCTGTCCCGTCAGGGAGAACGCCCCTTGCGTTGCGATCTGCGCGGCGCGCGTGGGATCGGCGTCGTCGAGCACGATGCACGGATTCTTGCCACCCATCTCGAGTTGCAGTCGCTTGTCCGGCCCGGCGGCCTGGTGAATGCGGCATCCCGTCTGGTAGGAACCTGTGAACGTCACCGCGCCGACAGCGGCAGGCTTGATCAGAGCATCGCCCAGGTCAGCGCCGCGGCCCTGCACCAGCGCGATCACGCCTTCGGGCAACCCGGCTTCCAGCAGGATTTCCACCATGCGCTGACCAGAAAGCGGGGTTACTTCGGACGGCTTGTAGATCACACCATTCCCGGTCGCGAGGGCCGGTGCAATCTTTCTCGAGGGAATCGAGACCGGAAAATTCCACGGCGTAATGGCAAGCACGATGCCCACTGGCTCTCGCACCGAGTAGACGAGCGTGGAATCGACGGTCGGGAACGTCTCACCGGCAGTGCGCAGCGCTTCGCCGGCGTAGAGGCGAAAGTTGGCAGCCGCGCGGCGCCACTCCTGCGTTGCGGCACTGAGAATTTTTCCTTCTTCTCGAGTCAGTTCCCGTGCCAGTCCATCGACGCGGCCAAGAATCAGTTCCGCGGCTCGCTCCAGCACGTGCTGCCGTTTCTCAGGATCAGTCTTCGCCCAGGCGAGCTTCGCGGAATCCACTGACGCCACGGCGGCGGCCGCATCCGCTGGCCCCGATGCCGGAAACCTGCCGATCAGGTCAGAGGGATCCGCGGGATTGCGTCGCTCGAACGTGGCGCCTTCGTGGGCGGGGCTCCAGCGCCCGCCGATGTAGTTTGCGCACGGGTTCATGCCGTGCGCGCAGCATCCGGGATGGTGACTTCACCACCACCGGTTTCCTTCATGTAGCGCGCGAATGCCTCGATGGCCGCTTCGCAGACGGCGATGTCCTGCTTGCCGTTTCCACCAGAAACGCCGATACCACCGACAACTTTGCCGTCAACGTAGATGGGATAGCCGCCGACGAACACGGTGATGCGGCCACCGTGCTGCGTGAAAATCCCCCAGGCTTCTTCGCCGGGAAACGTGTTCGTAAAAGTGTGGGTGATGCGCCGGTGGGCGGCAGCCGTGAAGGCCTTGTTCTCGGCGATCTGCACGCTCGTGACCTTGCCCTTGTCGAGCCTCCGCAGCGCGATCGGATAGCCGGCATCGTCGGCGATGCAGATGACATGAATGCCGCCGAACTCTTCGGACTTCTTTTGAGCGGCCTCGAGCAGGAGATTGGCGTCGCTCAGGCTCAGCACATTCTTGCTGATCATGTTGGCCGGACCTTGCGCTCGAACGGATTCTCGCTACCGGAGGGCGCAGGTATACTGTATACATTCACCCGGGCTGTCAAGGCTCGTCATCTTGTTCTCCCTCAGCCTTGCCCAGCCCGGCGCGGACGAGCTCACCCACCTTTCTTACGTGCCGAGCCGCCAGCAACGAGGCGAGTTCCGCGTCACCGTTCATCACGGCCTCGAGGATCGCCGCATGCTCGCGCCACGATTCGACGGCGCGCTCGCTGCGAACGCCAGCGAACAGCCACAGCGTGCGTTCGCGCAGAGTCTTGACGTAATCGGCGAGATAGCGATTGCGACCTGCATCCGCGAGCGCAGCGTGAAAGCGATCGTTGATGGGTTGCAGCTTCTGCTTGTCGACACCAGTGGCTGCGGCATTTCCCTGTTCGAGTATTTCGCGCAGCGCGCGCCGGGTTTCATCGTCGCAGCGGCGGGCGGCGTTGCGCGCATTGATGCTCTCGAGATCGGCTCTCAATTCGATCAGTTCTTCCGCTTCTTTGTCGGATACCAGGCGTACGCGGGCGCCCTTGCGCGGATTGACTTCGACGAGGCCCTCGACCTGGAGTGCGCGCAACGCTTCGCGAATGGGGTTGCGCGATACCTGGAAAATCTGCGCCAGGTTCGATTCGGTCAGGCGCTCGCCGGGCCGGAACCGGCCACGCAGGATCGCGTCACGCAGCGACTTGGTGACCGCGCCATGCAGTGACTGGTGCGACCCACCGATATCGGACCACTCCTGACCCCGAGTCTCGAGATCCGCCTTCATTGGTGCTCGTGACCTTTCGTGGCGACCATGAGCGCAAAGAATGGCCGCTTACCGCTGCAAGGTTTCAACATTGGGGCAGTATAACGATCGTCTTCGATTGCAAGTGCGGCGACAACGGCAAACAAGGGGCGGGGGGCCTCAGCGAAGGATGAGAACTGCACCTTTGTTTTCAAAAACGACTGGTATACTGTATGCAATAGCCAGCCAGAACCCGCGCTTCCAGCGCGCCTGACTGCGGCCGAAGCCACCACCGAGTAGCGCCGCGGCCCTGGTCTGCGGGCCCTGGCAGGGGAGAACACATGGCCGAAACTGTGGGGCTGGTTGGAGCCCACTGGATGTTCCTGATTGGGGTCGGGGTCATCGTCCTGACCATGCTGCTGCGCGCGAACGTCGTCGTCCCGTCGGTCATCGCGACCTTCCTCGTCGTCCTGGCGTGGACCGGCAACCCGGTGACCGCGCTCGGGAGCATTTTCACCGCGAGTTTCGTCGCGGCCAGGGAACTCTTCAATATCTTCCTCGTGATCGCGCTCGTAACCGCGCTGCTCAATGCACTGAAGGAACTGCGGTCCGACGTGCGCATGGTCGAGCCCTTCCGCGCGGTAATGAAGAACGCTCACGTTGCATTCTTCGTGCTTGCGGCCATCACCTACTGCGTGTCTCTTTTCTTCTGGCCCACTCCCGCAGTACCACTCGTCTCCGCAGTTCTCCTCCCCGCCGCCATTGCTGCAGGCCTTCCGCCGCTTGCCGCCGCTGCCGCCATAGCGATTGCCGGCCAGGGCATGGCGCTCTCGTCGGACTATGTCGTTGGCGTAGCTCCTGGCATCAGTGCAAAGGCGTCCGGTGCGGCGGTCAGTGTGATTGCTGACCGAGCCCTCGCGCTTTCAATCGTCACAGGCGTGGTCGCGCTCACGCTCGTGTACCTTTCGCAGCGGAAAACCTTCGTTGCCCCCAGCGGGCTGCTCCTGGAACGCTGGCAGGCGCGCGCGGTCGGTCACGCTCCACCGGCAGTCGCGGATGCCGGCACCATGAACAAGCCCGAGATCGCAGTCGGCACGGGCCGCGATCAGCCGACCCTTCTGACCGAGTCCGATGTGGAGCGCGAGCTTCGCGAAGTCGAGCGGCGTCGTGTCAAGTGGTCAAAGCTGCTTGCGATCCTCACACCGCTGGCGTTCCTGGCCGTGATTTCGCTAATGGTGCTGCCGCTGTTCGTGGATGGCATGCCTCCACTCAAGGGTGGCCAAGCCGCCTCGCTGGTCGGCGGTATGGCCACACTCCTGATGTTCCTCGCTGCCGGCACGACGCATGGGCCGAGACGCATGCTGGATACCAGCGCAGATCACGTCACCGAGGGCTTCGTGTTTGCATTCAAAGCGATGGGTTCCGTACTACCGATCGCCGGGTTCTTCTTTCTCGGCAACGGTGAAACGGCCGCACACATCGTGGGACTTGCCCCTGACCAGACACCCAGCCTGCTGTTCGATCTGATCCGCCATGGCCAGGACTGGATCCCGCAGAATCAATTCTTCGTCGCCTTTGGCGTACTCATCGTGGGCATGATCACGGGAGTTGATGGATCCGGGTTTGCGGGTTTGCCGTTGACCGGCACTCTGTCAGGCGCGCTGGCACCGGTTTCGGGTGGTGATGCCGCCACCCTCGCCGCTGTCGGCCAGATGGGGTCCGTGTGGACGGGCGGTGGCACGCTGATTCCGTGGTCATCCCTCATTGCCATCGCCGGGTTCGCGCGAGTGCCTGTGCTGGACGCCGTGCGCGTGATGCTCGTCCCCGTGCTGATCGGCCTCGTGGTGTCCACGATTTTTGCCGTCATCGTGTTCTGAATCGTGAGCACTGCAGCGGGAGATTCAGCTCGGCCCGGAACCTGGCGCCTTTCAGGCGCCGTTCCGATCATGGCGGAGCAATGCACGGCACGCGGCGCACGCGGAGCCGTAGCTGCTGCAGCACCCAGCGCGGCACTGATTGGCATCGAGATGCTTCGCGACGGTGGGAACGCCTACGATGCAGCGCTCAGCGCGGCTCTCGCTGAAACGGTTCTGCTGCCTCCGAAGTGCGGATTGGCGGGCGACCTCATTGCATTGGCCTGGACAACCGATGCCTCGCAACCGCAGGCCCTGCTGGCCATCGGAGGCGCGCCCGCAGGTCTCGCAACCCTGGCTATGGCTGGCGGAATGCACGAGACCGGGCCCTCCTCGGTTGGCGTTCCCGGCGCACCGGCCGGATACCTCGCGCTCGCGAAGCGGGCACGCTTGCCACTCGAACGCCTCGCGTCGCCTGCCATCGAGCTTGCAACGAAGGGCTTTTGCTGGTCACGAATCTGCTCCTCTCTCTCGGAAGAATCCGCAGAACTCGTTGCAAGGCACAACGGTGCCACGCGGTACTACCCGGAAGGACGCGCGATAACGCCGGGCACAGTCACGAAGCTGCCCGGGCTCGCCGCAGCAATCGAAGCACTGGTGTCCGATCGCGATCGTTTCCTGGAAGGTGACGTCGGAAAAGCGATCGTGGATTGCGTGCAGGGTCATGGTGGGATCCTGACGCGCAGCGACTGCGCATCGTTTGCCCGTGCGGAATGGATGTCAGTCGAGAAGGGCGCACTCGGCAACCTGCCACTGTTCGTCACGCCCGCGCCCACACACGGCGCCGCACTCTCGCGCGCGCTGGCTGCGGTCGATGAGAGCACGCAGTTTCCAGCTGCTGCCGTCCATACCGGCATCATGCAAGCAATCGCGTGGCAACGCCGCGAGCTGTCTGACCCGAACGGTACGTCAATGGTGTCCGCCGTGGACGAAGCGGGCACGATGGTCACTATCGTGCACTCGAACTCCTATCCGCGTTTCGGCAGCGGCCTGATCGTTGGCCGTTACGACCTGGTTCTCGCGAACCGCGCGGGACGCGGGTTCAGCGCTGAGCCGGCCCATCCCAATTTTCCGATCGCCGGACGGCGGCCAGCCACGACGCTGCATGCCTGGGCGGTCCTGGGTCCCCGAGGTCTGCGACTGCAAGGTGCTACGCCGGGCGGTGCGAACCAGATGCCCTGGAATGCGCAGACGCTCGCGAGGCTCGTGCACGGCGAACTGGATATTGGCCGGCTCGTCGTCGCACCTCGTTGGGAGTGGATACCGGCATCCAATGGGCTCAGGCTGGAGGAGGGTTTCGCGGCGGAAGAAGAAACCGCGTTGCTGAGCGCAGCCGCCGGAAAAATTGATCGCGTCGAGCGCTGGGCAATTCACTCCGCCATGCAGATCATCGCAGTGGATCGCGAGCGCGGGGTAATCTCAGCAGCGGCAGATCCGCGAACTGTCGGTGCAGCGCTGGCGTTCTGAGATCGAACGGCAGCGCACGCCGACCCCTCAGCCAAGACGCACGGTGAGCATCGACACTGAACCGCCATCGAATCCCTCGACAGGGAAGCTCACAACGTCCTCCGATCGCTGCAAAGCGAGGACATACAGCAACGGCAGAAAATGATCGGCAGTCGGCACCGACAAGAGCGCTTCCTTGCCGAGGCTCTCATAAGCAACCAATGGGTCATGATTATTCTGCAGGATGAGGTCGCGCGCGCGGCGGTCGAAGCCCACAGCCCATTCCAGCGCCGGCGTGTCGCGCTTGCCCCATGCATAAGCATGGAGGTTGTGCACAACGTTGCCGCTGCCAATCACCAGTACGCCTTCGTCGCGCAGCGGGGCAAGGCGCCGCGCGAGTTCGTAGTGCCACCGGGCCGTTCGAGTCTCGTCGATGGACAATTGCACGACCGGCACGTCGGCTTCCGGAAAGACGTGACACAGCACCGACCAGGTGCCGTGGTCCAACCCCCAATCCCTTTCATCGAGTCGCGCGATGTCCGGTGCAAGCAGGTGTCGAACACGCGCCGCGAGTGGGGCATCGCCAGGGGCTGGATACTGCACTTCAAAAAGTGCCCGCGGAAAGCCGCCAAAATCATGGATCGTCCGCGGGCGCGGCATGGCGGTGATTGCCAGCTCCGGCGTGTACCAGTGAGCTGAAACGCACAGCACCGCTTGCGGCTTCGGCAGCTCGGCGCCGATGGCGCGCCAGGCGCGCGAATACCCGGTATCGAGAATCGCGTTCATGGGATTGCCATGACCGAAGAAAAGAACGGGCATCTTACTCATGCGTCACCGGTTGCGATTACGGGCTCATTCACTGTGAAACGATCATCACGTCCGTCGGCGCACGAACCGCCACGGAACGCGCGATGCTCCCGAAGGGCAGGGGACCTGGCCGCGCACTCCGACCCACAACGATCAGATCGGCTTTCCAATGCGCGGCGTTGCGCAGAATCGCTTCGAGTGGTTCACCTCGCTCGACATGCAGTCGCGCACGGGCGGCCGGCAGGTCGATTTCATTCAAGAGTTCGGAGAGCCGTCCGATGCGCGCGCGCTGCTCGCGACTCGCATACAAATCGAGAGTTGCATGCGATGCACCCCACTCTATTAATCTCTTGCCGTACGGGACGGTACACGCGCTCAGTACATGAATAGGGTTGTCGGGGCTTATCCTGTTCGCCCACTCGACTAACGCGCGATCAGTCGTACCACCCTTCGCGCACGCGACAACATGAGCGTAGGCCTCATGAACTGCCGTACGCACGAGCAAAGTCGGTAACGAGGATCGCGCGGCTACCTTGAAGGCAGTGCCGCCGACGGTGTCTGCTGAGCGATCATCTTCTTCTTCCCGTTCGCCCCGGGCGCCGAGCACGACAACTGTGGCGTGGCTTGATTTGGTTGCATCAAGAATCGCCTGGTGTGCTTGCCCCTGGAGTATCTCGCAACTGGGTTTGATGCCGGACTGGGCGTCAATGCGACTCGCGCGCTCCTGCAACTCCCGTTCCGCCCTGCTCCACAAAGCATCGATTTCCCTCTGCAAAGACGAAAGAAAGAGTTGCTGGAGTACATCGCGTGGAGGCAGAACATGGACCAGGTGCAAGGTACCTTTCAGCGTTGAGGTCAAGGATACGGCCCGCTGTGTTGCGCGGTCTGCAGCGGCAGAAAAGTCGGTCGCAGCGAGAATGCGCGCAAGCTCAGCCATACAGGGCAATGCCAGGCACAGGAAAGTACGGGTAATGTACTCCGATATAGTCCTGTTCGGCTCGGGACACGGTTAACCCTCGACGCGGCGACCCACGTGCCGCCCGGTATGCTGCCGTATTCAAGCCGCCAGCAGGTGACGCAAGACCATTTGCAGGATTCCTCCGTGGCGGAAGTATTCCACCTCGGCTGCCGCGTCAATCCTCACCGTCGTGTCGAATTGCACTCGAGAGCCATCTTGCCTCGTCACGGAAACGCGCGCGCGCTGACGCGGCGTGATGCCATCGGCAATGCCTGTCACGGAAAGCGTCTCGAATCCAGTCAGGCGCAGGGACTCGGCGGAAACTCCCTGCTCGAACTGCAAGGGCAGGACTCCCATGCAGACAAGGTTGCTGCGGTGGATGCGCTCGTATGTCTGGGCGATGACAGCCTTGACGCCGAGCAACGCAGAGCCCTTGGCGGCCCAATCGCGCGAGCTTCCTGAGCCGTATTCTTTGCCGGCGACGATGACGAGCGGCGTTGCCTCTTGCTGGTAGCGGAGCGCGGCGTCGTAGATGCTCATCCTGTCGCCACTCGGAACGTGACGGGTGAACGGGCCTTCGACACCGGGGACCATCTGGTTGCGCAGCCGGATGTTGCCAAACGTTCCACGCATCATGACTTCATGATTGCCGCGCCTGGATCCAAAGCTGTTGAACTCCGCCGGCGGCACGGAATGCTCCACGAGATACGTGCCGGCAGGCGAACTGACCGTGATGCCGCCCGCGGGAGAAATGTGATCGGTGGTGATCGAATCTCCGAAGAGTGCAAGCACTCTTGCCCCGACAATATCCGAGGGCGATGCCGGCGCTGGGGCAAAGTCGATGAAATAGGGAGGCTCGCGAACGTAGGTCGATGCGAGGTCCCAGTCGAACAACGTGCCGGTGGGCGCTGGCATGCTCTTCCACTTCTCATCGCCTTCGAAAATGCGACCGTACTCGAGCTCGAACTGCGTCGATGACACCGAGGCGGTGACCAGGGACTGCACTTCCTCGGCGCTGGGCCAGAGGTCCTTGAGGTAAATGGGCTTCCCAGCTAAATCGTTCCCCAGCGGATCAGTGGTCAAGTCGCAGTCGATCGTTCCAACGAGCGCGTAGGCAACGCACAGGGGAGGCGATGCGAGATAGCTCGCCTTCACCTGTCCGTGAATGCGACCCTCGAAATTGCGATTGCCGGACAGGACGGCAACCACCGCCAGATCCTTGCTGGCCACGACATCCGCAATCTCGGCGGGCAGCGGGCCGGAATTGCCGATGCAGGTCGTACAGCCGTAACCCACGAGATTGAATCCGAGCGCCTCGAGGTACGGCGTGAGGCCCGCCTTGTCGAGATACTGCGTTACGACACGCGAACCGGGCGCCAGTGAGGTCTTGACCCACGGTCGGCACTTGAGGCCTGCCTTCACCGCGTTTCGAGCCAACAAGCCCGCGGCGATCATCACCGATGGGTTCGACGTGTTCGTGCAGCTCGTAATCGCTGCAATCACGACGGATCCATGCGTCACGGCCACCGCAGCGCGCGGCTGTTCCAGGGGCTCCGGAGGGGATTCGAGAACCTCGCCCGCGGGGCTGCCGCCTTCACCCTCGAGCCGGGCGATGACTTTGCTCTCCACCGGAAAATCGACTCCCTCGAATGCGGCCCTGAAAGATTTCGAAACCCGTCCAAGCGGCACCCGGTCCTGCGGGCGTTTGGGTCCAGCGACGCTCGGTTCGACCTTCGAGAGGTCGAGATCGAGCACCTCGTTGAACGATGGCTCGGGGTCGGCGTCGGTTCTGAACAAGCCCTGCTCTCGCGTATAGCGCTCGACCAGGTCGACGAGCGCGCCCCGGCCTGTCAGCTTCAGATAGCTCAACGTATTCGAATCGACGGGGAAGAGCGTCGAGGTGGCACCGAACTCCGGTGACATGTTGGAAAGCGTGGCCCGGTCGGCGATGGTGAGACCGCTCAGGCCAGGTCCGAAGAACTCGACGAACTTGCCGACCACGCCGTGTGCCCGGAGCAGTTGCGTCAGAGTCAGGACCAGGTCGGTGGCGGTGGTCCCGATCGGAAGGGACCCGCGGGTCCTGACTCCGAGGACGATCGGCTTCGGCAAGAACATCGGCTGCCCGAGCATGGCCGCTTCGGCCTCGATGCCACCGACTCCCCACCCCAGCACGCCGAGGCCATTGATCATCGGTGTGTGAGAGTCTGTCCCGACGAGCGTGTCGGGAAACACCCATCCGTCGCGTGACGCCACGACTCGCCCGAGATGCTCGAGGTTCACTTGATGGCAGATTCCCATGCCCGGGGGTACCACGCGAAAGCCCTCGAAAGCCTGCTGCGCCCAGTTGAGCAACGCATAGCGCTCGCGGTTGCGGCGGTATTCCCACTCGAGGTTGGCTGCATAAGAGTCGGCGCTGCCGAATCGATCGACCTGTACGGAGTGATCGATGATCAGGTCGACCGGGATGAAGGGATTGACGCGCTTGGGGTCCCCGCCTGATCGCGCCACCGCGCTTCTCAATGCTGCGAGGTCCACCACCGCAGGAACACCGGTGAAGTCCTGCATCAATACTCGTGCAGGCATGAATGCGATGGAGGCAGCCGCGCCGTTCGGCCACTGCGCGAGTGCCACTACATCCGCTTCTGAAACATCCCGCCCGCCGGTCCTTCGAGCGATGTTCTCAAGGAGAATTTTCACCGTGTGCGGCAGCCGCGCCACATCGGCACCGGTTCTGGCAGCGAGCCTGGCAAGGCTCAGGTACGAAGCCGTTCCCGAATCAGTTCGCAGCGTCGCAGCGGCCCCAAGAGGATTGTGTGTCATGTGCTTACCCCCACGCCGGCCGTGATTGCCCGAGGGTACCAGTCAGGCTGCTGTGTGTCGCTGCGGAGACGAGCTCGTCATAGGGATGTAGAACGCGCAAAAGCGGGATCATCACTTGGACAAGTGGGTAACTCCGCACCACAAGACCCATCGTCCATTGCGGCAGCGCTGGCAGCCGGCATCGGCCCCCCGTCGCCGAGTCCGTTTCTTTCCAGCCATCGTTCGGTACTGGTGGCCGCGAGATCGATCAGCCTTCGCGCATTGGAAAAATCATAGGGCGAGGCCGCAACCGGGCAGATGGGCGGTACGGTGACGATCTGCGCCCGCGCCGCGAACTCCGCGGTCTCGTGGACGAGCTGCTGCATGACCATCAGGTCCATCGCGTGAAACGCGTTGGCAAATACCCCGCGCGGTGGCGTCGCCCGTGGACACGCGAAAGCTGTCGGCAGCAGGACGAGGCGGGTTGCACCCGCATCGATGGCGGTCCTGATCGGGGTATTGCACGCCACGGCGCCGTCGATCAGCGCGCGTCCGTCGATGTGCACCGGTGGGTAGATTCCGGGGATGGCACAGCTGGCGAGGATCGCGTCCACAGCTGCTCCTCGCCGCAAGTGCACCTGTCCACCTGTCAGCAGATCTGTCGCGACTACGTATATGGGAATCGCGCTCTCCTCCAGCCGCTCATACGGCAAGTGCTTCTGGAGCAGGCGGCGCAAACCGAGCGGTTCGAAGAAGCTGTTGCCACCTGCGAACGCAGCTCTCAATCCCCGCAGCCCTATGGAAAAGATGTCGCTGCGCCTGAGCTGGTGCCAGAGCTGCTCCAGCTCGCGGGTTCCGTCCGGGTCGGGCCTGCCCGCAAAGAAGGCGCCGTTGATTGCTCCAACCGATGAGCCCGTGACCAGGTCTGGCACAACGCCGTGCGCTGCCAGAGCGCGCAACATGCCTACCTGCACGGCACCATAGCTTCCCCCGCCGGCCAGGACGAAAGCGGTTTTCGGGCGGCTGCCGTGCATGGACACAGGCGTCCCACGCGAACTCTAGAGCGAGCGCAGAAACTGCACGAGGTCGCGCTTCTCGCTATCGCTCAGGCCGAGACTGAAGTGGCGGTCGTAGTGGTTCACCACCTCGGTCAGCGATTCGAAACGCCCGTCGTGGTAGTAACCGCCGCGACCATGAGTCCACAAGCCCTTGAGAGGAGCAGTGCGGTAACGCCCATCGGGCGAGCGATCCGCCTGGAAGCTGTCGATGCCGATCTCGTCGGGCGAACGCAGGTTCCAGCCGGGTTCGGTGTACAACGGCGGCACGTGACAGCGCGCGCAGTCAGCTTTTCCCTTGAATAGTGCTTCGCCTCGCCGCGCGGCATGACGGTCGAAGGTTCCGGGCCGGGGTGCCGGCGCTTCCAGGCTCAGCTGATACAGGTGCAGCGCAGGCAGCTTCGCCGTGACCAGGTCCGGATCCCGGCGAACGTCTCCGAGGCCGGCGAGCGCGGCAATGGGGAACTTGATCGGATCATTCAATCGCGGATCGAAGAAAGTGCCCTGGCCCTGCATTTCCAGGTTCGCGACCAGTGCGTTCCAGTGAGCGACGGATCCCCAGCCAGTCCACGTGTGCAGGTTGATACCGGCGAGCCCAAACGCGGGCGGAATCAGCGTGGCAGCGGGCTTGCCGTCCGGGCGGAATGCCTTGCCATCCAGCAGCAGCGACGCGTCGAACTTGCCCGGACCCCAGGTTCGCAGCACGGTGCGTACCGTGGCCGCGTCGGATCGCAGGATTGACGAGCCCCAGCAGGTCAACGAACGGCTGCACGTTCGGCGAGAGAGCAATGATCGCTCCCACGTTGAGATCGCGGGCCGCCCATCCGTCGAGCCGCCTGCCGATGCCAGGAGCCAATGAATCGTCAACGGTCGAGTGGCACAGCGCGCAGGTGATGCCGACGGAATTGAGGCGCTGTCCGGAATCATCGAAGAAACCACGCACGCCTACGACGGCATCCAGCTTCAGGAGCGCGAGCGTCGTAGCGGGATTCTCGAGGTCGACCTTTCCCTTGCGCAGGGCCGCGCGCAGGGAATGGGGCAGCGCATCCGCGTCGACCTTCAGCCCGGCTCCCAGCGCCGCGACGGGCGTCAGGCCCGGGCCGACGCCGCCATTTGTCTGGCCGGCAATCGCCTCGTGCAGGCGCAGCGTCCCGCCCCAGAAGGCTTCATCGCCGAACGTGTCGAACCGGAAGATACGACGACCCTCGCTGATCGTTTGCAGGGCATCGTGATCCACACGCCGGTCGAGATGGCGCTGCTCCTCTCGTTCGCCGCTCGACTCGTCATCACCGGCGAGTGTGTATCCCGCCGTACCCATCACGGCTAGAGCCGCGAGGATGGCGGCGGGAATCATTCGAATTTTCATCGTCATCTCCTCTACTCTCTATATGTGCCGAGCGCGAGCCGCTCCCGCAGCTCGCCGCTAGTAGCCGAAGAAATCCTCGCTGCGCAGGTCGTCGTCATCGATCCCGGCTGCATTGGTGGCCTGGCGCATACCCTGGACAAAAGAGGGAGGCCCAGCGATGTAACAGATGGGCTCACCATCAAGCTCGGCACTCACCTTGCGCAGCAGCTCGTCGTCGATGCGCCCGATCGGCCCGTCCCACCCCGGAGAAATGCCGTTGGCGCGAGTCATCGTGGCAACCAGACGCAGGTTCCGGGTTTGATGCTCAAGGCGCCGCAGTTCGTCCAGGAAGGAGGCCTCCGCGGGATTGCGGTTGGAGTAGATAAGTGCCAGGCGTTGCGGCCAGCCATTGCGCTCCGCCTGTCGGAGCATGCTGATGAACGGAGTGATGCCGATTCCACCGGCAATCAGCAGGGCCGGACGGGAAGCCCTGGCGTGCAGGGTCAGCGAACCGAAAGGCCCGTCGATTTCGAGTGGCGATCCCGCGGTCTGCGCCCGCAGTACCTGCTTGAATGCACTGCCACGCATCCTCGTCGCAATCGTCAGTACGTCATCAAAGGGAGCGCTGACGAGCGAAAAAGCATGACGGCGCGTGTCCGCTGTGAGCCCCTGCGCCTCCGGCAAGACCAGGTCAATCGCCTGCCCGGGTTTGAATTCGAAGTTCCCCGGCCGTTCCAGGTGAAACTCGAAGGTGGCGGCGGCAACCTGCTCGCGACGCAAGAGCCGCGTTGCCTGCGTCGTCATGCTGTTTTCCGCGGTTGCGTCCGCACCAGCCGTGCGTACGCGGAGTGGTTGTGGATCGACTCGAAGTTTTCGGCTTCGACCCCGTAGGCGCTCACCCGGCTGTCCGCATCCAGCTCGAGAGCGATTTCGCGCACGAGATCCTCGACGAACCGGGGGTTGTCGTAGGCGCGCTCGGTGACGTACTTCTCGTCCGCGCGCTTGAGAAGCCCGTAAACCTCGCACGAAGCATTGCGCTCCGCGATCGCGATGAGTTCCTCGATCCGCATTTCCTCGCGCAGTTCTGCATCGATGCTGATCAGCGAGCGCTGGTTGTGGGCGCCGTAGGCGGAGATCTCCTTCGAGCACGGACAGAGGCTGGTTGCCGGCACAGCAACACGAACGCGAAAGGAATAGCGGCCGTCTTCGGAGACCTGTGCCTTCCATTCGGCCTCGTAATCGAGTTGGCTCTGTGTCCGCGACACCGGCGCGGTCTTGCGCACGAAGTAAGGGAAGCGGATCTCGAGACAGCCGCTGCGCGCGCCCAGGCGCTTGAGCATATCGAACAGGATTTCGCGGACCCGATTCGGGTCGAGTGCGCGCGCTTGCGCCTCGAGAAGCTCGATGAACCGGGACATGTGAGCGCCCCGGGTGCTGGCCGACAGTCCGATGGTCATGGAAAACGTAGCGATCGTCGGGACGAGGCGAGCGCCCGCGCGGATCGTGATGGGCATGCGGACGCTCCTGACGCCGACGGCATCGATCGGAAGCTCGCGGGTGTCAGCTCGTGCCTGGACGTCGGGCAATGAGGGTCGCTGTTGCATGATGAATCGATGTCTCCGTTGGGCGGCCGTTGGCGAGCCGGGCGTCAGCGAAACTTGTCGGGGAACTGCTTTGCGATGCCGCCCGCCAGAGCATCCATGATCGTCGAACGATGCACTCAGACCCACGCCAGGAAGAATGCCATCAGCGCAAAGAAGGTTCCCATGGCAAAGGCAATGAACCAGAGCGGGTCCCTGAAGTGCTCGAAGCGTCCTCGTGCCCGGGCATCGTTCGCCGCGCCGGATTGTTCGCCAGGGATGCGCGCTCCCGTCAGCGGATAAGGCTCGAGGCGTGGTTGCGCGTGCTGGCGGGCCGATTCAGGAGGACGGCGATTGAGACGGATGCGCGCATTCATGGTGATTCTCCTGCTGGATTTCACCAGCAGGGTAGGGCCCGGCCGCTGTGCAAACAAACGATGAATTTCGACGACTGCCATCGGGAATTCCGATGGCTGATGCTCACTCGGCGTCGCGAGACACTCGTCGAATGGTATCGAGCGCGAGGTTGAGTGCGTCTGATGGTGCGGCGGACGGATAGCACAGGTATGCCGGCAACCTGAACTCCGGCGCGCCCGGAACGCGGTGGACCTGCGCGGAGGCTTCATGCTCGCGGAGCATCCGCGCCGGAAAGTAACCGCTGCCGCCGTGCGTGAGCACGTGTCGCAGCCCGAGCCAGCCGATATTCACCGTGACCCTGGCACCCGTGAAGGTGGGGAACGCCAGGCTGTGCTGCGCGAAGAACTCGGGCCCCCAGTCGACGTACACGTAGTCGTGCCCCGGTTGCGATTCCGGATTCTCGTGCGTGGAAATCATGATGAGGCGTTCTTCGAGGAGTGGCTCGATAGTGAGCCCCGGGCGCGCCTGGGGTGTGTACATGACCGCGATGCCGGCACGTCCCTCGAGCAACGCATCCATCAGGTCTTCTTCGAATCCGATCAGGGCGCGAACCGCCACGTCCGGCGCAAGAGCGGTAAAAATGGGGAGCCATCTCACCAGCAGGTCTTCCCAGAGTCCGATCCGACCGCCGACGGTCAGCGTGGCTTGGAACCCGCTTACCACGCCGATTTCCTGGCGCGCCTGCTCCACCGTGCGCATCAGCAGCGCAGCGTGCTTCTGGAATTGCCTGCCGGCCGGAGTGAGGGTGGTTCCTTCCTTGTTGCGAACGAACAGCTCTGCGCCAAGCTCCGTTTCGAGGCGCTGTATGCGGGTGCTCACCGTCGATTGGGTGACGTGCAAGCGATGGGACGCCTCGACGAAACTGCCGGCGGCGACGACTGCGAGAAAGGTTCGAGCGAGCTCCGTATCCATCGCACCCATCGATATCAGCGATGAAGATTTATCGTTTGTGGCCATGGTAGCGCAGCGCTAGCCTCGGGTCAGGTCCACGACCTGGAGACTTCATCATGAACCTGGCGCTTTCACGCCTGCCTTACGCGATCGACGCCCTGGAGCCGCACCTCTCGCGGCGCACGCTGCTGATGCACCACGAGCATCACCATGCCGGCTATATTGAAAAGACCCGCAGACTGATTCAGCGCACATCCCTCGAGCACGCGTCGCTCGAGCGCATCGTGTCCACGGCGGCGCGCACCAACCAGGCGCTGTTCGAATCGGCAGCACAGGCATGGAACCACGAGTTCTACTGGCGCAGCATGCGCCCCGGTGGTGGTGGCAAGCCGCAGGGAGCGGTGGGGCGCCTGATCGCGGAGGAGTTCGGTAGCCATGCGGCGTTCTGCCAGCACTTCCTGACTGCAGCAGGCGATCTGTTCGGCAGCGGCTGGGTGTGGCTCGTCATGGAAGGCGATCGGCTGCGAATCGTGTCGACGTCGAATGCCGGTACACCGTTAGTCGAGGGCCAGCTCCCCTTGCTGACCGTCGATGTGTGGGAACATGCCTATTACCTGGATTACCAGTACCGGAAGCTCGACTATGTTGCGGGCGTTCTCGCCCACCTGCTGGACTGGGACTTTGCCAACCGGAACCTCGAGCTCGGCGCGCAATTCTCGAGCGAGGACCCGGCACCCGTGCGCAAGTGAAACGAGAGGAACGTCGCGCGAGCACCGCGTGAGAGACGTCGCGGCGTTTACATTCCGCGCCGCTCGCGCATCAAGAGCGCCGTCAGACGTCGCGAGCGGCGTGGCACGACGATGAGGACATTCCCCGGTGCGAATAACGCCACGTGCCGTGCCAGGCTGCCGGACCATCCTGCGGATCTGCGGCGCTTCGAGTGCTTCCCCACGACGATCAAGCCGGGTTCCAGCTTCTCGATGTGCTTGAACAGCAGATCGATGGCGTCTCCGCGCTCGATGATCAGTCGCACACCGCGGGCGCCTGCCAGCGCCCTGAGTTTGCGTTCACGCTCATCGTGCTCTTCCCGGGTGTACTGCTGGATTGCTTCCTTGGCAACGCCGTATGCGTCGAGCCGCTCTGCAAAGGGAATGCCGTAGGCGTGAAAGACTATCAGCTTCTCACCTTCGGCAGCGCTGGTGCGGGCCCAGTGCAACACATCCTTCGAAACCGGCGTGAGGTCCACCGCCGCGAGTATCGAACGGGCGCGTTGTCCGGTCTTACGCACCACGAGCAGCGGTATCGACGTCGTACTCAGGAGCTTGAGGGCAGTGCCCCCTAGCGTGAGTTTGCGTCCTCGCACCTGGTGCTCTCCGCGCGCGCCGATAACGAGGAGATCGGCGTCAAAATCGTCAGCAGCGCGTTCAATTGCAACGGATGCCGCACCCGAAACCAACCCGGTCGACAGCTCGTTCTGCCGCGAAGGATCGAGTTTCTCGGCCAAGCGCTTCAACGCAGCGCTGGCGCGGCGGTGCACGTGCGAAAGAGTCGAGAGATCCTTCCGGCCGAGTCCCATCAGCCAGCGCCTGGGTGGCACGACGTGCACCACTCGCAGCGAGGCGCCGGTCCGCTGCGCGAACGAAAAGGCGACTTGCACGGCACGGGTGCCCGCGGTTGAAAAATCAGTGCCGACCAGGATTCTTCTCATATCTGGTGCCGCCCTCCGGTGCGAGCGGGGCTCAGTGTCCGTGTTCGTCTCTCTTCTTTCCATGCACCGTTCCGCCGGCCAGCGGGTACCTTGCACCATTCAGCAACGCAGTGCCGTTTCCCGACTCAACAGTACCCGGCGATAATCGGTATTGGCAAGCGTATCTGCTTCGATGTTCGTGACGTAGCCGGTCATGGAGCCGCTCCTTCCATGTTGTGTCGTCGCACGACACTTCCTTCACGCGTTCCACGGTGAATCGCGCAAGGACTTGGCCAGGTAGTCGATCAACCGCCGCGTCTTCAGCGGAAGGTGCTTGCGCGTCGGGTAGACGGCATGAATTCCGATCTCGATCGAGCGATACGCGGGCATGAGTTCCACCAGGGCGCCGCGCCGCAAGTCCTCTCCCACCATGAAATCAGGCTGCAGGATGATCCCCTGATGCGACAGCGCCGCCCTGCGGCACGTGTCGCCATTGTTCGTGTGTATCCGCGAAGACACGGCGACGCTCACCGGTCCGTCCGGGCCAGTGAAGTGCCACTCGTCTCGCGTAGACCAGTATGTGTAGGAGATCACGGCGTGACGTGAAAGATCGCCCGGATGCTTTGGTTTGCCGCGCTGGCGCAGGTACCGGGGTGTAGCGCACAACACCATGCGCGTCGATGCCAGCTTGCGACTGACCAGCATCGACTCGGAAAGATTCGTTATCCGGATCGCCAGGTCATAGCCCTCGTCGACGAGATCCACGAGCCGATCGCTCAGCGTGATGTCGAGCGACACTTTCGGATTTGCGTCCGCGAACGGCGCCCAGAGCGGCGCGAGGTGCAACACTCCGAAAGTCAGCGGAGCATTCACGCGGATGAGCCCCCGGGCCTCGGCGGAGCGCGACGTCAGTTCCGACTCGGCTTCGTCGATGGCCTCCAGCAACTCTTTGGCGCGCTCGAAGAAGGTTCTCCCTTCGTCGGTCAGGGACAGGCGCCGCGTCGTCCGCTGCAGGAGCCGCACACCGAGGCGCTGCTCCAGTTCTCCGACATGACGGGATACCGCTGCCTTTGACAGGCCGGTTGCGTCAGCCGCGCCGACGAAACTGCCTGCCTCCACGACTGCCACGAAGCTGCTCATTTCCTGGATCTTGCTCATGGATTGTCTCGGTGGACGAGACTATGTGTCTCTCAGATGGCAGTTTATCCACAAAACAAGAGCGAATAGAGTCCTTTTCGCAATGGCGGCTTCGCCATGCCTCATTGGCAACAACCGACTCAGGAGACGGGACATGAACATCACGATCATCGGCGCGGGCAACATGGGCTCGGCCCTCACGCAGCAGCTCACGCGCGCCGGACACAAGGTCCGTGTCGTTGCTCGCGACATCGCCAGGGCGCAGGCACTTGCCTCAAGGCATCCGGGTTCCGTCGCCGCGCAGGCATCCGCCGGGCTGGGTGATTCGGAAGCGGTAATCATCGCGACCGGTTACGCGGACGCGATTCCTGCTCTGCGATCGCTCGGTTCGCTCGACGGCAAGGTGGTCATCGACATCACCAACCCGCTGACGGCGGATTTCATGGGCCTCACTGTCGGCCATGACACGTCGGCCGCCGAAGAGATCGCGAAGGCGATGCCTGGAGCCGAGGTCGTCAAGGCGTTCAACACCCTTTTCGCGCAGGTGCTCGCTGCTGGTCCCATTTTCGCAGGCGGGCAGACGGCACCGGCGTTTTACGCGAGCGACAGCGAGCGCGCAAAGCAAGTTGTCAAAGCGCTGATCGAGAGCATCGGCTTCGAACCGGTGGACGCAGGCGCACTGAAGAATGCTCGCTATCTCGAGCCGCTGGCGGCTCTGAACATTTACCTCGGTTATGGCGCGGGGCGGGGCACTTCGATTGCTCCAGCCTGGATCCAGAAGGCCGCTTGACCGGCTCATCGGTTACACACGCTTTCACCTTGAAGGAGAATGAAATGAACGCACAAGTGACTCACCTCGTCGGTACATACCCCGCAGAGGACATAGGCAAGCTGTTCCTGCGCGTCAGCCTGGGTGGGCTCTTCCTGATGCACGGTATCGCGAAGCTCACCGGTGGCATCGATTTCATTACGCAAACGGTGACTGGCGCCGGGCTTCCGGGCTTCTTTGCTTATGCCGTTTACATCGGAGAAGTAGTGGCACCCGTGTTGTTGATCGCGGGTTGGTACTCGCGCGTGGGCGCTGGACTGATTGCACTGAACATGCTGTTCGCGATCGGACTGGTGCACGGCCCCGAGCTTCTCATGCTGGGCGGCAGCGGCGGCTGGGCTCTCGAGCTCCAGGGCATGTTCCTTTTTACGGCGATAGCACTGGCGCTGATCGGCCCGGGACGGTACCGCATCAACGATCGCTAGACAGGTTCAGCGCCACTGCCGCGCGAATGAGCGCCTTGAATGCTTTCTCATCAATCTTGTCGCCTGCATGGAGATCGATCGCACGCCGGGTGTTGCCTTGGAGGCTGGAATTGAAGAGGCGAGACGGGTCATCCACCGACGCACCCCTGGCGAACGTCAGTTTCACGGCACTCTTGTAAGTCTCGCCGGTGCAGAGGATTCCGTCGTGCGACCACACCGGTACTCCCCATTTCCACTCCTCGAGCACCTGGGGGTCGGCTTGCTTGATGAGAGCTCGAACCTGGGAGAGCGTCCGGCCCCTCCAGTCATCCAGTTCCCTGATCCTCGCGTCGATCAACTGGGAGGCAGAATCTTCTCCCTTTGCTTGCTTCGATCCGCTCGTCTTCTTGTTAATAGCCATTTTCGCCTGCTTCATGTGGGACGCGACTTGAGGGCATACGGCAGCACGAACAAGTACAAACCCGTGATCAGGAGCAACGCCAGCGGCAGCAGCGGCAAGTAGATGACCTCTCAGTTCTTATTGTGCTGGCCTCGCATCGGGCACTACAAGCGGCACGCCGTCCTTGAAACGATACCGGATGCGGCCGAGGCTGCTCCAGTCGGCGAGGGGGTTGCCGTCAAGCGCCAGGAAGCTGGCCTCGTAGCCCGCTTCGACACGACCTACCTTGCGATCGGGAAACACTGAGCGCGCGCAGTTCTGCGTCCACATCCGGAGCAGTTCCAGGTCCGTCAACGCTCCCAGGCTGCGCAGGTGCCGAACCTCGCCGACCGACGTGTCGTCGTATTCGTCGCTACCAATCGCGAGTGTCACGCCGGAATCGCGCAGCAGCTTCAGGTTGGCGATCTGCGCCTGGCGCTGGAGCGGATACAGGTCCGCGGCTCTCTCCTTCTGGCGCTCGATGAGCACGGCCGTCGTGACAACAATGATGCCCTTCTGCGCCGCCGCCGTGGCATCGGCGCTGTCGATGTGTTCCACCGAACGACTGCCGGGAAGATGGGCGATCTCGTCCGCACCCGCCGCGATCGCTGCGTGGAAGTCTTTCGCGGAGTTGACATGAACGGAGACACGCAGCCGCGCGTCGTGTGCGCGAGCGACCAGCAGTGGCAAGACCTGGGGATCGAGGCCCTTGGCGCCGAAGTAGGCCTCATCAGCCTTCCGCTTTGCGTACTCCTCGGAATGGACAAGTATTGCCTTGATGAAGTCCGGGCGGAACTGGAGCACCAGCGGCCACTTGGCGTCGATGTCGGCTGCCGTGTCCACGATGAAGTAGGCGTGATCGCGCAGCGTTTCCCGGGTGAAGCCGTCATAGACGCCGCGCTCGAGCAACTGTTCGCGAAGCTTGATGGGATGTCCGCCGGAGCCCGTGATGCCACCGTTGGCGAATGCAACATCGACGCTGCCGGGATGGTTGTAGGTGTGCCGTACGACACCGGTATAACGGGGCAGGTTGCTCATCATCTTCACGTAGAACACGCCATCTGAAAGGTAGCGTGCAATGGTCTGGTCGTTCTCGTACTCGGAGCCCAGGTTGTGGTTGTGCGCTTCGCAGAGAGGTGGAATTACGTGAGCGCCGGCGAGATTCACCGCGGAGTCCACTTTCGCGGGGGGCGTGAAATACAGATAGCCCTGGCTCGAGTACACGGTGCGCTTCACGAACCGTTCACCGTTGAACCAGAGGCCATTGTCGAACCGGTAAGAAGGAGGCTCCGGGGCGGGAGGCGCTGCGCTCAACGCGAGCGTAGTCGACAGGAACGCTGACGCAATCAGCAGCGCTGGCGCTTTCATGACCGGTCTCCCGGAGGTTGTGACCATGAACACCGCTGGAATGCAGGATAGCAACTGGAAAGGTGAGGCGGGCCGGTGGATGATTGATGGCGCCTGGATGGGACGAAGGACATGTCGCCAGTTACGAGTGACGTCAGCGGACTTGTTTCACAGGGGAACGCGTTTCGCCTCTGAGGGCGTCGGTTTCGTAGTCGTTGTCGCGGCCGAGATCCGCTCCCAGCCTTTTGTGCTGAAATAGCGGCGGTAACATGGCCGCTCACGGCATTTTCGTCTTGTGTTCCAGCCCAGAGGAGATCCTGGATGACCACCAGCCGTCGCGAGTTCATCGCGGGCGCGGGCGCCGCTATCGCCCTGTCCCATCTTCTGCCTCTACCTGCATGGGGCCGCACGAAGGCGGAAGTCGAATCGCTGCTGGCGGAGCTCGCCGAAGAGCTGCTGGTCGATTACCCGGAAAGCGCCACCAATCTCGGCATCGATACAGGGCCGCGGGCCGCGCTGAAAGCAAAGCTGCAAGATCGCTCTGCCGCAGGACAGCGCGCAATCGCGCAGCGAGTTGCGAAGCGCCTGGAGCGTCTGAAAGCCATCGATGTAGCGGCTCTCGATCCGGCGTCGCGCATCAATCTGGATGTCATGCGCACGGCGCACGAGTTCGCGTCTGAAGGGTTCGCCTTTCCCTATGGCGACGTGGCACTGCTGAATCTCAACTGGTCGTGGCGCAATGCGCCCTATGTCGTCGCGCAGAACACGGGCGCGTTTCTCGAACTTCCCAGTTTCCTGGATGACCAGCACACGATAGAAGCACCAGCGGATGCGGAGGCATTCCTTTCGCGCCTGGAGGCTTACGCGGGACAAATCGATGGTGAGACTGAGCGACTGCGCAGCGCTGCGGCACAGCGCGTGATCGCGCCGGATTTCGTACTCGATCAAACGCTCGCGCAGATCAAGATCGCGCGCGGCGCGAATGTGTCGGACTGGTCGGTCGTCCAGTCGCTGGCCAGGCGCACGCAGAAGATGCCGGGCAATTTCGCTGCACGAGCCGGGAAGATTGCCGCGGACAAGATTTCCCCGGCACTCGCCCGCCAGGACGCCGAACTGCAAGCGCACCGCAAGCGCGCAACCAGCGACGCGGGTGCCTGGAAGCTGCCCCGCGGGGATGAGTACTACGCGTGGACGCTAAGGGCGGCCACGACCACGCGAATGACGCCGGACGAAATTCACGAGCGTGGCCTCGAGGAACTGCGCGCGCTGCAAGCGGAGATGGATGTCATCCTCAAGAAGCAGGGTCTCACGGCCGGGACAGTCGGCGAACGCATGACGGCACTCGGCAAGGACAAGCGTTTTCAGTTTCCGGACGGCGACGAAGGCCGCGCGCGCATCATGGCTTACATCCACGAGCAGATTGCGGACATGCGTAAGCGGCTGCCGAATGCGTTCTCGTCGCTGGTCGCGGGCAACTTCGAGGTGAAGCGCTTGCCCCCTGAAGTGGAGCCCGGCGCGCCGGGCGCGTACGGCGGAGCAGGGACCATCGATGGCAAGGTGCCCGGCAAGTACTGGATCAACTTGCATACGACCACCCGCTGGCGAACCTACGCTCTGAAGACTCTCACGTATCACGAGTCGATTCCCGGGCACGTGTGGCAGGGCGAGTACACATTCAAGTTGCCGCTGTTCCGTTCGCTGCTCGCCTTCAACGCGTACTCGGAGGGCTGGGCGTTATACGCGGAGCAGCTGGCAGACGAACTCGGCGTCTACGAGAACGATCCGGTGGGGCGACTGGGGTATCTCCAGTCAATTGCGTTCCGCGCCTGCCGACTCGTGGTCGACACCGGCTTGCACGCCAAGCGTTGGACGCGCGACAAGGCCACGCAATGGTTCGCAACCACCAACGGATCGGGCCTCGAAGAAGTTCGCAGTGAAGTCGATCGCTACTGTGCGTGGCCCGGCCAGGCCTGCGGTTACAAAGTGGGACACAGCGAGATCAACCGACTGCGCACCCAGGCCAGGCAGGCGATGGGCGCGAGGTTCGACTTCCGTAAGTTCAACGACACCGTGGTCCAGGGCGGCGGTGCGCCCATGGTCGTACTGGCTCGCACGATTGGAGAGTTTGCCCGTTAGGCCTCGCCGATATCCTCATCCCACACGTCGGGGTGCGCCTCGATGAAGGCCGTGAGCAGCTTCACGCACTCCGCGGAATCGAGATCCACGACGTCCACGCCGCGCTCGCGCAGCCAGTCGATTCCGCCGCGGAAGGTACGCGACTCGCCGACGATTACCATGCCGATCTGGAACTGGACGATGAGTCCGCTGCAATACCAGCACGGCGCGAGCGTCGTGACCATGATGGTGTCCTGGTAGCGGCGCTGCCGGCCCGCTTTCCGGAAGGCATCGGTTTCACCGTGCACGGACGGATCATTCTCCTGCACGCGGCGATTGTGCCCGCGGCCCAGCAACTTTCCGTCGCGATGAAATAGCGCCGCCCCGATCGGTATGCCACCTTCCGAAAGACCAACCTTTGCTTCTTCGATTGCTACTTTGAGCATCGCCTGCTGATCGAGCGTGTCATTCATGGCGGCATGCCTCGTTGGAACGTGTCCAGCACCTTGAGGGAAGCGAGAGTACAGCAGCGCGCCCGGACGAATCCAAGCGCTGCGCGACCAAATGACGGGCTCGTGCACCCTTAGGTCCGGGGTGCTTCGCGGTGGAGAAAAACGATGCGCATGGCGGGCAGGGTCACTGCTGGAATCTTGTTCCGTTCGACGTTTGCGGCAGCCATCGTCTTGTGGGCAGCCAGTACGGGTGCGGCCGAAGTGCAGAGCGCCAGTGGCAAGAACGGAGCCGACGAGCTGGTGGGTCTGTGGAAGGCGCAGCACAACTACGGGCCCGACGCGCGCGGGCCTTTGGTCATTCACAAGACCGCGGGCGGCTGGCTGGCAGACTTCATGGGTCGCAGAATTGCGGTACAGGAGGGCAACCGCGTTCTCACTTTCGAGCTGCCCGATCGCAAGGGCGGCTTTCGGGCGGCCCTCCAGCCTGACGGCAGCCTCAAGGGCGGACAATGGTTTCAACCCAACTCGCCACGAAACCCGCCGTTTGGCACGAACATCATCTTCCGGCCCGACGGGCCGGACCGCTGGCGCGGCGCAGTCCGACCTATCGAAGACACGTCGACCTTTTTTCTGCTGTTGCGCCAACGGCCCGACGGTTCGGTCGGCGCGCTCATTCGCAATCGCGAGTTCAATCTCGGTGTGCGGTACAACGCCGATCGCCTCGTGCGCGAGGGAGACGCGGTGAAGGTGATCGGCAGACTCAGGGGAAGCGAGACGGATTCGGTGCTGATGAAAGGATCCGTGAAGAAGGGCAGTGACGGAGGCCGCAATAGCGAAGTGCTCAGCCTGGAATTCGATCCGCCGCTGGACGGCGTGTACGCGTTCACGCGCGTGGACGATCAGAGCGACTTCTATCCTCGGGGCAAGAATCCAGGCCGGTACGTCTATCGCCCGCCTGCAGCCTTCGATGACGGTTGGCCGGTGGCAACGCTGGACGAGGTGAACATCGATCGCAAGGGCATCGAGAATTTTATACAGATGCTCGTCGACCTGCCGATGGATCCAGTGGATGCGCCGCAGGTCGATGCGATCCTGGTTGCGCGTCACGGCAAGCTGGTGCTCGAGGAGTATTTTCACGGCTTCGACCGCGACACCACTCACAGCACGCGCTCCGCGGGCAAGAGCCTCACTGCCGTCCTGGTGGGAGCGACTATCCAGGCGGGCTTTCCCGTCAGCCTGTCTTCCCCGGTTTACCGGGTCATGAACGCCGGCACTTTTCCGGAGGGGCTCGAAGCCGGCAAGCGCGCGATGACGCTCGAGAACCTGCTGACCATGTCGTCCGGCCTGTTCTGCAACGACGGCAATCCCGATGCGCCCGGCAACGAAGAAACGATGACCAACCAGGAAGCCGAGCCGGATTTCTATCGCTTCTACATGAGAATCCCGATGGACCGGCGGCCCGGCGAGAAAGCGATCTACTGCAGCGGCGATCCCAACCTGGCGATTGGCGTCCTGCATCGTGGCACCGGCGAGCATCCGATGGATCTGTTCGACCGGCTGCTCGGCGAGCCGATGCAGTTCTCACATCACGGCTGGTATCTGTCCCCCTCCCGGCAACCGTATGGCGGCGGCAGCGTCAATGCGACCCCGCGTCATTTCATGAAACTCGGTCAGCTGATGCTCAACGGGGGCACGTGGAACGGACGCCGGATCCTGGGTGAAGACTTCGTCGAGCGCGCATCGGCGCCACTCCACGATCTGAACAACATCAGGTACGGCTATCTGTGGTGGAGCATCGACTGGCCCTACAAGAACCGCACGGTGCAGGCGTTCTTCGCCGGCGGTAATGGCGGGCAGGGGACAATCGTTATCCCTGAGCTCGACACGGTCGTCTCGACCTGGGGCAGCAACTATGGCACGCGCACGGGGCTCGAGATTCAGCAGGGCCTCACGCCGCGCTACATTCTGCCGGCCGTTCGGGAGGCCGGCGATGCGAAGGACACACCCGTGGTGCCTCGCGAATACGAAGTGATCTACGGGAGACGCCCGAAATCCCAATGAAGCGGAGCCGCGCCAGAGCGGGACAGCGCAAGCGTCTCGGGCACTGGCAAGATCAAGGAAACGGTAGGCGAGGTGCTGGGCGATGAGAAGCTCCGGCCACAGCCTATCGAGCACCCCACGGCGCGGGCGGCGGCGCCACCGGTTTGCCCAGGTCGAACTCGACTCTGAACTTGCGGCCGGGGCGTAGCAGCTCGTAAGCAAACAGCTCGCCTGGCGCGACCTCCATCGCCCAGGTGTTGGCGATCGACGCTTTCAACCCTTCGCGCTCGAACAAGGCCTTTGAATGCGCGTCAGCTGGGAACTCCTGGCGTTGTGCAGAGCCAAGGCTCGCGGTATCTCCGCCATACATCGTCAGCTTGTCCTCGCTGCCGTCTTCATGACGGTGATCGTGCTTGAGTCGCAGGCCGTCGTTGGTGCGCGTCAGCACCCAGGTTCGCGACCGGTCATCGCCGACGTGAAACGGAATCCGGATCTCACGCTCGTTGCATTCCCGCACATGCATCACCAGTCGTTTGCCTGCGAACGGATCGTTCGTGGACGCGGGCTCGTTGGCGACGATGCGGCCTTCGTACGCCTTCCCGCAGGATTGTCGCACCGCGTCCATGAAAGCATCAGTTGGCACAGGCGGCCGATTGGCCTGCAAGGCGGTGCTGCATGCCAGGCTCAGCACGTAAAGGAAGACGCGACTAGCGATAGGCACATGCAACTCCAAGGGCGTAGACTTTTACCGCGAATCCTATCGGAGCGACGCCATGAGCAACGCGAGAGTAGCGTATCCCTGTCGCAAGCGTTTCAGTTTCATCGTCGTCCTGGCCTTGTGCTGCGCGGGCAACGCGATCGCGCAGGACGACGACGACGATGACCACGATCGCGAAATGGTCACCCGCCAGCTCGGCGACGACCGTTTCCTGGCGGGCGACGAGGTGCGCCTGACGGGCGAGATCGCGGGAGACGCGATCGCGGCGGGCGGTGACGTGGTCCTGGATGCGACCGTTCGGGGTGATGTGGTTGTCACCGGCGGCGAAGTCGAGGTCGCTGGTGAAGCGGCCGAAGACCTTTACGCGGCCGGCGGAACGGTGCGCATCGGCGGCAAGGTCGCCGGAAACGCTCGCATTGCCGGTGGAGACGTAGTGATCCGGCGCGCGGCCGCCATCGACGGTGGAACATCCATCGCGGGGGGCAAGGTTCGGGTTGAAGGCCGGGTTGGCCAGTACCTGCAGATGACTGGCGGGAATCTGCGCATCGACGGCACAGTGGCTGGCAACGTCGAAGCGGCGGGCGGAAAGCTCGTCATCGGGCCGGAGGCCGACATCCAGGGCACCGTGACGTTTCGCGGGCGCCACGCCCCGCGCGTCGAATCGGGAGCACAAGTTCGCGGCGGTGTGAAGCACATACCGGAGTCACGTGAATGGAAGCGTTGGGCGGGGGTCGCTGGTGCGATCGCGCTGGCGTGGCTCGTGGGATGGCTGCTCGTCGGCGCCGTGTTGCTTTTCCTGTGGCCGGGGTTCTCACGAGTCGTGTCGCAGACTGTGGCAGGTCGGCCCGGCGCTTCTTTGCTTCTCGGGTTTGCGATCCTCGTTCTTGGGCCAGTTGCAATCGGCATCCTGATGGCATCTCTTATTGGTATGCCCCTGGCGATCGTGCTGTTGTTCGTCTACCTGCTGTTGTTGCCATTTGGCTACCTGGCGGCTGCGCTGACAATTGCGGAATGGATGCTGTCGAGGATGCGAAAGGGCGCTCCGATAACGACGGCTCAGCGCGTGCTGGCCCTGTTGGGCGTCCTGATCGTCCTCGGTATCGTCACCTTGATTCCGTTCATTGGCTGCTTGATCGCGTTCGTGCTCGTGCTCCTGGGCATTGGTGGCCTGGTTCTCGCCTCGCTCGCTCGGCATCGCGGTGAGAGTTTGGCTCCCGCCAGCGGCTGAAGGGGAGAAACGGAAAGCCAGGTCGTTGAACCCGTTGGTCGGCGAATCGGGGGAGTATGCAAGTGAAACGTGCCGAGGCTCTGCGCCCCTGGCGCCGGCGATTCTCGCGCGCAATCTTCGAATCGGCGCTCATCGTGTTCAGCGTCCTCCTGGCGTTGGTCCTCAACGAGTGGCGCGACAGCCGCAAGCACGCGGAACGCACCGAACTCGCGGTCGAGGCGATCGTTGCGGAGTTGCGTGGGAATCGAGAGGCTGCCGAGCGCGCGATGAAGCGTCATCGCTCCGTCACGACGACGCTCACCAACCTGTCGAATCGCAGCCAGCTGCCGACGAACGAGTTCGTGCAGAGTGGGATCTTCAATCCCGCGAACCTGGTGGAGACCGCCTGGACGTCCGCGCGCGAGGCGGGCGCGGTCGACGAATGGCCGTACGACCTGGTGCTCGAGGTCTCCGGCCTTTATGAGCGGCAGGCGGCTTACAACAATCTCGCTCGCCAGCTGAACGCCGATCTCTACATGGATCTGCGCAGGCGGGGATTCGATGCCGTCCTGCGACAGGAGTTTGCCGGAATCATCCTGTTGACGCGGGACTTCGCCAACCGCGAGGCGGGTTTCCTGCATGAGTACGACGAGACGCTGGCGGCGCTCGAGAAACACACCGGGCGCTGACGCAAACTACGGGAGCGCGTGCCGATTCCCATGGAACCCTTGATTTCGACGCTCCTGTTGTCGCGCGTCATCGGGATCTTCCTGGTCCTGGTGGGTACGATGCTGCTGGCGCGCAGGTCCTATTTTCTCTCCGTGTTCGCCGAGTTCGTCTCGCAACGACTGGTGCGAACGGTCATCTCGATGGCGGAAGTGCTCGGGGCGCTGTTCATCGTCGCCGGGCACAACGTGTGGTCGCCGCTCCCGGCTGCGTTAGTAAGCCTCATCGGATGGGCGGCGCTCGCCGAGGGGTGCGCCTACCTGTTCCTGCCTGATCCACTCCTGGATCGGTTCATCCGTGCGTTCAATACCTCGGGCTGGTACTTCGCGGGTGCCGCACTCGCGATCACGACCGGTGGTTACCTGGCCGCGTATGGTTTTGGCTTTGTTGGTTGAGCCCGAGGTCGACTCATTCTCGTGCACGTGGAGGAGGATTCCGGATGATGCGCAGAACACGTTTCCTCGCGGCGCTATTCTCTGCGCTCTTAATTGCGGCTCCGTTCCTACCCTCGGCCGCGGCGGAGAAGTCTAACCCTTCGGCGAGCCCAGCCGCGTCATCCGTCGCAGCCCCTGCGACTCTGCCGTCCACGCCGGCGGGAAAACTCTTCTCCGACCTTCTCGCGGCGTTCAATGCCGGCGATGCATCGAAACTGCAGGCCTTCAAGGAAAAACACCGGGCGCAGTGGTCTGTCGACGGGATGATCGATGCCCACGACAACCTCGGCGATCTGACGTTGCTGCAGGTTGAGAAGTCCGAGCCGCTCGCGTTGAGCGTGCTGATGGGGGAGAGCGATTCCGATCGCGTTCATCGTGTCAACGTAGCGATCGATGGCTCCGCACCACCGATGCTGCTCGATATGCAGTTTCAGCCCGCGACCGCACCGGCGCACCTCGCGGTGCCGCGGCGGCCTCTGCGGGATGCACTCGCCGAAACGGAAGCACGTGCGAAAGAGCTGGCACGAAGCGACAAGTTCTCCGGTACGTACCTCGTTGCCAGGGGCGACGATGTTCTGTTGCAAGGCGCGCTGGGACAGGCAGACCGCGAGACCCAGTTGCCGGTCAAACTGGATACGCAGTTCCGCCTTGGCTCGATGAACAAGATGTTCACTGCGGTCGCCATCCTGAAGCTCGTCGCCGCGGGCAAGCTGTCGCTGGATGACACGGTCGGGAAGAATCTGCCCGATTACCCGAACAAGGATGTCGCCTCGAAGGTGACTGTGCGTCACCTGTTGACGCACAACGGCGGAACCGGCGACATCTTCGGTCCCGAGTTCGATGCGAATCGGCTGAGTCTCAAGGAGCACAGCGACTACTTGCGCATCTACGGCTCGCGCGGCCTCGGGCACGAGCCCGGCGCGGAATTTCGCTACTCGAACTATGGTTTCGTCCTGCTCGGCCTGCTGATCGAGAAGGTGAGTGGCCAGTCGTACTACGACTTCGTCGAGCAGCAGATTTTTCGACCCGCCGGCATGAAATCCACCGCGTCATTGCCGGAATCAGCTGACGTTCCGCGCCGAGCCGCGGGCTACACGAAGAAAGAACGGAAGTGGGCGCCGAGCACTGACACGTTGCCTTATCGAGGCATGGCAGCCGGAGGCGGGTACTCGACGGTCGGCGATCTACTCCTGTTCGCGCGCGCCCTGGAGAAGGGGAAGCTGATACCGAAGGAGTTGCTGACGCAGGCGACAAGCAAGCAAGCGAGCGGTGGGCCGGGCTTCAACTACGGCTTTGGCTTCGGAGTCTTCGGCACGGATTCAACCATTGGCTACGGCCACGGGGGCGGCGCGCCCGGCATGAACGGGGACCTGCGCGTTTATCCGAAACTCGGCTACACGGTCATCGCGCTCAGCAGTCTCGATCCGCCGGCCGGGAGTCGCATCGTGGAGTTTTTCACCACGCGGATGCCCGTGGACCCGGTCGAGCGATAAGCGAGCCCACCGCGGGCGCCTGCTGGCCCTTGCCGATCCTCGGATTGCCGCGACGCCCGTGATCTTTCACACCGCCCGTTACGAAGGTAGCGAGGTGAAAACCCTGGCGGCGAAGTGGAACGTCCAGAGCGTCATCCCGAAGCCGTCGCCGCTGGTCGCGATGCGACGAGCAATCGGTGACGCCCTGCGAGGCACGCCCGGTTGATCACGCTCGCCGGCACTACTCCGGCGGCAGCAGTTCCGAGTTCCAGGCGACTTCCCAGATGTGACCGTCCGGATCCTGAAAGTATCCGGAGTACCCGCCCCAGAACGTCTTCGCTGCCGGTTTGAGGATCGTAGCGCCGGCTTTCCTGGCCTGCGCCATCACCGTGTCCACTTCTTCGGTGGACCGCACGTTGTGCCCGAGCGTAAATTCAGTAGGGCTGCGGCTCGTTTTCTTCACGCCCGTATCGTGGGCGATGCTGTCGCGTGCCCAGAGTGCCAGCTTGAGTCCGGTCTCGAGCTCGAAGAAGGCGACCGCGCCGTGCTCGAACTCCTTGCCTACGATGCCGGGTGTCTTGAGTCCAAGGCCCTCGCGATAGAAGGCGACAGATTTCTCGAGGTCGTCCACACCCAGGGTCAGGAGCGTGATGCGTGGTTTCATTGGGACGCCTCCGTTCGGCCGCAGATAATGGCTATTCTGTCGTCGATAAACTACCCGCTCATACGTCTTATGGGGAGAAGGAGAAGGTTCATACAGAACGGTGCCGTTGAAAAAATGGATCGCAACAGTACGCCATGAAATCCCTGGGCGGGAAACCCAATGGCGCGCGGCTAGAGCGGATGCGCGCGTCGCCGATGTGGATGGGCGAGGGCTTCCGCAACATTCACCCGAAGCTGGCGGATCTGCGCGATCCGGACACGCCGATGCCGTCGCTCCGCGATTTCCTTTGCGGCGGCGAACGGCGCGTGCCGGCCGCGCCGCTGCCCGCCATCGATCCGCTCGAACCGTGGAAAACACAACCGGGCAGTGGCTTGCGTGCCACGTGGCTCGGCCACTCGACGGTCCTGATCGAAATCGGTGGCCTGAGAGTGCTGACCGATCCGGTCTGGGGACCGCGGGCCTCGCCATCGCGACTGGCTGGACCCAGGCGATTTCAGCCAGTGCCTGTGCCGCTGCGTTCGCTGCCGCCGATCGATGTCGTGATCGTCTCGCACGATCACTACGATCACCTCGACTACCCGACCGTCCGTGAGCTCGCGAAATCCAGTGTGCCGTTCGTGACGTCGCTGGGCGTCGGTGCTCACCTCGAAGCCTGGGGCGTCCAGCCAGAACGCATCGTCGAGCTGGACTGGTGGGAGTCGTATCGACTGCCGAACAGCGAAGTGGAGATCACCGCGGCGCCTTCGCAGCACTTCTCCGGCCGCGGACTGAAGGATCGCAACGTCACGCTCTGGTCTTCGATGGTGATGCGGTCGCCGCAACACACTGTGTTCTTCAGCGGCGACACGGGGCTCACGACGGAATACGAGGACATTCGCCGGCGCTTCGGTCCGTTCGATCTCGTGATGATGGAAGTCGGAGCCTTTCACCCCGCGTGGGGCGACATCCACCTCGGGCCGCACAACGCGATAAAAGCGCACGCGCTGCTCGGCGGTGGTCCGTTCCTTCCGATCCATTGGGGAACGTTCAGTCTCGCGATGCACGCGTGGGATGAGCCCGCCGAAACGGTTCTCGACCTGGGCACGAAAGCCGGAGTGCCTCTGCTCATGCCGCGACTGGGTGAACCCGCCGAGCCGACGCGCGCGAGTCGCGTCGAGCCGTGGTGGCGTTCGGTGGAAAACGCGGAGCACGAGGCGGATCGCCGGACGCTCGGGGCGATGCGGATGCCACGGAATGTGCCGTGGCCGCTCGATTGATTCTCAAAGCGTCGGTCGCGACGAGTCGCTCACTGAACGAGCGTCCTGTCTATGTGGAGAGTCTGCTCGAAGTCCATGTTTTCCGGTGCTTGCCGTTGGGGAGCACGGTACGGCTCGGGCGGCCTGCGAGCGTAAGGCGGTGCCGTGACAGGTACGTCTTTCGTCACAATCTCGATGGCTGCCTGGTCCATCCACGCGGTTCCAGTCCCCATTAGCAGCAGCCCGTAGTACAAGTACGCAGCATCGTCGGGAATGTCGATAACTATCGACATGCGTGCCCAGGAGGAGTCACCCCTCATCATGCGCGACGTGGCGTTGTCGAACGCGACAACCACACCTTTTGCATCATCAGCGCGAAGCCAGGGGCTGGCTCCACCCCAGAGTTCTTTGGTGCGAACGTGCGCGGAGAACTCGACTCGCTTGCCGCGATGTGGGCCGACCACAGAGGCCTGGACCGTCGCGCCCCAGCTGAGATTGTATGCGTCCGGCCGGGGCATCACCTTCGCGCTTGCCGAGCCGTTCCATACCACCTTCCGATCCGTGATGAGCTGCAGTTGAGAGGCAGAATCGCCTGTCAGCACCCAATGGAGTGGCACCTCAACTTCGCTTGGGTTGTCCTGTGGTTCCACCGGCGGGTCGACCTTCATTGACTGCGGTTCTGAAGGGGCGACGGACGGAGCCGTAGCGCTTGTTTCCCGGTTGGCAACGGGCTCCGCGCCGCCGAATGTCGACGGCACCGACGGCGTCGCGGCGAAAGACTCTTTACCGCGCTGCACTCGCGGCGAGTTGTCGATAAAGGCATGCGATGGAGTCTCGCGGAGTGAGTCGCGGGCCGCAGCAGGCATCTGCAGGGACCCCCGCTGATCGCGTTGAGACCTGGTCTTGTCACTCCCGGCGTTTCGCGAACTCACGAAGACCACGGCGGCCACGACGCCGAAGACGACCAGGCCGAGCATTCGAGGGGTTGTCGTCAGTTTCATCTTTATTGGCGCTCTTCCGGCCAGGGCGTGCCGGCAGGGTCATCCGGCCATAGACGCTCCCGGCGCCGGGAAGGGTTTGAGTCGTCGAGCCAATTGACTGGTCCCCCTGACGCCATCAGTCTTGGCGCCCCACGCGACTACACCGGGAAACCGTCATGCAGGCAATCAGGCGCAGCAGCGAACGCGGTCATGCGAACCATGGCTGGCTGGATTCCTACCACAGCTTCTCGTTTGCGGACTACCACGACCCCGAGCACGTCGAGTTCGGCCCGCTGCGTGTCATCAATGAAGACCGCGTGCAGGCAAACAAGGGTTTCGGCACGCATGGGCACCGGGACATGGAGATCATCAGCTACGTCCTCGAAGGCGAGCTGGCACACAAGGACTCCCTCGGCAATGGCTCCGTTATCCGGCCGGGCGATGTGCAGCGAATGAGCGCGGGCACTGGCGTGCAGCACAGCGAGTTCAACCCTTCGCGCACGGAGCCCGTGCACTTCCTGCAGATCTGGATCCAGCCGAACCGGCGTGGCATTCCGCCGAGCTACGAGGAAAAACGCTTCTCGCCCGAAGAAAAACGCGGCCGCCTGCGGCTCATTGCCTCACCGGATCGCGCCGAGGGATCCGTGCTAATCCATCAGGACGCACGTGTGTATGCCGGGCTGTTCGGGGACGGGGAGAGCGCATCGCTGGACGTCGCAAGCGGGCGCGGAATCTACGTGCACGTTGCGCGCGGCTCCATCGTGGCGAACGGCACGACGCTGGACGCCGGTGACGCCTTGAAACTCACGGACGCGAAGCGCCTCGATCTCCAATCGGCCCGGCGAGCCGAAGTGCTCGTGTTCGATCTGCCTTCAACATAAGACCGGTGAATTTGCGGCCGATCGACGGATGCCGGAGGATCACCTCACGGCCCAGGTGAGCCCACGACAACTACAAGAACAAGGGGATCGAAATGGACTGTGTGCTGGCAGTACTGCAACTCTGTCTCTTTGATCCATCGGCGATCACGGTGTCGGGCGATCTCGGCTGGCAGACCAGCCAGGGAGTGAAGTACCGCATGGACGACGGCACCTATTACACGGGCGCCATCGGTCGACTGGATGTGACGGTGACCGTGCCGGTCACGCGCGAACTGTCGTTCCACTACGGCTGGGAACACCGCAGCCTGGTGGAAACGAGCCGGGACCGTGGGGAAGAGCGCGCGGTGCTGGGCTTCACCTGGAAGCCGTTTACGCGCTAGGTGAAATGGTCGGGGCGACAGGATTTGAACCTGCGACCCCTTGCACCCCATGCAAGTGCGCTACCAGGCTGCGCCACGCCCCGACCGAGGGAAAGTGTAGAGAGGTCAGCGGCCTGAGCCGCGCGCGCATGATAGCCGAAGGGCGCTGGGCCTCAAAATTTCCAGCGCATGCCCATCCCGATCGCGTTCATGCCGCCGTCTTCGCCCATCAGGCCGTAGGCGACGGAGCGGTGATGCAGGCGCAACGCGACTTCCCAGGGCCCGTCGTGCGGCCCGGCGGTCACCTCGGCGACCCAGTAGACGAGCAGCTGGTGACTCTCATTCTCCAGTTCGATTTCCACATCGGAAAGCTTCTCGGTGTACGAGAGCCCGATGCCGAATGCGGCTGAGCTGCCGAAGCTGTGCGTCCAGGGCCACTGCTTCCAGCGCAGCATCAGGGGGATCGCGTTGAACTCCCAATATTCCTGCGCTCCAAAATTGAAGGCGACCTGTCCTTCCCACTCGACCTGCACGCGACCACCGTAGATGTCACCGTAGGCCTGCGAGAGTGCGCCGACGATGAGGTACTGGTTCGTGTAGCTGGAAAAGAGCGGGTTGACCATCGCGTCTTCCCAGCCTTCCTCCGAAGACCACTGCGCACCGTAGAAAGTAAACGCGCGTTGGCGCGGCAGCTTCACCTCCAGGTCGTCCGGGGAGGTGGGGCCGAAAGAGTTCGCAAGCGGCGGCGGTGCCGGAGGGCTGGTGGCGTCTTCGCTGCGTGCCGGCTTGGCGAGACTGGCGCACAGAAGCACCAGGCAGAGAGCGGGAATGCGGGCGGCTGTCGTTCTTCCGTGAGCCGCAGGCCGCCGCGCCGGGTGATCTTCAGTCATCAATCGTTTGCGACCCCCTCTGGCCGTTGTCATGAGTATAAGGGCGTCATCGACCGCCCTTTCATAAACCTGAGCGACGCCAGTCAAACTCCTGATTCAAAGGCGAGTCTTAGCTGCCTGGCCCCGCCACGGAAGGAGAACTGTCATGGCTGGCTGGGAGGGGAGATGGTGTTCCGGCACCGCGTCGGCGTGATCGCCGCAGAGAGCCAGAGCGCAGAGGTGCCGGCAGGACGCAAAGCGGAAACGGGCAGCCCGACTACCTTCAGACGCCGAGGATTTGCTGAGAGAGCCGGCCTGGCCGAAAAGCCGACTCTCTCATCCACGCACGCCGAGCTCCTGTTGCACACTCCCTGTGCGCCGAACCCCAGGAGTAGGGCAGTTGCGACAAGCAGGCTAGCGCGGCGCTTGGCAGAGTTCTGTCAGCAGGCGCCTACATCTGCGTTGATAGATGCGTTGGGTCCGCAAGAAACGGAGTTTCTTCAACAAACGTAAACAAGTCAGTTGCTTAACGTAGAAACAGTCGCCAGCGCGGGCATTTCAGGCGCCCAGAAAGTCAACCAGCTGCTGCGTTCCGGTTGCAGGCCAGCAAGCAACTCGCGGGCGCGCACGGGCTCGCCGGCCAGGGTGTGCCACGTCGCCAGCACGACACGCGACTCTTCATATCCGTCGAGGGACTGAACCTGCCTCAATAGCTCGGCGTACGTGGATGCAGTCGGCGACGCTTTTGCTGCAGCTTCGATCCCCGCTGGGTCTGGAATCTGCGCGCCGCGATCCTTCAACCGGCGCAGCCAGAAATCGACCGCGCGCACGGTGTCGCCGCGTTGTTGCGAGATGAGAGCGCCATACAGGTAAATGGGCTGGGAGCGCGTGGACTCCCGCTCGAACGCGGCCTGAGCGCGCTCGGGTTCATCGGCGAGGTAAAGAAACCAGACCTCGTCCCAGCCGATGCTGTTGGATGCCGGGTCCAGCGTTCGCGCCCGGCCAATGGCGGAAAGGCTTTCTTCGTGTCGTCCCAGCACGCTCAGCAGCATCGCGCGCGTTTGCCACGCGGAGGCAAATTCCTGGTCGCGTTGCAGAGCCTCGTTCACTGTGGCCAACGCCTTGAGCGGCTGATTGTCACGATAGAAATCGAGCACCGCCTGCGTCACGAAGGCTTCGGGCAGCCCAGGGTCGAGCGCGCGGGCGCGATCGAGCGATCGCTGCGCCGCGCGGAAGGTGTCCAGCTCTTTCAGGCCCAGCTCGTTGCCGGTCTTGTGCGCGTAGATGTCGGCAAGCGCGGCGTGCGCGGGAGCGAACGTTTCGTCCTGCGCGATGAGTTCGGTCAGCAGCCGCCGCGCCTCGATCGTCGCATCGTGTTCCCGCAGGCTCCAGAGCTGGCGCGCGCGGACGAACTGAGCGGTGCGCGTGGATTCGATCGCGCGTGCTCGGGACAGGCCGAACGACTCCATGCCTGGCACAACAAGAACTGCGGCGACGAGCACGAGGGCAACAGCGCCCGCCAGCAACAGCGATGTTCGCCGGTTCAACCAGGCGTTGCGTGGTGAAGGAGCCGAGCGATGCGCGTCCTGGGGCACGTGGAGGCGATAACCCCGCTTCGGGATGGTTTCGATCAGGCTCGCCAGTGCGGGGTCTGCGCTAAGCACCTTGCGCAGGTCGCTGATCACCGTGGTCACGGAGTGAGGGCTGACTACTTTGCCTTCCCACACGCGGTCGAGCAGGGTTTCCGATGTGACGACTTCGCCGGCGTTCTCGCGGAGAACCTGCAGCACGCTCATGGCACGCGCTTCGAGGCGCGCGCGCCGGCCGGATTGATGTACGAGCTCGTTCGAAGCCGGATGCACGGACCAGCCGGCCAATTCCCAGGGCTCGTCGCTCGACGGCACCGACGCCGGACGCGCCGGCGAGGAATCCTTGAGGTTTTCCTGTCGAGAACCGGAGGACATGAGGCGAACACTACACCACAGTCCCGCCCCTCGACAGGCGCGCCATTGCCGCCTGTGCGGAGGTGTGGATGCGGGCGGCCGTTCGATTGCTTTCACTGATTACGGGTGGCGCGAGGTTTGCGGGACTGGGAGCCGTCGGCCTCCTCATTCCTGGTGCGATTACGGCGGCTCCGGCGAAAGAAGACCCTCACCAGCCCGTCGGATCGCGCACGCCGCACGAGATCGTGGAGCTGGCGAGCGGCTTGTCCCGCCCGTGGAGCCTTTCGTTTCTGCCGGATGGGTCGGCGCTCATCACGGAAAGGAGCGGCGGACTGCGCGTCTTTCGCAAGGGCGTGCTCGATCCGAAGCCCGTTGCAGGGTTGCCGGGCGTTTTTCGGGCGGCGGAAGGCGGTTTGCTCGGCCTCGAGGTCGATCCTGCATTCGCCACCAACAGGACGATCTATCTCTGCATCACGCGCGGATCAGCGGCCGCCAATGCATCAGCCATCCTGCGGGCGCGCTATGACGGGCAGGCGCTGACGGAACAGCGGGTTATCTTCGAGGCACGTCCGCTCAAGGATCGAGAGCAGCATTTCGGCTGTCGCCTGCTGTTCGCTCCCGATGGCACGCTGCTGATGTCTGTCGGCGATGGCTATCACTTTCGCGACCAGGCCATCGCGCTGAACAGCCATCTCGGCAAGGTTCTGCGCCTGCGCACGGATGGCGGCGTTCCGCCCGATAACCCGTACCGAGGGCATGCGAGTGCTCGCCCTGAAATATTCACGTCCGGCCATCGCAACATGCAGGGCATGGCGGTGCGGCCGGGGACGCGCGAAGTGTGGGTCCACGAGCACGGTCCGCGCGGTGGAGATGAGATCAATGTGCTGCGTCCGGGTGCCAACTATGGCTGGCCCGCCGTGACATTTGGCATCGACTACTCCGGCGAGCCCATCTCGCCGCGGGCACGCGCTGCGCAGTTCGAGCTACCGCGCTACTACTGGGTGCCGTCTATTGCACCCTCCGGCATGGCGTTCTACGACGGCGATCGATTCCCGGAGTGGCGCGGAGACCTTTTCGTCGGCGCGCTCGCGGGAAAGTCACTGCGCCGGCTCGACATCGAGGGTTCGTGGATCGTGGGCGAGGAGATCCTGCTGGCTGCACTGGCGGAACGCATTCGCGAGGTGAAAGCGGGGCCGGATGGATTCCTCTACCTGCTTACCGACGCGGCCAACGGCAAGTTGCTGCGCATTCAACCACTCGAGAAACGAGGAGGAGCGACGCCATGAAGAATCGCACCTGCACGCGCCGGGAAATGCTGCGACAGGGCGGTGCCGCGCTATTCTTGCCGGCACTGTTACCAGGAGAAGCGGCCATGGCGTCACCGCAGGAAGGGAAGAGCACGAAAGGGAAGTCGCTGGCTGGTGCGGCGGGTACAGTCGCCCTGGCTCCCGATCTCGTGGTCAATCGCATGGGCTTCGGCGCGATGCGAATCCTTGGCGTGCAGGAATGGGGGCCACCGCCCGATGTTGCAGGTGCCAAGAAGTTACTGCGTCGCGCCCTGGACCTGGGCGTGGACTTCATAGATACCGCGGATGCGTATGGACCAAACGTCAGCGAGGAACTGATCGCCGACGCGTTGTATCCCTATCCGGCCGGTCTCGTGATCGGAACCAAGGGTGGCATCGTGCGCCCGTCGCCGCCGGAATGGGTCGCGGACTCGAGCCCGAAACACTTGCGCGAGGCGTGCCATGGGAGTCTCAGGCGCTTGCGGCTCGACCGGATCGATCTGTATCAGCTGCACGCTGTCGATGACGATGTGCCGCTCGCCGATTCGATCGGTGAGCTGGCGAAGCTCCAACGAGAGGGCAAGATCCGTTACATCGGTGTGTCGAACGTGACCGCGGGTGAGCTCGCGCTGGCGCGCTCGATGGTGAACGTCGTGTCGGTACAGAACCGTTACAACGTGGTGACGCGCGGATCGGAGGAATTGCTGGGCGTCTGCGAGCGCGAGGGCATCGTGTTCATTCCGCATACGCCGCTTGCGCGCCGCGCGCAGGCGACAGGCACTCACAAAGAGAAGACAGATGCCCTGCTTCGCGTCGCTCAGCAACGGGGCATCTCGACCGCGCAGGCCGCTCTCGCATGGTTGCTGACGAAGTCGCCGGCGATGCTGCCGATTCCGGGCACGTCGTCCATCGGTCACCTGGAAGAAAACGTTGCAGCAGCCGCGCTGCGACTCACGCCGCAGGAGATGGCGAGTATCGGGTAGGCCAGGTGTCGGGTAGGCCAGGTCTCGGGTAGGTGACAGCGCCGGCTGCTGCCGGTCGCACCTCGCGTTCCCAACGTGCCGGGGCGCCGTCCTAGGCTTCAGCCGGCGTCAGCTCGTGCTCGCGCTGCAGTTCGCTTCGTCGCTGGCGGATGTCGAGGCACTGGCGGCGCAGGCGGGAAATCCTGTCGAGCGTCGTCTGCAGCTGCGCGAGCAGCTGCTCGTCGAATTCCGGCTCGAGGTCACATTCCCGCCTGAGTGTCGTCAGTTCTTCGAGGATTGCGGCCCGCGTGCAGCGGAGCGCATCTTCCAGCGACGCCAGCTCGTAGAACGCTGCGCGTGGAACACTGAAAATCCCTGTCGTCTTATGGTTTGCGGTTCGCACCGCCCGGTCTCCCTTTGTAACCGAGGCTAACGCACGAGAAAGGTGCGATCTGTCAGCCAAACCCTGCAAAAAAAGCCCGTTGCGCGAACAGCAGGCGCAGGCGTGAAGCCACTGCGGGCTTTCCCCGAATTTTGTGCCGCACTGTTAAGTGAACGGAGCAATCGGCCGCGGACAAGTTGCCTGCGATTGGCGACACGCGGCGAAGAATTCGCCGATTGGCGACAAGACGAACGCACGCGTCAGAACCAGGCATAGCGCAGCTCGAGCGCCGCCAATCCGGGCACAACATCACGCATGATCTTTTGGACGATCCGGCCGCCCTCGCGCTCATAGAACCGCCGTGCCACCTGGTTCGACTCCAGGACCCAGAGATGCAGGGGTTCGCCGGGCCGCGCACGCGAGCTCCATTCGCGTGCAGCCGTGAAGAGGCGATGCCCGATGCCAGTTCCTTTCAACTCGGGACGCACGTGCAGGTTGTCGAGACGCGGCCCGTACTTCGGCTCGGCATCGGGTAGCACGCAGACGAAGCCGGCAAGCTTTCCATCCAGCAACGCCTTGAGGACCCATTGCTGCTGAATTGAATCGCCACTCAGCCTGGAGCGCCAGGCTCGCTGGCGGTCTTCGAGCAGCCCGTGATCGAGAAAATCATCGGGCAGCATGCCGCGATACGCTGTGCGCCAGCTCTCCGCATGGAGCGCGGCGATCGCATCGGCATCGGCCGATGAGGCCTCGATCAACTCAACCGGCATCGCTTGGTGCTGTCGTCACGGCAGCGCTGCGCGACTCTGAGCCCGGGCATTGCCGCGCGGAGCCTTTCCCGCAACGAAGCGTATCGCCAGGCCGCCGCCTGCAGCGAGGTTCATGTCCCAGGTCTCGCCGTGTTTCGCGGGCTTGCTTTCGATCGTGATCGCGTACTGGTTGGTTCGATAGTCCGCATCGTCCGCATCGCGATAGATCTGCGCGGTGTAGTTGCGGCCCGGTTCCAGGAAGTCGAGCTTGAGCGCGATCTTGCGCGCGTTCTCGTCGGTCACCGCGCCCACGTACCAGTCGGCGCTGTTGCGATCGCGGCGCGCAATCGTCACGAAGTCGCCGATCTCGCCGTTGAGCACGCGAGTCTCGTGCCAGTCGACCGGCACGTCCTTGATGAACTGGAAGGGCTTCGAATACTTCTCGTAGTTCTCGGGCAGATCCGCGGCCATCTGGATCGGGCTGTAGATCACGACGTACTGCGCGAGCTGGCGCGTGATCGTGCACTCGAACTTGCGGCCTTTCTGGCCCTCGAGGCTGAGCACGCCCGGCGTGAAATCCATCGGGCCTCCGAGCATGCGCGTGAACACGAGGTTTGCTTCGTGCTCGGGCGGATTCTGCGGTTGGCCCCACGCCATGTACTCCTGTCCGCGGGCGCCTTCGCGCGCCACCCAGTTCGGATAGGTACGCCGCAGGCCTGTGTCCTTGATGGGCTCGTGCGGATTGATTGCGATCTTCCGCTTCGCGGCTTCGGTGACGACCTTTAGATGATGCCGCGACTGCACCTGGCCGTCGTGCCACTGATAGATGATGTTGCCGTCGGCGCCGCGCGCGCGGACACCGCCGGCATCGGCGACGTAGCCGGTCTTGATGCTGTCGACGCCGAGGCGCGCATACAGATCGAGCGCAGCGTCGAGCTGAGACTCGTAGTTCGCAATGTGTGCCGACGTCTCATGGTGACCGACCAGGCGCACGCCCTTCTGCTTTGCGTACGCAGCGAGCCCTTCGAGATCGAAATCCGGATACGGCTGCGTGAAGCTGAACTTGGCGCCGTTCGCGACCCAGTCGCCATCCCAACCCTGGTTCCATCCTTCGACCAGCACGCCGCGGAAACCATGCTTCGCCGCGAAATCGATGTAGCGCCGGGTGTTCGCCGTGGTCGCACCGTGCTTCGGCCCCGATCCCCACGTCGACTTGTCGATGTGCATCTCCCACCACACGCCGACGTACTTGTAAGGCTTCACCCATGACACGTCGCCGAGCTTGTTCGGCTCGTTGAGGTTGAGAATGAGATTCGACTCGTAGAGGCCGCCCGCGGTGTCCGCAATCTGCATCGTCCGCCAGGGCGTACTGAAAGGAGCCGTACGGCTGACCCTCGGGCCCGTAGAAGAAGGAGAGAGATTTGCCTTGAGCCGCTGACCAATCACACGCCGCAACCACATGCCGGAGTAATCGACCAGCGCCGCCTCGTGGAAAGCAATGTGCAGGCCGCTTTGCGTGCGGATCGTGATGGGCGTGTGTGCCTGGCCGACTTCAGCCAGCGGCGTGCGGTTGTAGAGATACTCGTAGCGGTTCCACTCACCGGCCGGGATCCACCACGCCGTTGCCGGTTCGACCACCGAAAACTCGGTGAGCTCGTCGCTGATGTTCACCTGCTTCAGCAGCGGCTGATCCGGAAATTCGTAGCGAAAACCGAGGCCGTCGTCGTACACGCGGAACACGACGTCGAAGGTGCGCGGGTCGGGCGTCTTCTCCGTGAAGCGAACCCGCAGGTGATTGTAATGATTGCGCACGTGGCGACGCTCGCCCCAGGGCTGCTCCCACGTTTCATCGAAAGAGCCAGTCTCGCTGTCCGTGATGCCGAAGCTGCGCTCGAGCTTCGGTTTGTCGGTCAGCAGGAAGCCCAGCCGTGATTCATCGATGATCAGCCTGCCGCGCCGTGAAACGCTGTAACCGGGCCGGCCTTCCTCGTTGACCGTCACAGACACCTGCAGCGTTCCATCAGGCGATGAAACACTCGTGGCGGGCGCTGCGTGCGCTGCAGCGCTCCACAACACCAACGAAGACAGCAACGGCGTTGCAACCTGCACGAATCGATTCAAGACACTCTCCTTCCAACAATGGCCTTCGAGTGTGGTACTTGGGGTTTTCCCCGCGGTCTGGGTAAGGCAGCGCACCGTCGCCTGCCGCGTGACACCCAAGATAGTCGTTTCCTCGGATGTTCTGCATTCGTTTTCATTGGTGCAAACGATTGCAACGTCTTGCCGGCGCGCGGCCGCCGCGTAGCATCGAGCCATTCGCTGAGCGATGGCTCTCAGTGCGCTCCCCGCGCACGCATCGCTCCTCGATTCAACAAGGATCCCGTCGCTGCCGGGGCGGGAACGGAGTCGCCCATGTCACGCCGCCGCACTGCCTCACTGCTTGCCTTTCTTCTGCTCAGCGCAACCCTCCTCGGGCTTGCGCACGCGCAGACGATCGGACCCGTCACGCCGAAAGACCTCGTGTACCAGGTCATCACCGACCGCTTCGTCGACGGTGACACGACCAACAATATTCCTCCCGGATTCGACAGCACCTTGTTCGACGACCCCGACTCCAACGGTCGCGGCAACGGCGACGACCTGAAGCTGTACCAGGGCGGCGACTGGCAGGGGATCATCGACAAGATACCGTATCTGAAGAACCTGGGCGTCACCGCGGTGTGGATCTCCGCCCCGTACCGCAATCGCGATACCGAGATTCTCGACTATCAGCCCGGTGGCGGCACGAATCGCTGGACCAGCTTCCACGGCTATCACGTCCGCAACTATTTCGCGACCAACCGCCATTTCGGGCAGATGCAGCAGTTCAACTCGCTGAAAAACGCGCTGCACGCGGACGGCATCAAGCTGATCATCGACTTCGTGACCAATCACACCAGCCGCTGGCAGAACCCGACCAATGGCCTCTCGGCCGAGGACGGCAAGCTCTACGAGCCGGACAAGAATGGCAGCGGCAACTACGTTTTCGACGCCAACGGTAACCCGGTCGATCACAATGCCGACGGCCAGATCGAAAACCTGCTCGCCAACCCGCACAGCGACGTGAACGGCTGGTTCCACGGCCTCGGCGACCGCGGTTCGGATTCATCGCGCTTCGGTTTCCGTCACAAGGAGCTGGGATCGCTCGCGGACTTCTCGCAGGAGAACGCGCAGGTCGTTGCTCACCTCGAGGCCGCCGCGAAGTTCTGGAAGTCCAAGGGCATCGACGGGCTGCGTCACGACGCGACGCTGCACATGAATCCCGCGTTCGTGAAAGCGCTCAAGGACTCGTTCGATTCGGACACCGGCGGACCGCTCACGCACTTCGGCGAGTTCTTCATCGGCCGCCCCGATCCGAAGTACCTCGAATACACGACGTTCCCGGATCGCACGGGCGTCAACAACCTCGACTTCGAGTGGTTCCGGGCGGCGGTGAACGCGTTCGGCAACTTCTCCGAGACGATGTCGGCCTTCGGCTCGATGATGACGCAGACCAGCACCGACTACCTCTACGAGAACCAGGCGATCACGTTCCTGGACAACCACGACGTCACGCGTTTCCGTTTCATCCAGCCGAACAATAAGCCGTATCACGCGGCGATCGCGGCGCTCATGACGTCGCGCGGGACGCCGAACATCTACTACGGCACGGAACAGTACGTGAGCTCCGCCGACGCGAGCGACGTGGCAGGCCGCGTGTTCATGGAGGCCGACTACACGTTCAACCAGTCGAGCACGGCGTATCTGCTCATCAAGGACCTGGCCGACCTGCGCAAGGCGAACGAAGCGCTCGCGTTCGGCGGCACCGAGGTCCTCTACAGCACTAACGACGTGCTGGTGTTCAAGCGCCAGTTCTACGACAAGCAGGTGATCGTCGCAATCAATCGTCAGCCCGATGCCTCCTTCACGGTGCCGGCGCTGAACACGAGCCTGCCGATCGGCACGTACGCCGACGAGCTGGCCGGGCTGCTGTTCGGCGCGTCCGTGTCGGTCACGAACGTTGCCGGCCAGAACAAGATCGCGAGCTTCGGGCTCTCGGGCGGGGAAGTGAACGTCTGGTCCTACAATCCGTCGCTGGGCACCACGATTCCGCGCATCGGCGATGTCGTCTCGACCATTGGGCGGTCGGGTAACAAGGTCTATCTCTACGGCACCGGGCTGGGAGGCACGATCACGGTCAAGTTCGACGCCACCAACGCGTCCGTCACCTCGAACAGCGATACCAAGGTCGAGGCGACCGTGCCCGCGGTGACGGCCGGGGTTAGGCAGATCACCGTCGTGAAGGGCGGCAACACCAGTAACCAGTTCCGCTACGAGGTCATGACCGACGACCAGGTGCAGGTCATCTTCAAGGTGAACGCGACGACGGTGATGGGCCAGAACGTCCACGTCGTGGGGAACCTGCCCGAGCTGGGCGGCTGGGACCCGGCCAAGTCCTCGGAAGCCATGCTGAATCCGAATTATCCCGTGTGGTTCCTGCCGGTCAGCGTACCGCGCAACACGGCCTTCGAGTTCAAGTTCATCAAGAAGGACGGCAGCGGAACCGTCACGTGGGAGGGGGGCAGCAATCGCAGCTTCACCTCGTCCTCGAGCGCGACGGGAACCTCGGACACGACCGTCTACACTTGGCAGCCCTAATTGGCCCACCCGCGAAAGTTTGGCGAAGACGCCAATACTTTCGCGGGGCCCGGGGAGGCAATCCGGGGAGGCAATACGCCCCGCGGACGTCTGTTCCGCGCCACAGCGCGTTATTTTCATCAACGGGAACCTTGCGAGACCTCAGCCGGCAAATGCCTTGCAAAATGATGAATACGTTTGCAGAGCATTGTCCCGCCGGACATTGCGGCCCTACGATGAATGCGCTGAAAAGCAGGGCGGACCCGGGCTCAGTCCCGCGCTGCCTTGCTGTTGCGTGCAGGCCGTCGTGCGGCGCGCAGCGGAGGGGACAGTTGGCGTGATCTGCTCGTGATGCATGAGCACCTTGGGGGGACGTCAGATGAAGAATTATCAGTACAGCCGTGTTGCGCGTGCGGTTGCGCAGGCACTCGGAAAACATTCGGGCCTGGTGGGATGCGCACTCCTGGTGGCGGCCAGCACTGCCTACGCGCAGGACGATCAGGCCAATGACCAGGCCATCGATACCGTGCTCGTCAGCGGCTATCGCGCGTCGCTGCAGAACTCGATCGCGGACAAGAAGGACGCGGACCAGATCGTCGAGGCGATTTCCGCCGAAGACATCGGCAAGCTGCCGGACAACAGCATCGCCGAATCGATCGCGCGCGTGCCTGGATTGACCACGCAACGCCTCGATGGCCGCGCGCAGGTCATCAGCATTCGCGGTCTCGCGCCGGACTTTTCCACGACATTGCTGAATGGCCGCGAGCAGGTCACCACCGGTGACAACCGCAGCGCCGAGTACGATCAGTATCCGTCCGAAGTCGTCGGCACGGTGCTCGTGTACAAGACGCCCGAAGCCGGGCTCGTCGGCCAGGGTCTTTCGGGCACGGTCGACCTGCAAACGATCCGGCCGCTCGAGTATGGCCGGCGCACCATCGCGGGGAATCTGCGCGGTGAGCGCCTCTCGCTGGGCGATCTCAACGCCGGCTCGAAAGAAGATGGCTATCGCGTCAGTGGAACCTATGTCGACCAGTTTGCCGACGACCGCATCGGCATCTCGATCGGCGCGTCGTTCATGGATTCGCCCACGCAGGTCGAACGGTTCAACTCCTGGGGCTACCCCGGCGTGGCAAATGGCGTAGTCATGGGCGGCGCCAAGCCGTACGTGGTTTCCACCGAGCTGAAGCGCACGGGTGTCATCGGCACGCTGGAGTTTGCCCCGTCGGAGACGTTCACGACGACGGTGGACTTGTATTACTCCAAGTTCGAAGACGAGCAGCTTCTGCGCGGCATCGAACTGCCCCTGCTCTGGGGTGGGGCCACGCTGCAACCGGGCTACACGACCGAGAACGGCCTGGTCACGCAGGGCACGTATTCTGGCGTGAAGGCTGTCGTGCGTAACGATGCCAACCTGCGGGAAGCCGAGCTTTGGTCGGCTGGCTGGAACGGGAAACTCGATGCAGGCGCGTGGACCCTGGTCGGCGACATCAATTTCTCGACCGTCGACCGCGAGGACACCATCCTCGAAACCTACGCAGGCACAGGCCGCGCGGGTACGGGCGCAACGGACACGATGGCCTTCAACCAGTCCGACGAAGGTGACGCCACCTTCACGTCCGTCGTGGACTACGCCAATCCCAGCACGATTTTCCTGACAAGTCCGCAAGGCTGGGGTGGCAACGCCATCGTCGGTGGCCAGGACGGTTTCATCAACAATCCCAGCATCGACGATGAGCTGAATGCCTTCCGCCTGTCAGCGGAACGCGAGCTGGGCAACGAGCTGTTCAACAACTTCAGCATGGGCGTGAACTACACGCTGCGCGACAAGACGTATCGGCCCGATCGCTACTATCTCGGCCTGGCCGCGAACACGAACGGTTCGACCAGCGTTCCGATTCCGGCCAGCGCCTTGCTGCGTCCCACGGAGCTGGAGTTCCTCGGCATTCCCGCAATGGTGAGCTATGACCCGCTCGCGCTCGCCTACAGCGGCATGTACAACTTTGTCCCTGCCGTCGACGCGAACGTCTTTGCGAGGAACTGGGGTATCGAGGAGAACGTGCTTACCGGCTATGCGCGGCTCGGGATGCAACTCGATGCCGGCGACAATGTCGTCAGCGGCAACCTGGGCTTCCAGGTGGTCCAGACCGACCAGACGTCCGAAGGTGTTGGCGCGGTCAACAGTCCGAATCCGGGCGTGAGCGTTCCGGCGGTGCTGACACCCATCACGGTCGAGCAGGACTACACGGAAGTACTGCCGAGCTTCAACCTGTCGATCCGGATGCCCAATGACCTGATCACGCGCCTTGGGATCGGCCGCCAGATGGCGCGGCCGCGCATGGACGACATGCGCCCGTCCCTCGATTTCAGCTACAACCCGAACATCCCGGACGATTCCGACTTGTCGAACGGGTCACGCTGGGGTGGCAGCGGTGGCAACCCGAATCTGAAACCGTGGCGGGCGAACGCAGTCGACCTTTCGGTCGAGAAGTACTTCGGTCGCGAGGGCTACGTTTCCACCGCGTTGTTCTACAAGGAGCTGCGTTCCTATATCTACAACCAGCCGCAGCTATATGACTTCACCGATTTCACGGTGCCCGACAACAGCAACCCACAGAACTTCCTCGGCTTCGTGACGACGCCGCAGAACGCCACCGGCGGAAAGATCTACGGGTACGAAGTGGCGTTCTCGCTTCCGTTCGGCGAACTCGCGGAGTTCCTGGATGGTTTCGGCACGATCGCGAGCTACTCGTACACGAAGAGCAACATCAGCGATCCGAACTTCCCGGATCGGCCGATCCCGGGTCTCTCGGAAGATGTCGTGAACGGCACGGTGTACTACGAGAAGTTCGGCTTCTCGGCCCGGGCCAGCGTCCGCCATCGCTCGGCGTTCATCGGCGAAGTGCAGGGCGTCGGTGCGGACCGGCTGCTCCGCAGCGCACGGGCCGAGACGCTCATCGATGCGCAGATCAGCTACGACTTCAAGTTCGGAAACCTCGAAGGTCTGTCGGTCATCCTGCAGGGTTACAACCTGACGGATGAGCCGTTCGTGACGACCGAGCTCAACAACAACCAGCTCGTCATCGATCACCAGACGTTCGGACGCCGCTACCTGCTTGGCGTGAGCGTGAAGTACTAAAGAGCGAGTTACTAACGAGCGAGCTCCGCTGGCTCCAGGCCCCTGCTGACCCCCTCGGCAGGGGCCTTTTGTTTTCTGGCCCAGTAAGATGGGCTGGAACACGCAGGGGGCCGGTCATTAACGACAATCGCATCCGCAAAGTCGTCATCGTCGGCGGAGGCACGGCCGGCTGGATTACAGCGGCCGTCCTCGCGCGCGTCGCGGGATCAACGCTCGACATCGAGTTGGTCGAGTCCGCAGAGATTGGCACTGTTGGCGTGGGCGAAGCCACGATTCCGCAGATTCACCTGCTGCTGAACGTGCTGGGCGTAGACGAGTTCGACTTCCTGTCGAAGGTGCAGGGGACGTACAAGCTTGGTATCGAGTTCCGCGGGTGGACGCGCCCCGACCATACCTACCTGCACGCCTTCGGCCCCGTCGGGCGCGACCTCGGCACGTTGCTCTTCCATCATTACTGGCTGCGCAGCGTGCACTCGGGTGGCAATCCCGATCTCCTTGCCTATTCGGTGACCGCAGCCGCAGCGCGTGCGAACCGCATGGCAACGGTCGCCAGGATCGAGGACACGTCGCTACAAGGTCCGACGTACGCATTCCACTTCGACGCGATGCTCGTGGCGAAGTACCTGCGCGAGTATGCCGAGAAGCGCGGCGTCATTCGCACGGAAGGCAAGATCGTTCAGACCTTGTTGCGCGAACCCGATGGGTTCATCGATGCCATCGTGCTGGACGGCGGCAGGAAGATCGCCGGTGAGCTGTTCATCGATTGTTCCGGCTTTCGCGGCTTGTTGATCGAGGAAGCACTGCACACCGGCTACGAGAATTGGTCGGCCTGGTTGCCGTGCGACCGCGCACTGGCGGTTCCGTGCGAAGGCCCACACGAACCGTTGACGCCGTATACGGCCGCAATCGCGCACAAGGCCGGCTGGCAGTGGCGCATTCCACTTCAGCACCGGGTTGGCAACGGCTACATCTACTGCAGCCGGTACACGAGTGACGAAGAAGCACGCACGACGCTGCTCGGGAACCTGGACGGCAAAGTGCTGAAGGATCCCTGGCCGCTGAAATTCGTGACGGGTCATCGTCGCCAGTTCTGGAATCGAAATTGCGTGGCGATCGGTCTCGCCAGCGGATTCCTCGAGCCACTGGAGTCGACCAGCATCCACCTCGCGCAGACAGGCGTGAGTCACCTGCTGCGGTACTTCCCGGACAAGCGCTTCGAGCCGCGCGAGATCGAAGAGTACAACCGCAAGTGTCAGTCAGAGTACGAGCACGTGCGCGATTTCATCGTGATGCACTATCACGTCAACGGCCGCCCGGAGCCGTTCTGGAAGATGTGCCGCGAGATGGAGATTTCCGCGGAGCTCACGCGCAAGATGGAGCTGTTCCGCGGGACGGGCTGCATCCTGCGTCACGAGGACGATGTGTTCACCGAGATGTCGTGGCTGATGGTGATGATAGGGCAGGGCATCATGCCTGAGGCTCATCATCCGCTGGCACACGTGATCACGGACGCCCAGCTCGAGGAATTCCTGGGCAACATCCGCCGCATCATCGATCGCAACGTGCCGAAGATGCCGACGCACCGGGAGTTCGTGGAGAGGCACTGCAGGGCAGTTGCCTGATTGATCGAGGAAAGGCACTTGACCAGAATAAGGGCAAGGTGGGCTGGTCTCTTGGTCGGCACGGCGGTGGTCACATCGTGTGGACCAACGCTGCCAGAAACGTTGATGACCCTGGAAGAGTGCGAACGGGCAAGAGTCTGCAAAGTTCGCGGCCTGCTCGAGATGTCCAGTGACGGCCACGCGTTCATAGGTGTCCTGCGGCTTCAGGACGGGCGGTGCATCAACGTGTCATTGGCGGACCGCGAATCAAAGCGTCTTATGCGAACGGGCGCAGAGACGCGTACCGTTACAGGTGACGTGTTTCCTTTCGTACTCGATGACGGAGCTATCGGGTTCAGTATCAGCGGTCGACGCGTGGGATACGGACGTTGCGGGCGGTTTTTCGTTTTCGTCCGATGAAGTGTGCAGCCAGTTCAGAAAGAACGCCAAGGGCACGCGGGCGCGCGCGTGCCTGAATGAAGAAAAGTAAATTGAACTTGGATCGCCGCACCATCGACTTTCTGTCGGCGTCCTTTTGCTGCGTCCAGATCTACGGCGGCGGCGTTCTCCTCGTAACAATGCTTGTTGACCAGATTTCCGGAGCAAAACCTGCCGGTCCGGTAATGCTGATCCTGGGAGCTGGCGTCGCGTTCCTGGCTATGGCACTCGGGGCGAAGTTTCTCAGGGGTAAGCCAGTTGGCCCTTGGTGCTCGCTTCTCTGGCTCGCCCAGTGCCCCATGATCATGTTGCCCCACTTCTCGTATGCGTTCTTTCTTGCAGGCACATATGTGGTTGGCATCGAAGTGAGCGGTAATCCCTTCCTCGACGGACAACTTGGCAGTGCGATCGTGTTGAAGTTCGCACAGCACTGGCCGGTCGCGTGGGTCGGAATCGACCTGCCCGCGGCTATGGGTGCACTGATCTTTTGGTGGGCCCACAGGCAGGCAGGCCCCGTGAACAGAGCTGCCGAGCGCAGATTGATCGTCGAATAAAGGTTCTAGCGCGCGAGAAATAGCAATAGCGGAACGTCCACCCGCGCGCGCCACGCCTGCTCGTTGTGTTCCGCGCCTTCGTCCTTCACCGTAATCCAATCCACGCCTTCCCGATAACCTTTCCGCCGCATCACCGCGTCCATCCTCTTCTGGTACACCTCGTAGTACTGGTCGAGCGTCGCGGTTCCGTGGTCGAAGTACCACTTGTGATTGCCCGGTAGCGGTATGTTCTTATCGAGGTAGTCGATCATCATTCCTTTGCCGAGCGGCCAGTGCGTCGACAGGCAGCCTGCGCCACCAAAGACGTTCGGATACTCGGCCACGGCATACGCTGAGATGAGCGCGCCAGCACTCGAACCCATCGTGAACGTGTTGGGGCGATCCGTCAGCGTGCGGTACTTCGAATCGATGAACGGCTTGAGTTCTTCGACCAGGTATCGCAGGTATGCGTCCGAATGCAGCTGCTCGGTCTTGAGCGTGTCCGAGCCGAGCAGATCGCCCGTGAGCAATCCGCCGGGCACGGCCTGTTGTGGCACGTACTCGACGATGCGCTTCGGTGTATTCCAGATGCCTACGACGATGGCTTCGCGCGCCTTGCCCTCGCTGATCAGCCGCGTCATGGTTTCGTCGACGCCCCAGTCGACTCGCGTGTAGGAGAGGGCGGGATCGAACAGGTTCTGCCCGTCGTGCATGTAGACGACGGGATAACGTTTGCCGGTCTCCCCGGCATACGAAGGCGGCAGCCAGACGTCCACGTTGCGAGGGTCGACGTACTTCGATTTCACGCCCTCGTGGTGCTCGATCTTTCCGGTCACGCCTTCCGGAATCGATGCGGCGCCAGCGCGCTCCAGGTCCAGTAATGCAAATCCGCGCGCCGGGACGGTCACTCCCTCCGCGAGTGCGATGCGCTTCCCGGATACGATGTCTTTCGCGTGAGTGCGCGTGCCGATCGCTTCGCGGAAACGCGCGGTATCCAGACGCCGCTCCTCGCCCTTGTTCAGCGCGATCATCAGCGTCTGGCGATCGTCGGAGCGGAAGTAGACATACGTGCCCTTGTCGGGCGCATAGTGCGTCAGCTTGCCGCGGTGAATGGCGCTCTGTCCCTTGCGCCAGTTCAATAGCTGGCGCGTGAAATCCTGGGCTTCGCGCTGTTGCGACGTGAGGCCCGCGCCGGTGAAGCCATTCACCTTGTCGCCCGCCCAGCCGCCGGGAAAGTCGCTGCGAAGGAGCCCATCGTGCCGTTCCTTCGGGCTGGTCTTCAGGATCTCAGAACCGTAGTAGTACTGCGGGATGCCGCGCGTCGTCGCGAAGAACACGTAGGTCAGCTTGAACCACTCCATGCGCTCGCCGAGCTGCGTGTAGATGCGGTTCATGTCGTGGTTATCCGGAAACACCACGAGGTTGTACGGATCGGAGTACGAGAAATCGTTGCCTAGCAGGTTGTAGAGGCGTGGCAGACCGGTATTGAAACCATCCGTCTCCGTGAACGCGCGAACGGCTGCATCCTGGAGCGGGAAGTCCATGAGGCTCGGCACGCTGGACTCGTAGCCGTCCGCCCACTTGCGGCTCTGCCAGTGCGCGACGAGAGCGGGATTGAGGCTCCATTCCTCACCAACGATGTTGAGTTTCGGGTATTCGGCGCGCAGCCGCTTCGTCCATGCGCTGAGGAAATCGCGGTCGGAGTAGGGCCAGGTGTCGACCCGCAGCCCGCTAAGGCCGCCGTACTCGATCCACCAGATCGCATTCTGCGTGAGATAGGTCGCGAGAAACGGATTGCGCTGGTCGAGGTCCGGCATGGTCTCGACGAACCAGCCGTCGACGAGGCTACGACGGTCGGTCTCGGCGCCGTGCGGATCGTGGATGGCCTCGTGATTGTGGCTATTGGGGACGAACTTGCCGCCGTGGTTGATCCAGTCCTTGCTCGGCGGATCCTTCATCCACCAGTGCTGCGAGCCGACATGGTTCGGAATCACGTCCATGATCATGCCGATGTTTCGCTCGCGAGCAGCGCGCGAGAGTCGCTGGAAGAGCGCGTTGTCGCCGAAGCGTGCGTCGACGCGATAGAAGTCCGTGATGGCGTAGCCGTGATACGAGGCCTCGGGCTGATCGTTCTCCAGCACGGGGTTCAGCCAGATCTGCGTGAAGCCCATGGAGGCGATGTAGTCGAGATGATCGAGGATGCCCTGCAGGTCGCCGCCGTGACGGCCATAAGGCTGCGAGCGGTTCGGCTTCTCGCGATAACCCGTGTGCGCATCGTTGCCGGGATCGCCATTCGCGAAGCGGTCGGGCGTGATCAGGTAGAGGGCATCTGAGGCATTGAAGCCCTGGCGGTCCGCCGATCCGGCGTCGCGCGCCATGAGAGCGAAGTCATGTGCGACTTGCTGCCGGCCGTTGCGCGAGAACGCGATGCGGACCTGGCCGGGCGACGCCGACGGTGCGATCGCCAGGTCGACGAACAGGTAGTTCGGATTCTCGACGCGCTGGACGCGTGTGACCGACACCCCCGGATAGTTGACGGCGGGCTCGAGCTCAGACAGTCGCTCGCCGTGGACGAGCAGTTGCACACGGTTGTCCTTCATGCCTATCCACCAGGACGACGGCTCGAGATGCTCGATCCGATAGGCCGCGTTGGCCTGGATCGCCACGAACAGCAGCAGGACTGCGAGGACCCGTCGGTTCATGTCACACCTTGTTCTCAGGGACGTCAGTGAATCATCGCATCCCGGCGTCGACAAGCGTCTGAATACGTTTGCATGCTGGGGCTGAACAGGCGGGTAGAGTGGGTGATTGCTACACTCCCAACGCGATGCAAAACCAAAGCGAGTTTGCCCTTCGGCGCATAGCGATCATCGGCGGTGGCTCTGGCGGTTGGATGGCGGCCGCGGCTTTCGCGCACGCTGTACGGTCGGGGTGCGAGATCGTGCTGGTGGAGTCCGACGAGATCGGCATCGTCGGCGTCGGCGAAGCCACCATCCCGCCGATCAAGCTGTTCAACCAGCGGCTCGGCCTGGATGAGAACGATTTCCTGCGTCACACGCAGGGCACGTTCAAGCTGGGCATCCAGTTCGTGGACTGGGCCCGGATGGGTCATCGCTATATCCATCCGTTCGGGACCTTCGGTGTCGACTTCGACGTAGTGCCTCTTCATCACTACTGGCTGCGCGAGTGCGCGCGTGGCAACCACGTACCGCTCGATGAGTACTCGATGGGCGCGGTGGCCGGCCTGAACCTGCGGTTCGACCAGCCGTCTCGCGATCGCCGCCTCGTCCAATCGACTGCGGACTACGCGTATCACTTCGACGCGAGCCTCTACGGAAAATATCTGCGAGCGTACGCCGAGCAACGCGGCGTCAAGCGGATCGAAGGCCGCATCGTCGAAGTGCGCCGCACGCCGGATGGCGACATCGATGGTGTCCGCCTGGCTAACGAGCAGTACGTGAACGCGGACTTCTTCATCGACTGCACCGGGTTCCGGTCGCTGTTGCTGGGAGATGCATTGCAGACGCCGTTCGTGGACTGGTCGCACTGGCTGCCCTGCGATCGGGCCTACGCGGTGCCGTGCGCGAACGGCGGGGAGTTCACGCCTTACACGCGATCGACCTGCAGGGAAGCGGGATGGCAGTGGCGCATTCCACTGCAGCACCGAATTGGCAATGGCTACGTCTACTGCAGCCAGTACATCAGCGATGACGAGGCAGCCGCAAAACTGCTGGCGAACCTCGATGGCAAAGCGCTCGCCGAGCCCCGCATGCTCAAGTTCAAGGCGGGACACCGCGCAAAGTTCTGGAGCGGCAACTGCGTCGGCATCGGGCTCGCGGCCGGTTTTCTCGAACCGCTCGAGTCAACCAGCATTCACCTGATCCAGAGCGGGATCACGCGACTGCTCGCGCTGTTTCCGGACCGGCGCCTCGATCCGCTCGCGATCCAGGAATACAACCGGCTCACGCAACTCGAGTGGCAGGGCATTCGCGACTTCATCATCCTGCATTACCACGCGACCGAACGCGAAGACACGCCGCTGTGGCTTGAATGCAAGCGGATGTCGATTCCAGAGTCCCTGCAATACCGGATGGAGCACTTCCGTGCCGCCGGCCGGCTAGTGTCGACCAACGTGGAGCTGTTTCAGAATCCCAGCTGGCTCGCGGTGCTGATCGGACAGAGGGTCTGGCCGCAACACTACGAGCCGCTTATCGACCTGCGTCCGCAGGTGGATGCGGAGCGCGCACTTGAATCGCTGCGCAGGACCATTCGCGAAGCCGCTATGGCGATGACGACGCACTACGACTACATCCAGAAACACTGTCGCGCGCCGCCGGTGCCGGCAATGGAGAAGCGTCCATGAACCTCGCGCGTTTCACCCTTGTCCTGTCGGTGCTCTGCCTCGCAGCCTGCAATGGCGAAGGGACGACGCGAGATCCGTACCAGCCTCAGGCATACGTCAACGTGAGTGCGCCCGAGTGGACGCGCAGCGCGACGCTTTATCAGATCAACCTTCGCCAGTTCACGCGCGAAGGCACTTTGGCTGCCGCGGAAGCGCAGCTGCCGAGAGTGAAGGCGTTGGGCGCGGACATCCTCTGGCTGATGCCGATTCATCCCATCGGCCAGAAGAACCGCAAGGGCACGCTCGGCAGTCCGTACGCGGTGGCGGACTACTACGCCGTGAATCCGGAGTTCGGCACGTTCGAGGACCTGAAGCGGTTCGTCGCGCGCGCGCACGAGCTCGGCATGTACGTGATCCTCGACTGGGTCGCGAATCACACCGCCTGGGACAGCGCGCTGGTCACGGAGCATCCCGACTGGTACGAGCGCGACTGGAAGGGCGCTTTTCACCCCACGTCGTGGTGGGACTGGTCGGACATCATCGAGCTCGATTTCGACCAGCCCGGGCTGCGCCGCTACATGACGGACGCGATGAAGTACTGGGTGCGCGAAGCCGGGGTCGATGGATTCCGCTGCGACGTCGCTTCCTATGTGCCGGTGGATTTCTGGAACCAGCTGCGGCGCGAGCTGGACGCGATCAAGCCCGTGTTCATGCTCGCTGAGGCGGAGTCAACGGACTTGCACAGGCAGGCGTTCGATGCGAGCTATGGCTGGTCCTGGAACGCGGCAATGCACCAGGTGGCACAGGGCCACTCCGGCCTCGGCCCGCTGCAGGGGTACTACTCAGCCCGCGAGAACATGTGGCCGCGCGAGGCCATGCGCATGACCTTTGTCACCAACCACGACAAGAACGCGTGGGAAGGAACCGAGTTCGAGATGTTCGGCGATGCGGTGGGCGCCGCGATCGTGCTGTCGGTGGTGGGTGACGGCATTCCGCTCATGTACAACGGGCAGGAAGCGGGCAATCCGAAACGCCTCGAGTTCTTCGAGAAAGACCCGATCGCGTGGCGCGAGCACCCGAACAGTGAGCTCTATCGCCGGCTCTTCGCGCTCAAGAAAGCGAACACGGCACTGTGGAACGGCAAGTGGGGCGCGCTGATGATCCCGGTGTTCAACGACAAACCCGAGTCCGTGCTCAGTTTCGTGCGCGAGAACGACACCGACAAGATGTTCGCGGCCTTCAACTTGTCGCCGAAGGCCACCGAGGTGCGATTCAAGGAAGCCCTGTTCACGGGCGCGTACACGGATTACTTCACTGGCGAGAAGGTGCAGCTCGACGAGTCGAAGGCGATCTCGATGCCGCCCTGGGGATATCGCGTGTTCGTGCGCGACCCCACTCGCGCTAAAGCGCCTTGAGCGTTCCCTTCACGTAAGCGAAGAACGCACCGGACGACGGTAGGCGGACTGCGCCGCCCGTCCGCTCGCATTCTTCGAAACCGTGCCCCGTCACCACGTCCGTCCCTGCCGTCGGAACGCGGAGCGCGCAGGGTGAGCGGCCGAAGTTGAAGCACGCGAGCAGGCACCTGCCCTCGTGTTCGCGCAGGAAGCACAAGGTGTCCGGCGGCGAGTCGACGAATCGGATGGATCCATGCCGCAGGGCAAGGTGCCGTCGGCGCCATTGCAGGAATGTGCGATACGCATTCAGAACGGAGTCATTAGCCGCCAGCTGCCGGTCCACAGACAGTGGGCGATGCTGGGCCGGAATCGGCAGCCAGGGCTTCGTGCTGGAAAAGCCATGAGCCGGCTCCTGTTCTGTCCAGGGAAGGGGCGTGCGGCATCCGTCGCGCCCCTTGAACGTGGGCCAGAATGCAATGCCGTAAGGATCGCGCAGCGCGTCGCGCGGGATCTCCGCCTCCGCGAGCCCGAGTTCTTCTCCCTGGTAACTGCAGGCGGTGCCCTTCAGGGAGAACAGGAAAGCGTTGAGCAGTTTCGCGCGCGGGCCGGGAGTGCCGCCGTCCGCCCAGCGCGAGGCCACCCGGGCAACATCGTGGTTGCCGATGGCCCAGCAGGGCCAGCAGTCCTGGCACTTCGCTTCGAGCGTCTCGATGACCGAGCGAATGTGGTCGGTGGAGAAATTGTCGACCAGCAACTCGAAGCTGTACGCCATGTGCAGCCGGTTCGTGCCGCTGGTGTACTCGATGATCGTGTCGAGCGGATTCTCGCTGGACACCTCTCCGAGCGTGACGGCCGGCGAGTAGCGGTTCACCAGTTTTCGCAGGGCCTCGAGGAACGTGAAGTTCTCCGGGCGCGTGTTGTCGTAGACGTGGAACTGGTAGGCGTAGGGATTATCGGCCCGGTATCCGCGTCCCTTGCGCTGCTCGATCGGCTTGGCCGGGTTGTCGCGCAGCAAGGGATCGTGGAAACAGAAGTTGATGGCATCGAGACGGAAACCATCGACGCCGCGCTGCAGCCAGAACTCGACCTCTTCGAGCATCTGTTGCATCACCGCCGGGTGGTGCAGGTTGAGATCGGGTTGACTGACCAGGAAGTTGTGAAGGTAGTACTGCCGGCGACGCGGTTCCCATTGCCAGGCCGAGCCACCAAAGATCGATAGCCAGTTGTTCGGAGGCGTGCCATCCGCCTTCGGATCCGCCCAGACGTACCACTCGGCCTTGTCGTTGGCGCGATCCTGAGCGCTCGCCTGGAACCAGGGATGCTGGTCGGACGTGTGGCTCAGCACCTGGTCGATGATTACGCGGATACCGCGCCGGTGTGCTTCCTCGATCAGCCGGTCGATGTCCGCGAGTGTGCCGAAAATTGGATCGACCTGGCGGTAGTCGCTGATGTCGTAGCCGAAGTCCTTCATCGGCGACTTGAAGAACGGCGAGATCCAGACCGCCTCGACGCCCAGCTCCGCGAGGTAATCCAGGCGCTGGATAATGCCGGGGAGATCCCCCGTGCCATCGCCATTACTGTCGGCAAAGCTGCGGGGGTAAATCTGGTAAATGATGGCGCCACGCCACCAGTCGGTGTCGACTGCGGGCAGGGCAGCGGATCGCGCCTGCGGCGCGTCCTTCAAACCTTCAAACTGGACCATTCCCGGCTTGGACAGCATCCCCGACCTCGACCCGGCCTCTTGCGTGCCGCGCGAAGTGACGGCAGGCCACCATTGTGAAGCCTGCGAGGCCCGCTGGGGACACTGAATACGATTGCATCAAGTTGTGTGCCCGTCCGGCGCGCGTGAGACTCCGCTGCGTCTGGCGACACGAGGGGGACACATGCGGGACAAGCCGCAGCTCGGCTTCTGGCAGGTCTGGAACATGTGTTTCGGCTTCCTGGGTATCCAGTTCGGATTCGCCCTGCAGAACGCCAACGTCAGCCGCATCTTCCAGTCGCTCGGCGCACCGATCGACGACCTGCCGATCCTATGGCTCGCGGCACCGGTCACCGGTCTCGTCGTGCAGCCGATCATCGGATACATGAGCGATCGTACGTGGGGGCGCCTCGGCCGGCGGCGTCCATATTTCCTGTACGGCGCCCTGCTGGCCTCGATCGCCCTCGTCATCATGCCGAACAGCCCGTACTTGTGGGTCGCGGCGGGCACGCTCTGGATGCTCGACGCTTCGATCAACGTTTCGATGGAGCCCTTCCGTGCGCTGGTCGGCGACATGTTGCCCGATCGCCAGCGGGCCTTCGGCTTCGCGATGCAGAGCATGTTCATCGGCGTCGGTGCAGTCGTCGCGTCCGCGCTGCCGTGGATGCTCGCAAACTGGGGAGGCGTGAGTAACGTCGCGGGCGAGGGCGGAATTCCGGATTCGGTGAGATGGGCGTTCTACCTCGGCGCCGCCGCTTTCCTGGGAGCCGTTTTGTGGACCGTCCTCAGGACGCGCGAATACTCGCCGCGCGAGCTGGCCGAGCACGCCGGCACGACGCTGGAGTCCATGGCAGTCGTCAAGTGCGCGCGCACCACGAGACAGTACGTGCTGTCGGGCGCCGCGTGGGCGGTGTTCGGCGCCGCATTCAGCACCGCGATCGCTCTCTTCAACTGGGACAAGCAACTTTACGTGCTGGGCATCGGCTGCCTGGCGTTCGGTGTGCTCCAGTACGCGACGGCGCTTCTGCAGCAGCGTGGCCGGACATCGGGAGCGCTGTACGGCATCGTGAACGATCTGTTCGAGATGCCGCGTGTCATGCGGCAGCTCGCAGTCGTGCAGTTCCTGTCGTGGTTCGGGCTGTTTGCGATGTGGATCTACACGACTGCGGCCGTCACGAGTCGCCACTACGGCACGACCGACGCCGCGTCGGCAGCCTTCAACGAAGGCGCTAATTGGGTCGGAGTTCTCTTTGCCGCGTACAACGGATTCGCGGCGCTCGCCGCGATGTTGATTCCGTTCGTGGCGAGCCGACTGGGCCGCCGTCGCACGCACCTGCTGAATCTTTCGCTCGGCGGCGCGGGCCTGGTCGCATTCCTGTTCATCGACGATCCGCGCATGCTGCTGGTGGCGATGGTCGGGGTCGGTATCGCCTGGGCTTCGATCCTGTCGCTGCCCTACGCGATGCTCTCGGCCGCGCTGCCGCCAGCGAAGATGGGCGTGTACATGGGCATCTTCAACTTCTTCATCGTCATCCCGCAGATCCTGGCCGCGAGCGTGCTGGGGATATTCGTGCGCGTGCTGTTCGGCGGCGAAAGCATCTACGCGCTCGTCACCGGCGGCGTGCTGATGATTCTCGCGGGAGTCGCGACGCTTCGCGTCGACGATCGTGAGACGAGCGTCACCGCGCTCCGCAGGAAGACCGCACCACCAGCCGCGGCGCGATGAGCTGCGATTCGACGGGTACTCCGTCGATCAGCCGGATCAGGTTTTCGATGAGCAGGTCGGCAGCCAGGCGCGTATCCTGGAGCACGCTGGTCAGCGGTGGATTGAAATGCGCTGCGGCCGAAATATCGTCGAAGCCGACCACCGCGACGTCATGAGGCACCTTGAGGCCGCGCTCCTGTAACGCGAGTATCACGCCCATCGCGATCAGGTCGCTCGCTGAAAAGACGGCATCGAACGGGATGCCGGATTCGATCAGCTCCACGCCCGCCCGATAGCCGTCCGCTTCGAGACTCTGCGCTTCGATTTGCAGTCGTGGATTGGGCTCGAGGCCTGTCTGGCGCAGAGCCTGCGCGTAGCCTTCATAACGCAGCTTGAACTCGGGGCAGTGTTCCGAAGCGCCACCCGCGAACGCGATGCTGCGGCGGCCAAGCTTGACCAGGTGCTCGGTGGCGAGTCGCGCGCCGAACGCGTTGTCGCAGCACACGTAGTGGCCGGGCTGGTTCTCGATCACCGGGCCCCAGATCACGAAGCGCGCGTCGGTCTCCGCGAGGTGGCTCAGGCGTGCCATGTAACTCATGTAGTCGCCGTAGCCGAGAAGGATCAGGCCATCGGCTCGATGACTGACTTCGTAATCCGTATGCCAGTCCTCGCTCAGCTGCTGGAAGGAGACCAGCAGGTCGAATTCGCGTCGGGCGGCCGTGTGCGCGATGTGTCCGATCATCGAGAGGAAGAACGGATTGATCTGGGCTTCGTCCGGCAGCTCCTCGAACAGGAGCAGGGCAAGTGTGCGGCTGCGCCGCGTGCGCAGACCGGCCGCGGTCCGGTCGGTGCGGTAGTGAAGCTGGTGCGCGATTTCCTGCACGCGTGCGCGCGTTTCGGGCCTGACGAGTGGGCTGCCTCGCAGGGCTCTCGACACGGTCGCCTGCGAAACGTGGGCGAGTTGGGCAACGTCGAGCGATGTGGGCTTGGTGGACTTCACCGTCACGCGGTTGTGCTCCTTCGCCTCTTTGCAGCATCGTAGCGTGGCCCGGGGCGGAAGGCGACTCAGGCCAGCCAGAGCAGCAGGACGATCGAAAGGACGGCGAGGTACAGGGTTTCCCCGACGATCAGGAGGACGGGCCGGATACCCATGGCGGCGAGATCTTTCAGCGACGTGCGGATACCGAGAGCCGCGACGGCTGTGATCAGGCACATCTGCGCGAACTGCTGCAAGCCTGCTTTCGGTGCTGCGGGCAAAGTCACCAGGCTGTTCACGACGACCAGGATGGCGAACACCACCAGGAACCACGGTAGCCAGGGCGGCCGCCGGGCAGGCGCTTCTGCTTTCGCACGTAAGGTGGCGGCAAGAATGACGACGATGGGAAGGAGCAGAGCGACCCGCAGCAGCTTGGTAAAAGTTGCAGCATCGCCCGCCGGTGGGGAAACGGAGTAGCCGGCTCCCACCACCTGCGCGACGTCATGGATGGTCGCCCCGAGAAAAAGGCCGGCCTGCCGGTCATCGAACGACAGTGCCGCCACGACGAGGGGGTAGAGAATCATCGCGAGTGTCGACAGCGTCGTGACGCCGATGACCGCGAAACTCATGTCCCGGGCCGAGTACTGGGTTCGTGGCAGGACAGCACTGATGGCCATGGCCGCTGATACACCGCACACCGCGACGGATCCGCCCGTGAGCGCGCCGAAACTGCGTCCGAGGCCCATTGCCCGGGACAGGAAGATAGCCAGGGCGATGGTGGTGACCATTCCGACGACAACCAGGATCACCGCCTGGCTGCCCATTGCAAGAATGTCACCGAAGGTGATGCGCAGGCCGAGCAGGGCGACACCGAGTCGCAATACCCCTCGCGAGGCGAACTCGATGCCCGCGTCCAGCGATGGCGCATCGCGCAGAGAGCCCAATGCCAGCCCGAGAAGTACCGCGAAGAGCATCGGCGGGCCGCCGTAGTGCTCGGAAAGGAAACTCGCCGCCGCGGCGATGGTCGCGCACACGAGGAAACCCGGAAATACGGTGCGGACGGCTGCGAAGTTCACGAGGGCCCCTCTTTTTTGGGGCGCGACATTAGCCGCCGGACGCACCGCTGTCCATCGTCCTTTACAGTCGTTCCATGGAGGGAACCCCCATGCCCAGGACCATCGTCGTTTTTGCAACGCTTGCCGTGATCAACGCCGGATCGATATCCGCCAGCCAGGCCGAGCCCGGCTGGAGCGGCAAGAGCGAAGTGGGTGCCGTGATCACCAGCGGCAACTCCGAAACCCAGAGTGGCAACGCCAAGTTCGATACCGCGTACGAACTGGAGCGCTGGAAGCATTCGTTTGGCGTGGCGGCGCTGGTCGCGAAGGACGACAGCGGCACCAACGCCGAGCGCTACGAGGGGCGCGCCCAGTCCGACTACCAGTGGACAGAGAAAACTTTCGCCTTCGCGGCACTGCGCTACGAGGACGACCACTACACCGGGTTCGACTACCAGGCGACGCTGACGGCCGGCCTGGGGCGCAAGTTCATTGATACGGAGACGACGAAGCTCACCGGGCAACTCGGCGCGGGCTACCGGCGCATCAGCGTGCTGTCCGTCGATGGCAGCGGCCAGGCGATCGCGCGCGGCGACATCAATTTCGAGCACGCGCTCACGGAGACGACCCGGATCCTCGAGAAGTTCCTGGTGGAGGCGGGCTCCTACAACACCTTCCTGCAGAACGAGCTCTCGCTCCAGGTGAACATGAGCAGGACGCTGGCGCTGGCCGTCGGCTATGCGGTGCGCCACAACACCGATCCGCCGCTCGGGCAAAGAAAGACGGACACGGTCTCAACGATCAACCTGGTTCACGCCTTCGACTGAACCGTCGTCGGAACCGCGCTCGAGCTGGGCCGCGTAGAAAGCCCGCACGGTGTCTATCGTGTCCGCTTCCTCGATTCGCTTGTCCGGACGATAGCCCTTCACGCGCGCGAACCGCAGGGCGAGCCCTCCCGGATACTGCGGACTCTGCTGCAGGTCGTTGAACGCAATCTCGACCACGAGCTCGGGGCGCACGTACACGGTGTAGTCGTCGCGCCTGACTTCGCGGGCGAGAAACTCCTTCGTCTGCCACTCCAGCAGCTGATCGGTGAGGCCCTTGAAGGTTTTTCCTAGCATCACCAGCTCGCCGGTCGCCGGATCGCGCGCGCCGAGATGCAGGTTCGAGAGCCAGCCCTTGCGGCGTCCATTGCCCCACTCGGCCGCGAGCACGACGAGGTCGAGCGTGTGCGCACGCTTGATCTTCAACCACGCTGCTCCGCGGCGACCCGCTTCATAGGGAGCATCGAGCGCTTTCGCCATCACTCCCTCATGACCGCGGGCCAGCGTTGCGTCGTAGAAGGACTGTGCTTCCTCGGTCGAGCGCGTGACGATGCGCGGGATGCGCAGCGACCCCGGTACGGCGCGGGTCAGTGCCTCGAATCTTTCGCGGTAGGGTCGATCGACCATTGCCTCGCCGTCGATCTGGAGGCAGTCGAAGAAATACACCGACAGCGGCAGCTCCTTGCGCAGGGCTTCGACATCGAGCTTGCGGCCGAAACGGCGCATGGTCACCTGGAACGGACGTGGCCCGCCGCCCCGTTGCAACGCAATGGCTTCGCCGTCCAGCACCAGCTCGCGAGCGGGAAGGGCGCGGAGCGCCTCGACGATTTCGGGCACCGCCGGGGTCACTTCATTGAGGCTGCGCGTGTACACGCGCACGAAATCTCCCGCCTTGTGCACCTGCACGCGCGCGCCATCGAGCTTCCATTCGAAGGCCGCTTCGCCAAGCTGCTCCAGAGCGTCCGGCACGTTCTCTGCAGTTTGAGACAGCATCGGTGCGATCGGCCGCAGGGGTTCGAGCTGGAATCGCGCAAGACCGTCCGTTCCTTCGGTCAGCGCGACGCGCGCGACGACGGGAACACTGCCGGCGTACATGGCTGCGCGCCGTACGGCCTCGGGCTTGGCGCTGGCGGCAACGGCAACGGCATCGAGCATCACGCCTTCGAGGGCGCCCTGGCGCAACTCGCCAATGAGTAGCCGGACGAGAAAATCCTGTTCGACGGGCGTGGCCCGTTCGAACAATCCGTGGAGCAGCGCGGCGCGCCTGGCCGAGGAGCCGCGACCCGCCGTGCTGGCATATGCCGTGAAGGCCTCATCCACCTCTTTCAAGGTTAGCGAGGCATCCCGCGCTGCACCTGACGAACGCACGTCCACCAGCACTGCGTAACTCACGCCGAGCTTTCCCTGGCGTGGCTCACCGCTCAGGAATGCCGTTCCGATTTCGACTTCGTCCGTTGCGAGCTTGCGCAGGCACGCCGCCAGTGCTGCCACCTTCGCGGTGCGGCTGGCAGTCTCGCCAACGGTGCGGGAAGCTTCGACGACAATGGCCAACGAGCTCATGGCCCTATTGTGGCCAGAGCATCGTGCGATTGGGAAATAACGACAGGGTCAGCGCCGCCGTACGAAAGGAACTCCGCGGCAAAAGTGTGGCCGCGCTGCAGGCAGCGACGAGCCACGCGCCGCGCGAACGCGCGGCGCAGGTGATTAAGACTTGCGAACCCCCGGACGGGTAGCGAGGTCCTGGGCGGGAAGCTGCTTCACCTCGACGGTAGGCTTCACGGCGGCAGGCGGCGGAAGTTCTTTCACTTCTACGCTCGCACCGGTGCCCTGGCCTTCGGCGAGCTGCTTCACTTCGACCACTCCCTGCGGGGCATCCGGCATCACCGTGAATCCGACGGCGGACACCACTACGACTATCGCTGCGATGACTACGGCGCGAACCATTGGATCGCCCTCCTTCAAAAAAGACACTGCTCCGGGATGCAAGGCTGCGGAAACCTGCAAACGGCGGCTGTGCACTCGCTCACAGCGTTGGGGCGGGTTCGGTACGACTTGTCAGTGTTGTGAGACGGGCCGCAGGACGAGTGTGTCGCAGTCCGCAGCGCATTCACCATAATACGTACCCCAAAAAGTTTCTCGAAGACTCGAATACTTTTCGGGGGCCCGGAAAGAGCTAGAAGGGCGGGAGCTGCGCGCCGGCGTCGGGCGCGTTGGCGCGGATCGCAGCGTTGAGCGTGTTGAGCAGCAGGCACGCAATCGTCATCGGACCGACACCGCCGGGAACCGGCGTGATGTAACCGGCGCGGCCCCGGGCGCTTTCGAAATCCACGTCACCGACGACACGGCTCTTGCCGGTTTCCTGCGGGACGCGGTTGATACCGACATCGACCACGACGCTACCGGGCTTCAACCATTGGCCACGCACCGCTCGGGGCTTGCCGAGAGCGGCAACGACGATGTCGGACTGGGCGCAGAGAGCGGGCAAGTCCCGCGTGCGGGAATGCGCGATGGTGACCGTGCAATGTTCGCGCAGTAGCAACTGCGCCATCGGTTTCCCAACGATGTTGGATCGCCCGATGACGAGTGCGCGCAGGCCTGCCAGTTCCGGAACGACGTGGCGTATCAGGATCAGGCTGCCAAGCGGCGTGCAGGGGACCAGTGCATCCTGTCCCACAGCGAGCTTGCCTACGTTCAGCGGATGAAAGCCGTCCACGTCTTTCTCGAAACTCACCCTGTCGAGCACCTTGCGCTCATCGACCTCGCGCGGAAGCGGCAGCTGCACGAGGATGCCGTGTACTTCCGGATTGGCGTTGAGACTCTCGACGAGCCGGCAGAGCTCTGTGGTGGAAGTCGTGGAAGGCAGCCGATGATCGAAAGCGCGGATGCCGACTTCGGCAGCCGCTTGGCTCTTGCTGTCGACATAGAGATGGCTGGCGGGATCTTCGCCGACCAGCACGACCGCAAGACCCGCGACGAGCCCCTGTCGCTGCCGCAGCTCCGTTGCGCGCGCCTGGACCCGCGCACGCAGTTCTGCCGCGATCTGCTTGCCATCGATGATCTGCGTCAAGTCCGCCTCCGGGGGCGCCGGCGTGCTGGTGTCATTACGCACTCTAAACCAATTGCGGGTAAGCTGTCCGGCACGAAACGCGTGCCGCACAACTGTGCAGAGCTGCCCTGATGGAAACCCTCGATTCCACCACGCTCCAGCGCATCAGCGCGATAGTCGCGAGCCACGGCGCCAAGCCGGGCCCGCTCCTGCTGGTGCTGCACGATGTGCAGAACGCCCTGGGCTACATTCCGCCGCCGGCGATCCCGCACATCGCCAGCGCCCTGAACCTGACGCGAGCTGAAGTGCACGGCGTCGTCAGCTTCTACCACCACTTTCGCAGCGAGCCGCCGGGCCGCCACAGCGTGCGTATCTGCCGCGCCGAATCCTGCCAGGCGATGAATGGCGAGGTTCTCGCTGCTCATGCGCGTCAGCGTCTCGGGGTCGACTTTCACCACACCACGCCGGATGGGCAGTTCACGCTCGAATCGGTGTACTGCCTCGGCAATTGTGCGTGTTCACCGGCAGTCATGATCGACGACGAACTGCATGGGCGTGTCACGCCCGAGCGTCTCGATGCCTTGCTCGCGGAAAGGAGCGGGCAATGAACCAGAGGTTAGTCGGCCTCGCGAGCGAAGCAGCGCGAGCCGACCCATAATGGTGCCGGTCATCTACGTTCCGCGAGACTCGGGCGCGCTGTCGCTTGGCGCAGAGAGCGTCGCCCGCGCGATCGCAGCGGAAGCTGCCGCGCGCGGCGTGCAGGTTCGTGTCGTACGAAACGGATCGCGTGGCCTGTACTGGCTCGAGCCGATGGTCGAAGTGGACACACCCTCGGGCCGCGTGGCGTACGGGCCGGTCAGCGCGTCAGACGTCCCCGGGCTGTTCGATGCGAGGTTCCTCGAAGGCGGCTCGCATCAGCTGGCGATGGGAGCGACGGACTCGATTCCCTGGCTGGCGAGTCAGCAGCGGCTGACGTTCGCACGCGTGGGCGTGATCGACCCCACCGACATCGCGAACTACGCCGATCATGGCGGATTCCGGGGCCTGCGCCAGGCGTTGTCGATGGCCCCCGCGGACATCGTGAAGGCCGTGACGGACTCCGGTCTGCGCGGACGTGGCGGTGCGGCGTTCCCCACGGGAATCAAGTGGCAGACGGTGCTCGACCAGGCGTCGGACCGGAAATACATCACGTGCAACGCCGACGAAGGCGACTCCGGCACGTTCTCGGATCGCATGCTGCTGGAAGGCGATTCTTTTTCGCTCATCGAAGGAATGACGATCGCCGGGCTCGCGGTCGGGGCGACGCAGGGATACATCTACCTGCGCATCGAGTACCCGCACGCGCAACGAGTCCTCGGCGAGGCCATCGCGACCGCGCAGCGCCAGGGCTTTCTGGGCGCGAACCTGCTCGGCAGCGGGCGTCGCTTCGATATCGAAGTGCGAATGGGGGCGGGTGCCTACATCTGCGGTGAAGAAACATCGATGCTCGAGAGTCTCGAAGGCAGGCGAGGTGAAGTGCGTGTGCGGCCGCCGCTGCCGGCGATCAAGGGCCTGTTCGGCAATCCGACGGTCGTGAACAACGTCGTGTCGCTCGCCACGGTTCCCTTGATCCTCGACAAGGGGCCGGCGTTCTATCGCGATTTCGGTGTAGGCAAATCGCGCGGGACTTTGCCTATCCAGCTCGCCGGCAACCTGCGTCGCGGCGGACTCGTGGAGCGTGCGTTTGGCCTGACGCTGCGCGAACTCCTCTATGAATATGGTGGTGGCTCTGCTTCGGGGCGTCCGCTGCGCGCCGTACAAGTCGGCGGGCCTCTGGGGGCCTACATCCCGGCTTCGCAGTTCGACGTGGTCGTGGATTACGAGGCGCTCAGCGCAATCGGGGCACTACTCGGCCACGGCGGCATCGTGGCTTTTGACGACACCGTGGACATGGCTCGAATGGCCCGCTACGCCATGCATTTCTGCGCCGTGGAGTCGTGCGGGAAGTGCACCCCCTGCCGGATCGGCTCGACACGCGGCGTCGAAGTGCTGGACCGCATCATGGGCGGGGTCGAGCCGGAGCGGAACCTCCGCTTGCTCGAGGACCTCTGTGAGACCATGTTGCACGGGTCGCTGTGCGGACTGGGCGGCATGACGCCGTTCCCGGTCCAGAGCGCGCTGAAGCATTTTCCGGAAGATTTCGGACCGCGCGGGCGTAACTGAGCCAGGCGGCGGAGAACGGTCATGTTCGCACTCGATCACGAAGACCTCGGCACACCACCGGTCACCAGCGGTGACAAGGTGACGGTGGCGATCGATGGCGCCAGCGTCACCGTACCGGCGGGCACTTCGATCCTTCGTGCGGCGGCGCTGCTCGGCAATCGCATCCCCAAGCTCTGCGCCACGGATTCGCTCAAGGCGTTCGGCTCCTGTCGTCTCTGTCTCGTCGAGATCGAAGGGCGGAAGGGATATCCGGCGTCATGCACGACGACCGTCACGGACGGCATGAAGATTCGCACGCACAGCGACAAGCTCGCGCAACTGCGCCGCGGCGTCATCGAACTCTACGTTTCCGATCATCCGCTGGACTGCGAAGGCTGCCCGGCCGACGGACACTGCGAGCTGCAGGACATGGCGGAGGTCACCGGCGTCACGGGCTCGCCGTACAACGGCCTGTCGGATGCAGACGCGCCGGCCCAGCACCGTCCGATGCCCAAGGACGTGAGTAATCCGTACTTCGCGTTCGACCCCGAGATGTGCATCGTGTGTTCGAGGTGCGTCCGGGCTTGCGATGAGATCCAGGGCACGCTGGCTCTCACGATTCAGAGCCGGGGGTTCGCCTCCAAGGTCGCTGCCAGCCAGGACGATTCCTTCCTCGACTCCGAGTGCGTGTCCTGCGGTGCTTGCGTCGAGGCGTGCCCGACCGCGGCGCTGACCGAGAAACCGCTGATCACCATCGGCCGGCCGGAGCGCGTGGTCACGACGACCTGCGGCTATTGCGGCGTGGGCTGCTCGCTCGAAGCCGAAGTGAAAGGAGACAAAGTGGTTCGCATGGTCCCGAACCGGGACGGCAAGGCGAACGGCGGACACGCGTGCGTCAAGGGACGTTTCGCCTATGGCTACACGTCGCATCCGGATCGGATCGTCAAGCCGATGATCCGCTCGAAGATCTCCGAGCCGTGGCGCGAGGTGAGCTGGGACGAGGCGATCGGCCATGCCGCCGCGGAGTTCAAGCGGCTGCAGGAGAAGTACGGGCGCTATTCGATCGGCGGCATCACGTCCTCGCGTTGCACGAACGAGGAAACGTTCCTCGTACAGAAACTGGTGCGCGCCGGCTTCGGCAACAACAACGTCGATACTTGCGCGCGCGTGTGTCACTCGCCGACCGGTTACGGCCTCAAGCACACGCTCGGCGAATCCGCGGGGACGCAGGCGTTCACGTCGGTGATGAAGTCCGACGCGATCATGGTCATCGGTGCGAACGTGACGGAGGCGCACCCGGTGTTCGCCTCGCAGCTGAAACGCCGCCTGCGCGAGGGGGCGAGGCTGATCGTGGTCGATCCGCGAGAGATCGACCTGGTGCGCTCGCCGCACATCCAGGCGAACTATCACCTGCAGGTCCGGCCGGGTGCCAACGTCGCGGTCATGAACGCGATGGCGCACGTGGTCGTGACGGAAGGGCTCACGAAGGAGGAGTACGTCGCCGGACGCTGCGAGGCAGACTCTTACGCACAGTGGAAGGCGTTCGTTGCGAAACCGGAGAACTCACCCGAAGCGCTTGAAGAGCACACGGGAGTGCCCGCTCGCGTGGTCCGCGGTGCGGCGCGACTGTATGCCACCGCAGGCAACGGCGCGATCTACTACGGCCTCGGAGTCACGGAGCACAGCCAGGGCACGACGATGGTGATGTGCATCGCGCAGCTCGCCATGGCGACCGGCAACCTGGGCCGCGAAGGCGTCGGCGTGAATCCGTTGCGCGGCCAGAACAACGTCCAGGGTTCCTGCGACATGGGCTCGTTCCCGCACGAGTTCAGCGGCTACCGGCACGTCTCCGACGCGCGCGCGCGCTCCCTGTTCGAGGATGCCTGGGGCGTGACGCTCGAGACCGAGCCTGGCCTGCGTATCCCGAACATGTTCGAAGCCGCCCTCGACGGCAGCTTCAGGGGCTTGTACATCCAGGGCGAGGATCTCGCGCAGTCGGATCCGAATACGCAGCACGTTACCTCGGCTCTCGCGGCGATGGAATGCGTCGTGGTACAGGACCTGTTCCTCACCGAGACCGCACAGTTTGCGCATGTTTTCCTGCCCGGCTCGTCGTTCCTGGAAAAGAACGGCACGTTCACGAACGCCGAGCGGCGCATTTCGCCCGTCCGCAAGGTCATGGAACCGGTGGCGGGGCTCGAGGACTGGGAGATCACGGTTCGCCTCGCGAACGCGATGGGCTATCCCATGAACTACTCGCACCCCCGCGAGATCATGGCAGAGATCGCTGCGCTCACACCGACCTTCACCGGCGTGACGTTCGACAAGCTCGACCGACTGGGAAGCATCCAGTGGCCGTGCAACGACAAGGCGCCGGAAGGCACGCCGACGATGCACGTCGACCAGTTTGTCCGCGGCAAGGGCAAGTTCTACGTGACCGAGTACGTGCCCACCGACGAACGCAGCACGGCGCGCTATCCGCTGCTGCTCACGACCGGACGCGTGCTCACGCAGTACAACGTGGGCGCGCAAACCCGCCGCACCGCGAACATGATGTGGCACAACGAGGATCGGCTCGAGATCCACCCGGATGACGCCGAAGCGCGCGGTATGGCGGACGGCGACTGGGCCGGCGTGACCAGCCGCGCGGGCGAGACGGTGTTGCGCGCGATCGTCACCGAGCGCGTGCAACCCGGCGTGGTGTACACGACATTCCATTTCCCAGAGTCCGGCGCGAATGTGGTCACGACCGAGAACTCGGACTGGGCGACGAACTGTCCCGAGTACAAGGTGACGGCCGTGCAGGTCGTGAAGGTGAGCCAGCCATCCGACTGGCAGGAGCGGCACCGGCGCCGTACCGAACAGCAACGCCGATTCCTCAAGGGCTCGGATCTCACGCCGGCCTGATGGGTGCGCATACCAGCCGCGAGCTCCAGGTGCGCCGCTGGCGCGACGGCGTCGTCGAGTCCGTGCCGGACCGGGTCGCGGAGGAAACTCCCATCGCGCTCACGTATCACGGCATTCCGCACGTCGTGATGCTGGCGTCGCCGGCCGACCTGGAAGATCTCGGCGTGGGTTTCACGCTGACCGAAGCCATCGTCGCGTCGCCCGGCGAGATTCGCGGCGTCGAGCTCGCCATGGACAACGGCACTCCCGAAGTGCGGCTCTCGATTGCGGCGGAGCGGTTCTCCGCGCTCCTGCAACGGACGCGAAACATCACCGGGCGCACCGGGTGCGGTGTCTGCGGTGCTGAAACGGTAGAGCAGGCGATTCGGCGCCCGGCACCGGTGGGCAAGGGGCCAAAGATCTCGATCGGTGAAATGCATGCGGCGCTCGCGCAGTTGCGTTCGCTGCAACCTCTGAATTCAGTGACTGGCAGCGTGCATGCCGCCGCGTGGGCACTCCCCGGCAGGGGAATCCAGCTGGTCCGCGAGGATGTCGGGCGGCACAATGCGCTGGACAAGGTGATTGGCGCATTGACGCGTGAGCACATCGATCCGGCGCAGGGCTACCTGCTGATTACCAGCCGCGCGAGTTATGAGATGGTACAGAAGGCAGCAACCGTCGGGATCGCATTCGTCGCGGCAGTGTCCGCGCCTACCGCCCTCGCCATCACGCTCGCGGAGGAGTGTGGTCAGACACTGGTCGGTTTTGCGCGCGAGCACCAGCACGTGGTCTATTCGCACGGCCATCGGCTCGACGGACAATAGACGGGACTCAAGCGGAGCGTTGCGGTGGAGATCGAGCGACTCGTCAAGATGGCCAACGACATCGGCGCGTTCTTCCGCGCCGAGGCGGATCGGACGCAGGCGGCCCAGGCGGTCGCCACGCACCTGAAGAAGTTCTGGGACCCGCGCATGCGACGCCAGATCGTGGCGCATCACGCGAGCGGCGGAGCCGGCCTGCAGTTCCCCGCGAGCGAGGGAGTGGCGCTGCTGGCCGAGGAGATGCAGTCGAAATGAAGCTGAGGATTCGCGGTGACAGCCTGCGACTGCGACTGACGCGTTCCGAGGTCAGCGCGCTGATGGCGGGCAGCTTGGTGATCGAGCGCATGCAGCTCGGCCCGGGCACCGTGTTCGAGTATCGCCTCGCAACCGATTCCACTGCCAACGAGCCGCGAGCCGAGCTGGAGGAAGGCGTGCTCGTCGTGCGGTTGCCTGTGAAAACCGCATCAGACTGGGCCAACTCGGAGACGGTGGGTATCGAGGCCCGCCAGGCCAACGGCGCGGACGAGGGGTTGCTGATCCTCGTCGAGAAGGACTTTCCCTGCCTCACCCCGCGGCCGCACGAGGACGATTCGGACGCGTTCGCGCGCCCCGATGCGGGCGATCCGCCGAAGTGCGCGGTGGAATAGGAGTCCCGGCCGCGTCGCCTGCACCCAGGTCACTGGACGTACGACCCGTGCGTCCAGTTAGAATTGTCGATTCAGAATCCGGTGCTCTTTCGCCAGGCAGGGGGATATCCGTGAGCAGAAACCGCATGATCCGAGCGGCCATGAGAATCGTCGGCCCGTCGTTCCTGGTGCTGCTGGCGGGATGCGCCGCAAAGCAGTCCAGGGACGACGCGGACAAGAAGGAGCAGAAGGAAACCGCTGCGCCTTATCCGTCCACCTATGCAGCACCGCGTGCTGCTCCAGTGCTGATCCGCGATGCAACCGTGCTGACGGGTACGGGCGAGCGTATCGACGAGGGCGACGTCCTGATCGTGGACGGCAAGATCAGCGGTGTCGGTCGCGATCTCCAGGCGCCGGAAGGTGCGACCCTCATCGAAGGGCGAGGCAAGTGGGTCACGCCCGGTGTCATCGACGTGCATTCGCACCTCGGCGTGTACCCGAGTCCCTCGATTCCCGCGCACTCCGATGGGAACGAAGCCACGGATCCAGTCACTGCCAACGTGTGGGCCGAGCACTCCGTGTGGCCGCAGGACCCTGGGTTCACGACGGCGCTCGAAGGTGGCGTCACGTCGATGCAGATCCTGCCGGGCTCGGCGAACCTGATGGGCGGACGGGCCGTTACGCTCAAGAACGTCCCGGCAGCGACTTACCAGGGCATGAAGTTCCCGGGCGCACCCCACGGTTTCAAGATGGCCTGCGGTGAGAATCCCAAGCGCGTTTACGGCGGCCGCCGCCAGTTTCCCTCCACGCGCATGGGCAACGTGGCGGGCTATCGCGCTCAGTGGATCGAAGCGCAGAAATATATCGAGGAGCAGGATGAGTATCAGAAGAAGGCCGGGAAAGGCGACAAGGATGCGAAGGCGCCCGATCGCGATCTGCGTCTCGACACGCTCGCCGGCGTACTGAAGGGCGAGATCCTGGTGCACCACCATTGCTACCGCGCGGACGAGATGGCAATCGTGCTCGACATGGCCAGGGAGTTTGGCTACCACGTCTCGGCTTTCCATCACGCGAGCGAGGCTTACAAGATCGCAGACCTCCTGGCCGAGAACGGCACGTGTGGCGCGATGTGGGCGGACTGGTGGGGCTTCAAGGCCGAATCCTATGACGGCATTCCCGAGAACATCGCTATTGTCGATTACGCGAAGAACGGGTGCGCCATCGTGCACTCGGATTCCGATGAAGGCATCCAGCGCCTGAACCAGGAAGCCGGCAAGGTAATCGCGGCGGCGCGCGGGATGGGCGTCGAGATTCCGCCGGAGCGCGCGATTCGCTGGGTCACGTCGAATCCGGCGCGCTCGCTGGGCATCGACAAGCACACCGGCAGCCTCGAGCCGGGCAAGATGGGTGACGTCGTCGTCTGGAGTCGCGACCCGTTCAGCGTGTATGCGCTCGCGGACCATGTCTTCATCGACGGCGTGGCACGCGTCGATCGCGAGCACCCGCCGCAGCAACCGAACTCCGATTTCCTGCTCGGCCAGCCTGCGGTCGAGGGAATACAGCCATGAAGCGCACCTCCCTGAAAAAGACGCTCGCCGCCGCCGCCGCCGGCGCCGTACTCGCACTCGCGTGCGCCGCTCCTGCGACGGCCGACATCGTCGTCCGCAACGTGACCGTCCACACCATGACGTCCGCCGGCAAGCTCGAAGGCGTTGACATACTCGTCAGCGGAGATCGCATCACCGCGATCGGCAAGGGCGTGGACGCGCCCGCGAATGCCCGCTCGGTTGACGGCAAGGGAAGGATTGTCACGCCGGGCCTGTTCGGCGGACTGACGCTGCTGGGGCTCACGGAGATCGGCATGGATCCGAACTCCGAGGACTACGCGCTGCACCTGGCGCAGGTGCGGCCCGAGTTCGACGTGTCCTACGCCTTCAATCCGGACTCGACTTCGATCGGCGTGAGCCGGCAGGCGGGTGTCACCTTCGCCGCGATCGTGCCAATGGCGGAGGAGGGCTCGAGCAGTCAGCTATCCGGAACGCTCATTGCCGGGCAGGGGGACGCGATCACGCTGGATGGCCAGCTCGTGCCGAATGCGCGCGCGCTGTACATCGAGATGGGTGGCGACGGCAACGGCTTGTCGGGCGGAAGCCGTGCCGCGCAGTTCATGCTGCTCAAGCAAGCGATCCTGGAGGCCCGCACGCCGAATGCGCTGATCGCACAGGACCAGCGACTGTTGACACCCGCGGGCCGCGAGGCGCTGCTGCGATATCTGAATCCCGCGACCAAAGGATCGCGTCGCGTGATCATCGACGTCGATCGCGCCTCCGATATTCTCCAGGTGCTCGCATTTGCCCAGCAGGAGAACCTGCAGATCGCGATCAGCAGCGGCGCGGAAGCGTGGCGCGTCGCGAAGGCGCTGGCGGCCGCGAAGGTGCCGGTGATTCTCGATCCGCTGCAGAACCTGCCGGGCAGCTTCGACACGGTGGGATCGACACTCGAAAATGCAGCACGACTGCACACTGCCGGTGTCAGCGTGGCGTTCTCATTCGCACCCGAAGCGCACAACGTGCGCAAGCTGCGCCAGGCCGCCGGCGTGGCTGTCGCGCACGGGTTGCCGTGGGAAGCGGGGCTCGCGGGGCTGACGCGCGTTCCCGCGGAAGTGCTGGGGATCGCCGATCGCGTCGGCACGCTGGAAGCCGGCCGCCGCGCCGATTTCGTCGTGTGGAGCGGCGATCCGCTCGATGTCACGAGTACCGCGGAGCACGTTTTCATCAATGGCGTGGCGCAGCCGCTGCGCTCGCGCCAGACGGAGCTGCGCGACCGTTACTTCGAGCGCGTGAAAAACGGGCGGGCTCGATAAAACAAGAGTTTAGTCGGCCTCGGGCGCGAAGCTTCCCGAGCCGACACATAACCGTCGCCGTCGCTGATTTGCGTCGCAAGAGTCGTCCTACGCCACCTGGCGACCCGAACCTACTGTGCGCAGAAGCCCGTCAGCAGACACTCTCACCGCCGACTGAAGGCGCGCGCGTAATCGGCAGGTCAAGGGAATCCACTACAGGACGTGGGTGGAATCCCGGCCCCGGAAAAGGATTTCCGACCCTACTGTTGCTTCCGCTGCAAGGGAGAGCGGCGGAAGCCACACCTGAGAATTTCCCCTGCCTCAGTTCTGTTTCGCCGATTGGACGATGTGCTCGCGTGCGCGCAGGATGCTGGCGCGCACGGCGTCGCGCCGTGCGGCGCGTACCCGCTCGTCGTCCTTCACTGTATCCAGCAGCTCCAGCAGCGCGTCAAACATGCGGCCCAGCTGCGCCGGATCGCGCGCCGGCTTCGGGCCCGGCTTCGATTGCTGCTGATCGAAGAGGGCGACGGTGCCAGTCGCAAATCCCTGCAGCGATTCCAGCAGGATCTCCGGTTCGTCGGCAGAGCGAGCCGCCTGTGCCCGCAGCGCAAGCAGTGCGGGCATCGGTTGCGTGGCCATGGCTTCGTCGAGAATCGCGATAGCTTCGCGGCCCAGCCTCGCGCGCATCTGTGGAGCCGTCACCCGCGTGCGCCATTCGGCTCTCGTCTGGACGCTTTCCAGGTACCACGCGTCCGTCCATGCGGAGGTTCGCAGCACCGGATCCAGTGGCGGAACCCGCTGCCATTCGTCGGCCGTCGCATGCTTGCCGGCTTCGATCACGGCCGCGGCACTGGCAGGCAAATCCTCGGCCAGTGCCGCGACTTCGGCGGGGGCTTGGCCGCGCGCGAGCGCCGGCAACCATCCCCGCAGGATCTCGAACCGTGCCGAAGCGTTCGTCGGGTCGAGGGCAATCGACTCCTGCAGCAACCGCAAGGCACCCTGTGCGTCGCCCTCCACGCGCCGTGAGATTGCAGCGACGTAGGCCTGCCGGGAAGGACCCGGCGTGAGACTGGCGATGCGCCTCAGGCGGCCGGCGACCCCGGGATCCACCGACTCGAAAAGTGCAATGCGGCGGGCGAGATAATCGACGGCGACCGGAAAATCGGCAGTCCTGAATACCCAGCTGCCGCGTCGTTGCAGCGGGTCGTACTGAGTCAGCACGCCACTCGCGACACGCGCCGACAGGACCTTGCCGCGATCATAGGCACCCGCGGTGGCGAGACGGTTGTGATCGTCGGTGATGAGTGGAGCACCGCGCGCGAGCGCGACAACTCCATCGGCATCGGCGACCAGGGCTGCCAGCAAGTCCTCGTGAGTGTGGATGCCGAACCGGCCGTAATGAGACGGGTACTGCGAAAGGGGGCGACCCTCCGCCTGCACCAGCGCTGTCTCGAGGTCCAGCGCCTGCGCCGATGCGAGGAAGACGAGCGTATCGGGGTCCGGCCTGTAAATGCGCACGTGGGCGAACACGTCGCGCATCGTCGCAGCCAGTGAGCGCAGCAGCGCTTCGTCCATGAAGCCGGCGTTCATCCACTGGACGAATACTCCGCCGGGCGTAAGGTGCGCACGCGCCTGCTGCATGAACTCACGCGTATAGAGATGCGATGCGCCAGCAGTCCACGGATGCGAGGGCTGCGACACGATGGCGTCATAGGCGCGCGACGTCAGGGCCAGCGCGCCGCGGGCGTCGTTCACGATCACGTTCACGCGCGGGTCGAGCGAGGGATCGCGCGATCGCAGCGTGCGAACCGCTTCATTCGCCGCCAGCACTTCGGGTTCGAGCTCGATGACATCTATCTGCCGGACGCTCGGGGGCACACCATCGATTACAACGCCGCCCCCGTAGCCAACGATCAGCATGCTCCGGGTCGCCGGACGGGCAATGCAGGCGAGGGGCGAAAGCCAGGACTCGCCACTGAACCGGGGAGCCGCCCCCGCCAGGTCGATGACGGCTTCCGGCAGGCCGTTCGTCCGCAGAAGGAGCGATCCTTCGCGTTCCAGTACGACAACGCTCGCCGTTCGGCCGACCGCGTAGTACCGCATCTCGCCATCGCCGGAGACGTTGAGCGGCGAGGCCGCAAGCAGGCGTGCGGGTGCCGGGGGCTGGAAGAGAAACGCCGCGACCAGCACCAACGCGGCCGTCGCAGCACTCCACACGATGCGCGGTTTCGCAAACAGCAGGGCAGCCACCAGGGCGACCGCCAGGTTCGCAAGAACAGTGACGTAAACGGCCCCTTCGAAGCGCAACGCCGGAATGATGAGGAACCCGGCGAGCAGCGCGCCGGCGATTGCGCCGACGGTATTCCACGCATAGACGCGAGCGGCTCCCGGTGCCGCGGTTGAAGCATCGTCCGCCACGATGCGGACCGCGAGCGGGAACGTGGCACCGATGAACACGGCTGCAGGCAGCATCGTGACAAGAGCCAGCGGGATGTTCCCGCGCAGCCCTGCAGTCGATGGAACCAGCGCATCCAGCGACAGGTATACACCGGCGGACGCAACGGCGATCGCAATCTGCGTAACGATGAAAGCGGTCTGCGCCATCGGGCGTGAGCGTGTGAAAGGCGTTGCCGCCGCACTTCCGATCGCTATTCCCAGCAGGAAGCTGGCAACCATCACCGCAAATGCATGCACGCTGCCACCGAGGACATGGCTCAGCATCCGAGTCCAGAGCACTTCGTAGGCAAAGGAGGCTGCCCCGGAAGCAAGCATGACCGGAAGGATCCAGGTCGGTCCGGGGGCGAGTCGCTCACGCCACGGCGCGCGAGCCCGCTGCTCGCGTTCATTCCTGGCCCACGCGGGCTGATGCCGCAGGTAGCGCAACTCCGGGCGCGCGATGAGCGCAGCAAGCGCGAACACCAGCACATTGACGATCGCTCCCACGACGACCGTCTGGTGCAGACCGGCGTTGGGTAGCAACAGGAAAGCCGTGACCACGGCGCCCGCGACGGCCCCGAAGGTGTTCGCGGCGTAGAGCATCCCGATGCGCCGGCCGATCTGATCGCGAGTGCGAACCGCGTGCCGCGCGAGCAGAGGCAGAGTCGCGCCCATGCACGCAGTGGGGATCACCAGCACGACGAACGCCATCACGAGATAAAAAACGGTTTGCAGCCCGCCGGTGCTTTCGGGCGGAGCCGGCTGGCCACCCAGGACGGCAAGCAGCAAGCGCTCGGCTCCCACCAGCAGGACCGGCACCGATAGCGCAGAGAGGCCGACGCCGAACTCGAGTGCTCCGTACACGAACACGGGCTGGCGCACGCGATCGAGGTATCGCTCCACCAGCCAGGCCCCCAGCGCGAGGCCGCCCATGTATGCCGCGAGCACGGTGGCGACGGCGAGCTCCGAGGTACCGAAAACCAGCGCGAACTGCCGTGTCCAGGCCGTCTGGTAGAGGAGTGCGGCAAAACCGGAAAGCGCGAAGCACGCGATCACGCCGATGAGGGCGCCGAGTGAATCCGCGCGGCTGGCAGGGGCTGCGGGAGAAACGGGGCTCGCGGGGGGCGAAGGAACGTCCGGCGAGCTGTGCATGGAGGGGCAGTCTACCGAATTCGCGACGAGCCCAGCGAATTCCGGGCAACCGTTGTCAAACGCGTTCAGTGCAGGCAGCCTGCGCGTGCGGAGGGACGTAGGGCAGCTCTGCACAGGTTATGCGAGCACGCGACGAATCAGTTTTGGTCAGGGCAAGGCGCGACGAACGCCGTGTACTGCGAGTACAGAAGTGAGTCGCAACACCGCCATGGCCGAAACGGATTCGTCCCGATAGAGTGAGGGATACGTCAATGGGTTGCGCCTCGAATCGCCTGCTGCTGCGTTACCACGGAATCTTGCCCGTATTGTTTTCTTGCGCCTCCTCGCTTCGCGAGGAGGCAACACATATGGGCTGCGCTTCGTGCCTTGCACCAGGCGATTGGAGGCGCAACGCGTGCCGCACAACCTGTGCAGAGCTGCCCTAGTGCCTTCATTCAACGCGAGCGGCGTCGTCACCATCACCACGGATTTCGGTCACCAGGGACCGTACGTGGCCACCATGAAGGGACGATTGCTCACGCGTTTCCCGCAGGTGCGCATCGTCGATCTCACCCACGAGATCCTGGTGCACTGGCCCGCCGAGGCCGGCTTCTGGCTGGCGCGCGCGTGGTCGTACTTTCCGGCGGGGACGGTGCACGTGGCGGTTGTCGACCCAGGCGTCGGCACGAAACGCGACATCATCGTGGTGTCCATCCCGGATCACGTCTTTCTTGCGCCCGACAACGGCCTGCTGGCTCCGGTCATTGCCCGCGCCAGCGCATCGCAGGTGTGGCGCGTCAGGCAGAAGCAACTGGACCGTTTCGGCATCGGTGCGCCGAGCGCCACCTTTCACGGTCGCGACATCTTTGCGCCTCTCGCCGCTGAGCTGGCGGCTGGGCGGACGCAACCGCATGAGCTTGGCGACGCAACCACGGACTATGTGCCCTCGTGGGTCGAGGAGCCGGAAGTCGTGGGCCAGTCCGTGCGCGGTGTGGTCATCACCATGGATCACTTCGGGAACCTGATCACCAACATCGACCAGGAGCTGCTGCGGCGCTTTTCGAGGCCCGTCGTGCACGCAGGCAACCATCGGTTCCCCATGCGGCGCACCTACGGCGACGTCCAGCCGGGGGAATACCTGGCCCTGATCAATTCGTTCGGCGTCGTGGAGATCGCCCGGGCGGAGCAGAACGCGGCCGAAGGGCTGGGGCTGGAGCGGGGCGCTCCTGTCAGCGTGACTGAAGGATAGCGCGCAACCTGTTGAAATCTCAACGTCTGTCCCCACCTGCGGATCGGGCCCCCCGATCCATTCCGCAGTGCATTGCGCGCCGCAAAAGGGATTGATCGGGTCCGCAAATCGTATATATTCCGCTGCCTCTTCGTCGCGCACGTCAGCCGGAGCGCATTGATCCGGCGGGAATTTTCGAAAGCCATGTCCGAACGAGACGACGACCACTTCGAGCTGGACGAGGACTTCCTGGCCGAGCAGCAGGAAGAGTCCTCGGACTTTGACCGCATGATCATCGATCGTGTCGATCGGCGCGCCAAGCAGGCGGCGTCGAAGCGTGGTAAGGCGGCCTGGAGCCGGCTCGAGGACGTGTTGGCGGAGCGCAGGCTGGAAAAGGAACTGCGCGAATTCTACGAAGACGAGAAGAAGTAACCGGCCCGGCCGGCCGATCTCGTCACCCCCCACGTCGATCAGCTGACTTTCGAGTGATCTCCCTCGTGGGCGGTCCCAGCAGGGGAGCATCGCGTGAAGAAGAGTGAGGCGACTCCGTCGCCGTGGGTGGTTCTGAAATTCGGTGGAACGAGCGTTTCCACCGAACCCAACTGGCGAAACATTGCCGGCGTGCTGCGGGCACGACTGGCTGCCGGCCTGCGGCCGGTGGTCGTTCACTCGGCCCTGTCCGGCATCACGGACAAGCTCGAAACGCTCCTCACCGAAGCCCTTGGCGGTGGCCACGCACCGGTACTGGCGGATATCGAGCGTCGGCACGCCGATCATGCGCGAGCACTGGGTGTCGACGCCGGTCCCGATTTCCGTCGTTGTCTCGAAGACCTGCGGCAAGTAGCGGCGGGGATCGTCCTCGTCGGTGAAATCAGCGATCGCACACGGGCTCGCGTGCTTGCCACCGGGGAACTGCTGGCAACGTTACTGGGTGCGCAGTACCTGCGTGCAAGGGGATTCGATGTCACCTGGCTCGATGCCCGCACGGCGTTGCGAGCCGAATCGCGGCGGGGCGCGGCATCGCGCCAGAACGTGCTATCGGTTACCTGCAATTTCGAGCCGGATTTGCAGCTCGCACAGAAGCTCGCCGGTCCGGACGGGGTCACGCTCACCCAGGGGTTCATCGCCAGCGACGATGAAGGCAACACCTGCCTGCTCGGGCGCGGCGGTTCCGACACGTCCGCCGCGTATTTCGCAGCGAAGCTGCAAGCGCAGCGGCTGGAAATCTGGACCGACGTTCCAGGCCTGTTCAGCGCCAATCCCCGCCTGACGCCGAACGCACGGCTGCTGAAGTCGCTGCACTACGACGAAGCGCAGGAAATCGCGACCAACGGCGCGAAGGTGCTGCATCCGCGCTGCATCCTGCCGGTGCGGCAGTACGGGATCCCGTTACACGTCTACGCGACACAGACGCCGGAGCTTGAAGGGACGGTGATCTCCGCGTCGCCGGGCGATAGCGCGGCGCAAGTCAAGGCGATCGCCATTCGCAAGGGCATCACGCTCGTATCGATGGAAAGCCCGGGCATGTGGCACCAGGTCGGCTTCCTCGCGGACGCCTTCCAGGTGTTCAAGGCCCACGGGCTGTCGGTCGATCTGGTGTCGACTTCCGAGACGAACGTCACCGTCTCGCTCGATCCCGCCGCGAATGCGTTGGCGCCGCGGGTGATGGAAGACCTGGTCGCGGACCTCGGGCGCCTGTGCCGGGCCCAGGTGATCGGCCCCTGCGCGAGCCTGAGCCTGCTCGGCCGCAACATCCGCGGCATCCTGCACAAGCTCGGCGACGCGTTCGAGATCTTCGAGGAGCAGAAGATCCACCTGGTGACGCAGGCCGCCAACGACCTGAACTTCACTTTCGTCATCGACGAAGAGCAGGGCGACCGTCTCGTCAGCCAGCTCCACGACCGGCTCATCCGTGCGACGGCGAACGACAAGGTGATGGGTCCGACGTGGGAGCAGCTCTATGCGACGCCAAAGTCAGCGGCGGGCACCGAAACGCCACCGTGGTGGAGAGAGCGTCGGGAGCAGCTGCTGCAGCTCGCGAGCGCGAACCCGGCAGCGTTTGTATACGATGGCGCCACCATCGACGCGCGTATCCGCGATCTGCTGGGCCTGCGTGCGATCAGCCGCGTCCTGTATGCGATGAAGGCGAATCCCCATCCGCGGATCCTGCAGCGCATGGCGGATCACGGGATCTCACTGGAGTGCGTCTCGCAAGGCGAGCTGGAACGCGTCATGGACGTGCTGCCCGGCCTGCCGCGCGATCGGATTCTCTTCACGCCCAACTTTGCGCCGCGCGCCGAGTACGAGTTCGCCCTGCAGGCCGGCGTGCAGATGACGCTCGACAACCTGCATCCCCTGCGCGAATGGCCCTCGCTCTTCGCAGGACGCGATATCTTTGTGCGCATCGATACGGGGTTTGGCCGCGGCCACCACGACCACGTCCGCACGGCCGGCGTGCAATCCAAGTTTGGTGTGCCGCTCGCGGACGTCGCCGAGCTCGACGAACGGGTACGCCAGATCGGGCTGAAGATCGTGGGACTGCACGCGCACTCGGGCAGCGGCATCGTCGGCATCCAGAACTGGCCGGAAGTGGTCGTACAGCTCGCTTCGCTGGCACAGCAGTTCCCGGACGTGCGCGTGCTGGACATCGGCGGTGGCCTGGGTGTGCCGGAGCGGCCGGGCGAGCCTCGCATCGATCTCGCGGCGCTGGATGAAGCGCTCGGGCGCGTGAACTCGGGTTCAAAGCCCTTCGAGCTGTGGCTCGAGCCGGGTCGTTTCCTGGTGGCGGAGTGCGGTGTGCTGCTGGCGCGCGTGACGCAATTGAAGGGCAAGGGCGAGTTCCAGTACGTGGGCGTGACCACCGGCATGAACTCGCTGATCCGTCCGGCGCTCTACGGCGCCCACCACGAGATCGTGAACCTGTCGCGCCTCGACGAACCCGCGACGGAAACCTATAACGTGGTCGGCCCGATCTGCGAAAGTGCGGACCAGCTCGGCAACGACCGGCGCCTGCCCGCGACGCGCGAGGGCGACGTGTTGCTGATTGCGAATGCGGGCGCCTACGGACGGGCGATGAGCTCGCAGTACAATCTGCGAGCGCCGGCACCCGAATTCTTCCTGTAGCGGCGAGTCCCAGGTCACAGTGAGGGCCCTTGGTCCGTCCTAAGTTCCTGCCGCGAACTGTCGTCATCCTCGGTCTCGTCTCGCTGTTCAACGATGCGGCGAGCGAGATGATCGCACCGCTCCTTCCCCTGTTCCTGACTGCGACTCTAGGTGCCGGACCAGCCGTCGTGGGGCTGATCGAGGGCATCGCGGAAGCAACGGCCAGCGTGCTGAAACTCGCCTCCGGCCGGCTGGCGGATCGGGGCTGGAGCATTCGCGCTCTCGTGATTGGTGGTTATTCGCTCTCGAACGTGGCACGGCCGCTGATCGGCCTCACGGGCAGCTGGGCGGGCGTGCTGGTGTTGCGGTTTCTCGATCGGGCCGGGAAGGGAATCCGCACGGCGCCGCGGGACGCCCTGATCGTGACGGCGACGCCGCCGGACATCCGCGGCCGGGCGTTCGGTTTCCATCGTTCCATGGATCACCTCGGCGCAGTGATCGGACCGCTGCTGGCCTTCGCCATCCTGGCGCAGGGCGTCGAGATGGCGGACACGTTCGTCCTCTCGGGCGTGATTGGCGCGGCGGTCGTTCTGCTGCTTTTCTTCGGATTGCCCCGAAGTCGGGGACAGGCCACGGCCGAACCTGCGGCGGCTGCCGCGGCCAGGAGTTCATTGATTCGTCTTCCGTGGAGAACACTCGATCCTCGCCTGCGTCGCCTGATCGTCGCGTCGGGTGTGCTCGCGCTCGCGACCACGCCGGAGGCGTTCATCGTGCTCTGGGCGCACGCACAGGGGCTCGAGATCGTCTGGGTGCCACTCGTGTGGGCCGCGGCTCACCTCGCGAAGAGTGCAATCGCGTTCCCGGCCGGTACTCTTTCTGATCGCTATGGTCGCACCGTGGTGCTGGTGACGGGCTGGTCGGCCCGCGTCGCCACCTTGCTGGCGCTGGCGTTCGCGCCGACCTCGCCGCTGCTGGTCTGGGTTCTTTTCATCGCCTATGCGGCATCTCTGGCTCTCACTGAAGCCGCCGAACGCTCCCTGATCGGGGATGTCGCCAACGAAAGAGAGCGCGGCACCGCGTTCGGGATGTATCACCTCGCGAGCGGCCTGCTCGCCCTGCCGGGTGCTCTGCTGTTCGGTGTCGTCTGGGAATGGCGCGGAGCGAGCACCGCATTCGTGGGTGCCGGCGCCCTGACCGTGGTTGCCATCACGCTCATTGCAGTATCCGGGACATCGGCCAGGAGCCCCTCGTGAACAGAAGCCGACTGATGAGGCTCATTCGTTTCTACCCGCCGTACTTCTTCGCGGGAATACGCGTGAAGAACGTGAGCGAGGATTTCCGTTACGCGGAGGTGAGCATGAAGCTGCACTGGTGGAATGCCAACTACGTCGGCACGCACTTCGGCGGCTCGCTGTATTCCATGACCGACCCTTTCTACATGCTCATGCTGCTGCAGAACCTCGGCCGCGACTACATCGTGTGGGACAAGGCGGCCTCGATCCGCTTTCGCCGCCCCGGAAAGGGAACGGTGCAGGCGCAGTTTCGCATCACCCAGGAGCAGATCGACGACATCCGCCGGCAGCTCGAGACGCAGGAGAAAATCGAGCCGCTCTTCACGGTGCAGGTGCGCGACGAGGCCGGCGAGGTGGTCGCCGAAGTGGAGAAGCGGATCTACGTGAAGCGCAAGGACGTGCGCGGGTGACTCACTCCGTCTGGCTGAGCTCGACCGGCTCGCCGTCTTCGTCGACCGTGTGCAGGATCACGGGCCGGCGCCACAGGCGGTGGATGTATTCGATCACCTTGCGGCCGCGATCGACGTCCAGGCCGCGGCCGTCCGTCTTGTGGTCGTGTTCGAGCTCGAGCGTGCCGTCGACTCGCACGTGCCGCGCGGCGACCGAAGGCGCACCAAAGTTGTACTTGGGCGCGAGCAGCGCCTCGTGCAGGGCATCGAGATCCGGCTCGATGACTTTCACGCTGCCGCTGGATTCCGCGCGATAGCGGAACAGGCCCAGCTCTTCCGCGACCTCGGCGGTGAGCTGGTTGCGCACGAAGCTGAAGTCGTCGTCCTGCTGCATGATCCGCCGCGCGGCCTCGAGCCCATCGCTCTCTACGATCTTTTCCCACAGCGTGAAGCCGAGATGATATGGGTTGATCGACAGCGCCACGCGCTCGCCGCTCGCCAGCGGGCGCACCACGTCGGAGTGGCACTTGATCGCATCGAGGTAGGCCTGCTGCGGCAGGAAGTCGGCTTCGCGCAGCAGCCGCGCGTGCCAGTACGACGCCCAGCCCTCGTTCATGATCTGCGTCGCGAACACGGGATAGAAGTAGAACGACTCCTCGCGTACCGCCAGGAAGATGTCGCGCTCCCAGCCTTCGAGATCCGGAGCGTAGTTGGCGATGAACCAGAGCAGGTCGCGCTCGCGGTGCGGAGGAATCGGGGCTTTCTGGCGCGGAAGGTTGCCGCTGTCCTTGCCGGTGCTCGGATCCAGCGACGCAAAGCGCCGCTTGAATTCATCGTCGGTTACCGGTGCTTTCGGAGCGACGTACTCGGGATATCGAGCCCGCTGCAGGCGCTGGTTCATGTCGATGTGCTGTTCGAGCGAAAGCGCCGCATCCAGCACGGATTCGACGCGCTTGAGGCTGTATTCCTCGATCGCGCGGCCAATCTGGCGCGCATGATTCGCCGCGTGCTCGACGATGTTCTCGCCGGTCTGCTCCTGGCTGCGGCGGAACAGCATGTTGTTGCGGGAGAAGTCCGCATGCCCGAGCACGTGTGCCGTCACCAGCACGTTCTCCGCGATGCCGTTGCTTGCGGCGAGATACGCGTGGCCCGGGTTACCCGGGAACACCACCTCGAACAACCGCGAGTGACCCATGCGGTGCTGGATCAGCTGGTAGATGTAACGAACGCCGAAGGACCAATGCGGCATGCGCACCGGCAAGCCGTACACCGAGATCTCCATCATGAAGCTGTCGGGTACGGTCTCGAAATCGACTGCGTTGAAGGAGAGACCGGCGTCGATAGCGAGTTTTTCGATGCGCGGCAGGTACTCGCGCCATTCCTCGCTCACCATCAGGCTTTCTCCCGCGCCTGGTTCTGGAAGAAATGCTTGACTGCTTCCCAGATGTCTTCCACGGCGTTGACGGCGAAGCTGCCCGCGGCTTTTCCGGCGCTGGCCAGCTCGGAGAAGAGGTGGCCGGTCTCGGTCGCAAGCTGTCGCTGCGAACCGGACGACACTTCGAGGTAACCGCAGTAGTTCGCCACTTCGGCGAGCGACGCCAGAGCAGTCTCCGCGGCGGGGCGGTCCGCGGCGTAGTTGTCACCGTCCGACGCATAGAACAGGTAGATGTTGTAGCGCGACGGGCTGAAGCGCGCGTCGACGATCTCGCGCACTTTCGCCAGGCCGGTCGAAGCGACCGTGCCACCGCTACCGGTGACCTGGAAGAATTCCTCTTCGTTGAACTCCCAGGCTTCCGTCGTGTGGGCCACGAACACCGTCTCGAGATGGCGGTACTGCCGGCGCAGGCCCTGCACCGCCCAGAAGAAGAAAGTCTTGGCCAGCTGGCGATCGCGATCCGACATGCTGCCGGAGACGTCCATCAGCAGGAACACGACTGCCTGGATCGCGGGCTGCTCGCGCTTCGTCAGTTGACGGAATCGCAGGTCATCGTTGGTGAAGGTGGGCGCATCTTCCGACTGCCCTTTCCGGCGCTTGACCGATTCCTTGAAGCTGCGCCGGCGATCGAGGCGCGAACGGGCTCCTCGCTTGTCCCAGCCTTCGCGCGTCCAGTCTGATTCTTCGGCCCTGCCGATGCGGGCGTGCAGGTTCGGTAGTTCCATCTGCTCCCAGAGCCAGTCGACGATGTCGTCGACCTTCAGCTCCAGCATGAACTCGATACCGCCTTCGTCCTTGCCGCCGCGGCCCTTACCGGTTCCTTCGCCTTGCTGCGGCTTCGCCAGCACGTCGCCAGGCTTGGCGGCGCCCTGGCCGACTCCATCGCGCTGCTCGGGGGGTCGCAGGCGGAAGTGATAGTGCTCGAGCATGCGCACGGGCACGCGCACCGTGCGCGCGCCGCCGCTCAGGACGTCGGCGCCGGCGACGATCTCGGGCAGATGCTTGCGCACCGCCTCGCCGACCTTTTCATTGTGTCGCAGCCAGTCTCGCGCGCCGCGCGAGAACAGCTCGTACCATCCGTTGATACGGGAACCGCCCGACTTGCCATCAGATTCGTCCACTGCTCCTCCGGCGGTCGATGGGCGACGCTACTCCTGTGCCAGCAGGCTCGTCACGTAATTCAATGCTTCCTTGGCGCTGTGCTCGTCGTAGCCGTACTCGGTGACGAGGCGCTGCTGGACGGCCGAAATCTTCTTACGCGCTTCGTCGTCCGGGCGTGCACTGGAGGTTACGAGCCGCAACACGTCGCGGCGCTCCTCGAACAGGTATTGCTCGATCGCCTCGTGCATGCGCGCGTGGCTGTCGAGCGTGAATTTCTCTCCGGCCTTGAAGGCGACCATCGCCTTGCGCACCACTTCCTGGCGGAAAGAGTGCTTGCCGGAGTCCGAAACCTTGATCTTCTCCTCGACGGAGCGCAGGAAGCGCTCGTCGGCAGGCCGCGTTTCGCCCGTGATCGGGTCCGTGACCTGGCGCTGGTCGAGTGAGGCCTCGACCTCGTCGAGATACTTCTCGAGCAACTGCTGGGCTTCTTCCTCGAAGGAAGCGAAGAGGGCGCGATGCACGTCCTCCTTGACCCAGCGGTTGTAGAAATCCTTGCGGGCGACCACGAGGTGGTCGATCCACTGTTTCTTCTGCTTGGCATCCATGCGCGCATCGCTCTCGATGGAGTCCTTGAGCGCGAGCAGCAGCTCCATGCTGGTCAGGCTGCGCGTGTCGTTGCGCGTGATCGCATTGGAGATGGAGTTGACTACGAAGCGCGGGCTCACCCCGGACAGGCCCTCGTCGGGTACGTCGGCACGCAGGCGGACGGCTTCGTTCTCCGCAAAGCCCTCGATGCTCTCGCCGGCGTAGATCCGCAGTTTCTTCGACAGGTCGAGGCCCTCGCGCTCCGGCTTGGCGAGCCTCGTCAGGATCGCGAACACCGCGGCCAGCTTGAGAACGTGGGGGTCGAGGTGCACGTCGCGGAACGCCGGGGCACCTGAGACCAGCTTCTGGTAGATGCGTGCTTCGTCGCGGAAGGACAGGGCGTAGGGCACCTTGATGATGACCATGCGGTCCAGCAGGGCCTCGTTCTCCTTCTCCTGCAGGAACTTGTGGAACTCGGCGAGGTTCGTGTGCGCGAGGATCGTCTCGTCGAGGTGAATCAGCGGAAAGCGCGACACCTTGACGTTCTTCTCCTGCGTGAGAGTCAGCAACAGGTACAGGAATTCGCGCTTGACCTTGAGGATCTCGATCATTTCCAGCATGCCGCGGCTCGCGGCATACACGGCACCGGACCACGACCACGCGCGCGGATCGCCTTCGTCGCCGACCTCGGCCACCTTCGACAGGTCCACGGAGCCCACGAGATCGGCGATATCCGCCGTCGTCGGGTCGTGCGGCGCGTACGTGCCGACACCGACGCGCGAAGCCTCGGACAGGAAGATGCGTTCGACCGGCACCCGCAGGTAGTCGCCGTCGAACTCGCGCATCAGTTTTTCGCGCGCCCACGGGCTGATCTCGCCCACGATGTCCACGCCATACGTCTCGCGGAACTGCGCACGCAGGCTGGTCGGGATGAGGTTCAGCGGAGATTCGTGCAGGGGCGAAGCCTTGATTGCGTACAGCGCGCCCTGGTCGGTGCGGCTGTACTCCTCGAGTCCGCGCTTGAGGAGAATGGCCATCGTCGACTTGCCGCCCGAGGGCGGGCCGAGCATGAGCAGCAGTCGGCGGCCGACGTCGGAACCAGCGGCGGCTGCTTTGAAGTAGTCCACGACGCGAGACAGCGGATCGTCGATACCGAAGAGCTCGCGGCGGAACAGCTCGCGGGCGCGCTCGGCTTCGTCGCGGGGATGGCCATTATCAGGCTGGCCGTCGCTCGACTGGCCGTACCAGCGCAGCATGTCCCACATGTACTGGTGACTGGAGCGCGCGAGCAGTGCGGGGGTGGCGGGGAGGATGGTGGTGAGGAAGTCACCGAGCGTGCCTTCCCAGTGCTGGGCGCGATGCTGACGGCTGTAGGCGCTTAGCGAGTCGACGAAACTTGCGTGGCGGTTCGACGCAGAGTCAGCGGTCTCGGATTTCATCGACACCCCTCCGTGCAGCGGCGGAAGCTTCAGACCCCTTTCGCGCCCTGTTCGTCACCAGGCGGCGCGGGCTCTACACCATTAATAAGAGATGCAAGCCTTCAAAAAGACTAAACCTTATGTCTAACAGTTCCCAGTGCCTCACTTCACAGAAGTCGCGGCGAGTTTCGCGCACTCCGTCGCGCCCTGCGAGCAGAGTGCACTGCGGTATGCTACGGCGTCGCCCCAAAGAGACGACCCGAAGCGACGACGTGGAGACGCTATGCGCGGCCCAGGTGCCGCGACCGCAGTTCGCGCACGACGTGTGACAGCGTGAGATTGCGGCTCTTGAGCAGCAGGAGCACGTGGTAGACGAGATCGGCTGTCTCGCTCACGAGGTGGTTGTCGTCAGGAGCGACCGCTGCGAGGGCCACTTCGACACCTTCTTCACCAATTTTCTGGGCGATGCGAGCGGGACCCTCGCCGAACAACCGCGCCGTGTAGCTTCCCTGGGGACGTTCCGCCAGCCGGCCCGCGATGATCGACTCGAGCTGCGCAAGGAATGCAATGCCTTCGGCACCCGTAGGCGGTTGATCTGCAAAGCAAGTCGGTGTGCCCTGGTGGCACACGGGCCCGGTGGGCTCGGCCAGGATGAGAAGCGTGTCTGCATCACAGTCCATGGATACGCTCACCACGTTGAGTTCGTGCCCTGAGGTTTCACCCTTACGCCACAATCGACGCCGGCTGCGGCTGTAGAACACCACGCGGCCACCCCTCAGCGTCTCCTGCAGGGAATCGCGGTTCATGTAACCGAGCATCAGGACCGCACCGCTGTCCGCGTGCTGAATGATGGCCGGAAGGAGGCCGTCATCCTTGTCCCACGCAAGATGCTCAATGTCGCTGATGTTCATTGCCTTACCTCGATGCCTCGAGCGGCCAGATAGCGCTTGAGGACCGGAATCAGGATCGCACCACTGTGGAAGACGCTGGCTGCCAGTGCGCCGTCCACCTCGCTGCGAACGAAGGCTTCCGCGAAGTGCTGAGGCTGACCCGCGCCGCCGGATCCAATCAAAGGCACTGAGCAGATCGCGCGCACGGCTGAGAGTTGACGCAAGTCGTAGCCTTCGCGCATGCCATCCTGGTTCATGCAGTTGAGGACGATCTCCCCTGCGCCTCGCGCCTGCACTTCTCGCACCCAGTCGAGCGTCTTGCGCGACGTGGAGCGCGCGCGCTGCGGGTCACCTGTGTTCTCCCACACACGATAGCTTCCGTCGACCTCCAGGCTGTCGATCCCAACAACCACGCACTGCGAACCGAACCTGCGACTCAGCTGGTCGATGAGACCTGGATCGGCGAGGGCAGGCGAGTTGACCGAGATCTTTTCGGCTCCCGCCGCGAGGACGGCCTCCGCATCGTCGATGCTGCGCACGCCACCCGCGACGCAGAACGGAATGTCGAGCAGACGAGCCACGCGCCGTACCCACTCCTTGTCGACGGAGCGCCTCTCGGGGCTCGCGGTGATGTCGTAGAAGACGATCTCGTCCGCGCCGCTATCGCGATAGCCCTGGGCGAGCTCGAGAATGTCGCCCACGACGCGATGCTCTCGAAACCGCACGCCCTTGACGACCTCGCCGTCTCGAACGTCGAGGCAGGGAATTATGCGTCGCGCAAGAATGGCGTGAGCTCCGAAAGGGCAATGCGATCCTCCAGTAGGGCGCGGCCGCTGATGGTCGCCTCGACGCCGATCTCTGCCAGCGCGTGCAAATCCGCAGCGTCCCGCACTCCACCGGAGGCTTGCCAGGCGAGCGCAGGAAATCGGCGCAGGGCTTCGCGATAGAGGTCGAGGTTCGGACCGTTCAACGCCCCATCCCGGCCGATGTCCGTGCACAGCACGCGCTCCAGGCCTGCCGGGATGAAACCATCGACTGCCTCCCACAACGTGATCGAGCTGGCTTTCTGCCAGCCGTCGATCGAACAGAGAGGAGTGCCTGCCTCATCGAGCCGTACATCGAAGGCGAGCGTGACGCGGTCCGGTCCGTATTGGCGAATCCATCCGATCACCTGGTCCGGTGCCTTGATAGCGGCACTTCCGATCACTACCCGGGCAACTCCACTGCGCAGCAGAGCGTCTATCTCCGCGCGGCCTCGAAGGCCGCCTCCTGCCTGCAAGCGCACGCCCTTTTGAGTAGCGAGCTCCGCGATGATCGTGCGATTCACGGGTGTCTTGTCGCGAGCCCCATCGAGATCCACGACGTGCAGCCACGGAGTTCCCAGCGCCTTGTAATGCGCAAGAAGGTCGTGAGGCGAGACGTCATACCGGCGCTCGGCCGCGAAATCGCCGTGAAGTAGCCGCACGCAACGGCCCCCCAGCAGGTCGATCGCGGGGATCAGCAGCATCAGCCGGTCCGCAGGAAGTTCGAGAGCACTTCGGCACCGATGGCGCTGGAACGCTCAGGGTGAAACTGAGTGCCAAACCAGTTTCGCCACGCGACGACAGCCGAGAACGGTTCGCCATAGTCGCTGCTCGCTATCGTTTCCGCACCCACGGGAACGGCATAGCTGTGGACGAAGTACGCGCGCACGCCAGAGCGTAGCCCGCGCAGGAGCGGCGACTCTTGATTCATTGCCAGCGTGTTCCATCCCATGTGCGGAACTGGTCGTCCTTGTGCGGCGGCAAGGCGTCGCGCGGTTCCTGCAATGACGCCAAGACACCTCGTGTCTCCTTCTTCGGATGCTTCGTAGAGCAGTTGCATCCCGAGGCAGATACCGAGTACCGGCTGCTCGAGCGTTGGCAGCAACCGGTCGAGGCCGCGAGCGCGCAAACGCTGCATCGAATCCGCGGCGGCCCCGACACCCGGCAGGATCACGTGGGTGGCGGCCTGGATCCGATCGAAATCCGCGGAAAGCGTCGCCGCGCACTGCAATCTCTCCAGCGCGAACTGGAGCGAGGCGGTATTTGCGCCGCCGTTGTCGATGATGACGACACGGCGTTGAGTTGCTCGGCTCACGCGAGTGTTCCCTTCGTGCTGGGAACGTCAGTGCCCTCGCGGCGCAGTGCTTGCCGCAGGGCGCGGCCGAGCCCTTTGAAGCAGGCCTCGACCATGTGATGAGAGTTCTCACCCGTCACGGTGACGTGAATCGCCGCGCCCAGGGATTCGGCCAACGAACGGAAGAAATGCGGCACGAGCTCGGTGGGCAGCTCGCCGACGTGTTCGCGACTGAAACGGCCTTCGAACGCGCTGTAGGGCCGGCCGGAAAGATCGATGGCAACGCGTGCCTGTGCCTCGTCCATCGGTAGCACGAAGCCGTAGCGACCGATGCCGCGCTTGTCCCCGAGTGCCTGTCGAAGGGCAAGTCCCAGCGCCAGGGCGCTGTCTTCAACGGTGTGGTGTTCGTCGATGTGCAAGTCACCGCGTGCCGCCAGTTCGAGCGCGAAGCCGCCGTGCCGGGCGACCTGCTCGACCATGTGATCGAAGAAGCCGATACCCGTCGCGATCGTCACCGGTTGTTCCTCATCGAGGTGGACCGTGACGACGACCTCCGTTTCCCGCGTCTGGCGTCTGACGGTGGCCGATCGTCCGCCGCCGAGGAGTTGATCGACGACTGCCGGCCACGTCTCCTGCCCGGAACCCGACAGGCGCACGCGCAGGCCACGCACGCCGAGCTGATTCGCAAACTCCAGGTCGGTGTCGCGATCGCCGATCATGGCACTCCGGGCGTGATCGAGCGTCGTGCGGCCGACGAACTCGCGCACCAGTCCGATCTTCGGCTTGCGGCATTCGCACTGGTCGGTCGCATAGTGCGGACAGACGAACACGGCATCGAACCGGATGCCCTGGGAGGCGAACAGGTCGAGGATGAAGTCCTGCGTCGTGCGGAACTGTTCCTCGGGAAATGCGGAAGTGCCGAGGCCGTCCTGGTTCGTCACCATGATGAGCCGATACCCCTCGCGAACAGCGCGCAGTAGCGCGGGAATCACGCCGGGCATGAGGCGGACCTTGTCAGCACGATCCACCTGCTCGTCTGGCGGCTCCTCCACCAGGGTGCCGTCGCGATCGATGAAGAGAACAGGCAGGGTGCTCATGCCGTGTTCACCGCCGCCAGGAGGCGATCGTTCTGCTCCGGTGTGCCAATCGTGAGGCGCAGGCAGTCCGCCAGGTCCGGATGACCTCGAACATCGCGCACCAGCAGGCCGCCGGCGCGCGCGGCGGCGTACACGCGATCGACTTCACGGAAACGCACCAGCAGGAAGTTGGCCGCACTCGGCCAGACACGCTGGACAGCCGCCGATTGGGTCAGCGCGCTCGCCATGCGCTGTCGCTCCGCCAGGATTTCCTCGACGCGCCTGGCTGCGATCACTCGAGCAGGCGACTCGAGCGCGGCGAGTGCTGCCTCCAGCGTGGGGGAGGGGATGGCGTAGGGTGGAATCATGCGTCGGAGGAGCCCGATGACATCCGGGTGAGCCAGCACCGTTCCGCACCGCGCTCCCGCGAGCCCGAACGCCTTCGACAGCGTGCGCAGGACGACGAGATGGGGAAAGCGACGCAGCCAGCCACGGACGCCGGGACTCTGCGCAAACTCGAGATAGGCCTCGTCGACCGCGACCAGCGCCTTGCCGTCGAGCTCGACGCACAGGCGCTCGATTTCCGACGCCGCAAACAACGTCCCGGTGGGATTGTTCGGTGAGCAGACGAAAACGATCTTCACGACTTCGCGCCAGCGGTCCAGGATCTGGCCGATGTCGAGCGTGAAGTCGGTGTCCAGCCGCAGCGGTACATCCACAATGCCTGCGCCCTGGATGTGAGCTGCAACGGCATACATGCCAAACGTCGGCGGCGAGATCATCACGCTGTCGCGGCCCGCGCGACAGAAGGCACGCACCAGCAGGTCGATCCCTTCGTCGCTTCCGCGTCCGACCAGTAGCTGGTCCTTGTCAACGCCGTAGAGCGCCGCGAGTTTCTCGCACAACTGCCGCGGCTGCGGCTCAGGATAGCGATTCAGGCCCGAACGCGAGTTGTCGCCGAGTGGACGCCACGGCAGTTCGTTCGCGTGCAGCCGCTCGAGCGACGGTTCCCAGGCCGCATGGCGATACGGTTCGAGACGCAGCAGGTCCTCGCGCGCGAGTTGCAGCGGGCTGCTCGTGGCCGGCGCCTCTGTCGGCTTGGGTTGCAGCGCCGCTTTCATTGGACGCCGCCTTCGCCAGCGAGCGCCTGCAATCGCAGCTCGACCGCATTGGCGTGCGCCTGCAGTCCTTCGAGTTGCGCGAGGGTGCGCGCCGCAGGACCGAGACCTCTCAAGCCGTCGGGTGTGAGTTCCTGGACTGTGATGCGACGCGTGAAGTCGAGAAGCGACAGCCCGCTGCACGCGCGAGCGGAGCCGCCCGTGGGCAGGACGTGGTTGGTTCCGCTGCAGTAGTCGCCGAGCGTTTCAGGTGACCACGGACCCAGGAAAACGGAGCCGGCCGTTTCGACTCGCGGCAGCCACTCCCGCGGCCTCTCGACCTGGAGAATGAGGTGCTCGGGCGCGTACGTGTTGCTGACGATCAGGGCTTCGGCAAGGTTTTCGACGATCACGACGCGAGCCGATTCGAGCGACTGGCGTGCAATGGCCTGGCGCGGCAACGCTTGCAGTTGCCTCTCGACTTCGACGAGGACCTGTCGGGCGAGGGTCTCGGAAGGTGTAACGAGGATGACCTGGGCGTCAGGACCGTGCTCGGCCTGCGCGAGCAGGTCCGCGGCAACGAACGCAGGACGCGCGAACTGGTCGGCGATCACGAGCACTTCAGAGGGCCCCGCCGGCAGATCGATCGTCGCGCCTTCGGGATCAGCGCCGACGAATGCCTTGGCGGCGGATACCCAGGAATTTCCCGGGCCGAAGATCTTGTCGACCCGCGGCACCTGCTGCGTGCCGTAGGCGAGGGCAGCGATCGCCTGCGCGCCACCCAGCCTGTAGACGCGCGTCACCTCGCAGCGTCGCGCCACATACAGCACGGCAGGGTCGGCCAGACCATCGGGCCTCGGTGGCGTGCAGATCACACGTTCGCGGCAAGCGGCGAGCGCTGCAGGCACGGAGAGCATGATTGCCGTCGATGGCAGTGGGGCCGTGCCGGCCGGCACATAAAGACCCACAGAACGAATCGGGACGGTAACGCATTCGCATCGCACGCCCGGAAAGGTCTCGAGGGCGAGAGGTGCGGGTTGCTGCGCTTCGTGGAAGCGACGCACCGTGTCGATCGCGGTATCGAGGGCGCGCACTTGTTCGGGAAGGAGGCGCGCCTGCGCTCGTTGCATCTCGTCCGCGGTCACCGCGAAGGAAGGGAGGTCAACGCCGTCCAGTTCCCGTGTGAAGCGACGCAAAGCTTCGTCGCCCTGCGAGCGAACGGCCTCGACGATAGCTCCGACCGAGGCGCGCAACTGCTCCCTGTCACGCCACGGCCGACGCAAAACAGACTGCCGTTCTGCGCTGGTAAGCGCACGCCATTGCACCAGGAACGTCATGGGTCAGGCCAGCATTTTTTCGACGGGGAGCACGAGCACCGCGCTGGCGCCGGCGTTCTTCAGGCCTTCGAGCGTCTCCCAGAAGACGTTCTCACGGCAGACAGCGTGCACCGCGACCTTGTCACCCGTTCCGTCGAGCGGGATGACGGTCGGCGACTCGCTCCCGGGCAGCAGACGCTTGATCTCCTGTAACGCCGATCGCGGCGCGTGCAGCATGATGTACTTGCTCTCGCGAACCTGCTGCACGCCGTCGATGCGCATGAGCAACCGACGCAGCCACTCGAGCTTCGTACCCGCGAGAGCGACTGGCGTGCGAATGAGCACGGCCTGGCTTTGGAGAACGGTGTGCACTTCGCGCAGGCGATTGGCGGCAAGCGTCGCGCCGCTGGACACGAGGTCACAGACGTAGTCGGCGCGCCCGAGCCGCGGAGCGATTTCAACCGCACCGGACAGCGTGACGACTTCCGCCTGGAGTCCGCGCTCGGCCAGGAATCGCCCGAGCACGTGTGGATAGGTCGTCGCGATGCGCCGTCCCGCGAGATCGGACAGTTGCTGGTAGTTGCTTTCGTCCGGCACTGCAATCGAGAGGCGGCAACGGCCGAAGTCGAGGAGTTGCAACTGCTCGAACTGCGCTGCAGGCGAGCGGCTGCGCAGCGCGAGGCGCTTCTCTTCGATCACGTTCAGACCGACGATGCCGAGATCGCAGACGTCTTCCTGCACGAGATCCGGAATGTCGTCATCACGCACGAACAGCACGTCGAGCGGCATGTTCTCGCCGTAGCAGAGCAGCTGGTCCTTGCCGCGGCTGTACTTGAGCCCGCAGCGCACCAGCAGGTCGAGCGAGTTGTCCGTGAGCCGTCCGGATTTCTGGATCGCGACCTTGAGCCGCTGAGTTGCCTGTGAAGTTGTCACGAGCGGGCCTTGAGGCGCTGTGCCACGAGTGAGTAGCCACCGTTGCCGGTGGTGAGATATCGAGCGACGCGCCCGATGGTGGTGACGCTGACGCCGGTGATGCGGTTGATTTCGCGATAGGGCAGACCGCGTTGCAGACTTTCCACGACTGCCCAGCGATCGGCCATGGCCTGCAACTCCGCCGGCGTGCAGAGGTCGCGGAAGAAACCGCGGCATTCCTCGGGCGTGCGCAGGGCCAGGATGGCCTGGTAGAGGGATTTCTCCGCCAGTTGCTCCTGGCGGGGGGTGAGGGACTTGTGAGCTTTCATGTCAGTTGCAGGATGGGGCCCGGCGGGCACGGGAGTGTGCCAACGTGTTAATACACTAATACGTTACGCCGCCGAAGGGCAAGCGTGGCTTGACGCTGCGGTGCGGGCCTGACTACACTGCGTCCCACTCATCGAGACCGGCTGAGGGACAAGGCCCTTGGAAGCCGGGGCAACCGTCGGAGCTAACACCTCCGAAAAGGTGCCAACTCCTGCGGAACCGCCTTGGTTCCGGCAGATGAGGTGCAGCGCAGCTACCCTGGTGTCGCCAGGGATGTGGGCGCTGGAACTTCACCCCGCGGGTGCTCCGCAGGGGTTCCGATGAGCGGAACCCGCCCGGTTTGAACCGGGCACAGCGGAGCTAATCGATGTCAGTCCCTGCAGCCGGCGCTGCCAATGCGGCAATCGAAGTTGCCTCGGGCAACGGCGACGCATTGCGTCATTTGCATGCACCCGCGAACACCTATCCCCATGAAGCGCAGAGGGATTTCGAGGTTCGCGAAGGCATCCTCGAGACGCATGCCCCATTTAACCTGTTTCACGGCGGGTGGCTGTCCTCAGCCCGTATTGCGTGGCGATTGGCCGGCGAGACCGGCGCTCCGGTCATCGCGGCACTCGGCGGCATTTCCGCCCACCGGACGGTGTTCTCGGATGCGATCCACGAAGGCTGGTGGGACACGCTGGTGGGCGATGGCAAGCCGCTGGATACGCGACGCTGCCGCGTCCTCGGGATCGATTTCCTCGGTGGCAGCGGCGGCAGCACGGGGCCGACCCTGGATGAAACGTTCCCCAGCGTCAGTTCCTACGACCAGGCCGAGGCGCTGCGCCTGGTCCTCGACCATCTCGGCGTCACGACCCTGCAAGCGATCGCCGGGGCATCGTACGGCGGCATGGTTGCGTTGGCGTTCGCTGCGCGTTTCCCGGCGCACCTGCAACGCCTGCTCGTCATCAGTGCGGCTCATCGCACCCATCCGATGGCCACCGCGTGGCGTTGCGTCCAGCGAGAAATCGTTCGACGTGCCCTCGAGCAGGGCAATGGGGCCGCCGGCCTCGAGCTGGCGCGCGCGCTCGCAATGGCCACCTACCGAAGCGCCGAGGAGTTCTCGGCGCGATTCTCGTCGAATGCCACACGCGGTCCCGACGGCACGTTCGAGTTCCCGGTCGCGCAATACCTGTTCGCTCGCGGTGCCGCCTACTCGGCGCGCCATTCGCCCAGCGCGTTCCTTTGTCTCTCGGAGTCCATCGATCTGCATGCGATCGATCCTGCGGCCGTGCGTACTCCCACGACGTTGGTTGGCGTGCGGCAGGATCAGCTCGTGCCCACGGCTGATCTGCAAGAACTGGCCCACCAGCTCGGCGCAGCCGCTCGACTGGTAGAACTCGATTCCTCCTATGGACACGACGCGTTCCTCAAGGAGCCCGCTCAGCTCGCGCCCGTGTTCGAGTCCGCCCTGTTTGCGCCGCTCCCCCCGGCAGCGGCACCTGTTTGTAAACCGGAGAACTCCCGTGACTGACGCCAAGCTTGCTGGTGCAACACCAGCCACCCGAGCCGTCCGCGCCGCGCTCGAATCCGATCCCGTCACGCGCGACGTGGTGCCACCGCTGCACCTGAGCTCAACGTTTGCGTTCCGGCGTTTCGGCGAGAAGGGTGCCTACGACTACACGAGATCCGGCAACCCGACGCGGGATGCGCTCGGCGAAGCGCTTGCGGCTCTGGAAGGAGGCGCCGCGTGCACCGTGACGTCTTCGGGCATGGCCGCAATCACACTCGTGTGTCACCTGCTTGAGCCGGGTGACCTGCTGATTGCGCCGCACGATTGCTATGGCGGCACCTATCGCCTGTTCAGCGCGCTCGCACGCAAGCAGCACTTCCGCGTGGAGTTCGTCGACCAGAGCGACCCGGCCGTGTTGCGTCGGGCCTGTAGTGCCGGCCCGCGCCTGATCTGGGCGGAGACACCCAGCAATCCGCTGCTTCGCATTACGGACATCCGCGTGGCGGCCCGGCTGGCAGCGGCTTCGGGCGCACTGCTGGTGGTGGACAACACGTTTCTTTCGCCGGGCTGGCAGCAACCATTCTCACTCGGCGCCGACATCGTCGTGCATTCCACGACGAAATACCTCAATGGGCACAGCGATGTCGTCGGCGGTGCGGTCATTGCGCGCACGAAAGAACTGGGTGACACGCTCCTGTGGTGGGCGAACGCGCTCGGCCTGACCGGTGCACCGTTCGACAGCTATCTCACGCTGCGAGGTATCCGCACTCTGCATGCCCGACTGGCAGCACATGAGCGTAACGCGCGAGAAGTGGTCGATGCGTTGTGCACGAGCCCCGCGGTTACGCGCGTCTACTACCCGGGTTTGCCGACGCATCCCGGCCACAGCGTGGCGGCCTCACAGCAAACCGGCTTTGGCGCGATGGTGAGTTTCGAACTCGCCGGCGGCGTTCCCGCGGTCGAAGCGTTCGCGACCGGACTGCGCTATTTCTCGCTCGCCGAATCACTCGGTGGCGTCGAGAGCCTGGTCGCGCATCCGGCCAGCATGACGCACGCGGCCATGGATCCGGATGCCCGCCGCCGCGCGGGCATTTCCGACGCGCTCCTGCGCCTTTCGGTCGGTATCGAGTCGGCCGAAGATCTCGTCTCGGACATTCGCGCCGGTCTCGAGCGGTCCGCCGCGGTCGCAGGTGAGGCTGCGTTGCCTCTGCGGGCGAAAGAAGCCTGCTAGCGACCACCCGAGAAAGTTTTGGCCCAGGGCGGCCAGGATGAGTCGGCTCTGGAAAGCTGACGCTGCCAGAGCCGACGAAACTCTGGCCTGATCTCCCGGGGCTCGATCAGGGGCGGCGCGCTCGGGTTGGTCTACGGACCCGTCCGCGACACCACCTTCTGGTGCAGGGCGCTCAGTTGCGCACGGTTCGCGTCGGCTACTGCAGCCGCAATCGCTTCGTCCACACATTCATTGCGCAGTCGCGTCAGCCGTGGGCTGCGAAACTCCGGCCCGCAAACGTCCTCGGCCGCCGAACGGATCCGGCGGTAGAGAGCCTGCACGCCGGCCTCGGTCGACGTATCGATGCCCGCGAAATCGACGGTCACAGCCTTCTTGCCGGGCGCGGCGTCGCCGAGCGTCGGCACAACGGACGCGGCCGCCGCAACGACCAGCAGCGCGATCAGGCTCCTGTCGCGAACGCGGGAGAGAGTCAGAACCTTCATGTTGATCCTCCTCTGGTGACGGAACGAAGCCGCGGAGCACCCGAGAAGCACCCGGCATTCGCAGAGAAGGATGTTCGAGACGCGTTGCGCGTCGCGCGCACGGATCGAGATGCGCGGAAAACGGGACGAGCCGCAAGTGGCCCGTGTCGAGTGGCTGCCTTCAGGTCAGCATGCGAAGAATAGCGTCGCCGGCGGCCCGAGTGCCGAGTGCTTTTCCTCCAGCCACCGCGATGTCGGCCGTGCGCAGGCCCCCGTCCACTGCGCGCGCAACGGCCGTTTCGAGGGCAAGGGCTTCTTTGCTCAAATCCAGGGAGTGTCGCAACAGCATTGCCGAGCTCAGGATCGCGCCGAGCGGGTTCGCGATCCCGCGACCGGCGATGTCCGGCGCGGAACCATGAATGGGCTCATACAAGCCCGTGCGTCCATCACCCAGCGACGCCGAAGGGAGTAGTCCCATGGAGCCGGCGAGCATCGAGGCTTCGTCCGTCAGGATGTCGCCAAACATGTTCTCGGTGAGCAGTACGTCGAACTCGCGAGGCGCGCGCAGCAGGTGCATGGCTGCGGCGTCCACGAGCATGTGATCCAACGCGACCTGCGGGAACTCATCCCGCATCACGCGGGTCACCACGGACCGCCAAAGCCGCGACGTCTCCAGCACGTTCGCTTTGTCGACCGAGGTCACCTTGCGTCGCCGCTCCATCGCGAGCCGGCCCGCGACGCGAGTGACACGCTCGATCTCGGCGACCGTGTACACACACAAGTCGGTGGCCTGTTGCGGCGTGCGCGTCTTTTCGCCGAAGTAGATGCCGCCCGTCAGTTCCCTGACCACCAGGATGTCTACACCGTGGAGCAGCTCCGCCTTCAGCGGTGAAGCCTCCAGCAGAGCAGGGTGTGGAACGACGGGGCGCAGGTTCGCGTAAACAGCAAGCTCACGACGCAAACCCAGCAGCCCTTGTTCGGGACGCACGGACGAGTCGGGGCTCGACCAGCGCGGACCGCCGATGGCGCCCATGAGAACGGCATCGGCTGATTTGCAAAGGGCGAGCGTCGGCGCAGGCAGGGGCTTGCCCGACGCATCGATGGCTGCGCCGCCGAACGAAGCTTCGGGCAGCTCAAACGAGTGTCCAAAGCGCTCGGCGATCGCACGAAGACAGCGAACGGCTTCGGCGGTTACTTCTGGTCCGATGCCGTCTCCCGGCAGAACAGCGATCGTCGCCTTCACCCGCGTGCCCGCTCGTAGCGGTCGATGTCTTCGCGGTGCGAGAGCAGATAACCCAGCTCGTCGACACCGTTGAGGATGCAATAGCGCGCGAAGGCTTCGAGTGGGAAGTTCGATTGCGTACCGTCAGGCAGCGTGAGCGTCCCGGCCTCGACGTCGATCGCGACCTCGGCGCCCGGGTTCTGAACCAGCCATTCGTGGCTGCGGTCATCGACGACGATGGCGAGCAGGCCGTTCTTGAGCGCGTTGCTGCGGAAGATGTCCGCAATCCCGGTACTGACGATCGCCTGGAATCCGTAATCGAGCAGCGCCCACGGCGCGTGTTCGCGCGACGAACCGCAACCGAAATTGCGACCGGCGACGAGCACGCGGCAACCCTGCGCCTCGGCGCGATTGAGCGCGAACTCCGGCCGGAGCTGGCCGTCGGGTGCATAGCGCCAGTCGGCAAAGACATGCTCACCCAGGCCGTCGCGCGAAGTCGTCGTCAGAAAGCGCGCCGGGATGATCTGGTCCGTGTCGATGTTGGCCATCGGCAGCACCGCGGTGCGCGAGCGAATGTGACGCAGTGGGTTCATGGACGACTAAGGAATTCCCGCGGGTCGGTCACACGGCCGCGAACAGCGCTGGCCGCAGCAGTCGGCGGACTCGCGAGCAACGTACGGGCGCCGGCGCCCTGGCGGCCTTCGAAATTGCGATTGCTGGTGCTGATGCTGTACTGACCGCGCGGCACTGTGTCGCCGTTCATGCCGAGACACATGGAGCACCCGGATTCGCGCCACTCGGCCCCCGCTTCGATGAAGATTCGATCGAGGCCCTCGGCTTCGGCCGCCGCTTTTACTTGCTGCGAACCCGGAACGACGAGCATGCGCACACCCCGTGCGATGCGATGGCCACGCAGGACCGAGGCAGCCTGTCGCAGGTCGCTGAGCCGCGCATTGGTGCAGCTTCCGACAAACACGACGTTGACAGGCTGGTCGCGAATTGCTTCGCCACCTTCGAAGCCCATGTAGTCCATCGCCCTGGCGAAGGCCGCATCGTTGCTGCGACGGGGAATGTTTCCCGAGACCGGCACGACCATGCCCGGGTTCGTGCCGTACGTGATCATCGGCTCGAGCCTGGACGCGTCGAACTCGAGGGTGGCGTCAAACGTGGCGCCATCGTCCGAAGGCAGTCGCCGCCACCACTCGAGCGCGCGTTCCCACTCATCGCCGGCGGGCGCACGGGGACGGCCCTCGAGATACGCGAAAGTCGTTTCGTCCGGGGCAACCATGCCGGCGCGCGCCCCGGCCTCGATCGACATGTTGCAGACGGTCATGCGCTCTTCCATCGATAGCGCGCGAATGGCTGCCCCGCGGTATTCGATGACGTAACCGGTGCCACCCGATACGCCGATGCGGCCGATGATGGCGAGGATGAGGTCCTTGGCGGTCACCCCGGCAGGGAGGCGCCCGCCGACTTCGATGGCAAGCGTGCGCGGCTGGCGTTGCAGGAGACACTGCGTGGCGAGTACGTGCCCGACTTCAGTCGAGCCGATGCCAAAAGCGAGTGCACCGAACGCGCCATGCGTGCTCGTGTGACTGTCGCCGCAGACGATCGTGGCGCCGGGCTGCGTCAGACCCAGCTCGGGACCGATGATGTGCACGATGCCGCGCAGCGGGCTGTGCAGGTCGAAGAGCTCGACGCCGAACTCGCGGCAGTTGCGCTCGAGCTCGCGCACCTGTCGCGCCGCCGAATCAATGGCGATGGGCGCGCCGCCGAAGACCTGTTCCGTGCGCGTGGGCGTGGAGTGATCCATCGTCGCCAGCGTCCGTTCCGGCCGGCGAACGGGCAGGCCGTGCTGGCGGAGCAGGGTGAATGCCTGCGGCGATGTGACTTCGTGCGTGAGATGCAGGTCAACGTAGAGGACCGCCGGCGTCGCGTCGGTTTCAGGAACGACGACGTGGCGGTCCCAGATCTTCTGAAAGAGTGTTTTGCCCGCCATCGTCAGTATTGACCGTCAGCCGGTCGCCGCTCGCCGGGCCTGCATGTCGACCGGATCCAGCCAGCCCCACTTGTCGGGCGTGCGACCCTGGAACAGACCGAAGAACGCATTCTGGAGCGATTCCATGATCGGGCCGCGGCGTCCCTGGCCGACCGGCAACCGGTCGACGCTGCGCACCGGGGTGATCTCGGCGGCCGTTCCCGTGAAGAACAGTTCGTCGGCGAGATAGAGAAGCTCGCGCGGAATCGCGACCTCGCGCACCTCGAGCCCGCGCTCGCGCGCCAGGCGAATCACGGTGTCACGTGTGATGCCACCCAGGATTGAGCTGGCCAGCGGCGGCGTGAACAGCTCTCCATCCTTCACGATGAACAGGTTCTCGCCCGCGCCCTCGCTGACGAGGCCATCCGGACTCAGGCCGATGCCTTCATCGAAGCCGAGGCGGCGCGCCTCGAGACCGATCAACTGGCTCGAAAGATAGTTGCCGCCGGCCTTCGCCATCGCCGGGATGGTGTTCGGCGCCACGCGCTGCCACGACGAGACGCACACGTCGACGCCGCTCTGCAGCGCTTCCTGTCCGAGGTAAGTGCCCCATTCGTACGCGGCAATCGCCACGTCGGTCGGCGGGTCGACCTTGGGCGTCACGCCCAACTCGCCATACCCGCGAAAAACCAGCGGGCGGATATAGGCGCCCTTGGAGAGGCCGTTCGCAGCCACGATCGTGCGGCAGGCTTCGCTGATCTGCTCCTCGGTGAAAGGGAATTCGATGCGATAGATCTTCGCGGAATTGAACAACCGCTGGGTGTGCTCCTTGAGCCGGAAGATGCACACGCCCTTGTTCGTCTCGTACGCCCGGATGCCCTCGAAGACCGAGGAGCCGTAGTGCAGGGCATGCGTGAGCACGTGCACCGTGGCTTTTTCCCACGGCACGAGCTTGCCGTTGAACCAGATGAACGGAGTGGGCTTGATCGGCATGCTGCTCTCCCGGCGCGCAATGAGAAGGTGGTTCAGACCGCCGCTTCGACCGGCTGCTGCGGCTGGCGCCGTTCTTCGGACGAGCGCCCGCCGCTGCGACGATTGAGCTCGATGCGGTTGATCACTTCGAGGAAGGCACGCGCGCTCGACTCGATGATGTTCGTGCTGACGCTGGCCCCCCGGAAGTACCGGCCATTGTACTCCACGGCCACGACCGCCTCGCCCTGGGCATCCTCACCCTCTGTCACGCTGCGGACTTCGAATTTGCGCAGCTTCACCGCCAGGCCCGTGGCCCGTTCCATGGCCTTGAAAGTAGCGTCGACCGGGCCATCGCCATCCGCGCGCATGTGGATCAGCCGCCCATCCGTGTGCCGCAATTCCAGGCTGGCACGCGCCGCGCCTTCCGCGCGCGTCTGGGTCTCGAGCGACTCGATGGACCAGGGCCCGCCGCTCGCGCCTTCGCCCCGCAGCACGAGTGCCTCGATATCGCCGTCAAACAGCTCTTTCTTGCGATCGGCGAGCGCCTTGAACTCCTCGAACACGCGATTGAGCTCAATCTCGTCGAGCTCGAAGCCGAGCTCGCGCACGCGCGCGCGAAACGCGTGGCGCCCGCTGTGCTTGCCGAGCACCAGGTGCGTTCGCGAAAGGCCCACGTCCTCGGGCCGCATGATCTCGTAGGTCGACCGGTGGCGGAGCATGCCGTGCTGGTGAATGCCGGACTCGTGTGCGAAGGCGTTCTCGCCCACGACGGCCTTGTTGCGGGGAACCGGCATGCCGGTGATGCTCGACACGAGCCGGCTGGTGGGATACAGGCGCGTCGTCTCGATGTTCGTGCGCAGGCGGAAGTAGGCTTCGCGCGTCTTGAGCGCCATGACCACTTCTTCGAGCGAGCAGTTGCCGGCACGCTCGCCGATACCGTTGATCGTGCATTCCACCTGGCGGGCACCCGCCAGTACGGCCGTGAGACTGTTGGCCACCGCCATCCCGAGGTCGTCGTGGCAGTGAACGCTCAGGACGGCGCGGTCGATGCGGGGGACATGATCGCGCAGGTAGCGAAACAGCTGTCCGAATTCCTCGGGAACTGTGTAGCCGACCGTGTCCGGAATGTTGACGGTGGTGGCACCAGCATCGATCACCGCTGCCACCACCTGTGCCAGGAACTCTGGCTCGGTGCGCGCCGCGTCCTCGGGTGAGAATTCCACGTCGTCACAATATTCGCGCGCGATACGCACGCCCTCGACCGCGCGGCGCACGATCTCTTCCTTGGCCATGTTGAGCTTGTGCTCGCGGTGAATGGCGCTGGTCGCAAGAAAGACGTGCAGGCGATGTCTCGGTGCGTCGCTCAGCGCCTTGATGCTGCGTTCGATGTCTTCGCGGTTGCACCGGGCGAGGCCGCAGATCACGGGCCCCTGGATTTCACGCGCGATCGCCTGCACGGACTCGAAGTCGCCGCGCGACGCAGCCGGAAAGCCCGCTTCGATGATGTCCACACCCAGCTCGGCAAGGGCCCGCGCGACGCGCAGTTTTTCCGGCAGCGTCATGCTGCAGCCCGGCGCCTGTTCGCCATCGCGCAGGGTCGTATCGAATATGAGAACCCGGCTGGTGTCGTCGTGTTTGTCGTTATCTTTATGGCGAGGGGTCATGACATCACCTCCGGCGGGACGGCCGGCGAAGTGCCGTAGTCCATGCTGGTGAGCGCCTGGTTGCCTTGTGAAGAGAATGCCGACGTCACGGGATCTCCGTGCAACACGGTCAGCAACGCCTGCGACGTGATATTGCCTCCGCTCAGAACGATCCCGACGCGCTGGCCGGCAACCCGGCGACGCGCGCGCACTGTTCCGGCCAGCGCCGCCGCACCAGCGCCTTCCGCCAGCTGGTGCAGCGTATCGGCATAGCAACGAATGGCGGCGTGCAGCTCCGCTTCGGACACTTCCAGCAGGTCGTCGAGCGTCTCGCGTAGCAGGGCGACGGTGTCGGGGGAGGGGACGCGCGCGGCGAGCCCATCTGCAATCGTGTCAGCGACAGGGTATTCGCGCATCTCGCCGGTGTGGAATGCATGGAAGACAGCAGGTGCGCTTGCCGCCTGCACGCCGACTACACGCGTGTGCGGACTCAGTGCCTTGAAGACGAGTGCCATTCCCGCAGCAAGACTGCCGCCGCCAACGGGGACGAACACAGCGTCGAGTGGTTGCAGCGCCTGCTCGATCATTTCGAGGGCGACGGTTGCGTATCCGGCAATCAAGGCGGGTTCACGTGACGGATGCACCGCGCGTGCGCCAGTGCTGTTGGAGTGAGCGACGGCCGCATCCCACGCCGCATCAAAATCGTTACCAGCGACGATGACCTCGGCACCGAGCGCTGCCATGGCCGCATTCTTGTCGGGATTGTTGCCGCTCGGAACGAACACGGTGCAGCGTACGCCGGCCTGCCGCGCAGCTTCCGCGAGCGACTGACCATGATTGCCGCGCGTGGCGGTCACCAGGCCGGCGCTCCGCGCGTCGGCATCGAGATTCGCGACCAGGTTGAGCCCGCCGCGGATCTTGAATGATCCCAGTGCCTGTGCGTTCTCCAGTTTCACCAACGCTTCGCAACCAAGCCGGCGCGAGAGCAGAGGGTGAGCGACCAGCGGTGTGGGTATCAGCTGCCGCGAAAGCAGGCGCCGCGCAGCGACGATGTCATCGAAGTGCACCGCTCCGGTGCGGCGATCGGTTGCGGGGAGGGCGCCAGACTGGTCGGAACGAAACGGCATGGTCCTCTCCTCAGTTCCCGGTCAGGCCTGGTTGAGCCAGGGCATGCGCGCGCGCAAGTTCGCGCCCACCTTTTCTATCGGGTGACGCAGGTCCGCCTTCAGCAGGCGCTGGTAGGTATTGCCGCCGCGACGGTTTTCGGAGATCCACTGGCGCGCGAAGCGTCCCGTCTGGATTTCGCGCAGGATTTTGCGCATTTCCTTCTTCACACGGCGGTTGACGACCCGCGGGCCGCGCGTGAGATCACCGTACTTCGCCGTGGCGCTGATGTAGCGGTGCATCTTGCCGAGGCCGCCTTCGTGCAGCAGGTCGACGATGAGCTTCAGCTCGTGCAGGCACTCGTAGTACGCGACCTCGGGCTGGTAACCGGCCTCGACCAGGATCTCGTAGCCCTTCACGACCAGCTCGGTCATTCCACCGCACAGCACAGCCTGCTCGCCGAACAGGTCGGTCTCTGTTTCTTCAGCGAACGTGGTTTCCAGTACACCCCCGCGAGTGCCGCCAATGCCATGCGCGTAGGCGAGCGCCTTCGCGCGCGCGGTGCCGCTCTTGTCCTGCGCCACGGCGAGCAGGCAGGGAACACCGCGTCCCTGCTGGTACTGTCGCCGGACAAGATCACCGGGGCCCTTCGGTGCGATCAGGACGACGTCGAGATCCTTGCGCGGGCGAATCTGGCGAAAGTGGATGTTGAAGCCGTGAGCAAAGAGAAGAGTGGCGCCGTCTTCCAGGTCTTTCTTCACAGCGTCGTAGAGCGCCTTCTGCGCGAGGTCCGGAGTGAGCATCGCAACGAGTTGCGCGCCCTGCACGGCGTCGACCGGCTCCGCGACTTCAAGCCCGTCCTTGCGCGCTTTCTTCCAGCTCGGGCCACCCTTGCGCACACCGACGACGACCTCGTGCCCGCTGTCCTTGAGATTCAGCGCATGCGCGCGTCCCTGGCTGCCGAAGCCGAGGATTGCAAGGCGTGCTCCCCGCAGGGCTTTCCGGTCGACGTCTTTCTGCGAATACAGGCGCATGCAGTCTCTCCAGTGTGGGCCGCCCGGTGGGCTGGCCAATAGTCAGCAATAAAAAACCCCGCGCGGCTCGGTGCCGGTGCGGGGTTTTCGGGTTCGGTCGCCTCGTGTCCGACCTAGGCCTCGATGCCGCACCTCCGGCGTCGCAGCAGCAGGCTAATCAGTCGCAGGTCGAGAAGGAGCACACGGCCGCACGCGACGGCCATTCGATCGTCGATCCGCTCGAACAGGGCGGGGGCAGGGCCGGCGTTGCGTGCGTCGAAACTCATTGCAGGCGTTGAATGCTGTTTTCGTGCGCTTATTCGTGCTCCGGGCCCGATGTCAGCACAGCGTTTGCGTCATTGTCAATGCGCGTGCGCCGACCCGTACGAAATTCGGTAAGCTTGATCACAGCTCGCATGCCGTGCCCACCCGCGCAAGACCTGTTCACCGCCACTGCAGAGGCTGCAGCGGTTCCCTTGTGGCTCGTCACTGAAAGTGGCCTCGAGCAGTGGCTCGCGGCCCAGCCCCCTCCCGTCTCGAAATGGCTGTCCGGCACTGGTTTTCGCGGGGAACGGCACCGCGTCGCAGTTCTTCCGGGCAGCGATGGTGCGGTCGCCGGTGCGGTGCTCGGAATGGGGAAACTCGCCACGCTCGACGAGCTGAGCCTGTGGCACACCGCCGGACTGTCCGACAAGATTCCCGGTGCGGACTACGAATTACGCGCGACACCGTCGTTGTCCGCCGCGGCAATGTTCCAGGCCGCGCTCGGTTTCGGCTATGGCCACTACCGGTTCGACCGTTATCGCCGCGCTCCCGCCGCGACGCGTGCGCCGCGGCTGGTGCTGGCGCGCGGGATGGATCCCGACGAGCTCGATCGCACGCTGCAGGCGCTGGCGCTGGCACGCGACCTCGTGAACACGCCGGCGAGCGATCTGGGGCCGGCGGAGCTCGCGGAGGCGGCGAACAAACTCGCGCAGCAGCACGATGCCGTGCTCGAAGTCACGACGGGCGATGAACTGCTCCGCCGCAACTATCCCGCCATTCACGCCGTCGGTCGCGCCAGCGCGCAGGCGCCGCGCCTGATCGATCTGCGCTGGGGCAACGCGACGCATCCACGCGTGACACTCGTCGGCAAGGGCGTGTGCTTCGACAGCGGCGGCCTGGATCTCAAGAATTCACAATCCATGCTCCTCATGAAGAAGGACATGGGCGGCGCTGCGTGCGCGCTGGCGCTCGCGTCGCTGGTGATGGGCGCGAAACTTCCTGTGCGTCTGCGCGTGCTGATCCCGGCTGTCGAGAACAGTGTGTCGGGCAATGCCTATCGACCTGGCGACGTGCTGTCGACGCGCAAGGGTCTCAGCGTTGAAGTCGGCAACACGGACGCGGAGGGCAGGCTGGTACTGTGCGATGCACTGGCCGAAGCCGACAGCGAGCAGCCGCAATTACTCGTCGATCTCGCGACGCTGACAGGGGCTGCGCGCATCGCGCTGGGTCCCGAGCTGCCCGCGCTGTTTGGCAATGACGACGCGCTCGTCGCAGCGGCGCTCGCCGCTGGACGCCAGCAACACGATCCGATGTGGCACATGCCGCTGTGGGCACCGTACGACGACGATCTCGGCAGCAAGGTTGCCGATCTCAACAACGTGTCACCCACGTCCTTCGCGGGCGCCCTCATCGCCGCGCTGTTCCTGCGGCGTTTCGTCGGTGAGCGGACGCCGTGGCTGCACGTCGACCTGTTCGCGTGGAACTCCAAGGAACGTTTCGGCCGCCCCGTGGGTGCCGAAGCACAGTGCGTGCGGGGACTCTACGCGCTCATCCGCCAGCGATTTGCCGCCTGAGGCCGGGCGCTTGCACTCGTTACGGGCGACGTGATGCTGGCCATCGCACCGCGCGATCTCGCGCTACTCGTTTTCATCTGCCTCATCTGGGGCTTCAATCTCATCGTCAGCAAGTACGGCGTCGGCGAGTTTCCGCCGCTGTTCTTCACGGCCATGCGCTTCGCACTGGTCGGATTGCTGCTGCTACCGTTCGTGCGCGTGTCACGTGGCCAGATGGGCGCGATCGTCGTGGCCGCGCTGTTCAGCGGCGCCGCGCACTTCTCCACGCTCTTCGCCGGCCTGGCGATCGCCGACAACGTTTCGTCGGTCGCGATCGCGGGCCAGCTCGGCGTCCCCTTCACGACACTCATGTCCATCGCGTTCCTCGGAGAGGTCGTGCGCTGGCGGCGCTGGCTCGGCATCGCGCTCGCCTTTGGCGGCGTCATGCTGATCGGCCTCGATCCCGGGATCTTCCAGTTCTGGGAAGGCCTGGGGCTGGTGGTGCTCTCCGCTTTCACCGGCTCACTCGGGCTCATGGCCGTCAAGAAGCTCACCGGCTGGAACCCACTCGAGCTGCAGGCCTGGGTGGCGATCATCAGTTTTCCGGTCGTCGGGTTGTTCAGTTATTTCTTCGAGAGTGGGCACGCGGAAGCGGTCGCATCCGCGTCGCTCACTGGATGGATGGCGCTCGTCTTCACCGTGCTGATGGCGAGCATCGTCGCGCACACGGGCTATTACTACCTCGTGCACAAGTACCCCGTGACCAGCGTGTCACCGCTGACGGTGCTCTCGCCGGTGTTCGGCGTGTACTTCGGCGTGACCATCTTCGGTGACGACCTCGGCCCGCGCCTGGTGCTGGGAGCGATCATGACGCTCACAGGGGTCTTCATCGTCGCCCTGCGAGAGCGCAAGATCATCGAAACGGGAACGTGACATGAAAAAAAGCCGCCGTCCGCGCAAGCGCTCGACCCCATCCGCCAGGCCCGCATCGCAGGATCCGCGGCGCTACTCGCGCCTGGTCGTGGAAGGCCTCAAGCAGGCACCGGCCCGCGCCATGCTGCGCGCTGTCGGTTTCGGCGAAGCCGATTTCGCACGGCCGCAAGTCGGCATCGCGTCGACCTGGAGCACGCTGACACCCTGCAACGTACACATCGACGAGCTTGGTCGCCTCGCGGCTGCCGGTGTCGACGCCGCGGGAGGCAAGAGCGTCCTGTTCAACACGATCACGGTGTCCGACGGTATCTCGATGGGCACGCCCGGCATGCGCTACTCGCTGGTTTCGCGCGAGGTGATCGCCGATTCGATCGAAACCGTCGTCGGTGCGCAGGGCTTCGACGGCGTCGTGGCGATCGGCGGCTGCGACAAGAACATGCCCGGTTGCCTCATGGCGCTGGCGCGGCTCGATCGTCCCGCCGTGTTCGTCTACGGCGGCACCATCCGGCCCGGTGGCGGCCGTCGCGACATCGTGTCGGTGTTCGAGGCCGTCGGCCAGCGCGCGCGCGGGACGATGTCCGAAGCCGAGCTGCTCGACGTCGAGCGCACCGCGATCCCCGGACCCGGCAGCTGCGGCGGCATGTACACCGCCAACACCATGGCTTCCGCCATCGAAGCGCTCGGCATGAGCTTGCCCAACAGCTCGGCACAGGAAGCGATCTCGGAACAGAAGCGGCTGGACTGCGAGCGCGCGGGGGCAGGTGTGATGCGGCTGATCGAGAAAGGCATCCGCCCCTCGATGATCCTGACACGCGCTGCCTTCGAGAACGCCATCGCTGTCGTTATCGCGCTCGGTGGCTCGACCAACGCGGTCCTGCACCTGCTCGCGATTGCGCATGCGGCACATGTGCGCCTCGCCCTGGACGATTTCACGCGCATTGGGCGCAAAGTGCCGGTCCTGGCTGACCTGCGACCCAGCGGGCAGTACCTCATGTCGGAGCTCATCGCGATCGGCGGCATCCGGCCGTTGATGAAATCTTTACTCGAGGCCGGCCTGCTGCACGGGGATGTGCTCACCGTCAGCGGCCAGACCCTCGCCGAGGACCTGTCCGACACGACCCCGTACCCGACAGGGCAGGACATCATCCGGCCGCTCGCCAATCCTATAAAGAAGAACAGCCACTTGGTGGTGCTCTACGGCAACCTGGCGCCGGAGGGCGCGGTTGCGAAGATTACCGGCAAGGAAGGCCTGCATTTCGAAGGCCGCGCACGCGTATACGATTCCGAGGAGTCTTCTTTGCAAGCGATCCTCGATGGGCGCGTCGTTGCCGGCGATGTCGTGGTCATCCGGTACGAGGGGCCCCGCGGCGGGCCCGGAATGCGCGAAATGCTCAGTCCGACCGGCGCGATCATGGGCAAGGGGCTCGGGGACAAGGTGGCCCTGATCACGGACGGACGGTTCTCCGGCGGCAGCCACGGGTTCGTCGTGGGCCATGTCGCCCCGGAAGCGGCGGTCGGCGGGCCGATTGCGCTGATCCGCAACGGCGATCGCATTCGCATCGACGCAACAACGCGCGAAATCACGTTGCAGGTCCGCGCCACTGAGCTGCGTCGGCGGGCGCGCGCCTGGCGCGCGCCACGCCCGTACGCGGTTCGCGGGGTACTGGCGAAATACGCGGCGTCGGTCAGCAGCGCCTCAACGGGCGCGATTACCGATGGTCCACTGGCAGCGACGCCGGCCCGCGGAGAAGGACTGAGCCGGTAAATTCGTGCGTGCGCAACGGTGCCCGGCGGCGCACGGAAAGAACTGCGAACTCCCGTCAGGCCGGCGCAGTCACTGATCTCCAGCGCATGATGCTGCCGCGCAACAGGCTTGGAGAAAGACCTTTGGGCTGGCCTTCCCTCGATGCATCCACTCGCGTCCGGCGGGAACACAACAGTGTTTCGCTCGGCGTGCTCGCGACCATCGCGCGTCGCGAGGCGACAGTCGCACGATGGCGGGCTCGTGCCGCTCCTTTCTTCGAGCCAGGGGCGAGGGGGTTTCCCCCGCGCATGCGCGCCGCAAAGTCGAAACCCGGGACGTTCGCACTGCCGGCGTACCGGAGTGTTGCAAGACACGTGACGACGCGCGGAAGTGGTTGTTTTGTCCCGATTGTCCGGTTAGAGTTGCCGCGTCAATGCGCCGGCGGGAACCAGAACGAAGGCGCGTTTTTTTTGGGTCCGCCCGTGTTCATGACGTCGCTCTGGCGCTGGTTTTACCGGCCGGATTGATGACCGGATTGATGATGACAGCGGCAGGCGTCGCGGGGGTCGCGGAGGTCCCGACAAAGCGTCGACGCTTGCACCAGCGCATGAAGGCCGCTACCGTCGCCGTCCGCTGAACAGACCTCGCACTGACGCGCGCTCATCGACACGAAAGATTCGTAACGCCACGACGTTCCATAACAACCCAACAGCTCACCCGAAAGTCATCATGGCATTTGCTGCTGAATCCACGATGTCACCGGTCCGCCTCGCGGCCATCGTCGGCATCGTCGCCCTGCACATCCTGGTGGTCATCGCGCTCGAGAACGGCCTGGCCCGCGCCGCGATGAACATCATCACCGGGCCCCTCGACGTCAAGATCATCGAAGAAGTGACTCCCGACGTGGAGGAGCCGCCGCCGCCGCCGCCGAAGATCGAGACGCCGCCGCCCTTCGTGCCGCCGCCCGATTTCGAAATCACCCTGCCCACGGAAGCCACGACCGCCATCACGCAGACGACCAGCGTCGTGCCGCCGCCCGCGCCACCGCCGATGGCAGCGCCCGCGGTCAAGACGCCGCCACGTTCGCCGACCAAGGGGCTGTCGCGGCCGGATTACCCGCCCACCGCGCGCCGCCTCAACCAGGAAGGCACCGTGGTCCTGATGATCTATGTGCTCGAGGACGGCCGCGTAGGCGACGTGCGCGTCGAGAAGAGCAGCGGGTATCCGAAGCTCGATGAAGCGGCAGCCAACCACGCCAAGCTGCGATGGCGATTCATTCCCGGCATGGAAGGCCAGAACGCTGTGGCCGCGTGGGGACGATTCGCCGTGACGTTCAAGCTCGAAGAGGCTTGAGTTTCTCCGCCACCTTTGCCAGGACGCTACAGAACTCTCTCATCCGACTGCACGCACGATTACCTAGAAAGAGGATCTCCGGTTTATGGCTACCCCGACCGCACACGCAGCTACCGACAACCCCTATGGCTTGCAGCAGCTGTGGGCACAGGGCGACTACGTCGCGAAGACGACGCTCATTGTCCTGCTCGTCATGTCCGCTGCCTCCTGGTGGGTAATGATCACCAAGGTGTGGGACCAGCACAGGATCAAGGCGCAGGCCAAGCAGGCTGAGAAAGAATTCTGGAATGCCGGCAGCATCAAGCAGGCCATCGAGACGCTGAAGGGCAAGAACAACGCCTTCCGCGCCATTGCCGAAGACGGTCTGCGCGCCGCGCAGCACCACGAGGGACGCCTCACCGACCAGATCGACCTCCACGAGTGGATCAGCCAGTCGCTGCAGCGCGCCCTGGACCAGATCACGAACTATCTCCAGGGCGGCCTGCCGCTGCTTGCCAGCGTCGGCTCGACCGCTCCGTTCGTCGGTCTGTTCGGCACGGTGTGGGGCATTCTCAACGCGCTGATCAGCATCGGTGTCGCCGGCCAGGCGAGCATCGACCGCGTCGCCGGTCCCGTCGGTGAGGCATTGATCATGACGGCGATCGGCCTGGTGGTCGCCGTGCCCGCGGTGCTCGGTTACAACCTGCTGCTGCGCCGGAACAAGGTCGTCATCGACAAGCTCAAGTACTTTGCGACCGACTTGCACGCCTACCTGCTGAGCGGCGCTCGCGTCGGCGGCCCCGAAGCCGCCAAGTCGACGGCCCGTCCGGTCGCCGGCACGGCGGCGGCCACCCGGTCGTAAGCGAACGGGTTTACGCGCGCAACCGAGAGGACCTGATGTCATGGCGATGAGCGTTGGACAGGCTGAAGAAGGCACCGCGATGTCGGACATCAACACCACGCCGCTGGTCGACGTGATGCTGGTGCTCCTCATCATCTTCCTCATCACCATCCCGGTGATCACTCGCACGATCAAGCTGGACCTGCCGAAGGCGGTCAACGAGCCAACCGAGACGAAGCCGGAGAACATCATCCTGGCCATCGACAAGAACGGCCAGGTGTACTGGAACGAGTTGCGCGTGCCGCGCGAGGCACTGCTCGATCGCATCAAGAACGTGACGATGGCGGCGGCGAGGGAAGGCAAGACGCAGCCGGAGTTTCACCTGCGAGCGGACAAGGAAGTGCGCTACGAGTTCGTGGGCCGGGTGATCGTGCTGGCGCAGCGCGCGGGCGTCGCGAAGGTGGGCTTCATTACGGAGCCGGACCGCGGCGTTCGAGGTGCCCGGCGCTGATCGCGCCGGCTTCCTTCATCTCAAGTTAAGGTTGGGCCAACACAATGAGTATGTCAGTAGGCAGCGGCGACGAAAGCATGGTGGACATCAACACCACGCCGCTCATCGACGTGATGCTCGTGCTCATCATCACACTGATCGTGTCGCTGCCGATCATGACTCACGCCGTCAAGCTGGACATGCCGCGGCCCCAGCCGGCAAACCCGAATCCGCCGCCGCCGCCGGAAATCGTGCAGCTCGAGATCGACTTCGACGGCACGATCTACTGGAATGGCGCGGCGGTGACACTGGATACGCTCGAGGGTTACATGCGGCGCTCGGCCGCGCAGGTGCCGCAACCGGAGATCCACCTGCGGCCCAACAAGCGCGCCAAGTACGACACGGTTGCAAAGGTGCTGGCCTCGGCCCAGCGCAATGACGTGACCAAGATCGGGTTCGCGGGTAACGAACAGTTCATGGACTAGGCCGCAAGCGGCAGCGCGAAGGCTGGGCCAACGATGGGAATGTCAGTCGGCGGCGCAGGCGAAAGCCTGGTGGATATCAACACCACGCCGCTCATCGACGTGATGTTGGTGCTCATCATCACCTTGATCGTGTCACTGCCGATCATGACGCACATAGTGAAGCTCGATATGCCGCGGGGGGGCGCCAAATCGCAGCCCGAGGCCGTACTGCTCGAGGTCGATATCGACGGCACGATCTACTGGAACAGCGCCGCCGTCTCGCTGGACAGACTGGATGGCTACATGCGGCGTTCGGCCACGCAAGTACCGCAGCCGGAAATCCACCTGCTCCCGCACAAGCGCGCCAAGTACGACACGGTTGCAAAGGTGCTGGCCTCGGCCCAGCGCAATGACGTGACCAGGATCGGGTTCGCGGGTAACGAACAGTTCATGGACTAGGCCGCGCGGCGTAGCGCCCTTACAGGCAATAGGCGGGAGCGGATGGGCGGCCGCAGCGGGGAACACGGCATCCAGCCGGCTTCGCAGTACAAGTGGACGGGAGAGTCGGCGTCGGGATGCTTGCGTCCCGGCGCCTAATTTTTGGGTAACACGAGTTGGAAGGTGGAAAGAGCATGTTGCGAAGCAAGTTGGCATTGACCCTGGCGCTGGCTCTCGGGGCACTCACTTTCACCGGCCTGGCGCTCGCGCCGCAGGCGGCATACGCGCAGGACGAGAAGCCTCGCAAGCTGACGGCGAAAGTGCAGAAAGCACTGAAAGCAGCCCAGGATGCCATGCAGAAAGAAGACTGGGACACTGCGCGCGCCAAGGTGGCGGAAGCCGAGGCAGTCGAGAAGCGCAGCGACTTCGATAATTTCCAGATCGACGAATTCAAGACGGTGCTCGCGGTGCGCAGCGACGACCTCGCCGGTGCCGCGCAGACCATCGAGCGCATGCTCGCGTCCGGGTTCATGACGCCGGAGCAGGAAACGGAGCGTCTCGGTCACCTCACCCGAATCTACTCGCGCCTCGAGAACTACGACAAGGCGCTCCAATACGGCAAGCGCTGGCAGGACGCGAGCGGCGGCACCAACCTCGACGCGCAGCTGCTGGTCGCGGACGCCAACTATCGCAAGGACAATTTCGACGCCGCCATCACCGAGATGCACAAGGCCCTGGAGATCGCACAGGCGCAGGGTGCGCCGGTGAAGGAGCCGTGGCTGCAGATCATGCTGCACAGCTACGCGCAGAAGGAAGACGAGGCCAATGTCGAAGCGACGCTCGAGAAGCTCGTGCGCCAGTTCCCGAAGAAGGAGTACTGGAGCCAGCTCATGGGCACGCTGCACGCGCGCAACGAGGCCGACGATCGGGTGACGCTCGCGACCTATCGCCTGATGAACGAGCTCGGCGTGCTGCCCGGCGCGGACGACTACATCGAGATGGCCGAGCTCGCGAACGAGCAGGGCCTGCCCGGTGAAGCGGTCAAGACCATGGACCAGGGGTTCGCGGCCAAGGCGCTCGAAAAAGCGCGCGATCTGCCGCGCGTGAAGAGCCGGACCGAGGAATTTCGCAAGCTCGCGGCGGGCGACCGCAAGCAGCTCGCCAGCGACGAGAAGGATGCGCGGGCCGCAAAAACCGGCGAGCCGGACGCCGCCGTTGGCAATGCCTTCCTGAGCCACGACCAATACGACAAGGCCGTGGAATCTCTGCAACGGGCGGTGCAAAAAGGTGGATTGAAGCGAGCCGACGAAGTGCAGATCGCGCTGGGCCGCGCCTTGTTGAAGCTCAATCGCAAAGATGAGGCCGCCAAGGCGTTCCAGGCGGTACCGCAGAACTCCAAGCTTGCGCGGATCGCGCAGTTGTGGGCACTTTATGCCGAACAGCAGACCGGGGCAGCGGGTGCCTGACGGGAATTTTTCCCCCGCTGCAACGGTCCGACACGCAGAGCAAGAGGATTTCACGATGAAAAAACACGTCCTGGCCCTGGCGGCCGCAGGCGCGCTCCTCCTGGCAACGGCAGCGAGCTTCGCGCCGTCAACGGCAGTTGCCGAAGAATTCAGCAAGGCTGTGGGCGAGCCCCTCATCGCGGCACAGGCCGCGATGAAAAAGAACCAGTGGGATCTCGCGCTGGCGAAGGCCAGGGAAGCCGCGGCGGTTTCTTCCAAGAAGCCCCACGAAGAATTCGCGGTCAACGAGTTGCTGTCCTACCTGTACACGCGGCGCGGCGACTATGCGAGCGCATCGAAGCTGCAGGAAGCCGCCCTCAGCTCGGGCCGTATTCCGGAAAGCCAGGTGCCGGCGCGCGTCAAGGCTCTCGCGCAGGCATATGCGCAGAAGGGCAACATCAATCACGCCAAGCAGATCGAGTACGGCAACCGCTACCTGAAGAGCTATCCCGGCGACGCGGACATGAACTTCCTGGTCGCGCAGGCGCAGTTCCAGAACGGTGATTGCAGGAATGCGGTGCGCTCCGCGCAGAATGCCGCGGATGCGGCGCGCAAGGCCGGCGCATCACCCAAGGAAAACTGGCTGAACCTGAAGCTCAACTGCCAGTACAAGCTGGACGACGAGGAAGGTCAGCTTGTCACTCGTGAGCAGCTCGTGCGCTACTACCCGAAGAAGGAAACGTGGGAGCCGCTGCTGATGGCGCTCTCCAACCAGCCGGAGACGGACGATCGGGCGAAGATGAATATCTACCGGCTGATGCTGGAGCTGGGCCTCCTGGAAAAGCCCGACCAGTACCTGGAGATGGCGGAAATCGCGATCGACCAGGAGCCCGGTGAAGCGGCGAAAGTTATCCAGGCGGGCCTGGACAACAAGGTGCTCGTCGGGCGTGACAACGACCGCGCAAAGCGCATCCTCAACCATGCCCAGACGAAGGCCCAAGCGACGCAAACTAGCCTACAGGCAATGGACCAGAAGGCACGCCAGGATCCAAAGGGCGAAGCGGACGTGAGTCTTGGTCGCGCGTACCTTGCCTCAGGCCAGCACGACAAGGCCGTTGAAGCCTTGCAGCGTGGCCTGAAGAAGGGTGGTTTCAAGAACGTGGACGAAGCGCAGATGATGCTCGGCCGCGCTTATCTGAAACTGAAGCAGAAGGACCAGGCACGCCGTGCGTTCAATGCGGTGCCGGATGATTCCAAGCTGGCGCAAGTGGCGCAGCTGTGGGGCGTCTACGCAACGCAGTCCTGATCCAGGCCGGATCGACGCAAACAGCAGGGGCTGTGGCTCAAACCACGGCCCCTTTTCTTTTGTGGCCTGGAGTCCGCGTCACCGCGTGCCGAACGCCACGTGCGCCGAGAACGAGTTACCCGGGCGGCCACTCAGGAACGCGTGGACCTCAGCGACGATCGCCAGCGCGATCGCTTCGGGCGTCGTCGCGCCGATGTCCAGGCCGACGGGGCCATGCAAGCGGCCCTGCAAGCGTTCGGCCACGGGACCAAGATCCGCGCGTAATCGCTCGCGGCGAGCCGCCGGTCCCAGCAGCCCTATATAGGGCAGCGAGGATTCCGCCGCGACTCTCAGGTATCCGGTATCCGAGGGCAGGTGATGACTCATCACCACCGCGGCATCGAACGTGTCGGGATCGACGTGCTGACGAAACTCATCTGGCCGGGCGAGCACGACGCGTTCCGCGCGTGCGAAGCGCGAAGCGGTTGCATAGGCCGGGCGATGATCCACGACTGTCGTCGTCCAGCCCAGCAGCGACGCCTGGTCAACGACCGATGCCGCGTCGGGCCCTCCTCCCAGCAACAGCAGGCGGGGAGGGGGCAGGACCTCGCCGACAAACAGCGTGAACGGCAGGTTTGCTGCCTCGACGATCGAATTGAGCGCCCGCTCGCGTTCTGCCTGCGCGCAGCGCGAGGCGACAGCCTCTGAGTGACGCGAATGGCCTGCCTCGCCGGGAAGGAACGTCGTACCGACGGAAACGTCACCGTCGTGAGCCCGCACGACGGTTGCATACGTCAACCGCTGGCGTGTCCTGAGGACCTCCACGAACCCGCTGAAGGGCCGATAACCGCTGTCCCGTAGCAAAGGCTGCAGCAGGATCTCCATTGCTCCTTCGCAGCCCGACCCCAGCCCCCAGATGGGATCGCTCGATTCCCGCAAATCGTACTGGATTACGCGAGCCGTACCGTCCCGGAGCACACCTCGGGCGTGCTCCAGCAGGTCCGATTCCATGCAGCCCCCCGAAAGCAGCCCCGAGCTCTCTCCGTCGGCGCAGAAAAGCATTCGCCCGCCAGGCTTCCGATAGGTCGATCCCGACGTGGCGATCACGGTCGCGAGAACCAGCGCAGTCCCCGAACGGGCGTGGCGCTCGTGAAAGGCCGCTAGCGGCGTCAGGGTGGCATCCATCGCCGCGGATTATGCCAGCGGCACCCGTGAGTAAACGATAATTAAACGTCCGTTGAGGGGCCTGCCTTGTGTGTCTCACGGGGCGCGACTAAATTCATCACGCGTTTAACAACAGGGCCTTTCAACAACACGGGGCAACGGTGACCAGGGTGGCCCGGGCAATGACGACGCGGCGGCGGGGACGGCCGCCGCTGACCGCGGACAGCCAGGTACGCGATGCACTGCTGGAAGCCGCACGTTCCCTGTTCCTGAAATACGGCTTCCGTGCCGTTTCGAGCCGGCAGGTGGCGGCGGCAGCGGGCGTCAACCCAGCGATGATTCACTACTACTTCGAGGGCAAGGAAGGGCTCTATCGGGCCATGCTCGAGAGCGCCATCGCCCCTGTCGTCGCGCGCCTCGCGGGCATGCTCGGAGATCCTGCCGCCGCGGACATACAGGGCCTCATGCGCACTTACATGCGCGTGCTCGCCAGCAACCCGTGGATTCCCGGCCTGCTCGTGCGCGAAGTCCTGACGGCGGATGGCAATTTCCGCCAGGCATTCGTGCGCGACTTCGCGAGCCGCTTCGCCCCGATGCTGCGGGCGGTGATTGCCCGTGAGATCGAGCAGGGGCGGCTGAAGCGCGACCTCGATCCGGCGCTCACCGTCGTTTCGATGCTCGGGCTGGCACTGTTTCCCTTTATCTCGCTGCCCATCACCAGCCGTGTGCTCGGGATCGAACTCAGCGAAGCCGGCGCCGAACGCCTGATAGCGCACACGCTGCGTGTGTTCCTGCACGGCGTGGCGGCCGAGGGTTCCAGCCATGCATAGATCGCGATGGCACCTCCTGCTGCTGCTCGTGGCCAGTCTCCCGGCGTGCAACGGTGCGACGGAAGAGGGCGTCGTCCTGGGAACGATCGAGCGGGATCGCCTGGAGCTGATCGCGGAATCGGCGGACCCGATCGTGGCGATTCGCGCAATGGAAGGGCAGCGAGTGGCCGCGGGCGCGGAACTGGTGCGCCTCGAGGCCTCCGCGCATGCGGCGCAGGTCGCGGCAGCGCAGGCTGAAGTGGATGCGGCGCGCAACCAGCTGGCGGAACTGGTGAATGGCCCTCGTCGCGAGGAAATTCTCGAAGCACGCGCTCGTGCTGAGGGTGCCGAAAGCGCTGCCGAGAGCGAAGCCAGGGAGTACTGGCGCGTCGAGGAACTGGTCGAACGCAAGCTCATGGCCCAATCCGCGCTGGACCGTCAGCGGGCCATTCGCGATCGCGCATTGTCCGAGCGCAAGGAAGCGCAGGCGCGCCTGGAGCTGCTGTTGCGAGGCACTCGGGTGGAGGCACTCGACCAGGCGCGCGATGCAATGAAGCGCGCGGAGGCAGAGCTGGAGCGCGCGAAGATCACGCACCAGCGACTCGTCGTCCGTGCACCCCGTTCCGGAGTCATCGAGGCACTGCCGTACAAGCTTGGAGAGCGCCCGCAGGCCGGTGCGCCCGTCGTGGTCATGCTGGCCGACGGCGATACGTACGCTCGCGTCTACGTTCCGGGCGCGATGCGCGCACGTGTCACGCCAGGGGCTGCTGCGCAGGTCCACGTGGATGGAATCGAGGGCACGCTGCGCGGACAGGTTCGCTACATCGCCGCTGAGGCGGCATTCACGCCGTACTACGCGCTGACGCAGGAAGATCGCGGCCGCCTCAGCTATCTCGCCGAGATCACGATAACCGACCCGAAGGGCGCCGGGTTGCCCGCAGGGGTTCCGGTCGAAGTGCGTTTCGCCCCCCTGGCGACAGCGGAACGCTGAAGCCGGTGGCATGCCGTCATGAACCTTGCAGCCGCCGACGAACCCGCTATCCGCGCCACCGGGCTGACGCGCCGCTTCGGCTCGTTGCTCGCCGTCGATCACGTCACGCTCGCAATTCCGCGTGCGCAGATCTACGGCTTTCTCGGTCCGAACGGGTCTGGCAAGTCGACGACCATCCGCATGCTCTGCGGCCTGCTGCGCCCAACCGAGGGCGGCGTGATCGTCCTCGGCGAGGATGTCACGCGCAACCCGGAAGCCGTGCGCCGCAAGCTCGGTTACATGACCCAGCGGTTCTCGTTGTGGGAAGACCTGACCGTACTCGAGAACCTGCATTTCATTGCGGACATCTACGGCATCCCGCGTGCGCAGCGCGAGGCGCGTATCCGGTCGCGACTCGAGGAGTACAACCTCGGGAGCCTGCGCGCACAACGCGCGGGTACCTTGAGCGGTGGGCAGAAACAACGGCTGGCGCTGGCGGCGGCGACGCTGCACGAACCGGAGCTGCTGCTGCTCGATGAACCGACCAGCGCCGTCGATCCGCAGAGCCGGCGCGATTTCTGGGAAAGCCTGTTCGCGCTCGTCCACCGGCGAACGACCATTCTCGTGTCGACGCACTACATGGACGAAGCGGAGCGCTGTCATCGCCTCGCGATCCTCGAGCGCGGCCGGCTGGTCGCCGAAGGCACGCCCAGGCAGCTCGCCGCCGACATCGACGCAGTGGTGATCGAGATCGAGGCGGACGACATCGAGGGCGCCCGGCGCGCGCTGGCGGCGGTCCCCGGCGTGAAAAGCGTCGCACAGCTGGGAACGCGACTGCATGCATTGCTCGAGCGTGAAGTTGCGGATCCGCAAGGCGCAGTGCGCGCGGCGCTCGTGCGGGCAAGCGTCCAGGCGGCGGTCGAACGCACGCCCGCGAATCTCGAGGACGTCTTCGTGGCGGCGACGTCGAAGAACACGGCGAATCCCGGCCCGGCGCGTGCTGCATGATGGAATGGCTGCGCCAGTCGCTGGGCCGCATCTGGGCCATCGCTGCCAAGGAGTTCCGGCAGCTGGGCCGAGACCGCCTGACGTTCGGCATGGTGGTCGGCATACCGCTCATTCAGATCCTGATTTTCGGCTACAGCATCAACTTCGACGTCCGCGACGTGCGCGCCGCGGTGGTGGACGACGCCCGCACCTCTGGTTCGCGCAGTTTCCTCGCGGGTGTCGAGGCGACACAGGTCGTGTCAGTCGTGGCGCGCCTGCGTTCGCCGCGCGAGCTGGAGCACGCGCTCGACAGCGGCGAGGTCAGTGTCGGTATCTACATCCCTCCCGACTTCGAACGCCGCCGCCTCGAAGGGAGTCGCCCGGCCGTCCAGGTCCTCGTGGACGGAAGCGAACCCACGATCGAAAGTGTCGTGCGCGCGCTCACGGCTGTTCCCCTGGTGACCAGGGCCGGCCTGTATCGCAACGAAGTACGGCCGGTGGAGATTCGCACGCTCTACAACCCGGAACGGCGCACCGCCGTACAGATCGTGCCGGCGCTCATCGGCGTCATCCTCAACATGACGATGGTCCTGTTCACCGCCATCGCGATCGTGCGCGAACGCGAACGGGGCAACCTCGAGCTCCTCATCACCACGCCGGTGAAAACCGCCGAGCTGATGACGGGCAAACTCATTCCCTACATCATCGTGGGCCTGATCCAGACCACGCTGATCCTCTCGGTGGGCAAGTGGCTTTTCGATGTACCGCTGGCCGGAAGCCTGCTGGATCTCTATCTCGCTGCGGCACTGTTCATCGCAGCGACCCTCACGCTGGGACTGGTGATTTCGACGGCTGCGCAGACACAGTTCCAGGCGGTGCAGCTGAGTTTCTTCACCATGCTGCCCTCGATCCTGCTGTCGGGTTTCATGTTCCCGTTCGACGGCATGCCGCAAGCGGCACAGGCCTTCGCGCAGATACTGCCGCTGACGCATTTCGTCGAGCTGGTGCGTGGCATCGTCCTGCGCGGTGCGGAGCTGTCCAGCATGCCGGTGCAACTCCTGAAACTCGCTGCATTCTTTACCATTGCCCTGCTGGTCGCGGCGTTGCGTTTCCACAAGCGCCTCGATTGACCTGAACCTCGATTGACCTGAACCTCGATTGACCTGAACCTCGATTGATGTGCAGTCGCACGGATGCCAGTCGGGCGACGGGACTGATACGATCAATGCCTGGAACAGGAGTCGGCGCGGCCACTGAAACTCCGGCCCCCCAAGGACGGCAAGGACGGCGAGGGCGGCAGCACGTGACACAACAGTACGGCGAGGGCGACTGGTTCACGGTGCCCATCGGAAAGCTCGGCCTGGCGGTCGGCCTGGTCGCGCGCAAGCCGCGGCGGGGCACGCTGTTCCTCGGGTATTTCTTCGGGCCTGCGCGCCGCACCGCCCCGGTGCAGGACGAACTCGATCGGCTCGCCGCCACGGACTCCGTGTTCGTGTGCCGGCTCAAGGATGCTGCCCTGCATCGCGGCTTGTGGCGCGTCATCGGCAAGCGCGAACGCTGGCGCCACAAGGACTGGCCCATGCCCCGGTTCCTGCGTCGTGAAGGATTGTCGGGCAAAGCGATCCGGGTCGACTACGACGCGGACAATCTCACCACGCCGGAACGCGAAACCGCGGCCACTGCCGCGGATGCCACGCTGCCCGAGGACATTGTCTATGACGAGAAGCGCCTGAGCGCCGCCCTGGTACAACTCTTCGCCAGCGAGAAGCCCATGACACTCGACCCTGGGCACTGGACCAGATAGAGTCCGGGCGATCTGCAGCTTACGGATGCCTGATCCTTCCTCGGGCCATTTTTCCTGCCGGCTCGAGGTCGACCACAATGAAAACAATCGACGGGCGGCAACCTGCCGTTCGACGCATCCGTACGAGGCGCGTGACCGGGTCGTATTGATGTTGCCTCACAAATCGGGCGGGCGATGGCTGAACCTTCATCCTGGATCGTGCACAAGTTTGGCGGCTCGAGCGTCGCCAACGCGGACTGCTTCGAGCGCGTCGCGCGCATCGTCCAACAGGGCAGTGGCAGGCCGCAGGGCATCGTGCTGTCCGCGTGCCGCGGCGTCACCGACGGCCTGCTCAATCTGGTCACCCAGGCAGAGCGCAGTGACCTGGCTTTCGAAGCGGGCCTGGGAGAGCTGCGCGATCGCCACATCGCGATCGCCGAGGCCGTGCTCAAGCCCGGTAGTGCTGCGGCATTCATTGCCGATCTCAAGAGCGATTGCCGCGACATCCTGGCCATCCTGCAGACGGTGCAGCTCATCCGTTCGGCCGCGCAGAACGTGCGCGACCGGGTGGCCGGTCATGGCGAGATCTGGTCGACGCGCCTGTTCGCCGCGCTCCTGCGCGAGCGCGGCCTCGGTCCCCGCGGCGTGGAATGGATAGACGCGCGGCGAGTGGTCGTCGTGCGCTGGGGCTCGCTGGGGCCGGTCGTGCAGTGGCAGGAGTCCGCGGAGCGCCTGCGCGCGGTTCTTCCCGCCGGCTTTCGTGGCACGGCCGTCATCACCGGCTACATCGCTTCTGACGAGCAGGGCATCCAGACCACGCTCGGACGCAACGGCAGCGACTTCTCCGGCTCGATCTTTGGCGCGCTGCTGGACGCGGGCGAGATCCACATCTGGACGGATGTCGACGGCGTGCTGAGCGCTGATCCACGCCTGGTGCCCGATGCGCAGGTGATCGGGGCGCTCTCGTACAACGAGGCGATGGAGCTCGCGTATTTCGGCGCGAAAGTCATTCACCCGCAGACCATGGCACCGGCGGTCGAACGCGGGATTCCGATCTGGATTCGCAACACGTTCGCGCCGGGCAAGGCGGGCACGCTGATCTGTGCGGCACCGGACTCGCCGCTGCCGGTAAAGGGCATCACGAGCATCGACGGCATCGCGATGCTGAACCTGGAAGGCGCCGGCATGATCGCGGTTCCGGGCACCGCTCACCGCTTGTTTGGAGCGCTGCGCGAGGACGACATCTCGGTGATCCTGATCTCGCAGGGAAGCTCGGAGCACTCGATCTGTTTCGCCATCCCGGAGGCCCAGGCAGTCCGCGCCGAGCAAGTCGTGCGCCGCGCTTTCGACAGCGAGTTGCGCCAGGGACAGATCCAGAGTGTCGCCGTGGATCGCGGTCTCAGCATCCTGGCAGTGGTTGGCGATGGGATGGCAGGTTCGCATGGCGTTGCCGCCAAGGTGTTCGCTGCTCTCGGTGACGCTGCCGTCAACGTGCGCGCCATTGCGCAGGGCGCGTCCGAGCGCAACATCTCCGTCGTGATCGATGGCCGCAGTGCGCCGAAAGCGCTACGCACGGTCCATTCCCGTTTCTACCTGTCGCCGCACACCCTCTCGCTGGGCCTGATCGGGCCGGGCACGGTCGGCCACGTTTTTCTCGACCAGCTGGCTACCCAGCTTGCCAGGTTGCGTCGTGACCTGAACCTGGATGTGCGGGTGCGAGGCCTCATGAGCTCGCGCCGCATGTTGCTGGTCGATGGTGGCATCGACCTGCCGCGCTGGCGTGAGCTGCTCGACCAGGAGGGGCAGCCTGCGGACCTGCGGGCTTTCGCGCAGTTCGTGCACGCGGAGTACCTGCCGCACGCGGTCATCATCGACTGCACCGCGAGCAACGACGTCGCCGCGTCCTATCGTGACTGGCTGGCGAACGGAATTCACGTCGTCACTCCCAACAAGAAAGCCAACACGGGTTCGTTGTCGAGTTATCGCGCGTTGCGCGAGGCACGCAGGGCGGCGGGATCGCACTACCTCTACGAAGCGACCGTCGGCGCAGGGCTCCCCGTCATCCAGACGGTCCGCGATCTTCGCGAAACGGGAGACGAGATCACGAGCATCGAAGGAATCCTTTCCGGCACGCTGGCCTATCTTTTCAACGTGTTCAACGGCGAGGAGCCCTTCTCGAAGGTCGTGAGCGCCGCCCGCTCACGCGGCTACACGGAACCGGATCCTCGCGACGACCTGTCCGGCATGGATGTGGCGCGCAAGCTCATCATCCTCGGCCGCGAGATGGGACTCGACCTGGAGATCGGCGATGTGCAGGTCGAGAGCCTCGTCCCCGAGGCTCTCACGAAGTGCAGCATCGAGGAGTTCCTGCAGCGCTTGCCGGAGTTCGACGCGGCCATGCGCAAGCGTTACGACGCCGCGCGCGCGCAAGGTAAAGTGCTCCGCTACGTCGCTCGCCTCGAGTCCGGAGGACGCGCGACGGTGGGGCTGACGCAGCTCGATGTCCGTCACGCTTTTGCCAACATCGCGCTCACGGACAACGTCGTGCGCTTCGCCACGCGGCGCTATTGCGACAATCCCCTGATCGTGCAGGGCCCCGGTGCCGGTCCGGAAGTGACCGCCGGTGGCGTGTTCGCCGATCTGCTGCGCCTGTCCGCTTACCTCGGGACTCACGTGTAGCAATGCCGCGGGCGGCCACTGCATTCGCACCAGGGACCGTGGGGAATGTCGGCATCGGTTTCGACATCCTCGGGCACACGGTGCAGTCCGTGGGCGACCAGGTTACCTGCGTGTTGGCGGATCAGCCTGGTGTGCGCATCCGCGGGATCGAAGGTGTCGTCGCCGATCTCCCGCTCGACGTCGACAGAAACACAGCCGGGAAGGCCGTCGCCGCACTCTGGAAGGCCAGTAGTCAATCCGTGGGAGTCGAGTTGACCATCCGGAAGGGCATTGCGCTGGGTTCCGGCCTCGGAGGTTCCGCCGCGTCGGCTGTTGCGGGCGTGGTCGCCGCCAATGCGCTTCTTCCCACGCCGCGCGGCAAACTCGAGTTGCTGAAGTTCGCGATGGCGGGGGAGCAGGTCGCGAGCGGATCGATTCACGTCGACAACATCGCCCCGTCGCTTTTCGGCGGCCTCGTTCTCACGGTCGGTGTCGACAATCCACGCGTCAAGCAGATACCGGTGCCGGCGAGCGTGCGTTGCGTGCTGGTCCACCCGCACATGGTGCTCGCCACGCGCGATGCACGCGGCATCCTGAGCAAGACCGTGACGCTGTCGGATTTCGTCTGGCAGACCGCGAATCTTGCAGGCTTCATTTCGGGCTGCTACTCGAACGATCTCGACCTGATCCGTGACGCTTTCGAGGACGTGGTGATCGAGCCGCAGCGCCAATCCCTGATCCCGGGCTTTCGCGAAGTCCGGTCCGCCGCGATGTCCCTGGGCGCACTCGGGTGCTCCATCTCGGGCGCCGGCCCCACCGTGTTCGCCTGGTGCGAAGAACCCTACGGTGAAGCGATCCGATCCGCCATGGTGGCGGCTTTCGCGCAACGCGGCCTCGACAGCGATTCGTGGATCACTTCGATCGAGCCGGTGGGCGCGCGCCTGGTGAACAGCTGATGCGCTACGTGAGCACGCGCGGCACCGGTACCGGCATTTCCCTGTCCGAGGCGATTACGGCAGGCCTGGCCGACGATGGCGGCCTGTTCGTGCCCGAAAAATTTCCTCGCGTGGCCGCGGGCGCCATTGTTTCGAGCCCGTTGTCGCGCACGGCCTTGCATGTGCTGGAACCGTTCTTCGAAGGTGACCCTCTCGCGAACGAACTGGAGGCTATCGCCGGCGCTGCGTTCGACTTTCCGGCTCCGGTCACGCGGGTGCAGGGTGCGCGCGTCGATGTGCTGGAGCTCTTTCACGGTCCCACTGCGGCCTTCAAGGACTTTGGCGCCCGTTTCCTCGCTGCGTGCATGACCCGGATCGAGCGGGGCGCCGCGCCACCGCTCACGATCCTCGTCGCCACGTCCGGAGACACGGGCGGGGCGGTGGCCGCGGCGTTCCATCGCCAGCCGGGCATCCAGGTCGTGATTCTTTTTCCGAAGGGGCGGGTGTCACCGCGCCAGGAACACCAGCTCACCTGTTGGGACACGAATGTCTCGGCGCTCGCCGTGCGCGGCAGCTTCGATGACTGCCAGGAGCTGGTGAAGGCAGCTTTCCAGGACGCCAGCCTGCGCGAGACCTGTCGCCTGTCATCCGCAAACAGCATCAATATCGGGCGGCTGCTGCCCCAGACGGTTTACTATTCCGCCGCCAGCCTGCAGGTATGGGAACGCACCGGCGAACCGGCGTCGTTCATCGTGCCCAGCGGCAACCTCGGGAATGCAACGGCGTGCCTCTGGGCGCGCGAGATAGGAATGCCGATCGAACACGTCGTCCTCGCACACAACGCCAATCGCACCGTGCCGGATTTCCTCGACAGCGGTAGCTGGCGCCCTCGCGCGAGTGTTGCCACGCTCGCATCCGCGATGGACGTCGGCGATCCCAGCAACATGGAACGCCTGCGGGCTCGCTACCCGGACCTCGATTCCCTGCGCGCCGGGATCAGCGCGGCCTGGGTCACCGACGCGGAGATCTCGCAGCGCATCGCTGCCGACTTCCGCGCTTACGGGCGTACGTGGTGCCCGCATACCGCCACGGCCGCCGAAGTCTTTGCGCGCATGCCCTCGACGCAGCGGCGCGCGGCGAACTGGGTCCTGGTATCCACGGCCCATCCCGCTAAATTCGCTGAGATCGTCGAGCGGCTGACGGGTCGCGATGTCCCCATGCCGCCGGCGCTGGCATCGCTGCTGCGGCGGCCGCGCAGACATGTCGAAATAGAATCCACGTTCCGGGCGCTGGCCGGCTACCTGCAGGAAAAATGTTCGAGCCACTGAACCGGATCGACCCGCGGCTGCTCGCCGGAGCGGTTGGCGCATTCGCCCTCGGGGCCTTCGTCTTCTGGCTGTATGGACTGTACCGGCGTTTCACCGCGCGGCGCGCAGTGCTGGCCGCGGTGCGCTCCGTCGCCTACGACTCCGTCGCCGACGTCCTGATCTCCGACGGCATGGACGGATTCCTGCACATCGACTTTCTGATCCTGACCCAGCGCGGGATTCTCGTGCTCGACCTGCGCGAAATCCCGGGCGTGATTTTCGGCGGCGACCAGATGAACGAGTGGACGGTGATGACCCGCCGGCGCCGCTACACTTTCGCCAACCCGCAGGGTCCGCTGCTGGACCGTATCGCGGCGGTCCGCCAGGTGGCCGGCGATACACCGGTGGAAGGCCGTATCGCCTTCACCGGGCGCGCGAAGTTTCCGAAGGGCCGGCCGAAATCGGTGCTGATGCTGGAATCGCTGAAAGTCGAGTACGCGGCGGTCGACAGGCAGACGATGGAAGCCGCGGTCACGCGCTACCAGGTCGACTGGAAGCGCGTCCGCGATTGCACGCGCCCCAGCGAGTTGAGGCGCTACTAGGAGCGACCCACGAAAGTTTGCTCGAAGACTCGCGATACTTTGGTGGGGCCCCGCAAAAAAGACTTCATCTCGACAGGTGCGCGTGGTGTTCCGCGAGGATATCCGCGACGCACGCGGTCAGGCGCTGTCCGGTCTCGATGTGCAGGAACTCGTTCGGGCCATGCGCGTTGGAATGCGGACCGAGCAGGCCTGTGACGAGGAACTGGATCTTCGGATAGCGCTCCCCGAGCATGCCCATGAAGGGGATGCTGCCTCCCGTGCCCATGAACATGGCGTCCTTACCGAAGTGAGCGCGCGAGGCGCGATGCATCGCTGCCTCCAGCCATTCCTCGAGCGGCGGGGCGTTCCAGCCACCCATCGCCGACGCCACCTCGAAGCTGACGCGCGCGCCGTACGGCGGATCGGCTTCCAGAGCGCCCTTGATCAACTTCGCCGCGGCACGGGAATCGCCCGTCGGCGGCAGGCGGAAGGAGAGTTTCGCGCTCACCCCCGGCACCAGCACATTGCCCGCGTTGCGCAGGGGAGGGAGCCCGTCGATGCCCGTGATCGTGAGGCTCGGGCGCCACGTGGAATTGAGCAGCAGCTCCAGCGGATCGTTGGAAACGGCCTGTGCCCCGTGCACGAACGGCATTTTCTCTTCGACCGAAGAACCGAGCACTTTCGCCGTGGCAGCCGCCTGTGTGCGACGTTGTGCGGGCACCGGCTCGTACAAACCTTCGAGGAGCAGATCACCCGTGACTTCGTGCTCGATGCGCGAGAGCAGCTGACGCAGTACTCGGAACGCTGACGGCGCGATGCCACTGCCTGCGCCGGAGTGAACGCCTTCAGTGAGAACGTCGACCGCCAAGGTGCCGATGACGTTTCCCCGGAGCGAGGTCGTCCCCCACAGCTGGTCATAGTTGCCACATTCGGCGTCCAGGCAGACGACGAGGCTGGGCGTTCCGATTCTTCCGGCCAGTGCTTCCACATGTGCCGGCAAGTCAGGGCTGCCGCTTTCCTCCGCCGCTTCGATGAGAATCACGCAGCGCGCGTGCGGGAGACCGAGCTGTTGCAGGGCCTGGATCGCAGTCAACGAGGCAAAGACAGCGTAGCCGTCGTCCGCACCTCCCCGGCCATACAGCTTGCCGTCGCGAATCACCGGCTCCCAGGGACTCAGCCCTTCGTGCCAGCCCGTGAATTCCGGTTGCTTGTCGAGGTGACCGTACAACAGGACGCATTCGCTTCCGGCGCCGGGAATCTCGACGAACAGGACCGGCGTGCGGCCCGGGATCCTCGCGATCTCCACGGTCGCGCCCGGGATCTCCTGCGCACGGCACCACGCCGCCATGAGCTGGACGGCCTTCTCCATGTACCCGTTGCGTTCCCAGTCCGGATCGAACAGCGGCGACTTGTTGGGAATGCGCACGTAGTCGGCGAGCTGCGGGAGGATCGAGTCGCGCCAGCGCGCATCGACGAATGGGCGCAGGGCGCCCGGGGGTGTGGATTTGGCTGCTGTATTCATTGCATTATCAACTGGATATGTGACTTATCTGAAGTTAACTATTGTCGCGTTCGAAGCCGAAGAAATGTCGTGCATTCGTGGTGGTGGCCGCAGCGACGGTGACAGGATCTTCGTCGCGGGCCGCGGCAACGGCATTGCAGACATACACAAGGTACATCGGTTCGTTCCGCCGCGTGGCGGGACGTGGCTGGATGTTCCGGGGGAGCAGGTACGGGCCGTCGGTTTCAAGCATCAGGCGATCCGCGGGGATTCGTCGCACAAGCTCCGGCAGCTGCTGACCGCGTCGCTCGTCGCTGATCCAGCCCGTGATGCCGATGAGGAGACCGGCTTCCAGGTAGCGGTCCATTTCGCGCCCGTCGCCGGTGAAGCAGTGAGCGACTGCCGCTGGCAAGAGCGGGAGGAACTCGCGCAGTATCGCCATGAAATCGTCATGCGCGTCACGCTGATGCAGAAACACGGGGCGGCGAAGCTCGGCGGCCAGCTCGAGCTGCCAGCGAAAGGCACGTTGTTGATCCGCATGCGGCGAGAAATTGCGAAAGTAGTCGAGCCCGCACTCACCGGCCGCTCCGATTTCCGGAGCGCTCATCAATGCACGCAGCTCCGGGAGATGTTCGGCACGCAAGTCGCTGGCGTGATGCGGGTGCACGCCGGCCGTTGCACGCAACACCCCGGGATGCGCGCGAACCAGCTCGATTGCACGGCGCGTGCTTTCGAGGCTCGAGCCGGTTACCACCATCTGCGCGACGCCGGCCGCGTGCGCACGCGCGAGGACCTGCTCCCGGTCCGCGTCATAGCTGTCGTGCGCGAGGTTGATGCCGATGTCGACGAGCGGGGGATTCACTGGGATGCTATCTTTGCGCGCCGGCCCCCTGGCGACAATTCTTTTCTTTTTTCATGCCCCGTTTGCTGTCCTCAGGCTCTCGAACCCGACTGACCCGCTGTGCTCCGGCTGCGACTCTGATGCGCCGAGCCGGATGGCTGACTGCGCTGGCGGTTTTCCTGCTGGCGGCGGTGAGCCGTACGCCCGTGGCAGCGCAGTCGGCGTCGCCTGAAATCGACGGCGACTTCGAAGGTCGCATCGACTACGCCTTCTACACCGAGAACTCCAACACCCTGCGCAATCTCATCGCCTACGCGACGGCGGCGATCGACAAGAACGGCGATTCGCCGGCGCTGCAGTACCAGCTCGCGTACGCGCATTTCCGGCGCGCCGGACTGCAGGCTGAGAAGGAGCCGTCGGCCGCCTCAGGAGAGCTTTCGAAGTGCGCGGATGCTCTCGACAGGGCCACGAAAACGGCTCCCGATTTTGCGGAAGCCTATGCGCTGCAATCGATGTGCCTCGGGCGCCTCGCAGCGCTCCGGTCGTTTTCCGCGATGATCAATGGCCCGCTGAGCAATTCCAGGCTGACGCGCGCCCGCGAGCTGGCTCCGCAGAATCCGCGCGTGGTGCTGGCGGATGCGCTCGGGGACTACTGGAAGCCGCGAGCCTTCGGCGGCAACAAGGCCGTCGCGGTGACCAAGCTGCGCGCGGCGATCGAGCTGTTCGAGCGTGACGACGAAGCACCGGGCCGTCCGCGCTGGGGTCTTGCGGATGCCTGGATGACACTCGGCCTGCATTTCCGCAACGAGGACGACACACTCGCCGCTCGCAGCGCGCTCGAGCGCGCGCTGCTCGTCGCACCCGAGTACGCCGCGGCGCGCCGTCTGCTGGCAAAAATCACCCATCCCCGCTAATGCCGGGGATGCTGATTTCCTGTATCGTGCCGCGCCTGACGGCTGGTCCGTCGGGAGAGTTGCATGAGCTGGATCATCCTCGGCCTCGTCGTCCTGCTGGTGCTGTTTCTCATCAGCATCTACAACCGCCTGGTGGCGGCACGCAACGCGTACAAGAATGCGTTCGCGCAGATCGATGTGCAGCTCACTCGCCGCTATGACCTCATCCCCAACCTGGTCGAGACGGCGCAAGGCTACCTGAAGCACGAACGGGAAACGCTGGAGTCCGTCATCCGCGCTCGCAACGCAGCCGTCGCAGGTCTGCAGGCTGCCGCCGCGAACCCGGGAAACCCAGCGGCGATCCAGCAACTGTCCGGGGCGGAAGCTGCCCTCAGCGGTGCGCTCGGGCGCCTGTTTGCCGTCGCGGAAGCGTATCCGGATCTGAAGGCCAACCAGAACATGATGCAGCTCTCGGAAGAGCTCACCTCAACCGAGAACAAGGTGGCCTTCGCTCGGCAGGCCTACAACGACTCGGTCATGCAGTACAACACCTCGCGCGAAGTCTTCCCGAACAACTTCGTGGCCAACATGTTCCGTTTCGACCTGGCCCAGCTGCTCGAGATCGAGGGCACGGAAAAGCGCGCCGCGCCGCGCGTGAGCTTCACCTGAGCGGACCGGCCCCGCACAACCGGCGCGCATGAATTTCTACGCGCGACAGGAGGTAGCTCGCCGATCGACGCGGCGGCTCGTTCTCCTGTTCCTGCTGGCCGTGATCGCCATCGCGGCTGCCGTCAACCTCGTCGTGCTCACGGTGCTTTCCAGCGCGGAGGCCAACAGGTTCGTGCTCCCGGGCACGAGCTGGCTCGCGGCGCGTGGTGGCGTGATTGCCGGTACGACCGTAGCGGTGCTGGCGGTTATCGGGTTCGCGAGCCTCTACAAGAGTTCAGCCCTGCGCGGAGGAGGCGGTGGCGTGGTCGCTCGCGCCTTGGGCGGCACGCTCGTGGAACGGGCACAACAAGACCCGTTGCGCCGGCGCCTGTTCAACGTCGTGGAGGAAATGGCGATCGCTTCTGGCGTGCCGTTGCCGGAGATCTACATCCTCGAGCAGGAGGCAGGGATCAATGCATTCGCCGCTGGGCATCTGCCAGCGAACGCTGCCATCGCGGTGACCCGCGGTGCGCTCGATCAACTGAACCGGGCCGAGTTGCAGGGGGTGATCGCCCACGAGTTCAGCCACGTACTCAACGGCGACATGCGGCTCAACACGCGACTGATGGGGATGCTTTTCGGCCTGCTCGTGATCGCCATGATCGGGCGCAGCGTGCTCCGACATTCGCCTCGCGTGCGCTCGAGCGGCAAACGGGGTGGAGGCGCGGGTGCCATCCTGCTGGCGGCGATGGCGGTCATGATCCTCGGCTACCTCGGTGTGTTCTTCGGGCGTCTCATCCAGGCGGCGATCTCGCGCCAGCGCGAGTCCCTCGCTGACGCTTCGGCGGTGCAGTTCACGCGCGAGCCCGAGGGCTTGCGCAACGCGCTGGTCAAGATCGGTGCGCCCGGCGAGGGTTCGAAACTCACGGACGCGGATTCCGAGGAAGTCGCCCACATGCTGTTCGCACCGGGCATGGAGCGCTGGTTCGCCACCCATCCACCGATCGTCGAACGTATTCGCGCGCTGGACCCGCGTTTCGATCCGGCAGAATTCGTGCGAGTGGCCGTGGCACGCAAGTCGGCGATTGCGGCGGCAGAGCAGAGCCGGAGGAGCGAGACGGCCCGTACCGGTGGTGCGCCGGCAATTGCCGCGGCGCTGCCGCTGGCAGTGGCTGCCGAGATTGCGCTGCGTGCCGGCAGCCCCGGCACCGACGAAGTGAATGTCGCGCGAGTGCTGGCGAGCTCGATGCCCGATGAGATCCTGCGGTCGCTCGATTCACCGGGCCTGGCACTGGGGACGCTCGTGGCATTGGTTCTCGACCCGAAGCCCGAGACGCGTGAACGTCAGCGAAGCGTCGTGAAGGAGCGGTTGGGCGAAGCGACTCTGGCAGACATCGATGCCGCGGAGAGCTCCGTAGCGGGGCTGGCTCGGGCGCAACGCTTGCCCCTGCTGGAGCAGGTATTCCCGACCCTGCGTCGCCTTCCCCGCGAACGGCGGCAGCGCATCGTGGAGACGCTGCATCGGCTGATACTGACCGACGGGCGCATCGAGATCTTCGAGTACGCGCTGGCAGCTCTCGCGCGCCTGTACTTGCGGGACGAGCTGAATCCGACGGCACAGGGCGGTGGCTGGCGTCTCGACCAGGTGACCCCGGAACTGCAGATCCTGTTTTCGACCATTGCCCAGCACGGTACCCCGGACGAGGTACAGGCAAGGCGCGCGTACGAAGCGGGAATGCATCACCTGCTACCGCGTCATCGTCCGGAATATCGACCCATCCCGGGGTGGCCGCGCGCCCTCGATGGCGCGCTGGACCGGCTCGATCGACTCATACCGATTGCGAAGGAACCAGTCGTGGATGCGTTGCTGAAAACCGTCGGTCACGACGGTCAGCTGGCGATCGCGGAAGCCGAGCTGCTGCGCGTGATCTGCGCAGCCCTGCATTGTCCGCTGCCGCCCCTGGTGCGGGCTACTCCACTCGCCACTTGAAGAACATGGCGCCGAGCACGAGGAACAACGTGGCCGTGAATGCGAGAGCGGCGAGCTGAGGAGCTACGTCGAGGAACCCGGCACCGTCCAGCATGATGGCGCGCGAAGCGTCCAGCATCTGGGTCAGCGGGAACAGCTGAGCGAGCCAGCGCACCCAGTCTGCCGATCCCTCGAGCGAGAACCATACGCCCGAGAGCAGCATCATCGGCCACGTGATCACGTTGAGCATGCCACTTGCCAGTTCTTCGCTGGTGAAGCGCGCCGCTACGAACAGGCCGATCGCGATCAGGGCGATCGCGCCGAGCAGGGCGACCAGGAACAGGAGCACCCCGCTGCCTTCGAGCGGGAAATCCAGGATCGCCCGCAGTCCCACGAACACGAAGACCGTCACGAGCAGGATGAGCAGGAGCCGCGACAACACCTGCGCGGCGATGAACTCGATCGCCCGCAGCGGCGTCGCTCGCAGGCGCTTGAGAAAGCCGCTCTTGCGATAGCGCACGACCACCCAGCCGACGCCGAACAGGCAACTGAACATGATGTTCATGCCGAGGATACCCGGCAGCAACCAGTCGACGTAGCGAACGGCCTCGCCCGTCACGGGCTCGCGCACGAGTGCCGGCGCATTCGCAGCGGCCTGGTTCGATTCGAGCAACAGCTTCTCGACGATGTAACCCTTCGGCGAATCGGTATTCACCCAGTACCGCGCCGGCGTATCACGCACGTCCAGCAGCAGATCCACCTGGTGGCGCGCGACCTTGCGAACGGCATCCGCCTCGTCCCGTGCGCTGACAAACTCGACGTAGTGCGTGCCGAGGAAGGGATGCGCGCGCGTTTCGATGGTTTTCCCCGCGTGCAGGACGCCCACCTTGAACAGCGGACGCTCGGACCCGCCGAAGATGATGGCGAGCGCCACGACCAGTGCCACCGGCAGGAAGATGTTCCAGGCGAGCGTCGCCCGGTCGCGCAGAAACTCGAGGTTGCGCGCGTGCATCACTGCGAACAGCCGCCTCATGCGCGCAGCTCCCGCCCGGTGAGCTCGAGGAACAGGTCCTCGAGATTCCGCGGCCGGATCCGGATGCGCTGCAGCGGGACATGGGCCTCCATCAGGTAGCGCAGCGTCCCCTCGACATTGGCAGTCGAGATTTCCACTTGCTCTTCCCGGCCCTCGAGCACCTGGAACGGCACGCCGGCCCGGTCGAGGTGGAAGTCACTGCGCGGCACCTCGACGATCACGTCCTCGAAGTGTTCCTTGAGCAGCTTTTCAGGCGATCCCTCGGCGATGATGCGCCCGTGATCCATGATCGCGATCGTGTCGCAGAGGAAATAGGCCTCCTCCATGTAGTGCGTCGTCAGGATCACCGTCTTGTTGCGCGCCTTGACCGCGCGAATCAGCTCCCAGAAGTTGCGACGCGCCTGGGGATCGAGCCCGGTCGTGGGTTCGTCGAGGAACAGGACGGCCGGGTCGTTGACCAGAGCGATGGCGAGCAGGAGCCGCTGTTGCTGGCCGCCGGACAACTTGCGGTTGTCACGGTCGAGCAGTTTCTCCAGCGCGCAGACCTCGATCACCTCGTCGAGGCTGGCGCGCCGCGTGTACAGGCTATGGAAGAGCGCCAGGCACTCGCGGACGGTGAGGAACTCCTGGAGCGCGGTCTTCTGGAACTGGATGCCGGCTTCTTCGCGAAAACGCAATCCGGCGGGCGCGCCGCGGTAGAGCACCTCGCCCGAAGTTGCAGGCGTAATGCCTTCGATGATCTCCACCGTCGTGGTCTTGCCCGCGCCATTCGGGCCGAGCAGCCCCAGGCAGCTGCCCTCGCTGACCTGGAAGGAAACGCCGTCGACCGCCTTGACGGCGCCATAGTGCTTGACGAGCTGGCGTGCTTCGAGGATGGCTGGCATGCGGCGGAGAGGTGGAAAAAGGGCGTGCGATGCTAACCGATCGTCGATGACTGCCGCCATGCAGACGCAGAGGATCGTTCATTGTGGATGGGCCATTGCGGATTCGCGGCCGCATTGACATCATTCGCGCCGCAACGGCATCCACCATTGTCCACTAAAGGGCGACATGGCCGGCGCCTACCCGAACCTGCTCAAACCGCTCGATCTCGGCTTCCTGACCCTGAAGAACCGCGTGCTCATGGGCTCGATGCACACCGGGCTCGAGGATCGCGCGCGGGACTATCCAAAGCTGGCGGCCTACTTCGCCGAGCGGGCGCGCGGGGGCGTGGGGCTCATGGTCACGGGCGGCATTGCGCCCAACGTGGCTGGGTGGGTCGCGCCGTTCGCCGGGAAACTCACCTGGCGCGTCGAGGTTCCGCGTCATCGGCTGGTCACCGATGCCGTTCATCGTGAAGGGGGCCGCATTTGCATGCAGATCCTGCATGCGGGGCGCTACGGCTATCACCCCCTGACCGTCGCGCCGTCGCGCGTGCGTTCGCCGATCAGCCGTTTCACTCCGCGTGAGCTCAGTGGTTCGGGCGTCCGCCGGCAGATTCGGGCCTTTGCTCGCTGTGCCCAGCTCGCTCGCGAAGCGGGCTACGACGGCGTCGAGGTCATGGGCTCGGAAGGGTACTTCATCAATCAGTTCCTCGTGAGGCGCAGCAATCGTCGCGAGGACGAGTGGGGTGGCAGCTTCCAGAATCGGTGCCAGCTGGCTCTGGAAGTCGTCAGCCGCATACGCGAGGCCGTCGGAAAAGACTTCATCGTCATCTTCCGCCTGTCGATGCTCGACCTCGTATCTGACGGCGGGTCGCTGGAAGAAGCGCTCTGGCTGGCTGCTGAGCTCGAGAAGGCCGGCGTCACGATGATCAACACGGGTATCGGCTGGCACGAGGCGCGCGTGCCCACGATCGCGACCATGGTGCCGCGCGCGGGCTTCGCCTGGGTCACGGAACGGCTGAAGCCCGCCGTGAAAATCCCGGTCATCGCGACCAACCGCATCAACGACCCCCGTGTGGCCGAAGCGATCCTCGCGAACGGCCAGGCGGACCTGGTGTCGATGGCCCGGCCGTTCCTTGCGGATCCGGATTTCGTGCGCAAGGCGGCGGAAGGACGCGAAGCCGAAATCAATACGTGCATCGCGTGCAACCAGGCCTGCCTCGATCACGTGTTCGAAAACCAGCGCGCCACCTGCCTGGTCAACCCTCGCGCATGCTACGAGACCGAGTTGGTCTATACGCCGGCTGCGAGGCGCAAGCGTGTCGCGGTTGTCGGCGCCGGCCCCGCAGGACTGGCTTGTGCAACCGTGGCTGCCCAGCGGGGCCACGACGTAACGCTGTTCGACGCGGCCAGCCAGATCGGTGGGCAGTTCAACCTGGCGAAACGCATTCCGGGGAAAGAGGAGTTCCACGAAACGCTGCGCTATTTCGGCCGCCAGGTCGAGCTGCTGAAGGTGCGTGCGGTCCTCGCGCGCCGTGTCAATGCAGCGCAGCTTCGGCAGGAAGGGTTCGATGAGATCGTGCTGGCCACCGGCGTCGTGCCACGCCGGCCGCCCATCAGCGGCATCGACCATCCGCGCGCCATGACGTACATCCAGGCGATCCACGGGGAACGCCCGGTTGGCCGGTCCGTCGCGATCATTGGCGCGGGCGGCATCGGTTTCGACGTCGCGGAGTTACTCAGTCACGAGGGCGTCAGTTCGAGCCTCGATATCGCGGAGTTCATGCATGAGTGGGGCATCGACATGAGCATGCGCGAAAGGGGCGGGCTCGCATCCGGCGGCGCTAGAGTGCCGCACGCGCCCCGTGAGATCTATTTGCTCCAGCGCAAGACGACGAAGCCGGGAGACGGTCTCGGCAAGACCACCGGTTGGATTCATCGCACGGCTTTGCGGCGGCGTGGCATTCACATGTTGTCGGGTGTCACCTATGACCGCATCGACGACGAGGGGCTACACATCAGTGGTGGAGGCAAGTCTCAGCTCCTGCCAGTCGATAGCGTTGTGATCTGTGCAGGCCAGGAGTCACAGCGAGAACTACTCGCTCCTCTGCAGGAAGCGGGCATGCATCCGCACCTGATTGGCGGTGCTGACGTCGCCGTCGAGCTCGACGCAAAGCGCGCGATCGCACAGGGCAGTCGGCTGGGGGCACAGCTGTGAAGCGGGCGACGGCATCGGGCGCATCGCAGCTCTCGTTGTTTACGCAGCAGCCACCCGATCACCAGTGGCGTGTGCGCGTCAGCCCGCGTGCGCGCCGCATGACGATCCGCGTCTTTGCCGGCGGCCGAGTCGAGATCGCAGTGCCACGCACAGCACGACCAGCCGCCATCGAGCGCTTCGTCGGCCAGCACCGCGAATGGATCGCACGCAAGATCGACGAACTGGGAGCGCACCCGGCGCCGATCGCTACGATCCCGGAGCGCATCGACCTGGCCTTCACCGGCGAGTCCTGGTCCGTGGAATGGTACGACGCGGCGGGTCCGCTACGACTGCGTACGGAGGGCACGACGATCCGCCTCTGCGGCAATCGTTCGCGCGTCTCAGAAGCGCGCAGCCTGCTGCGGGACTGGCTGATCGAGCACGCGCGCGAGCGCCTGGAGCCGGTGTTGCAATCCGTCGCTCGTGAAACCGGGATGGGCTATGAACGGATGCAGATACGCCGGCAACGCACTCGCTGGGGCAGTTGCTCGCGGCGGATGACTATAAGCCTCAACTGTTGCCTGCTGTTCCAGTCACCCGCCGTGGTGCGCTATCTTCTGGTCCACGAGTTGTGCCACACGCAGCAGATGAATCATTCGGTGCGTTTCTGGCGGCTGGTGGAACAGCACGAACCCGACCATCGGCGGCTCGACCGGGAGCTGGTGCGCGGTTGGCGTCATGTACCGGCATGGGTGTTCGGACTCTCGTGAACCGCAGACGCATCTCGATCGAGGAGGCCCGCCAGGCCATCCCGGGTCCGGCCGGCGAACGCTTTGCCCTCCTGTTCGAGCGTGGCCAGCTGGAAGTCGAGCTGTACCAGCCCAGCGAGGTCGACAAGCAGCAACCTCATCAGCGCGACGAGGTTTACATCGTCGTCGTGGGCTCGGGCACGTTCGTCGTGGGCACCGAGCGCCTCACCTTCGGTCCCGGTGACTTCCTGTTCGCGCCGGCCCGGGTCGTGCATCGGTTCGAGTTCTTTTCGCAGGACCTGACCCTCTGGGTCCTCTTCTACGGTCCGGACGGCGGCGAAGGCGAGCCCGGCCCGGAGTCAGTGCGCGCTATACTTCGGGCATGAGCCACAAGCGCGACAAGACCGAGAAGACCCAGCCGTCTCCTGCCTCCCCCGAGATCGCGGGGCGCGTGGACCTCAGTGACGAACAGGTTCACTGGGACCTGGGGACCTCGCAAAGTTACGGCGACTATCTTCAGCTCGCGACGCTCCTGAGCGCGCAGAAACCCGTTTCGCGTCATCACGACGAGATGCTCTTCATCGTGATCCACCAGGCTTCCGAGCTGTGGCTGAAACTCTGCCTGCACGAGCTCAATGCGGCTGTTGCCTGCGTGCGCAGCGACAATCTCGGTCCGTCGTTCAAGATGCTGGCACGCGTCTCGCGCATCCAGACGCAGCTGACCCAGAGCTGGGACGTCCTCTCGACGATGACGCCCTCCGACTACTCGAGCTTCCGCGACCAGCTTGGCCGCGCCTCGGGATTCCAGTCGCACCAGTACCGGTTGCTGGAATTCGTCATGGGCAACAAGAACCCGGAGCTGATCGAAGTCCACCGGCGGGATCCGGCAGTCTACGAGAACCTGCGGCAGCAACTCGCCACGCCCAGTCTCTATGACGAATCGCTGCGGCTGCTGAGCCGGCGCGGCTACGACATTCCGGCCGATCACCTGGAGCGTGACTTCACTCAGCCCTACGTGCCGAGCCAGCAGGTCGCCGAGGCCTGGCTGGGTGTCTATCGCCGCCCGACCGAACACTGGGACCTCTATGAGCTGGCGGAGAAACTCGTCGATCTCGACTACAAGTTCCAGCACTGGCGCTTCAGCCACATGAAAACCGTGGAGCGCATCATCGGCTACAAGCGCGGCACGGGCGGCACAGCCGGCGTGGCGTATCTCAACAAGGCGCTGGAACTGCGCGCTTTCCCGGAGCTATGGACGGTTCGCACGTCGATGTGACCGGTCCGTCTTGAACGTCACCGCCGCTGCCACCCCGCGTTTTCCGCCCTGGCTGGTGCTGGGATTCGCGATCGTCGCGGTCGCACACGGCTCGATCTTCGTCCGCCTCGCGGAAGCGCCGGCCCTCGCCGTGGCCGCGTGGCGCCTGACACTGGCAACGGCAGTCGTGTTGCCGATCGCGTGGGCGCTGGAGCGCGAAGCGTTGTCGCGAATCGATCGCCGCACGCTGCTGCTGGGAATCCTCGCCGGAGGATTGCTCGCCGGTCATTTCGCGACGTGGATCGCTTCCCTCAGCTACACATCCATCAGCAATAGCGTCGTGCTCGTCACGACGGCTCCGGTGTGGGTAGCACTCATCGGCCTCGCGACCGGTGCCCTGCGCCTTTCGCGCGGAATGTGGCTCGCCGTCGGGCTGAGTCTCGCGGGGTCGCTCGTCATCGGTTGGGGGAGTGCGCGCATCGGGTCGACGACGCTCAAGGGCGACCTGCTGGCGGTTGCAGGTGCAGTCTGCCTCGCTGGCTACCTGCTTCTGGCGCAGCGTGTCCAACGGCAGCTGGCATTCCTCCCGTATGTCGCACTCGCGTACGGGTCCGCCGCAGCGTGGTTGTGGATCGCCGCGCTCGCAGATGCAACGCCCATGGTCGGCTTCGACATGAAAACCTGGGGCGCCCTCATCGGGATCGCGCTCGTTTCACAGCTGATCGGTCACAGTGGATACAACTGGTCGCTGCGCCATCTCAGTCCAGACTTCGTGGCAGTGACTTTGCTTGGAGAGCCGATCCTGGCTTCGCTATTGGGGCTGCTCTTCTTCACGGAAGCCATCCCGGCCGCGACGCTGGCAGGGGGTTGTCTCGTGCTCGCGGCCATTGTCATGGCATCGCGCAGCAACCCTTAGTTCAGCCCGCGCGGCCGGATTCGGCGGTTGCAGTGGCGCCCTGGGCCGCCGCCGCTTTCGACGCGCGCTGCCGGTATCGCCAGAAACGGTAACCGAGCAGGACCGCGAGAATCGCCGCGTAGATCAGCGGCTCGCGCACGTCCAGTTTCACCTGCCAGTAGAAGTGCCACACGCCCAGGATGGCGATCACGTACACGAGCCGGTGCAGCTTCTGCCAGCGCTTGCCCAGCCGGCGCATCATCCCGCGCGTCGACGTGAGCGCGAGCGGAAACAGGAGCACGAGTGCCGTGAAGCCGATCGTGATGTAGGGGCGCTTGGCGAGATCGACCACGATCGCATTCCATTCCAGCCCCCGGTCGAGCACGAGGTACGTGGCGAAATGCAGGCACGCATAAGTGAAGGCGAACAGCCCGAGCATCCGGCGGAAGCGAACCAGGTCGTTGAACCCCGTGAGCTGGCGCAACGGCGTGACGCAGAGCGTGACCAGGAGGAAGTTCAGCGTCCACTTGCCGAAGGTCTCGAGGATTTCCTCGACGGGATCGGCGCCGAGACGGATGCCGCCGACGCCGGCAATGCCGGCGGCGACCTTCGCCAGCGGCAGCAGACACAGAAGGAAGACCAGGGGCTTGACGCCCCAGCGCAGCCAGCGGTCGACGCGCGGTGCCGCCATCAGAAGAACTTTGCGAGGTCCATGCCGCGATACAGGTGCGCCACCTGCCCGGCGTAGCCATTGAACGGCTCAGTCGGCTGACGTTGGTTCAAGAGACTGGCACCGATACGCCGCTCGGTCGCCTGGCTCCAGCGCGGATGATCGACCGCCGGGTTGACGTTGGCGTAGAACCCGTACTCATCGGGCGCAGCAATGGCCCACGTGTTCCGCGGCTGCGTTGCGCTGAACCGGATCTTCACGATCGACTTGATGCCCTTGAAGCCGTACTTCCAGGGGACGACCAGCCGCAGCGGCGCGCCGTTCTGGTTGGGAAGTGAACGGCCATACAGGCCGATGGCCATGAACGCGAGCGGATGCATGGCCTCGTCGATGCGCAAGCCTTCGACATACGGCCATTCGAGGATGGCCGATCGCTGGCCCGGCATGCGTTTCGGATCGAGAAGTGTCGTGAACTCGACATATTTCGCGCGCGAGGTCGGCTTGAAACGTTTCAGCAGGTCGGCGAGTGGAACACCAACCCACGGGATCACCATCGACCAGGCTTCCACGCAGCGCAGCCGGTAGATCCGTTCCTCGAGCGGATGCGCCTTGAGCAGGTCTTCCAGCGCGTATCGCCCTTTGACTTCGGCTTCGCCGGCCACCGTTACCGACCAGGGCTGCGGCCGGAAATCTCGCGCGTACCGCGCCGGGTCGGCCTTGTCGGTGCCGAACTCGATGAAGTTGTTGTACGTCGTGATCTCTTCGAACGAGTTCGGTTTCTCGTTGATGCTGAGCTTCGCATTGCGCTGGTAGGCGAGCTCGCCGGGCTTTGCGGCCGCGGCGCTCAACAAGGGAAGTGATAGCGAGGCACCCAACACACCACCCAGCAACGCGCGACGGCTGAAGTAGACCTCTTCGCGCGTGATCTCGGACGGCAGGGGTGTGGAAGTTCGGCGCTTCATTGTTTTCGGCCTCGATGACGGGGTCCTCTACAGACCGCGCGGTTGCTCGTGCATTCCGTAGTGGCACTCACGTTTCGCCACTTCGGTGCCACCCCATCGTGGATTCGCGGCCGCAGCCCCTTGTTGGTGCCGTTGTTTTTTCGACATATCAAGGTGATATGAGTGTTTTCTCATGTCTTTTGCGGGCGGCGTCCGGGCGCGATCTGTGGATGCGGCCAGCCAATGCTCACGTTGGCGCGAGCGGCCTCGCGAATCGCATCGTCATCGCCGTTGACCAGGTGCCCACCTTCGCAAAGCTTGAGGTGCGGAACATCGGAGGCGCTGTTGCCGTACGCGGCGAACTTGTGTTTCGGATATCGCTGCCGCAGTCCCTGCAGGCAGCGCACCTTCTCCTCGCCGCGGCGATTCTCGGTCACCAGCTCGCCCCTGAGTGTCATCCCGTCCCAGCGCACGCCGGTGCAGATGGTTTCTGCAAAACCGAGCGCGCGCGCGATGACCGGAACGTAGATATCCGGGCTCGCCGACATCAGGACCAGGTAGTCGCCGCGGCGACGATGTTCGGCGATGCAGGCGAGCGCTTCTTCGTGCAGACCCGAATCCGCCAGGCGTTTCACAAGTCCCGCGGCGCGCTGGCCCAGCTCGGCTCGTGTCAGTCCCTCCAGCGTGGCGACGATGAGCGCTTCCTTGAGTCGCCCGCGATCGCGACCCTGGAAAGCGTAACGAAGGAGAGCGGCGGGCATCTTTGCGACCATGCGTAACAGGCGCACCGGATGGCGCAGGCAGACCCCGAGAACGTAGGGAAACAGCGTGTCGCGCCGGGTGATGGTGCCGTCCAGGTCGAATACCGCGATGTGCATCGGCGGTATTTAACCACGTCGCCACAATCCGCCCGAATGTTGCCCCGGGTTTTCCATGACCCCGGTGCAGCATGCCTGCGTTTTCCACGAGGGTTTCCGGGGAGGTCGGGATGGATACGCGTCGTGTTCTCACGCCGCTTGCCGGCAAGGTGCTGGCCATTGGCGTGGTGGTGCTGCTGCTGATGCTGCCGGTTGCGAACGTCAAGGACCTGGTGAGCGAGCGCGCAGGGATGCGGGCTGCCGCGATCGAGCGCGTGGCCGATGGTTGGGGCGCAGGCCAGGCGGTTGGGCCACCGATTCTCGAGATCCCGGTGGACTGGGTGCTGCAGGAAGGCGACCGGGTCATACGCACGCGGCAGATGTTTCATTCGCTCCCGGTGCAGGGAGCGGTGGACGCGACGCTGCAACCGGAAGTCCGTAACGTCGGGATCTACACCGTTCCCGTGTACCTTGCGGGCATCAAGATCACGGGGCACTTCGCGCCGCAGGCCCTCAAGGATCTCGCGACGGAGCGCGCGGGCCGGACCGTGCAATGGAGCCAGGCGCGGCTCCTGCTCCCTCTCAGCGACGTGCACGGCATTCGCGAGTTCAGAACGGCTCGCTGGGACGGTACCGCGCTCGGCCTCGAGCCCGGCACCTATGACAATCTGAGTGCCGTGACAGCACCGATCGCGCTGGACAGTCTGCGGCAGGGTCGCGATGCGAGCTTTGCCTTCGAGCTCGAGCTCGCGGGCAGCGAAAGCCTGCGCATCCTGCCGCTCGCGCAGACGACGACCGCGCGACTGAAGTCCTCGTGGCCGCATCCGAATTTTTCCAGCGGGACTTTCCTGCCGGTGCGCCGCAGCGTCGACTCGTCGGGTTTCGACGCAAACTGGCAGGTGCTCGAGCTGAATCGCGGCTTTGCGCAGTCCTGGATCGACCAGCAGGTGCCGGCGGCCCGCCTGCACAACGCTTCGTTCGGCGTCGATCTCTACCAGCCCGTGGACACCTACCAGCGCAACGATCGTGCCATCAAGTATGCCGTGCTGTTCATCGCGATCACGCTGATGAGCATTTTCCTGTGGGAACACGTAGCGGGTATCCGGCTGCACGCCATGCAGTACCTGCTCGTCGGGCTGGCTCTGTCCGTTTTCTACCTGTTGCTGCTCGCGCTCAGCGAGCACATCGTGTTTGGTCTCGCGTACCTCGTTGCTGCCACCGCGCTGGTCGCGCTGCTGGGTATCTACATGGCTGGCGTCTTGCAGCGCAGGTCCGCGGGTCTCGTTGCCGCGATGACTCTCGCCATCGTGTACTCGCTGCTTTACCTGCTCGTGCTGTCGGAACAGTACGCCTTGCTGCTCGGCGCGGTGTTCGTGTTCGCCGTCCTGGCCACGATCATGATCGTGACGCGGCAGTTCGATTGGCATGCCGTCAGTGACCGCCAGCGCGCTCGCCTGAGTGAGGGGTAAAGCGCACGCCCGGAGCTACGGGAAATGCCGCCGCGACCAGTGCCGGGAGAACGAGGACCGGGACGAGACCCTGCGGCACTGTCCCGGTCATCGTAATGAGTCAGGCCGCCTTGCGCGTGCCCGCGAGTTGCCGCAGCACGTAGTGCAGGATGCCACCGTGCACGTAGTAATCGCGTTCCTTCGGTGTATCGATGCGCACACGCGCTTCGAACCGGATCGGCGTGCCGCTGCTCGGCGTCGCCGTGACTGTCACCATGCGCGCGGCGCCGCTCTGGAGCCCGCTGATCTCGAAGACTTCCTTGCCGGTGAGACCGAGTGTCTGCGCGTTCTCGCCTTCCTTGAACTGCAGGGGCAGCACACCCATGCCGATCAGGTTCGATCGGTGGATGCGCTCGAAGCTCTCCGCTATGACGGCGCGCACGCCCAGCAGCATGGTGCCTTTCGCGGCCCAGTCGCGTGACGAGCCGGTGCCGTATTCCTTGCCGGCGAGGATCACCAGCGACGTGCCTTCCTGCTTGTAGCGCATCGCCGCGTCGTAAATGCTCAACTGCTCGCCGCTTGGAACGTGCAGCGCCACGCCACCTTCCGTGCCTGGAAGCATCAGGTTGCGCAGGCGAATGTTCGCGAACGTCCCGCGCATCATCACCTCGTGGTTGCCCCGCCGCGCGCCATAGGAATTGAAATCGCGCGGCTGCACGCCGAGGCTCATCAGGTACTTCGCCGCCGGGCTGGTCCTGGAGATGTTGCCGGCCGGAGAAATGTGGTCCGTCGTCACGGAATCGCCCAGCACCGCGAGCACCCGGGCATTGCGGATGTCTGAAACGCTGCCAGGTTTCATGCTGATGCCGGTGAAGTAGGGCGGGTTCTTCACGTACGTGGAGGCGGAGTTCCACTCGTAGATGTTGCCGCCGGTCACGCCGATGGCATTCCACATCTCGTCGCCCGCGAACACACTGGCGTAGCTCTTCTTGAACATCGCCGCATCGACACAGCGCAGGATCGTGTCCTGCACCTCGCGATCGCTGGGCCAGAGGTCCTTCAGATAAACCGGCTTGCCGTCCTTGCCCATGCCCAGCGGTTGCGTGGCGAGGTCGATATCGAGCGTGCCCGCCAGCGCGTACGCGACCACCAGCGGCGGCGACGCGAGGAAGTTCATCTTCACCTCGGGATGGACGCGGCCCTCAAAGTTGCGATTACCGGAGAGCACGGAGCAGCCCACGATGTCACCGGTGCGCACAGCCTCGGATATCTCCGGGCGCAGCGGGCCCGAGTTGCCGATGCACGTCGTACAGCCGTAGCCCACGGTGAAAAAGCCCACCGCGTCGAGATCATCGAGCAGCCCGGCCTTGGCAAGATAGTCGGTGACGACGCGGGAGCCCGGCGCGAGGCTCGTTTTGACCCACGGGCGCGCCTTGAGGCCCAGGCGGTTCGCGTTGCGTGCGAGCAGCCCCGATCCCAGCATCACGGCCGGATTGGAAGTGTTGGTGCAGCTCGTGATTGCCGCGATGAGAACGGCGCCATCCTTCAATTCATACGAGGAACCGCCGGATGACACCTTTGCCGAGCCCTGCGCGGACGGATTCTTCTGCGCCCGCTCGGCGGCCATCGTGCGAAGGTTGTCCTGGTAGACCGACTTCGCGGTGCGCAGCGGCACGCGATCCTGCGGACGGCGCGGGCCCGCCAGGCTCGGTTCGACGGTGCCGAGATCGAGCTCGAGCACGTCGGTGTACTGCGCGGGCTCCTGTCCGTTGTTGCGCCAGAGGCCCTGCACCTTGCAATAGGCGGTGATGAGATCGATCTGGCCGGTCGTGCGGCCCGAGAGCTGCAGGTAGCGGATCGTTTCCTCGTCCACCGGGAAGATTGCGCAGGTGCTGCCGAACTCCGGTGACATGTTCGCGATGGTGGCGCGATCCGCGAGCGGCAAGTTGGCGAGGCCATCGCCGAAGAACTCGACGAACTTGTCCACCACGCCTTTCTTGCGCAGCATCTCCGTGACCGTCAGCACCAGGTCGGTCGCCGTGGCGCCGGGCTTCAGGCTCCCGACCAGCTTGAACCCGATCACTTGCGGAATGAGCATGGTCACTGGCTGACCGAGCATTGCCGCTTCCGCCTCGATGCCACCGACGCCCCAGCCAAGCACACCGAGGCCATTCACCATCGTCGTGTGGGAATCCGTGCCGACGAGTGTGTCCGGATAAGCCCGCATGACCTTGCCGTCCTTTTCAGCGAAGACCACGCGCGCCAGGTGCTCGATGTTGACCTGGTGCACGATGCCCGTGTTGGGTGGCACCACCTGGAAGTTGCGAAACGCGGCCTGCCCCCAGCGCAGGAACTCGTAGCGCTCGCGGTTGCGCTCGAACTCGATAGCATTGTTGGCGGCCAGCGCCGCCTTGCTGCCGTATTCGTCGACCTGTACGGAGTGATCGATGACCAGCTCCGCGGGCGCGAGCGGATTGATTTCCTCGGGATCGCCGCCGAGCCGGATCATGGCCTCGCGCATGGCCGCGAGATCGACCACGGCCGGCACCCCGGTGAAGTCCTGCATGATCACGCGGCTCGGGCTGAAGGAAATCTCGTACGACGGCTGCGCCTTCGGATCCCATTGCAACAGCGCCAGCACGTCGTCGCGCGTGACGTTGACCCCGTCCTCGAAGCGCAACAGGTTCTCGAGGAGGATCTTGAGCGAGAAGGGCAAGCGGGCGAGATCGTGACCCTCGAGCGCGGCGAGGCTGAAAATTTCGTAGTCGCGATCGTGCACCTCGAGCGTGGTGCGGGTCTTGAAGCTGTCGCGCATCGATCCTCCGGGAGCCCTGCAGGGCACGAGGCCGACAATTATATCGTTTGTGAGACCGGTGCCGGTCAGTTCGGTCCCGCGGCCGGCCGTGCGCGGGGTTCCGGGCCCGCCGCCGCGTGCGGTCTCTCGAAATCGCCTCCCGGTGCCGTGGCGGCAATGATGGCGCCGCCGAGGCAGATGTCCCGGTCGTAGAACACGGCGAATTGCCCAGGGGCGACCGCGCGTTGCGGCCGTTCGAAGGTCACCGTTGCCCACTCACCCTCGAGCCGTACGGTGCAAGCCTGGTCGGCCTGCCGGTAGCGTGTCTTGACCGCGCAGCGAAATTCCGTTCCGGCAGGGTCCAGGAGCCAGTGCACGGGTTCCGTGCGCAGAGCTTCGCTCTGCAACAAGGCATGGTCGTGCCCCTGCACGACGATCAACGAGTTGCTCTCGAGATCCTTGCCGGCCACGTACCAGGGTTCTTCTGGCGCGTCGGCCACCCCTCCGATGCCGAGGCCGTGACGCTGTCCCAGCGTGTAGTACATCAGGCCGGAGTGTTCGCCCATTTCGCGCCCGTCGGCGCTGCGGATCCTGCCCGGTCGCGCGGGCAGATACGTCGCCAGGAACTGGCGGAACGGGCGCTCGCCGATGAAACAGATGCCGGTGCTGTCCTTCTTGTCGAAAACCGGGAGCGCGGCTTCGCGGGCGATGCGGCGCACTTCGTCCTTGTGCAGGTGGCCCAGCGGAAACAGGGTGTGCGCCAGCACGCTGCGATCGATGCCGTGCAGGAAATAGCTCTGGTCCTTTGCCAGGTCACGAGCCTTGCACAGCGTGTATCGGGATTCCTGTCTCTCGATGCGAGCGTAATGCCCGGTAGCGACTCGCTGCGCGCCGAGCCGGCGTGCATAGTCGAAACAGGCGCCGAACTTGATTTCACGGTTGCACAGCACGTCCGGATTGGGCGTGCGGCCGGCGGAATACTCGCGCAGGAAGTACTCGAAGACGCGATCGCGGTATTCGCGCTCGAAGCTGACCCGGTGCAGCGAGATGCCGAGGACTTCGCATACGCGGCGCGCATCCTGGAAATCCTGTGCGGACGTGCAGTAGCCGCTGTCGTCCTCTTCCCAGTTGCTCATGAAGAGGCCCTGCACATCGTGTCCCTGCCGCTGCAGCAGCAGGGCGGCGACCGCGGAATCCACGCCGCCGGACATCGCAACGATGATTCGTTCCGGCGCGGTCACAGCTGTAGATGCAGTCGGCATGAGGTTAGGGGATCGCCGCGTGGCCGGCGTCGACAGCCATGCGATGCAGCAGGTCGAGTGAAAAGCGTGCGCCGGCCAGGTAGTCGTCGATGCAGCGAAGGACCATGGGCGTGCGCAGTCGCGCGGCATGGTTAACGAGTTCCTCGCGGGTCATCCAGTGCGCCCGCACGATTCCGTCGTCGAGCGTCCGGTGCGGATCGTGACCGCTGACATTGCCGCAGAAGGCGACGCGCAGGATCGCCTGCCTCGTGCCGTGATGTCGCCACAGGTAGATACCGACCACTGCCTGGGGATGAAAGGTCCAGCCGGTTTCCTCGAGCGTTTCGCGCACGACGGCGGCATCGAAGGATTCGCCGTCCTCGACGTGGCCGGCCGGCTGGTTGAACACGAGGCGGCGGCTGGCCCGCTCCTCGACAATGAGAAATTGCCCGTCGCGTTCCGCGATGGCAGCGACCGTGAGTTCGGACTTGAGCACCATGGCCGCAAAGTATAGCGGCTTGGCGCGGAGGGCCTGAGCGGGCCCCGGGGAATCAGCCGCGCATCATGCGGACTTCGGGCTCCGGCTCGCTGGCCTGCCAGACTTCGTCGAAGTAGGAGAGATAGTGACGCGCGACCGCGGTGTCGTTGAGCTCGGCAATGCCGTCCCAGCGGGACGCCTGCAGGCGGTACACCAGTGCGCGATCGTCAGCGATGAGAAAGGCAGCCGCGTAGTTGCGGTAGTCGGCATGCACGTTGCGAAGATCGATATAGCTCGTCAGGCGCCTGCCCATTGCGAGAAAGCGATTGCCTTCGCGAATGGTGCGCGTGGGCTCACCGATGAGTACACGCACGCGCGCGTAGCTGCGCGCCAGGACCAAACGCTTCACCACTTCGAGGAACGCGTGCGTGTCGTAGAGCTGGGGCTCGAGATCCGGCGTGTAGATCGTCAGGCTGCGACGCGCAATGGAGGCGACTGCAACGCTCGCGTTGCGCACTTCGTCGAGTGTCGTCAGGACACTCCGCGACTCGACGACCTGTGGGTTGATCATGTTTTCGGCAGAGCGTGATGCTCGCTCCGTCAGCGGCCCCTGGAATTCCCTGCGGCACTCTGCGTGACGCAGATTTCGCACGGCGGCCAATATACCGGCCGGGGCGCAAGCCTCGTGCCAACTGCGTCACGTTTCCCCGTCAGCCCGTGGGACCGGGGCCGCACGCGGGAGGGGAATATGCCGCGCTGCGGGCGAAATAACGTTGAATTGTCGAGTTCGGGCCACCGGCCCGTGAAAAACCCGTGGAGGCCGGCGCGGCGGAGAGCAATTTCCGGCGTCGCGAGGTGCGCGTCAGATATTCCGCGCCAGTCGTGCAGCTTCACCCAGGTAGGTCGCGGGAGTGAGCTCCAGCAAGCGGCGTTTCTGCGCTTCCGGGAGGTCGAGCGAAGCGATGAAGGCGCGCAGGCGCTGGCGATCGATCGCGTGTCCGCGCGTGAAATCCTTGAGTTTCTCGTAACCGGAAGGAATGCCGCTGGCGCGCATGGCGGTCTGCACGGCTTCCGCGAGCACTTCCCACGCCTGGTCGAGGTCGCGTGCTAGCTTTTCGCGGTCGACGTCGATGCGTGACAGGCCGCGCACGATGCCCTCGTAGGCCAGTGCGCTGTGTCCAAGCGCCACACCGATGTTGCGCAGCACCGTCGAGTCTGTGAGATCGCGCTGCCAGCGCGAGATGGGCAGCTTCGCCGCGAAGTGTTCGTACAGCGCGTTCGACACGCCCAGGTTCCCTTCGGCATTCTCGAAGTCGATGGGATTGACCTTGTGCGGCATGGTCGAGGAGCCCACCTCGCCGGCAGCCGCCCGTTGGCGGAAATAACCGAGCGAAATGTAGCCCCAGGTATCGCGACACAGGGCGATCAGGACGGTGTTGCAGCGGCTGAGCGCCTGGCAGTACGCGGCGATCCAGTCATGGGGCTCGATCTGCGTCGTGTGTTCCTGCCAGGCCAGCCCGAGCGACCCGATGAAACGCATCGCCGCCGCGGGCCAATCGATCTCCGGTACCGCCAGGACGTGCGCGTTGAAGTTGCCGACCGCGCCGTTGAACTTGCCGAGAATTTCTACCGCGAGAAACTCCTGGCGCTGGCGCTCCAGGCGCGCCACGAAGTTCGCGATCTCCTTGCCCACGGTAGTCGGGGAGGCGGATTGGCCGTGCGTACGCGCGAGCATCGGTACGTCCGCGTGTTCGTGCGCGAGCAGACGCAACCGGTCCGCGAGAGCCTGCAGCCCGGGCGCGAGAACATTCTCGCGCGCGGCCCTGAGCATCAGGGCGTAGGAAAGATTGTTGATGTCTTCGGACGTGCAACCGAAATGGACGAACTCCAGCTGCGCTTCCGTGGCTCCCGTCGCGCGCAGGCGCTCACGGACGTAGTACTCCACCGCCTTGACGTCGTGATTGATGCGGCTCTCGATGGCTTTCACCGCTGCGGCGTCGACGGCCGCCGGATCGCCGGCAAGCCGCCGGATCTCGTCGCGAACCGCCGGCGCGAGACCCTGCAGCGCGGGCAGCTGCTTGTGGGTTGCGAGATGTTCCAGCCAGTGCGCTTCCACTTGCACTCGCCAGCGGATCAATGCCGCCTCGCTGCACAGTGCGCGCAGCTCGTCCAGCCGGGCGGCGTACCGGCCATCGACAGGAGAAAGTGCGGTCAGCTCGGTGGGCATGCCCTGCGGGAGAATCGGCGTAATGATAGGATCGCAATCATACCCGAACTGCGCTCGAGCCGACTTTTCCCGCGCCGCCGCCGTCGACTCGGGTCCTTCTGAAATGTCGTGGGCGCCGCGCCGCACCCGCTCGTGGCGCAACCAGGAGAAGTCGATGGCCGAGGACAAGGTTCGCATCGAGCGCGACAGCATGGGCGAACTGAAAGTCCCCGCCGATGCACTCTGGGGTGCGCAGACACAACGCGCGGTGCAGAACTTCCAGATCAGCGGGCTGCGCATGCCGCGCGGTTTCATCCGGGCGCTCGGGCTGATCAAGCACGCCGCCGCTGGCGCGAACGAAGCGCTCGGCGAACTGGATCGCGCCACCGCCGCTGCGATCCGGGGCGCGGCACAGGAAGTCGCGGACGGACGGCACGACGCGCAGTTCCCAGTCGATGTTTTCCAGACGGGCTCGGGCACGAGCTCGAACATGAATGCCAACGAGGTGATCGCACGACTCGCGAACGGCCAGGGCAAGGACAAGGGCAAGGGGGTTCACGCGAACGATCACGTGAACATGAGCCAGTCGAGCAATGACGTCATCCCGACGGCCGTGCACCTCAGTGCTGCGCTGGCATTGAAGGAACAGCTGCTCCCGGCGTTGCGTCACCTCGCGGACACGCTCGGTCGCCGGTCGAAGGAGCTGGCCGAAGTCGTCAAAACCGGCCGGACCCACCTGATGGATGCAATGCCAGTCACGCTGGGCCAGGAATTGGGCGGCTGGCGCACACAGGTCGAAAACGGGATCGCGCGATTGGAGTCGACACTCCCGCGCCTTCACTCACTGCCCCAGGGGGGCACGGCAGTAGGAACGGGCATCAACGCTCATCCCGAATTCGCAGCCCGCTTGGCCGCAGAGCTGTCACGCCACACCGGCCTGGCCTTGCAGCCGAGCCGCGATCATTTCGAAGCCCTGAGCTCGCAGGATGCGGCAGTCGAGCTGTCCGGACAGCTCAAAGTGGTTGCCGTCAGCCTGACGAAGATCGCCAATGACCTGCGCTGGATGAACAGCGGTCCGCTCGCGGGCATGGCCGAGATCGCATTGCCGGCACTCCAGCCGGGCAGCAGCATCATGCCCGGTAAAGTGAACCCTGTGATTCCAGAGGCCGTCGCCATGGTGGCCGCGCAGGTCATCGGCAACGACACCACGATCACGATTGCCGGCCAGTCCGGGAATTTCCAGCTCAACGTGATGCTGCCGCTCGTTGCCTACAACCTGCTGCAGGGCATCGAGTTGCTCGCCAACGGCGCCCGCGCACTGGCTGACCGTGCAATCGCCGGTTTCACCGTCAACCACGAGCAGCTCGCCCAGGCGCTCGAGCGCAACCCGATTCTCGTGACGGCGCTGAATCCGGTCATCGGGTACGAAAAGGGCGCCGCGATCGCGAAGAAGGCGTACGCCGAGGGTCGGCCCATCAAGGACGTCGCCGCGGAAATGACCAACCTCGATCGCGCGGAACTCGATCGCCTGCTGGACCCGCGAGAGCTGACGAAGGGCGGCATCAAGGGCGGCGGCGGTGGTGGCGGCTGAGTTGCATGGCGCGCGAGCCTCTGCATCGGCTCGACGCAGCGGAGCTGCGTCGGCGCATCCGAACCGCACTGGAAGAGCGTCCGCACGCCGGTCAAGGCGAGCCCTGGCTCGCCGGGCTCCCGCCGGAACTCACCGCGGGCTTCGTACACCTGATTCCCGCCGAACCGATTCCAGCCGCGGTCCTCGTCCCCATCGTCGATCGCGATGACCAGCTCTCCGTGCTGCTGACGCAGCGCGCGGCGGATCTCAAGCATCACGCGGGGCAGATCAGCTTTCCCGGCGGACGCCTCGAGGCCGTCGATGCGGGGCCCCTGGACGCGGCGCTTCGCGAAACCGAAGAAGAGATCGGGCTGCAACGCACGCATGTCGACGTGCTGGGTTTCATGCCGGATCACCTCATCATCAGCGGATATCGGGTGACGCCGGTGGTCGGCCTCGTGCGGCCGGGCTTCGCGCTCCGCCTCGATCGCACGGAAGTCACCGAAGCGTTCGAAGTGCCGCTGGTCCATGTGCTCGATCCCGACAATCACCGCGCTCGACGGCGCAAGCTCGGCGAGGGCGAGATCGAGGTGTACGACATCCCGTTCGGCGATCGCAACATCTGGGGTGCGACCGCGGGAATGCTGCTCACGCTCTACCGTCTGTTGCAGGAACCCGCCGATGGATATCCGTGAACTGCTGGAAGTCATGCAACGCCTGCGCTCCGAGGGCGGCTGCCCGTGGGACCGCGAGCAGACTTTCGCGACCGTCGCGCCCTACACGATCGAGGAGGCTTACGAGGTGGCGGATGCAATCGCTCGCGACGACCCGGAAGCGCTGCGTGACGAGCTCGGCGACCTGCTGTTCCAGGTGGTTTTTCACGCGCGCATGGCCGAGGAAGCCGGCTCGTTCGCCTTTGGAGACGTCGTGCGCGCGATCACGCACAAGATGCAGCGCCGGCACCCGCACGTGTTCGGCGCTGCGCAGATCGCGAATGCGGCCGAGCAGACCCGCGCGTGGGAGGACCAGAAAGCACGCGAACGAGCCGCGGGCGGGCAGGGCAGCGGCGCACTCGATGGAATTCCGGGCAGCCTGCCGTCGCTGATGCGCGCGACCAAGCTCGGCCGGCGCGCGGCGCGCACCGGCTTCGACTGGCCGGACTGGAAAGGCGCGCGCGACAAGATCGACGAGGAACTGCGCGAGCTCGACGAGGAAATCGCCCGCCCCGGTGACCGCGCCCGCCTCGAACACGAGGTCGGGGACCTGTTGTTCGCGGTCGTCAACCTTGCACGCCACGTGGATATTGACGCTGAGGCTGCATTGCAGGCGAGCAATGGACGTTTCACGCGCCGGTTCCGCGAAATGGAAAAAGCGGCGCAGGCCAACGGCACGCGGCTGGAAGACCTGGACGTCGAGGCGCTCGACCGCCTCTGGAACCAGGCCAAGGCGGCCGGGGTGTGAGTCCCCAGTCACCATAATTTCCTCTCCACTTCTTATAGGGTTGTGTCCGGGGCTGCGCCCTGCGGGCCGCGCCTGCCACAGGGCCCGGGACGGGACGCAGTTCACAGGTCGCCGGAATCCCAGCCCAGTTCAGTCAGTATTCACCGCCACGGTTCTACCTTGGCGTCCACGTTCGCTGGGAGGAGGGTCGTGCGGCCCGCCACGAACGCAAAGGAGCCGGTATGTTTTCGCGAGTGATAGCGGTGGGTGTGGTGCTCAGCTCGGTCGTCGTGGCGCCCGTAGCGCTCGCCGATCACGGCAAGTATCGCCAGGTTCGTAGCAAGGGCGAAGGCGCTTACGAATATGCCCGTGTCGTGAACGTCGAGCCCATAATGCGGCGCGTGCGCGTGGAGACTCCGCAGCGCGAGTGCTGGCAGGAAGACCGCTACGAGGAACCGGCGTCGGCGCGACGCGGTGTGGCGGGCCCGATGATCCTGGGTGGCCTCATCGGTGGCGCGGTCGGCAAGCACGTGAGCAAGGACCATCGTCGCACCGGCATGCTCGCCGGCGCCATCATCGGCTCGGCCATCGGTCACGATATCGGCGAACGCCGGCGCGCCGCACAGGTGTACCAGGAACCGCGCGTGTACACAGTCGAACGCTGTGGTGTGCGGTACGTGGACAACTACGAGGAGCGCATCGAAGGCTACGACGTCGAATACGTGTATGAAGGCCGCCACTACCATACGCGGCTGCCGTACGACCCGGGTGAGCGCATCCGGATCCGCGTCGACGTTACGCCGGCCGAGCGCGAGTACGAAGACCGATACGACGACGACCGATACGACGACTAGCCTGCCCCCGGGCCCGCCCCCAAAGGGGCGGGCGTTTTTTGAGGGCGCAGTCCCATCCTGCGGACGATGACACCGGGCCGGCGGACCGCCCGCCGGCCCGGTGCTGTCCCGGAGGTCCGGATCGACATACACTTCGGCCGCTTTTGCCTGGGAATGTCCGCAACGCACCCGATACAGACACAGTGAAGCAACTCTTCCGCATCCTCCCCCTGGCACTCCTGCTCGCCTCCGCGGGCGGCGCGGTGCACGCCGAAGACCTCGAGACGTCGACGGCTCCGCAGGGAAGCACGGGGCCGGATCGCGCCGGCGAGGACCGCGACGTGCGGTACTCGGATGACGACGACGATGACAAGGGGCGTGGACGCGGTCGTGGCGACGACGACGACCGCAAGCGCGGGGACGACGATTCGCGGGAGCGCATCTCCCTCAGCGAAGCGGTCAAGAGGGCCAAGCGGCAATACGGCGCCGACGTGGTTCGCGCCGAGGCCCGCAGCGAGCGCGGTCGCACGGTGTACCACCTGCTGCTGCACAGCGAGGGCCGCGTCTGGACCGTTCGAGTCGACGCCCGCACGGGCGAGATGTACTAGGGAGAGCATCATGCGAATCCTGGTGGTGGAAGACGAGCAGGCGTTGCGTGAGTCGCTGGTGTCCCAGCTCAAGGCCGCCGACTTCAACGTGGATGCCGCCGCCGATGGCGAGGAAGGGCTCTACGCCGGCACCGAGTTTCCGATCGATCTCGCGATCATCGACCTGGGGCTGCCGAAGCTCCCGGGCATCGAGGTGATCCGCCGCCTGCGCGCCGGCGGCCGTTCGTTCCCGATCCTGATTCTCACCGCGCGCGATCGCTGGCAGGACAAGGTAGAAGGCCTGCAGTCCGGCGCGGATGACTACCTCGTGAAGCCGTTTCATTTCCAGGAACTGCTGGCACGCGTCCAGGCGCTCATGCGGCGCGCGGGCGGGTGGGCCCATCCGATCCTGCAATGTGGAGACGTCAGTCTCGACACGCGCAGCCAGGTCGTGACCGTCGGCGGACAGATCGTCGAGCTGACCTCCTTCGAGTACCGCATCCTCGAGTTCCTGATGCTGCGCGCGGGCGAGGTGATCTCGAAATCCGAGCTCACCGAGCGCCTGTACGAACAGGATTTCGAGCGCGACAGCAACGTGATCGAGGTTTTCATCGGCCGCCTGCGGCGCAAGCTCGATCCGGACGGCGTGCGCCAGCCGATCGAGACGCTGCGTGGCCGCGGCTACCGCATTGCGCTCGCCCGCGCCGATTCCGCTCCCGCGCAAGCCGGAAGCTGATGCGCGCGCCGGTCCGGCAAGCGGCATGACGTCACTCAACCGGCGGCTGCTGACGTCGGTCTTCCTGCTGCTGCTGGTTTTCTTCGGCATCACGGTCGCGGTCCTGGACCTGATCTTCCGCGACCTCAGCGAGCGCAGCCTGCGCGAATTCCTCGACGGCCAGCTGATCGCGCTCATCGCCTCCAGCGACCCGAATGACCACGGCAACGTCCTGCCCACGGGCGCACCCACCGAGGCACGCCTTGCGCAGCCCGGCTCGGGCCTCTACTCGCAGATCAGGACGCGGGAAGGAGAAATCGTCTGGCAGTCGCAGTCGACCGTGGGCACCGACATCGACTTCGGCAGCGGCGTCGCTCCCGGCGCGCGCAGATACGAACGGCGTCAGCTCGCCGACGGCACTGACGTCATGGCACTCACGTCGGGGCTGAGCTGGGAGATCACACCGGGCACGAGCCGCGAGTTTGTTTTCAGTATCGCGACCGACCTCGCGCCCTACGAAGAGCAGCTGCACGGGTTTCGTGTGCAGATGCTCGGTTGGTTCTTCATGCTGGCGGTCTTACTGCTGGCTGCGCTGGCTGCGCTGCTGCGCTGGGTCCTGGCACCGGTACGGCGCATCGAACGCGAGATCGGCGAGATCGAACGGGGAGAGCGCCTGGCACTGGCCGCGGGCGTTCCCCAGGAACTGGCAGGAATCGTGGCGAACCTCAACGCACTGCTCGCCAGCGAAGGCAGGCGCCTCGAGCGCTATCGCAACACTCTCGGAAATCTGGCGCATAGCCTGAAGACGCCGCTGGCCGTGATGCGCACCACGTTGACCGGCGCAGCGGAGCCTGCGACGCGGCAGCGCGTGCTCAACGAGCAGATCGATCGCATGGACGAGATCGTGCAGCACCAGCTCAAGCGCGCAGCAGCGTCTGGTGGTGCCGCGCTCGGCCAGGCGGCCGTTGAAATCGATCCGCTGCTGACCGAACTGCGCGCTGCGCTCAAGAAAGTGTACGGCACCAAGGACCTGCTCATCGAGATTGCGAATACCGAGGCCGCGACGTTCGCGGGCGACCGGGGCGACCTGTTCGAGCTGCTCGGGAACCTGCTGGACAACGCGTGCAAATGGTGCCGGTCACGTGTGCGCGTCACCGTTGGAGGCGCCACGACACCGGATGGCCGCCGACGGGTTCGTATTGTCGTCGAGGACGACGGCGCTGGCATCGCGTCTACTGACCGGCAGCGCATCCTGGAGCGCGGCGCGCGGGCGGATGAGCATATGCCGGGCCAGGGTCTCGGGCTTGCAATGGTGCGCGATATCGTCGAGCTCTACGACGGGAAGCTCGACATCCGCGACTCTGCGCTGGGTGGTGCGCGCATCGAAGTGGAGCTGCCGGGGCGCTAGGACGACGCGTGATCGGCTCGCCGCCCCCCCGCGGCGGCCGCGCCGGGCTCACAGCGCCGTTGCGAAGATCAATCCCGCCTATCCTTCAGGAGTGGCCCGATAAGGTCGAGCGGCAACGGGAAAACAATTGTCGAGGTCTTCTCGCTCGAGATATCCGCAAGCGTCTGCAGATAGCGCAGCTGCATCGCTCTTGGATCCGAGGCCAGCACCTGGGCGGCCTCCACTAGTTGCCGCGCCGCCTGTTTCTCGCCCTCCGCATGAATGATCTTGGCGCGCCGGGTTCGCTCTGCCTCGGCCTGCTTGGCAATCGCGCGGATCATGCTTTCGTCGAGGTCGACGTGCTTGATCTCGACGTTGGCGATCTTGATGCCCCAGGCATCGGTGGCCTGGTCCAGGATGCGCTGCAGATCGACGTTGAGCTTTTCGCGCTGGGAAAGCATCTCGTCGAGCTCGTGCTGGCCCAGCACCGAACGCAGCGTGGTCTGCGCCAGCTGGCTGGTTGCTTCCCAGGGATTCGCCACCTGGATGATGGCCTTGCCCGGATCGACGATGCGGAAGTAGACGACCGCATTGACCTTGACCGACACGTTGTCGCGCGAGATCACGTCCTGCGTCGGGATGTCCAGCACGATCACGCGCAGGTCGACCTTGCGCATCTCCTGCACGACCGGCCACACGAAGATGATGCCGGGACCCTTCACACCCGTGAACCGGCCGAACGTGAACATCACGCCGCGCTCGTATTCTTTGAGGATTTTGATCGCGCTGAAGATGGCCGTCAGGATGATGACGCCGATGGCGATGTAGAAGATGTTCATGCAAGGGTCTCCCGGAGAGTCGACGGCAGGTTTTCAGCCCTGCGCATTTTCAGGCAATGGTTCGATATTCAGCAGCAGGCCATCCATGCTCACGACACGCACCTTCTGTCCGGCGCGCACCGGGACCCGGCTGATCGCGTTCCAGTATTCGCTGCCGAGCCGCACGCGGCCCCTGCCCGAGAAATTCTCGTCCGCCTCGCCGATGCTGCCGACGATCTGCTCGGCACCCGTGACGACGGGGCGCCGGCGAGCGCGGCTGAAGATCCAGACGATGCCGACGAGGATGAGACCGCCCGCCACGGCAATACCGGCGATGAGGGGAATGGCTACTTTGAAGCCCGGGACATCGGTGTCGAACAGGATGATCGAGCCGATGACGAACGCGATTAGGCCGCCGAGCCCCAGCGTGCCGAAACTAGGCACGAATGCTTCTGCAATCACCAGTAGAACACCCAGCCCCATCAATGCCAGGCCGGCGTAGTTCACCGGCAGCACCTGCAGCGCGAACAATCCCAGCAACAGGCAGATCGCCCCCGTTACGCCAGGCAACACTGCACCGGGGTTGTAACCTTCGAGCAGCAACCCGTAGAGACCGATCAACAGCAAGCCATACGCCACGGTGGGGTTGGTGATCACCGAGAGCAGCTCCGTGCGCCAATCGGTTTCCTGGCGGACCAGCTCGAGGTTGCGAGTCGCCAGTGTCAGGTCGTTTGCACCGAGCTTGAGCTTGCGTCCGTCGATCTTCGCGAGCAGATCCGCAACGTCCGTCGCGAGGACGTCGATGACATTCTGCCGCAGGGCCGCGCTCGCCTGCAGGTTCACACCTTCGCGTACGGCTTTTTCCGCCCAGTCGGCATTGCGGCCGCGCAGTTCGGCGAGGCTGCGGATGTAGGCGACGGAATCGTTGATGACCTTGCGTTCCATGGCGGAGCCGGGGACCGGCGGCGGGTCCGTTTCGGGTTCGGCTTTCTCCGGTTTCGCCTCCCTCGCGTCGTCCTTGTCGTCTTTCCGGTCGATGGGTGGGGCGGGTTCGGGTTGGCCACCGATCGACACGGGCGTGGCGGAACCCGTGTTGGTCGCCGGCGCCATCGCGGCGACATGGCTTGCATAGAGGATGTAGAGGCCGGCGCTGGCGGCCCGCGCCCCGTTCGGCGACACGTACGTCACTACGGGAACCGGGGAAGCGAGAATTTCCTTGATGATGTCGCGCGTGGACGCGTCGAGTCCGCCCGGCGTGTCCATCTCGATGATGACCAGCGAGTGACCGTCCTCGGCCGCGCGCCGGATGCCTTTCGTCAGGAAATGGCTGGTGGCGGGCCCGATCGCATCGTTAAGGCGCATGATGAGGGCGGTGCGGCCCCCGGCCGTCGCAGTCGCGGCGGGCTCTTCCGCCGACGGGACGCCAACGACGGCAATTCCTGTGAGGACTAGGAGGGCAAAGGCGAACGAGCGCACGACAGGGACACCTGGCCAGCGGAGCAGGACCGAAAGGGTATCACGCCGTCGAAGTACGTCAGAAGCACGGTTCGCCTGGTATGTCGGCGCGTGGGAATCGAATGCGAGTCACACTCCCGCGAGATGGGTTGGTGAGCGCGCAAGCGCTGCGGCATAGTGCACGCCGTCGACCGAAGAGCACCCGGCTCGACCGGTCACCGTGCCAGGACGCCAGCCCGCCGTGACAGACCAGGTTCCTGCGACCCGCTCCTCGCGCATTCCCCAGGTCGATGCCCTGCGCGGTTGCGCCGTGCTACTGATCTTCTTCGTCCACTATCACTCGCTGTTCTACCCTTGGTTGCCGCTCGGGAGCCTGAGTGAGCTCGGCACGCGCATTCTCGAAGGAATCGCACGGGCCGGTACGGACCTGTTCTTCACCCTTTCGGGGTTCCTGGTCTACGGCAGCCTCATGGCTCGCGAGCGCACGGTCGGTTCCTACATCGCCCGCCGTTTCGCGCGCATTTACCCGACTTTCCTGTTCGTGCTCGGCATCTACCTCATCCTGTCTGCGTTCGACGCCGCGGACAGCAAAGTGCCCCTGGATGACTGGAGCGCGTTCATCTACATCCTGGCGAACCTGCTCCTGTTGCCCGGCATTCTCGATATCGAGCCCATCGTTTCGCCCGCGTGGTCGTTGAGCTACCTGGGCGTGTTCTACCTCTGCGCGCCAATCCTGGTCAGCGGCCTGAAATTGCGCGAGCGCACGCGCGTCCAGCGGGTGGCGCTGTTCGGGGGGCTGGCCGCCATCCTGCTGGTCAGCGGTTTCTTCGAGGGACCCGGCCGGCTCGCCATGTTCGCAGGCGGTGTGCTGCTCTACGAGTTCCGTCCGACCGGTCTGCGATCGCACGCCGGTGTAGTCACCGCCGCGCTGCTCCTGATCACCTTCGTGAGCCTGGCATTGCTCGAGACCTTTGGTATACACCCCGTCGTGCGTTATGCAGCGCTGCTTTGCCTGCTCCCGCTCTCGTCAGCGTGGGCGATGCGCGCACTGCCGAATGGCGGCCCACTGTTCTGGCCATGGCTCAGCTATCTCGGCCAGATCACGCTGTCGTACATCATGATCCACGGCGTGGTGCTGAACCTGGTCGCGCTGGCCGCGCACCACTGGTGGCCGCCGGCAACCCACGGCAGCGTCGTGTTCTGGACGTTGATGCTGCCTTCACTGGTTGCGAGCGCAGTTGCAGCCGGGTTCGTCTACACGGCTGTCGAGGACCCGTGGGATTCCGGGCTGAAAGGGCCGTCGTTCAGAAGACTGTTCGGCCGCGACGATGGGGTCGGAACAGCGGGCCGAAGGCCCGCCTGAGCCGTCAGCCGACGTCGAAACGGATTCCCTGCGCCAGCGGCAGCGCGCTGCTCCAGTTGAGCGTGTTCGTCTGCCGGCGCATGTAATTGCGCCACGCATCGGAACCCGATTCGCGGCCGCCGCCGGTTTCCTTCTCGCCGCCGAACGCCCCGCCGATTTCCGCGCCGGACGTGCCGATGTTGACGTTGGCGATGCCGCAATCGCTGCCCGCCGCGGACAGGAACTGCTCCGCGCTCTGCAACCGGTCGGTGAAGATGGCCGACGACAGCCCATGCGCGGACTGGTTCTGCATCTCGATCGCTTCACCCAGCGAGCGCACCGTAACCAGGTACAGGATCGGACCGAAGGTCTCGGTCTGCACGATCGGCCACTCGTTGCGAGCGCGCACGATCGTGGGCTCTACGAAGTTGCCGGGTCCGGGCAGCACGCGCGCGCCGCAGAGAATCTCACCGCCCGCGGCACGGATTGCAGCCAATGCAGCCTCGTAACGCTGTACGGCCGCCTTGTCGATCAGCGGGCCCATGAGTGTGTCGGGCTTGAGCGGATCACCGATGCGCACCTGCTTGTAGGCGCTCAGCAAGTGCTTCTCGAGTTCCGCAGCGCGCTTTTCGTGCACGAAGACGCGGCGCGTGCTGGTGCAGCGCTGGCCGGCAGTCCCGACGGCACCGAACACGATGGAAGGCACCGCCAGGTCCAGGTTCGCCGTTTCGTCGATGATGATCGCGTTGTTCCCGCCGAGCTCCAGCAGGCTCTTGCCCAGTCGCGCGGCGACGCGCTCACCCACCTTGCGGCCAACCGCGGTCGAGCCCGTGAACGACACCAGTGCGACGCGCGGGTCATCCACGAATCGCGTCGCCAGGTCGTTCCCCGCGTCGATGAACATCTGGAAAATCGGTGGCAGACGGTTCGCCTGCATGACGCGGTTGCAGATGTTCTGCACCGCCAGCGCGCTGAGCGGCGTCTTGGGCGAAGGCTTCCAGACCGTGACGTTGCCGCAGATCGCGGCGAGGAATGCGTTCCAGGCCCAGACCGCGACCGGGAAGTTGAAAGCGGAGATCACACCGACGACGCCGAGCGGATGCCACTGCTCGTACATCCGATGCTGTGGCCGTTCCGAGTGCATCGTCAGGCCGTAGAGCATTCGTGCCTGGCCGACTGCGAAGTCGGCGATGTCGATCATCTCCTGCACTTCGCCGTCGCCTTCCGCCTTGATCTTGCCGTTCTCGAGCGAGACCAGGCTGCCCAGCGCATCCTTGACGCTACGCAGTTCCTCGGCAACGAGCCGGATGGCCTCGCCGCGCCTGGGAGCCGGGACCATGCGCCACTGCTGTGCCGTTTCCTGCGCGGAGCGCATCACGCGCTCGTAGTCCTCGGCCGTGGCGCAGCGAACCTGCGCAATGGTCTCCTGGGTGGCGGGATTGGTGGAGTCGATGAGCGGACCGGCACTCTCCGACCAGCCGTGGCTGCCGGACCAGGTGCCGGGATTGACGGGCCGCAGCCCCAACGAAGAAAGCAGGGAAGACAGGATCGCTGTCGTAGGACTGGCGTTCATCGCGCGGCACTCCCGGCACGGCGCTGGTGCCCGGCACGGCCGGACACGACGACTTCCGAGGACACGTCCTTGGTGCCACCCGGCGCATAGTAACGACCAAAGCGATTGGCCACGATTTCCGGAAGACGGAAACCTTCCTGCGCCACGAAGCCGCGATAGCGCCCCGAGCCGGACAGGACCAGGTCAACCACCGCGGCGATTCCGGACGCAGTGGTCACCTGGATGGCGGACCAGAGCCGGCCGGCGATGATCTGCGGATAGACCTTGTTCACGTAGTTCTCTTCGCGCAGCTCGCCATCCTGCAACCCGCTGACCGCCGCGTACACGATCACGACGTCCTGCAGCGTCTGCGGCACGGCGTGCTCGAGCACGCGCTTGAGCGTAGCCCGATCCGTGTTGAGCTTGAGATCGTTCATCAGCAGACGCATCTGCGCGCAGTGCCCCGGGTAGCGGATGGTCTTGTAGTTCATCGATTCGACCTTCGCCCCGTAGGTTTCCCCGAGCGACCCGAGGCCGCCCGAGGTGTTGAACGCCTCGTAGAGCGTACCGTCGATCTCGATCTCCTCGAGGCCTTCCAGCGGCGCTGCCTCGACCAGGCGTCCATGGAGGATCGCCTCGCACGCATTGCCGTATTCGTTGATCAACCCGTCGGTCGACCAGGTCAGCGAGTATTTGAGCGCGTTGTTCGGATGCTGGGGCAGTGCGCCCACGCGCAGTTTCACCGACCGCAGTTCGTCGAAGTGCGTGATGAGCTCGTTGGCCGCGATGCTGATGAAACCGGGTGCGAGACCACACTGCGGAACGAATGCGCGGTCGGCACCTGCGGCGATGCGCCGCACTGCACGCGTGACCTCAACGTCCTCGGTCAGATCGAAATAGTGGCAATTGGCCTTGCGAGCCGCTTCCGCTACGAGCACGTTGCAGTAGTAGGGCAGGCCCGAAATGACGGCATCCGCGGGATGCCTGGCGAGATGCGCATCCAGCGCTTCGCGGTTACTCGCGTCGAGGGCGAAGGATTCGAGATTCTTCAGGCCGTGCGCCTTGACGACCGAGGCCGCGGCGGCCCCGTTGACGTCTGCCAGGTGCACGCGATAGTCACCGGACTCGGCCAGCAATCCGGAAATCAACGCGCCGATCTTTCCGGCGCCGAGAATGAGGACACGATGCATCGTAAGCTCCTGGGGGGCGCGCATTCTGCCTGAGAGCCGCCTGACGGGCCAGCCGACCCGAAACCGAGGGCTTTTCCGGCAAAAACGGGACAAAAACTGTGTAGGATCGTTCGCATGACGACGAGCCCCGTAACCACCGAGTGGCATCCGGCCAGCTGGCAGACCCGGACCGCACAGCAGCAGCCGACCTATTCCGATCCCGCCGGGCTCGAGCGGACGGTCGCGGCGCTCAGCCGGTTGCCGCCGATCGTGGTGTCGTGGGAGGTCGAAGCCCTGCGTGGACAGCTCGCCGCGGCTCAGCGGGGCGAACGCTTCCTGCTGCAGGGCGGTGACTGTGCAGAGAACTTCGAGGACTGTGAGTCCGACAAGATCGCGCAGAAGCTGAAGATCCTGCTGCAGATGAGCCTCGTGCTCCTGTACGGCCTCAAGAAACCGATCGTTCGCGTCGGGCGCATGGCGGGCCAGTATGCGAAGCCACGCTCCACCGATACGGAAACGCGCGGCGGCGTGACGCTGCCCAGCTACCGCGGTGACCTCGTGAACCGGGCGCCCTTCACGCCGCAGGATCGCGAGCCGGATCCCAACCTGCTGTTGCGTGGTTATGAGCGCGCCGCGCTCACTCTCAATTTCGTGCGCGCACTGGTCGATGGCGGGTTCGCGGACCTGCACCACCCGGAGTACTGGAACCTGGGTTTCCTGCACCATTCGCCACTGCGCGATGCGTACCAGCGCATCGTCGATGCGATCGGCGACTCGCTCGACTTCTTCGAGTCGGTGAGCGGCCGGCCGGTGCACGAATCCAACCGTGTCGAGTTCTACGCGAGCCACGAGGGCCTGCACCTGCTCTACGAGCAGGCGCAGACGCGCTTCATTCCGCGCCAGCAACGCTGGTACAACCTTTCGACGCACATGCCATGGATTGGCATGCGCACGGCTGCGCTCGACAGCGCGCACGTCGAATATTTCCGCGGCATTTCGAACCCGATTGGCGTCAAGGTTGGCGCGGGCATGGATGCAGAATGGCTGCAGGCCCTGGTGCAGGTCCTCAATCCGCATAACCAGCCTGGACGCCTCACGCTGATCCACCGCTTTGGTGCCAAGGACGTGGAGGGCGGTCTGCCAAAGCTCATCCAGGCAGTGCGGGCCACCGGACAGACAGTGCTATGGGTCTGCGACCCGATGCATGGCAATACGGAGACCACCGCCGGTGGCCTCAAGACCCGCCGCTTCGACAATATCCGCAAGGAACTGGAAACGGCCTTCCGCATTCACGACGAGATGGGCTCGTACCTCGGCGGCGTGCATTTCGAGCTTACCGGCGAAGACGTCACGGAGTGCATCGGCGGTGCGCGCGGGCTCAAGGAAGGCGATTTGGCCCGGGCCTACAAGTCGCAGGTCGATCCGCGATTGAATTACGAGCAGGCGCTGGAGCTCGCCATGCTGATCGCGCGACACAAGCACTCCGCGGGCTAGCGCGGAGTAGCGATGGTGCGTCAGCGCCCGCTGACGAACGCGGAGCCTCGTCGCCGCCGCGGTTGCAGAGTCCGATCGACTTCGGAGAGGTCCAGCTCCCGCCACTGGCCGGGTGCCAGCCCTTCCAGCGTCCAAGGTCCAATTGACGTCCTGATCAACCGGAGCGTCGGCAGACCAACGGCTGCGGTCATTCGCCGCATCTGGCGGTTGCGGCCCTCGTCCAGCACCACCCGCAGCCAGCCCGTCGGAATCCTGGCCCGGTAACGGACCGGCGGATCGCGCTCCCAGAGCCAGCCGGGCGCTTCAATGGCCTCGGCCGCATGGGCGCGAGCTGCACCATCGTTGAGCGTGACGCCTGACCGCAATCGATCCGTCGCCTCGGGGGTCACAGTTCCTTCGACCTGCGCGAGGTACGTCTTGGGGAGGTGGGAGCGCGGGTCGCTGATACGCGCCTGCGTCGGGCCATGATCCGTGAGCAACAGCAATCCTTCGCTGTCATAGTCGAGGCGGCCGGCCGGATAGAGCCGGGACTCGCGAATGAACTCCGCGAGCGTGGTTCGACCCTCGGCGTCGGTGAACTTGCTGAGGACGCGAAACGGCTTGTTGAACAAAATGCAACGCATGCGCCATTGTCCGTCGATGGCTCCTTGGTGAGCGAGGGTAGGGCTGGCATACTCGCCGGTGCAACGAGCCGCTCGGGCTCGAGGTGACCGGCCAGGGATCGTTGGCGCGGTGGCGCGGGGAGTGACGATTGAGCTCGAGTCTGAGTTCGACCACAGCGGCGGCAACGCACGGCGCCTGCCAGGTCCGGGGGGCGCTACCCGCGGAATTCGAATCCATCCTGACCCGCGAGGCGCTGGACTTCGTCGCCTCCATGGCGCGGCGCTTCACGCCGCGGGTACACGACTTGCTGGCGGCGCGCGACACGCGACAGCAGGTTATAGATACCGGCGAGCTTCCCGATTTCCTGCCCGATACGGCCCGCATCCGCGGTGGCGACTGGCGCGTGGGCGAGATTCCGGCAGACCTGCTCGACCGGCGCGTCGAGATCACCGGCCCGACCGACCGCAAGATGATCATCAACGCGCTCAACTCCGGCGCGAAGGTCTTCATGGCGGACTGCGAGGATTCCCTGACGCCGAGCTGGGACAACGTCGTGCGGGGCCAGATCAACCTGCGCGACGCCGTGAACGGCACCATCGCGTACCGCAGTGCGGAGGGGAAGACTTACCAGCTCAGGGACGACATCGCCGTGCTGATGGTGCGGCCGCGCGGCTGGCACCTGGTGGAGAAGCACCTCCTCGTCGACGGTGAGCAGGTTCCGGGCGCGCTCGTCGACTTCGGGCTCTACCTGTTTCACAACCATCGCGCGCTGGCTGCAAGAGGCACCGGGCCGTACTTCTATCTGCCGAAGCTGGAGAGCCATCGCGAGGCGCGACTCTGGAACGATGTGTTCGTGCACGCGGAAAACGGCCTTGGGCTGCGCCACGGCACGATCAAGGCGACCGTGCTCATCGAGACGATTCTCGCCGCGTTCGAGATGGACGAGATCCTGCACGAGCTGCGCGACTTCATCGTCGGCCTGAATTGCGGGCGCTGGGACTACATCTTCAGCTTCATCAAGAAATTTGCGCGCCGGCCCGAGTTCGTGCTGCCGGATCGTCACCAGGTGACGATGGCCACGCATTTCCTGCGCTCGTACTCGCAGCTGCTCATTCAGACCTGCCATCGGCGCGGCGCCTTTGCGATGGGCGGCATGGCGGCGCAGATTCCGATCAAGCACGACACGGCGGCCAACGAGGCGGCACTGGCGAAAGTCCGCGCCGACAAGGAACGCGAAGCCGGTGATGGACACGACGGCACCTGGGTCGCGCATCCGGGCCTCGTGCCGCTGGCCATGAAAGTGTTCGACACGCACATGACCGGCCCGAACCAGCTGCATCGCCTGCGTGAAGACGTGCGCGTCACCGCGAAAGATCTGCTCGCCGTGCCGAGCGGCACGATCACGGAAGCCGGTGTTGCAAACAACGTCAGCGTCGGCCTGCAATACCTGGCGGCGTGGCTGGGCGGCAACGGCTGCGTACCCATCAACAATCTCATGGAAGACGCGGCGACCGCGGAGATCTCGCGCGCCCAGCTGTGGCAATGGGTGCATCACCCGACCGGCGTCCTCGATGACGGACGGCGTGTCACGCTGGACCTGGTGCGCGAGCACCTGCGCCACGAAATCGAGCGATTGCGCACGCAACTCGGGGATGAAGGGCTCAAGACCGGTCACTATGAGCAGGCCGCGCGCCTGCTCGACCGCCTCACCGCCGATCCGCGCTTCAACACGTTCCTGACACTGGCGGCCTATCGTGAGATCGATTGACTGAGATCGATTGACGAATTCATCGCGTCAAGGGACTGACAGGGAGTTTTCATGACCCAGCCGACGACCCAAACGATGACCCAGACGATGACCCAGACGATGACGATACGTCCCGCGGTCTCCTGGGAATCCGATCCCCGCTGGCGTGGCGTCACGCGTCCCTACCGGCCGGCCGATGTCGAGCGGCTGCGAGGCAATGTCGTCATCGAGTACACGCTCGCGCGGCTGGGCGCGGAAAAACTGTGGAGGTACTTCCACGAGAAGCCGTTCGTGAATGCACTCGGTGCGCTCACGGGCAACCAGGCGATGCAGCAGGTCAAGGCGGGTCTCGACGCGATCTACCTGTCCGGTTGGCAGGTCGCGGGCGATGCGAACCTGGCGGGCCAGATGTACCCGGACCAGTCGCTGTATCCGGCGGACTCCGTGCCTTCAGTCGTCAAGCGCATCAACAGCACGCTGCAGCGAGCCGACCAGATCCACCACGCGGAGGGCGACGACTCGGTCGACTGGTTCAAGCCAATCGTGGCGGACGCCGAGGCGGGCTTCGGTGGTGTGCTCAATGCTTTCGAGCTGATGAAGCAGATGATCGAGGCGGGCGCAGCGGGCGTGCACTTTGAAGACCAGCTGTCATCCGCAAAGAAATGCGGGCACATGGGCGGCAAGGTGCTCGTACCGACGAGCGAGGCGATCAACAAGCTGGTCGCCGCTCGTCTCGCCGCGGACGTATGCAATGTGCCGACCGTCCTGGTCGCGAGAACGGATGCCGAAGGCGCGACGCTGCTGACCTCGGATATCGACGAGCGCGATCGTCCCTTCATCCAGGGCAAGGATCGCACTTCCGAAGGTTTCTTCCGCGCGCAGGCCGGCATCGATGCGGCGATCGCACGCGGCGTTGCGTACGCGCCGTATGCGGACCTGGTGTGGTGCGAGACGGGAGTGCCGGATCTCAACGAGGCCCGACACTTCGCCGAAGGCATTCACAAGCATCACCCCGGGAAGTTCCTGGCCTACAACTGCTCACCGTCGTTCAACTGGAAGAAGAAACTCGACGACGCCACGATCGCCCGGTTCCAGCGCGAGCTGGGCGCGATGGGGTACAAGTTCCAGTTCGTGACGCTGGCAGGGTTCCACGCGCTGAACTTCAGCATGTTCGAGCTCGCGCGCGGCTACAAGGAGCGCCAGATGAGCGCCTACGTGGCTCTCCAGCAGGCGGAGTTCGCTGCGGAAGGCTCTGGCTACACCGCGACGAAGCATCAGCGCGAAGTGGGAGCGGGGTACTTCGACGACGTCACGCAGACGATCACTGCGGGTCAGAGCTCCATCACTGCGCTGACCGGTTCCACCGAGGAAGCGCAGTTCCAGGCGGCCCGGAAGAAGTAGCCCCGCGTTGCCGGCGACGCACCAAGGGATGTTTTACAAGCTGTTGTCGCAGCAGCGGAGGGCGCTGCAGCAGCCATGGGGATGAACAACGAGCGGGTCAAGGAACGGTTTCGTTGAAGCGTGGTCTGTTTTTCCCCGGGGGTGACACCCGTTTCCTGGTCTGACGGCAGCTGGTGGGCTGTCGTCCGCGAGCCATCGCGGCCGGGCGGGGTGACCCAAGTGCACGGAAGCATTTCGAGGAGGGAGTATGGTCACTGGAGGCCATGTTTGGAACTTGAGGTTGATGCGCGACGTTTTCTGCCTGCCGCCCACTGCCAAGACCGTTTCACAGGACGCCATCGAAGCCCTCGAGGCGAAGAGAGCGCGCCGCCTGCGCGAGCTGGGTGACTGGCGTCCGAAGGCCGGATGGAGAGTTGACCCCGTGTCGGTGGCGGACCACGCGCCCTGAAGCAGCGTGAATGCGCGGCCAGCCGCGCATTCATTCTCACCGTTCAACAGTCTCATGCGCGCAGCCCGGTTTATCCGGCGCTGCGCCGCGGGCATCCTGCCCGTCGTGTCCCCGCACCCCTGTCTTTGGGAGGGAATGCGTTCTGGCGACAGAACGTAGTGGGGAATGACGCGCTCCGCCACAGTAGGCGCGAGCCTGGGAGACGTGCGATGAGCAGACAAACCCGAAACTGGATGAAAGCCCTGCAGGACACCGTGTTGCTGCCGGTAACGGCGAAGACGGTCCCCGCGGATGTCGTCGAGGCACTCGAGGCAAAACGCGTTCGTCGCCTGCGCGAGCTGGGCGACTGGCGTCCTTCGAATGGCTGGCACATCGAACCGGTGTTGCCCGCGCAGAGTGCGATGGCACTGCATGAGAGGCATTGGACGAAACAAGCAGCGTCGTAACCGCAGCGTACCAATAATCCAACTACAACCTGCGGGAGGACGCGGGCGATGGCCGGCGCGCAGGTACGGACCGGGCCGCTCGCGCTCGATTCGAACCAAGTGTGATCTTGCGCACAGATGATGATTTTCAGAGCGCGATGAGCAACGCATCTCACCATGAGCCCCACGTCTCTGGCTCAATCCGCATGTGACATAGCTCGATTCGATGTCCGCATCGGAGTGAGGGGTGAGATGAACGAGAAGTGGAACTGGGTGTGGCGGTTCGCGCTGGTGATCGTCATAGTGCTTTTCGTGGCCGGCTTTCTGGGCAGCACGAGCCTTTTCAAGACAACCGCCGCGGTGCCCGGCAAACTGACGGCGGCGAGCATCGTGAAGTTTCTCGCCTATAGCGGAGCGCTTGCGATCCTCTTTTTCACGGCGCAGCGCGCAACGTTGCAGCTGCGCGCCGAACGCACTCGCGCGGCCTTTCTCGCTGGATTCCTCGTTCCGCTGGCTACGTTCGTGATAGCTGCGTCGGCTCACGGCGTGCTGCTACTGGTTCTCAAGCCGTTTCTCGGCAGTGATCTGCGGGCCCTCTACAACTGGACCTTTGTCGCTGCGTCCCTCGCAGCGGCCACATGGCTCGTGCTTTCCATTCTGCAACAGTCGTCGCGCCTGGAAGGATTGGCGAGCAAACCCGTAGCAGGCGAGTAACGCACCGCTCGACGACGTCTTTGACGTATTGCGTGCCGCGAATCCTGTTCAGCGGCAATTCACGGCGATCTGTTTACGGTGCAGGCCAGCCCCGCAGGAGGATTCGACATGCGTCATGTCCTGGTGATCGTAGCTTTGTTTCTCGGCGCGTTTTCGGTTGTTCAGCCGGCCGCGGCTGATCACAAGCCCTGGATACGAGTGCATCTCAGCATTCCGATCGAACGCATCTTCGACGATGGCGTCGTCTATGTTTCGGGGCGCGACCGGTACTGGGTACCGGACGGGTATCGCGACTATCGCGAATGTAAGGACCGGCGTCACAGGCGAGGTCGCCACGCGCACGTCTACTATGACCCGGACCGCTGGAGCGAAGACCACTGGCGCGAGGATCGCTGGCGCAAAGAGCGCTGGAGCGATGAAGACTCCGACTCGGACAGCGACTCGGATCGGCGTAAGCATCGCCGCCAACGACACCATCGTCACTATCATTCTTATCGCGATTACGGCCATCGTCACGCGAGTGGCGTGCTGGAGCTGGTGATCCCCCTTAATTGACGAGCATGAGCGCTTTTGAGAAAGCCGGGCGTCCGCTGGGCAATCTCGTGCTCCTCGCTCCGAGCCTGGTTGGCAACCTGTCGATCCTGCTGATTCTGGCCGTAGCCGGCGCGCTGGCCGCGTTCGCTCCCGAGCTCTACTACGAAGCCGTACAGGAGGATGGTCTACTCGAGTGGGCGAGCTTTTGGGCTTTCATGCTCGCGGCTGGGGCATTCGCGGCAACCACGGTTCGTCGATGGCGTGCCACGAGCCCAGCCCCGTGGTTCGTGCTCTGCCTTACCGTTTTTTGCGCAGTCGTAGCGCTCGAGGAGATCTCCTGGGGCCAGCGGCTGATCGGCTTTCGACCTCCCTCGTACTTCCTCGGCAACAACTTTCAGCAGGAGCTGAATTTTCACAACATTATGCCGAGCGACCTGCGCCAGCTCGGCGTAGCCCTGGTAATCCTGGCGTACGGCATTCTCCTGCCCTTGGCGATGCGAGTTCGCTTGATCAACCCGCTGCTCGCGCGCCTGGGTGTCGTTCCCCCGCCGGCGTGGGCCATGGTGGCTTCTGGGGTGATGTTCGTCGTTTACCTCTGGTATCCATGGGACTTCACTGGTGAGTGGATTGAGCTTGCCCTGGGACTCACTTTCCTGTTTACGGCCGACGATTTGCGCCGTCAGGACAGTCGACGCATGTTCGCTTGGCGCAGGGGAATGCAGACAGTCGGCCTGTGGATTGCTGTCTTGTGCCTCGGTGCCGTTACCACGTCATTCCAGGGTTGGCGGGCATCTAACGACCCGGCGCGCACCGACGCCGCCCGGGTTGAGCTGGATGCGCTCCGCACAGATCTTGCCTCGCCGGTCGCCGATAGCAACTGCGGTGCGCACAAGCGCCTGTACACGCTCATGCACCAGCGCCGTTGGGACGCGCTTGGTGCCGGACAGTTCGCAAAGCTCGGCTCGCTGGGCGTTCCCGAGGCGCGTATCCAGTATCTGTTGGACCCGTGGAATTCACCGTACTGGATGCGCGATCTGTGCACGGATGCAGCGGACAACGGCCGACTCGCATTCGTTTATTCGTTCGGACCGAATCGCCGTCGCGACTCGACAGAGCATGGCATTGCAGGGGATGACATTGGCCTGGTTCTGGGGAACGCCAGCAGGAGAAATTGAACGCGCTCGATAGCGCGGTTTGACTGGCGCGTGAGCGTCGATGACCCGCAGCAAGGATATTATCATCGCAACTTTCTGCAGGCGCGGCGCGTGCTTTTCGACGCCGAGCGGGATTATTATTCGATGAATTCGCAGTGATCGCCGCCGGGCTGACGCCCATCCTTCGATGAGCCAGCCAGTTCTCGAGACCAATTCGCGAGGAAACCGAACATGAAGATGCAGCTGCGGTTGAGACAAGGCACAGTTGGCTTGCTTTCCCTGCTACTGCTGGCACCGGGCGTGTTTCAGCCTGCCCTGGCGGGCATCATCGATACGCCGACAGTGCTTGCCGCGGAATCGCGCGACGAAGCGTATATCCGTATCGACAGAGCATTGGCACAGGAAGACGTGCGGGCGCGCCTTGTTGCGCTGGGCGTCGGCAGAGAGGCCATCGACGCCCGGCTCGCTGTCCTTAGCGATGCCGAACTCGCATCATTCGCCGAACGTCTCGAAAGCGACCCTGCGGGCGGCGATGCACTGGCTATTATCGGTGCGGTATTCATCGTGCTCTTGATATTGGAGCTCGTGGGCGTGATCGACATCTTCAAGACGGTCGGCCGCGCGCCTGCGAAGTGAGCAGCAGAGCGACTCGTGACGAACGATGGCGGAAGGTCGTTGGAGGCGTGGAGCGGAATCGAATAAGCGGCGCGACGGAGCCGTTTTATAGGCTCTGCGCGTCGCTGCCTTACCTTGTTACCCGCATAGTTACCCGCACGGCTGTCTCGTAGGTCCAAACAGGTGGCGTCCGCCGGTGTATCAACACTGGCGGACGCCTGACCACCGCGCCACCTCTCGACTCCACGGTTTGGAAGCCGAGCATGGCTGCGATGAAGTCTACCCGCCGGCGGCGACTGCAGCGGATCCGTTACTTGGACCTGCCGGCGATCTTGGGCAGGTTCGCCGATGCCCTGTCTCTTGTTGAGACTGCCCACAGGGCTATTGAGGCTGCGAACGTCCGAGCTCTCGGCGCCGAGGAATCGCCACTGCGCCAAGGTGTAGCTTGCCTTCAGCGCTCGTACAGCGAGATCGATCTCGCGTTCCTCAGAATGAGAAATGCACCATGACTGCTTCGACAATCGAACGCTTCGAAGTCGAAGGGACTGCGTGGCGCGTATCGACGAACGCGACTATCCCCGGACGCCTACTAGACGACCGAGGCATTCAATCTTCTGCGCGCCTTGCACCCACAGGTTCGCGACGCGGCCGTATTCGAGACCTCAGGCGACGTGGACCAGCCTGCTGGCGCTGTCGATAGCGTGCGCTTCCATTGAAACGACATCAGGGCTTTGGCCACCACCTCACGCGGATGTGCTGATTTGGGAGCAAGAGGCCCTCGAGTTCCCACGCGTTGGCGCCGAGCCTGCGGGCCGAGTGCTTCATTCGATGGCCGAAACCCGTTTCAAAGTCGATGGACTCGTCCGCATAGACTTCCACGTGCGGATTGAGCGTCGGATGCTTGAAAACAGCCACTACGGCATCGTTGGTTGCGCGTAGCTCCTCCCACTCCGCCCAGACGGTCGCGCGTTCTTTTGGCCGAAGGGTAATACGTTGAACGTCGATCGCCATGGCGTGAGGGTTGGGGTTATGCACTCCGAGCTCAGCCGCTGTGTACTCGCGCGATGTACCGCCCTGCTGATAACCGCAGCGCGAGATTTTTGACGGTCTTGTGGGGTGTCCCCACTCATCCACGCTGAGCGAGATCTCCAGATCCTGATCGGCGCTGCTCACGTTCTGAAAGGTCCGATCGAAGCGCTGCCGGACCAGGACCCATCCGTCGTGCAGATCCAGCTTTAGGGTGGCGTGATGGCGCTCGCAGATGAACTTTTGATCGTAGATCCACTGCATCTCATCTCGCAGGGGTGGCGGCAAGACGTATCCCAACGCGGCCTCAACGGCATCCTTTGAAATCTGGCGCTTTACGAAGAGATCGACAGTGATCCCGAGCAGGCCAGCAACCATGAGAGCAATGCCAAACTCGGCCAGGACATGTACCCACACGCCAGCGAGCCACTGGTGCGCGCTGTACACCGCGCAGACGCCGACCACCACCATCAAGATCGCAAGTGTCCACCCTACGAATCCACGCTTCATGATGACGCCTCATTGCCGGTGGGGAGCCGGCCCTTCAAACGCAGCAAGACACATTCGGCGTATATCAGCGCCACCTGCCGAAGCATGCGAGCTTGGTCGTTATTGGCGATATACGGGTGCCCGCCGGCGGCGCTCAGAAAGGAATAGGTCTCACGTACCACATCGAATTCTTCTTGAGAAAGAAGGCCATGCTTGCGAAGGAAACTATAAGCTTCTTGCGCCCTCTCGTAGACATGCGCCTCCAACGGCTTGCTGAGAAAGTGCTGGCTCCATCTCACCGCACCTTCCCGATGGCAGCACTCCATGAACTTTCTAGCCTGAGCGATACAGTCATCCCAGCGGCCTTCCGTAAAATGCTCTTCGCTCGCGTCGAAGTGATGCTCAAGTACGTCGACGTTGGCCAAGGCCACCTCACGAGCGATCTCTACGAGCACACCGTGTTGCTTATCTATGTCGACGATGGCGCTTTCGAGATGTAGGAGGCGCCCATTGCGCAGCACGTAGCCATCAAGCTCTAGAGAGCGCACGAGTGTTTGGCGGCATTCTTCGATGGCGCGGACTGACTCACGCGTGAGGGCGTCATAGGTCTGCTGGGACATTCCAGCCGGCCGCATTGTGGGTGCCGGCAGCAGCATCTGTTGACTCAACTGACGAAGGTAGCCCTGCCCTTCACTAGCAGCCGACAGTGGCGCGGACTTGAATGACGAGACGGACTCGCCAGTGTGAAGTCGCAGGATGAATTCTTCGAAGCTGCACATGCCGTTGTACGCTGTGTGGTTCGCGGCATTGCAGAAAGCCAAATCGAAGTCCCGCTCGAAAAGAAAATCGTAGACGGGATCCGAGGGGATCCAGTAAGGGGTGGTGGTCGAACTCTGGCGGTTACGAAAGGTGCGCAGGCAGAGGTCGGCGAGTCGTTTCGTGGATCTCCTGCTGATCATTCCCGGTTCCGTGCCGCCACCAGATGGCATCCGTAATGCATTACCGCCGCCGCAGTTAGGAGATACGCCTCATACGCGGGAAATCCCATCGCTAGCTTCCCTTGCCGCCCACAATGCGGCTGAGGAGTTCGGTGATCGACGGTGGCATCCCATCGTCCTTCGTCAGCCCTGTGCTGATCGGGCGAAAGAGCGTGCTGAGCACCAGGATGCGATCAGATTCCGCCAGGCCTTTGCCCTCACTCAGCAGCGCGAGGTAGGCCTCGGTCATTGTCGCTCGAGACGCCGCGTCCTCTCCCTGATGCAGATTGCTGAGCACCACGCGCACTAGTACGCGCAGAAGCCAGATTGCTAGGGTCACAAGCAACAACACTAGGCCGAGCTCCCAAAGCGGCGGATCCGTGGGAATGGGGGGCTGGTTGATCGCATTCGGCGCTCCGGCGGCCGTCGCCTGTGTGGCGCTGGTCTTTGCAGCATCTATCGCCGGAGACAACAAAGTCCGGGCGTATTTCAGGACCTCTCTGACAAGAAAGAAACCGGACGCGAGAGTGGCGACGAAGAAAACGCCGGCGACTATGCGATGCCACATTGCTTTCCTGTTCCAGTAGTCAACCGGCGCCTTGAGTTTCATGAACTCAGCGAACCCCTTCTTCAGGTTCTCAAACTCGGTTACCCGCTCCGCAGCCGAAAGCCGTGCCTGTTCGGTCTCGGCGTTGCGCTCGCCGTGGAATCGCCCCCTTAGTATTTCGTGCTCCTTGGCGGTGGTGGTGAGCAGTGTGAGGATCTCCTCACCTACGGCCGCTCGACCAACCCTTAGAGCCTCGATCTCGGTTCGGTACTCGGTGCTCAGGGCGGCCAGTGCTGCGGAAGTCGCCTGAGCGGCCTCCGCAGCTATCCCCTGCAGAAAGGCCATTGCTCTGAAGCGGCCTTCGAAGGATTCGCGTGGCGCCTCTGTTTCGGGGAGGTCAATTTTTAGGAGTTGGGCCAGGGCGAACGTTGCCACCCTGGGCGCGCTCGTCGCGAGCTGAAGCACGAACCGGCCGGCAGGGTCCTCTGAGGTCAGGAGATTGCCTTTTCGGACCGCCTCAGACAGACCGGCGGCGGCTCCTGATGCGAGTCGCATCTTGTGCTCTTCATCCAGCGACGTCGCGCCGTCGAACTTGTTGACCTCGTTCGACCACGGATTCAGCTGGGCGTTGATGAGGACCTTGGCTGCTGCGAGGCGCTGCCTGACCTCACCGAGCCAGATCCAGCGGTCGCGCTCTTCACGCAGCCACTGAAGGAATTCGTTGGAAGCAGAAAACCGCCGGATCTCGCCCGCTGCGGTAGTTTGCAGCTCAATCATGCTGCTGTCGGTCATACGCTAGCTAGCCTCCCTGGTCCGCGCATTTCTTGTTCTGCCGTGGATGGTAACGGCGTACCCGCGGGTCAGGCGAGTCCGAGCGCCTTATGTCAGGCCAAGGTGAAGACTCAGTCTAGGCAAGCGCTCGCGTACCTGCGGCCTCGTACCGTTCACCTATGAATTGCCTACGCTATTGTCCGCAGATAGCCGAGTACTTCATTCTCGTTGGATAGGATCGTGCAACCCAACTCGCGATCCAAGTGGACATGGCCGGCCGTGAGAAATGCGCGCATGTCCTTCTCAGTAAAGAACGCGTCGCAATAGGAGACAGCCGCCACCGCGTGGTGAAAATCCAAAAGGGTGTTTGCCTTGAGCCGCCGGCGCTGGTCCCAGCGGTTCGCAGCATGACACTTGGCTTGCACATGAAGGGTAGGGAAAGCCTCCGCACCCTTGCCCGCCCGAGCGACGCCGACGAGCAAGCCGTATATTTCCGGGGCATGTTTCGCGCGACTCTCCGGAGTACTTTCGGCGCGCTCGCCTGTCGTCTCCTCAAAGATTCTCTCGACAACCTCAATGCCAACGCCGGTGAACAAGTCGAGTGCGCCTTCGATTTCCTTGCAGTAGGTATCCTCGAAGCTCTTGAGCTCGTGAGCGTGCGCGGCGTTGCTTTCGTTCAACCGCGTGGCTGTCGGACCCAGGTCGTACGGCGGGGCGTACTGCCAACCAACGCGCGCGACGATATCCGTCATGCTCTGCGCCCAGAGGTGATCGAGGAATGCCTTCGCAATAGCAGGCCCATCACCAGCGCCTACGATTTCGAGACGTGGGTCCAGCGTGCCCAGCACGAATGGAAGTCGCACCCAGACCAAGGACTGCAACGGATAGAGTTCACGCCTTGTGCCGTACTTGTAGATTAGGTACGCGATCTCGGTGCAGATTCGCTCCTGCTCATCACAAAGCGCCACGCCCAGACCGAGATCGTCAACGAGCTGCGCGGTTGCTTCGCGGCAGACGCGATCGGACTGTTTTAGTAGCTCTACAAAGGTCGAGGCGCTGAGAGGACAAAAGACCTTTCCTGCAGCGACTAACTCGCGGAGGGCTCCAAGGAGTTCTGAATGCTCCGGCTTCTTCGGGCGATCGAGATGCGCATCGCGCAGGTAGATCCAATACTTCGTATCGAGATACATCGCGTGGCGATGCGCGAGGGACTCACCGAGAGCCGTACGCAGGCGGCGAATGTGTCCCTCAGTCGAGACATTGGGCTCTGACTTATGCCGCGCAAAGCTGGCCGCCGTGGCGAAGGCGTCGAAGCGTCTAGCGCTCATACTTGTCGAACTGCGCGTCTCTCTCCTGAAGACCTTCGAGACATACGCGGTCGATCACGTCAAGGCTGCGTGCCGCCCAAGCGTCGCGCTGATGTTGGTGGTAGACACGAAAGATGAGGGGCACAAGCGTGTATGCATCGGCAACCCGACTCGTGGTGATATCTCGCGCTTCGGCCGCGAACCGATCAATGAATCTCTCTGCAACTGCACATGCTGTACCTGGCAGGAGCTCTTTCGTCTCGTCGAGCGTGTAGATCAAGGACGCGGAATCATCGCCGAACGCCGGCGAATCGCAGAATTCAAGGATGAGCGTTTCGAACGGTTCCAGCGGAGTCGAGCTCAGTTGGCGAAACCCCGATGCGGCCTCCCGGCGGACGTCAGGGACCGGATCGTGGAAGAACCTGCGCATCTGCGTAACGCACCATGCGGAACAGACTTCGATGCCTACATTGGCCGAGGCCACCTGGGCAACACCTAGCCGCTGATGCTGGTTGCCGTTCGCGGCTTCATCGACGAGGTCGTTTGCATCCTTGTCATAGAGCGCCGCAAGCGAGGCCAGACGAGCGCCGCCATTCGCGAGGTCATCGACGGATGAACGTAGCATTCGCTCAACGAACGGGCGGAGCTCCGTGAAGTGCTCGGCAAGCCCGTAGTTAATCAAGCGCTGGACGTCATCCACGATGAGAATGCGGTCATCCGTATCGATGAGTCGATCAAGCAGGCGGATAGCTCGTGGAAGGTCCCGACCGGCCACCGCGACGAGTGTCGATGCCACGCAGGAGCGCACTGCTGCGCTAGGGTCGTTTACCAGCCGCTCCGCAAGCGAGATGAGTCGCGGATCACCGGTTTGGAATAGGACACTTCGCGCAGCGAGTGCAGCACGTCCGCGTACGGTACCGATACCGCTGCCGAACAGCCCATCGGAGCCGGGTACTGGATCGCTTGAAGGATCAGGATGTTTTTCCGCAAGCCAAGTCAAGCTATCAAACACGTCGTCGGGCAAACGTTCTGCGATGGTGCCAATTAGGTCCGCAAGTTCCGCGCCGCACTCAAGACTCCAACGTCTGGATGCTTCCCGACATGCTTCCAGCTTGACCTCAACCGAAACACTCTCGCCCTGGAGCGCCGCTAGGACCCTGGAGACATATGCTGGATTGATTTCTGCGGGAAGCCGTGTGAGCAGTCTTGCGAACCGTTCCGGTTCAGCAGCAGCGCGTAGTCGCAACACCTCCGAGAGCTGATAGGCACCACCCTTCAAGGGATCCGTCCAGGACCATTCCCGCTCGTCTGTGTTGTACCGTGCGAACGCACCCAACCACTGGTCATCGCTCATCCGGCTGGCGGCTTGTTCGGAAATGGGCGACCGGACAAAGCCTGCCTCCCCGCGAAGGGGTGGCGCTGGGACCTTACCGAACTTCCGACCCAACTCGGCGAGGCGCGCACTCGATGCGGTGTTCAGGAGCTCAGGTGGAATTGCCGAGAGCAGCTCGAATGACGCCAAGCCGCGTACCGCGCGCCCATCGGCCGTTTTCTCGTATGCCGGCAAGTAGCCCCTCAGTAGCGACTGCAATCGCTCTCGGTTCTCGGCTGTGCAGGCGGGCGCGATCTTCGCGACTAGCGCAGCCGAAATCGCGTGCCGAGCGCCTGCCCGTCCGCATTCCAGACGCCATGGCTGAGCACAGAGGGTTTCCACAGCCTCGTCAGCGAAGTGCGCACACCCGCCCGTATAGAGCCTTACCAACAGGTAGTTGCCGGTATAGGAGACTTTGCCGCTGAGTTCGACGATGTGCTGCCGCGCGAGCTCTGGGTGATCGGCTGCAACCGCAGCGAGGGCCGTCGCACACCCTTCGAGAAAAGCCATCGAAATCGTTCGATAGCCATCCGCTGGAAGGTCGTACCAGATCCGGTCGCGATGCGGCGGGGAGCTTTGGCGCCCGGTGAACGCCCCATCGCTGAGCTCCAAGATCAAAGGCGTGACGTTGCGGGCAAACACGACAGGCGCTCCACCTGCCGCACGGCTGACCGGCTCCGATGCGAATTCATCGTTGCCGAAGACATTGGGGCGCGCTGCCCCGTTGCCCTCTCCGCTCCTGGCTGCAAGGAGCATTCGTCGACGTAACCAGTGCGCTGCCACCTCAGAGGTCCAATCGGGACGCTCCTTTGAGGGCCCGTATAGGAGGGACCAGAATGTGCTGTTCGTGGCAATCGGGCCACGCGCGTCATCAAGGGTGCCATCGTCGACAAGGCGAAGGACGAGCTCCAGAAACCTGCGACTGTCAACGAGATCGGACCATTCGACGATATGACGGAGGCGGAGCTGCCAGTCCGCGCCGGCTCCAACCTTCGAATCCAGTATCTGCGCAACTCGCTCGCTGGCATGCCTCTGCTGCAAAGATAGATACCGCGCAAGCGCATCCAGGCGCCTTGGATGAGGCGCCGTCATCCAGTCAGCGACGAAACCTACTCGATCGGCGAGCTGAAACCACGAGCGCGACGCCCAGAACCGGCGGAAGATCAAGCTTGAAACTCTGTCGACCCCCGCACCTCCCTCATCGATCGCCACCAGTGCTGTGTCGAGATGCGGACGTAGAAGTTGCCATTCGTCGTCCGCCGGATCGTCGAGGCTCATGAGCCACGCAATCGCCAAATCCTTGATGTGCGGCCTGATACCCTGATCTGCAATCAGCGCTTCGAGCTCGCTCAGATAGCGAGCCCGATCAGCGTCCCGCAAGTATGAGATGACCTGTCGGACCTGAGCGCGACGAAAGAGATGTTGCTCGCCTTCTCGCAGCAGGGCGGTTAGCGAGCGCTCGCGGGTGACAAACGTTCTCGCGAAACAGTAGTCGAAAAAACTTTCGTGTCCGAACCCGTAGCGCTTGCCATCGAAAGTAATAACGCCCTCAGAAGCCATGGCCTCGAGGTACGCCGCATCGAAGTGATCGAGGCCTTCGCGCAGAACAAATAAGTGTTGCGTCGCCGTCATCTCGTCGCACAGCAAGCGAATTACGTCCGCCCACTGATCCGATCCGGCGCGCGCTCGCACGGCGGAGCGCTTCGTATCCCAGTAACGTGAGAACAGTTCCGTCACGGAAAGGAACTGCGTCGAGGTTGCGTTGTCGGGGCTACCCTCAACGAACAGCGAGAGGTTCTGTGGAAGTTGCAAGAGGGCGAGCTGTCTTGCGCGGAAACTCGCTGGATCGAAGCCCGCCGTCTTGAGAACTGCTGTGACTTCGTCGAGGGACAGGTCGCCAACCTCGACGTGCGAATGGGAACTCAACAGGATCTGACGCAGGCGCTGATCGTTGTCCCAGTCAAAGGCGCGACACGCCAGCACAACGTGCAGCTTGTGCCGTTTGCGCAGCATCCGAACATCGTCGAGGAGCGACCTAATTCCGTCGAGGAAATCAGCACTTCGCCCGGACGTCGCACTGATCGCGTCCAGCTGGTCGATGATGAGTACCGCACCGCGATCACCGGCGCTTGCTGCGAGGACGAGAGCTGGCGACTCCTCCAAACCGAGCTGGCGGCCGATGCCAATCGGGTCGGCTGTTGGCTCAAGGCGGTCGAGCCGGAACGCAAGTGTCGGCACATCTCGGCTGCTCAGAGCCTCAACCAACTCACAGATCACAGCGGACTTGCCGGATCCAGCACGTCCAGTCACGACAAGCTCGCTACCCCCAGGGTCTTGGAGAACATGTTCAAGTAGCCGCTGCGTTTCATCCCTCCGTATGAGCGTTCCTTCGATTAGGCGATGGCGGACTCCGACACGAAGCCTTTCGGTTGTCTGAGCTACGAGGGCCTGAGCAGACGGCAGACCCGTCAAGGCCCTCGCCCTAAAGCCCCGCTCCTCCAGTGGCCTGAGGATCGCCTCGCGCGACAGCCGCTCATGGACTGAATTGTCGACAAGGTCATTGAGCGCGCTAACGAGGGGCTCTGGATCGGCGAGAAAGAGAACGCGAAGTCCGCGCTCGACGGAATCGCGGATGGCACGTTCGTCCTGTATCCGAACGTAAATGCGCCGGAGAACATCGAACGCAGCTGCAGGTAGTGGATCTTCCCAGTAGCTCCGCAGTGCCTTGAAGCTGTTCCTGAGGGATTTCGAGTCGAGGAAGTGGGATTCGAATTCCGCGAACGTTAGTGCGCTGCGAGCCCGTTCAGAGAGCTCCCGGAGGTCTGGCGCATCACTGCCAGACACAAACACGAAGGTCGCATCGTTTCCGGCAAGCTGCGTATACATTGCACGTAGTAGCTCGGCGCCCAGGGCCGAGAGGCTCCACTTGCCAGATGTGTGCGCGCGTTTCGCTTGGTGCAACTCACGGTGGCTGCCGGAGACGACGAACTCCGATTTCGTCGCTGTCGGATCCTCGATGCGGAGCTCCTCGCCGTTGCCAAGGAGTATTTCAACGAGACGCGAGATCGTCCACGATCGCTCGTAGCGATTCCCCACTTTGTCGGCGGCGCCACCAGGCAGAGGCATCGACTATCCTGGGTTTCTTGGTGGTGGAGGTTGGATGAACTTCGTGTATGTCACGGATACGAAATGGCAAACTTTCCTACGGGCTGAATGGGACCACTACCCGCCACACTCAAGGAATGAGCTGTGCCATGTCGTGGACCCTGTGATCCATTATGAACGCTCTCTACGCACCGTTCTGGCCCGACATCGTGCCCTGCTCGACGAGTTTGCGTCAGTCAGCGGTGCCTTCACCACTTTCATGCAGCGACCCAGTCCGAAGACGGCCACCGCGGAGGAACACGCCGGCCTTAGTCGCCACGGCGATACTACCGCCCTGATTCACCTTGACGTTGAGACGTTCTACCTATTCGCGAAGATCCTGCTAGATCGGATCGCTATTGCGCTCGAGCGCTGGTTCGGGCCAGTACGGAAGGCGTCGATAGCCTCACACAGCAAGTTGACGAAGAACTTCGCCACTTACGCGGCGGCAATACCGCTCGAGGCGAGTTCTGATGTCGGCGGGCGGCTCAACGAGCTCAGGAAACGAGTATCGGATTTTCGGGACTATCAGATTGCGCATGAGCAGGGTCGAAATACGCTACGCGGCACGAAGTGGGCTGCGGGCCAAGAGCCGCGCATCTTCGTGGCACCGGTCGAATCGGAGTCCCTGGAGACGTTGATGGAGATGATTGATGCCTACATCGAATGTGTGACCACGATGATCGCGATCAATCGCGGCAGGTCCCGACTGCTAGTGGGCTGATACGGCGCCCTCGCAAGTCACCTCAACCTCAGGCACGCCGAGCAATCAGCCATGTCAAGCGACGCTCATGCCCCGCCAGCGTGGTCGGACTCGCCTTGGTGGGAACAGTCGATGTATCAGGAGAATACCGGTTTCACGTTGCCTGAGATTCGACAGCGAATCGGCACGCTCAGGAGGCACCTCACCAGTGACTGGACCAGGCGCGCCGAAGGTGCCGGTGTTTCAAGTCCGATCCTGCCCTTCCTCCACGGGCAGGGTCTTAGTCCGTTCACGGCGCTGATGTCATTCTCGCGAACGCTAGGGGCCGCTGAACAAGCTAACAACTTCGCCCGGAAATTTCGCGATCTCATCGGTCCCGCGAGCCACGCAACACTATTTGAGATGGAAGTCGCGGAAATACTCCACCGCGCTGACTGGTGGATCGACTTCCCGATTGCGGTTGCCTCGCCAACGGCAGATATCCATGCGCACAAGAACGCCGTGTGTATCGGCATCGAGTGCAAAAGGCTATTGACGGCGCGGGCAGAAACGTGGGCGCAAGCGCTGAGCGCGGCCGTGATCGGCACTATCGGCGCGGAATCGGCACTCGATCATGCAGGCATCGACGTTGTTTTCGATCCCAGTATTGCGGACCTGAGTTTTGAGGGCCGAGACGCGTGGAATCACGGGATTGTGGACGAGATTCGCGAAAGGATCGCAACTGTAGTGCAAGAGTTGACGCGCAGCGGGACAACAACGGCCCGGGTTCGAATCGATGGTGTGGGCGAGGTTATCTTTGCACCTTCGCACACATCCCTACGAGGGAGCGTCGGGGGCATACCACTGTCCGCGCAAACGCGAGTCCGTCGGATAGTCACGAACGCAGTACTGGACGCGAGGGCGCAGCTTCAAGACGTCCCGCTCGGTGTCGTAGCAATCCAGGCTCTGTTTCCGCCGCCATTTGCGATGCTCGACCTTGTATTGAGGGGAATGCTGCGAAGCGACTCCGAGGTCCTTGGGAACATAGGCATAGTCACGGTCCTCCCGCCCGTTGTTCTGTTCGCGAAGATCGAACCGCTGGTTTGGGAGAATCCGGTTCTTCAGGGCCGACGTGACCTGCAACTCGTCGTCGCAGACGTAAGGTCTGCGTTGTCGCGAGGAGCGCTGATTCCTGCGTCGTCTTGAGCGGGCGGAGCGCACGCAGATACCCACCGATTACCCTCCCGGCCGGCACAAACCTTTCGGGTCGTATTCGGGTCGTTTATCGATGAACCCCCGTCAGCACGCTATCGCCTGACAACCCATTGGTGCCTATGGGACGACTGAGATCAGCGCGTGCGGAGTCTCTCCCTGCGGGCGTTAGTTCGAGTGTTCATCGCCTGCCCAAGATCTCAGAGTTTCCCCGATGGTAGGGGTGCAACTTGAGCACCTGAAGCGCTGCATAGGGGTCAGTCATGCGCTCTTGGCCCCCGCCGCAGGGGTGATTCGACCCCATCCAAGGGGTGAGAATTTGCCGTGTTCACTGCAACAACACCGGCGGTGGAGCGATGCCGCTCTGCCCATTGTCGGTAGCGCCAGGTCGCAGGCACCGCTCTGTCGAGCAAGCTGCCGTCTCGATAGTCGATTGGTTCCCACGCGAGTGCGTACAGCGTAGGGACGTTGCGAATTCGCAGGCCCCGTCGCGTAATCTCGATAAGTCCGCGATTTACGAGTTCCCGCAGCGAGCGACGCACCGTGTCCGTTCCGGTGATGCCGAATCGGCGCCCCCAACTCTCGGTGCAAGCGAGCGTGCCGTTGTTTCGGCCGTTGTAGCCGACGGCGATGACAGCGAGGACCTTGAACGCCGCGTAGGGCAGCGTCCGGCAGGCCTCATGCTCCATCACGCCCAGGGGAATTCGAGCGAATCGCTCGCCGCGCCGGCGTCTGCCGTCACCGTGGCCCCGCATTCACGCGCCCGCCCCTGAGCATCGCGGTCGATGGCGATCGTCGCTCCTGCGCCCAATCACGGGGTTTCGGCGGGCACTCTCCCGGGTAAGCCAGTACCCCAGAGAGTTCAGTCGCATTCCTACCGCGAGCATTTCGGCAATCGTTCGGCAGTGACGGCTGGTGTCGAATTTGCCCCGTCGATGAGCGTCAAATGCGGCCGTCGAAATTGAATATCTGTGCGCACGATCGGCATCGGCAGCGGTCACCTCGCACGGCGTTGAACCGATGCCGGAGCGCATACATCCGGTTCTCCTGTGATCCTTTCCTGGACCCAGGCTTCGACCGCACGCAGGTCCCACGCTACTGCGCGCGCGCCCAAGCGGATCGGTCGTGGAAATTCCCCGACTTCGACCAGCCGATATATTTGCGATCCACTGAGTGGCACAAGCTTCCTGACTTCCGGGAGGCGAGCGAGACGTGCCGCGGATTCCGCCTGTGACGGCGCGCTCTTGCGGCTGTGCAGGCCGTGCTGGCCTCTGCCGGCGGATGGAGCAACTATCCCTTGCGCGCGCGTAGTCGCCCTGTGATTGCGACGCGGTACCTTCCGGAATCTCGCTGGATGTTCACTTGGAGGCGTGGAGCGGAATCGAACCGCTGTACGCGGCTTTGCAGGCCGCTGCATGACCACTCTGCCACCACGCCCGGCAGCCCGGCCTGTCGAAAAGAGGCCAGCTTAAAACGCCAGACCCCGAGGGTTTCTCCTCGGGGTCGTTCTGAATCTGGAGCGGGAAACGAGGCTCGAACTCGCGACCTCAACCTTGGCAAGGTTGCGCTCTACCAACTGAGCTATTCCCGCTGAACTCTTCGCGGCACCGACGGCGGCTGCCGCTACGAGGGCCGCCATTGTAAGGGGGTGCCGGGGGGTGTCAAGGCACCGGGACGTGCTTCAGCGAACAAATTCAGCAGCTTACTTGCGCTTGAGATCCGGCCACGCCATCCGCAGGTAATCCGCCGCCGACCACAGAGTCAGCACGGCGGCCACCACGGTGAGCACGAGCCCCAGCTCGTAGATCTGGATGAACCAGAAGTCCCAGCGGAACAGCAGCATCGAGAGACCGACGATCTGCATGATGGTCTTGAACTTCGCCAGGCGTGTCACCGCCACCTTGCGCCGTGCACCGATCTCCGCCATCCATTCGCGCAACGCCGAGACGGCGATCTCGCGACCGATGATCACGATCGCGCAGAGCACGACCACCACCTGGGATTTCAACTCGAAACCGATGTGCCAGACCGGCTGGTCCGCGCGGCTGACCAGCAGCACGAGCGCGGTCGCGACGATGAGCTTGTCCGCGACAGGATCGAGGAAAGCCCCGAGCCGCGTCGTCTGCTGCCATTTGCGCGCGAAGTAGCCGTCGAGCGAGTCGGTGATCCCGGCGAGCGCGAAGAGAATGCCCGCGAGCGGGTCGGACCACGCAGACGGGATATAGAAAAGGAAGATGAGCAGCGGGATCGCGAGGATCCGGCCCCACGTGAGCATGTCGGGGATGGAGATCCGGCTGGCCACGCGCTCAGGCTCCCGGGTGGAGATGTTCATAGATCAGCTGGGCGAGTGGACGGCCAATTCCTCGAACCTGCGCAAGATCGTCGACACCGGCGCGCAGTATGCCTTGCAGTCCGCCGAACTGCTTGAGCAGTTCGCGCCGTCGCGCGGGGCCGAGCCCGGGAATCGCTTCCAGGGCGGACTCATTGTGCCGGCGCGCACGCCGGCGGCGATGACCGAGAATGGCAAATCGATGCGCGTCGTCGCGCACGCGCTGAATCAGATGCAGAGCCGGTGAGTCCGGCGGCAGGACGATGGGCTCTTCGCGCTCGGGCGTGAAGAGGCGTTCCTGGCCCGGCCTGCGATCCGCACCCTTTGCGACAGCACAGGCGGCGAGTTGTGGCAGGTCCAGTTCCTTGAGCACGTCCAGTGCTTGTGTGAGTTGGCCACGGCCGCCATCAATCAGCAGCAAGTCAGGCGGCGGAATTTCGCCTGCGCGCACGCGCTTGTAGCGGCGCGTCAGCGCCTGGCGCATGGCGCCGTAGTCGTCGCCGGGCTCGATTCCACTGATGTTGAAGCGGCGATAATCGCTCTTGATCGGGCCTTCCGGGCCGAACACGACGCACGAAGCGACCGTACCTTCGCCACGCGTGTGGCTGATGTCGAAGCACTCGATGCGCTGAGGCGTTTCCGGCATCTCCAGCGCCTCGCGCACGGCCTCGAGATTCAGTTCGATGCTGCCGCGATTCGCGAGCCGCATGCGCACGGCCTGCGCGGCATTCGTCTCCGTCATTTTCAGCCAGCGCGCGGCCAGGCCGCGTCGGGCTACTCGGATACGAACACGCCGGCCAAGCTTTTCGATCAGCGTCGTGCACAGCATGTCGACGTCGTCCGGCGCGGTGTTCACCACGATCTCCGGCGGCACCTCGTGCGCGAAGTAGTACTGGCTCAGGAACGAGCTCATGAGCTCGCCAGGCTCGGTCAACGGGGCACGCGGGAAGAACACCGTGCTGCCCAGGTTGCGCCCGCCGCGCACGAACATCACCGCGACGCAATGCTCGCCGGTTTCACTGGCGAGCGCGACGACGTCCACGTCGCGCGCGGACGAGGCATTCACGATCTGCTGTGCCTGCACCTTCTTCAACGCCGCGAGCTGATCGCGCAATCGCGCAGCCGTCTCGAAGTCCAGCGCGCCGGCGGCCGACTCCATTCGCGCAGCGAGTTCCTCGTTCACTTCCTCGCTGCGGCCTTCGAGCACCTTCACCGCAGATTCGACATCACGCGCGTAGTCCTCGACTGAGATCAGTCCCACGCACGGCGCCGAGCAGCGCTCGATCTGGTACTGCAGGCACGGGCGGCTGCGATTCTCGAAGAACGTGTCTTCGCAGTTGCGCAGCTTGAAGAGCTTCTGGAGCTGCTGCAGCGTCTCGCGCACCGCGCCCGCGTTGGGGTAAGGGCCGAAGAAACGCCCGGGCTTGTTGCGTGAGCCGCGGTAGAAGGCCAGGCGCGGAAAGCCGGATTGCGTGGTCACGTGGATCCACGGGAAGCTCTTGTCGTCGCGCAGCATCACGTTGAAGCGCGGCTTGTGCTCCTTGATGAGGTTGTACTCGAGGAGCAGGGCTTCGCTGTCCGAGTTGGTGACCGTGACCTCGATGCGCGTCACCTGGTTCACCAGGACCTGGATCTTGGGCGCCACGTTGCCCGCGTGAAAGTAGCTCGATACGCGAGCCTTCAGGTTGCGTGCCTTCCCCACGTACAGCAGCTCGCCCTCCGCACCATGCGTGCCCGCATACATACCCGCATACATACCCGCATACATACGATAGACGCCCGGTCGCGCGGGCAGCGTCTTGACAAACTCGCGCGCGTCGAACGGAGGGCTGTCGGGAGCGCCATCTCTTACGGATGGGGCAGAGCCTGGTAATTCGTGCTCGGTCATCTCTTGCGGGAGGCCTGCAACAGCTCACGTGCCCGGCGAAAAACCGCCTGCAGTTGCGCTTCCGTGAGGCGCCCCGTGTTCATGTTGTAGCGGCTGCAGTGATACGAGTCCAGCAGCCAATGTCCACTGGCCAGGCGATGCTCGGCGCCATGGCCGAACTCGAACTCGGACTGCCGGAAGCCGAGGGCCATCAACACCGCTCGATGTGCAATCGCGCCCAGCGCCAGGATCACGGCACCCTGCGGCAGCCCCTCGAGGTCATGGAGCAGGTAGGTATTGCAGCGACGGATCTCATCCGGCTGCGGTTTGTTAGCCGGCGGCCAGCAGCGCACGGCGTTGGTGATGCCGCAGTCGACCAGGCGCAGGCCGTCGTCCGCACTAACCGACTCTGGACGTGTAGCGAAACCCGCCGCGTGAAGCGTTCGGTAAAGCGGGCCGCCGGCACCGTCCCCAGTGAATGGCCGGCCCGTACGATTGGCTCCATGGAGACCGGGCGCCAGCCCGACGACCAGCAAGCGAGGCTTGCCGGAGTCCAGGACACCGAAGGGCGGGACGGGGCGCGAATAGTAGTCCGCGTGCTCGCGACGCACGCCGGCCAGCGCCTTCGCCAGCCGCGGGCAGCGGGTGCAGTTCGGATCGAACGGCTCGCCGCGACCAGCGGTAGCAGCCCGCGGTTCAGCCATCCATGTGCCGGATGATGGCGTCGCCAAATCCCGAGGTACCCACGAGCGTGGCACCCGGAATCAGTCGCTGCATGTCTTCCTCGACAGCGGCGCTGCCCTTGCCGTGACCTGACGACTTCGGCGCGCGAATCGCTTCCCGCAGCCGCGCGAGGTCGTACGTGAGGATCTTGTTCGCAATCGTGCGCCCGATGCCGTTGATGATGAAATCCGCAGCCTCGTTCCAGCGCAGGTAACGCAGCATCATCTCGGCCGACAGAATGATGGAGCTCGGGTTGACACGGTCCTTGCCCGCAAAGCCCGGCGCGGTGCCATGCGTGGCTTCGAACACCGCGAGGCCGTCACCAATGTTTCCGCCGGGCGCGATGCCGATGCCACCGACTTGCGCCGCGAGTGCGTCGGAGATGTAGTCGCCGTTGAGGTTCAGCGTGGCGATGATGTCGTAATCCTCGGGCCGCAGCAGTGCCTGCTGCAGGAAGTTGTCGGCGATCACGTCCTTGATGACGATCGGCTTTCCCGTCACCGGGTTGTCGAAGGTGAGCCACGGCCCCTTATCCAGCTCACGCGCGCCGAACTCCTCGCGAGCCAGTTCGTAACCCCAGTTGCGGAACGCGCCCTCCGTGAACTTCATGATGTTGCCCTTGTGCACGAGCGTCACGGATTCACGGTCGTTGTCGACGGCGTACTGGATCGCCTTGCGGATGAGCCGCTGCGAACCTTCGCGCGACACTGGTTTGATGCCGATGCCCGAGCTCGCGGGGAAACGGATACCGGTGACGTGCAGCTCCCGCTGGAGGTATGCGATGAGTTTCTGAACCTCCGGTGTGCCGGACGGCCACTCGATGCCCGCGTAGATGTCCTCGGTGTTCTCGCGGAACACGACCATCTCCACCTGGCTGGAATCCTTCATCGGCGTCGAGACGCCGGAGAAGTGCCGGATCGGGCGTATGCAGGCGTACAGATCCAGGTTCTGCCGGATCGCCACGTTCAGCGAGCGGATGCCGCCGCCCACGGGCGTACCCAGCGGCCCCTTGATCGAGACGACGAACTCGCGCAGCGCGTGCAGCGTCTCGTCCGGAAACCAGGCGCCGGGACCATGGACGCGGTTGGCCTTCTCTCCGGCATACACCTCCATCCAGACGATCCGGCGCTTGCCCCGGTAGGCCTTGTCGACCGCCGCATTCACGACTTTCTGCATCACCGGGGTCACGTCGACGCCGATGCCATCACCCTCAATGAACGGCAGGATTGGTTGGTCCGGTACGTTCAGCGAGAAATCGGCGTTGAGCGTGATGCGCTCGCCGTCGGCCGGCACCACGATGTGCTCGTACTTCATGACAGGAGTTGCGCGCCTGGAGAGGGGGTGGGGGAGGGCGCGAACTTTAGCAGAAACCGCAATTGAACCAGAGCTTCATCGGCTCCGGCGCTGCAATTCTAAACCGGCGCACAGCGTCCCTGCCGTGCGCCGTCATGACTTCGTGCTGATCGTGCCGGATGCGACTACTGCATCTCGCTGTCACTTGTCTTCATCGCTTGTCTTTATCGCTTGTCTTCATCGCTTGTCTTTCTGGGCTTCCGCTGCGTCGCGCGAAACTTCGGAGCCGCGGGTGTCCGTGGCGGCAGCCTGTCGACCGGCCGTTGCGCCGGTGGTGAGCAGCATTTGCGTGCCGCCCGTGAGTCGTACATCGCGCGCATCGGACGTTACGATGTTGCCACCCGCACTGCCTGAAGCAGCACTCGTGATGTCGAGATCCTTCATGCCGAACACGCCCCGGCTGCCTGAATGCAACCGTCCCGTGGTGTTCACGCCGCCGACTGCGCCTGCAGAACGAGTAACCACGCCCTTGCTAACGCCGCCGACCGTGTCGAGGCTGCCAGTCGCGCTCGTTGCGGCACCCACGGCGCCGCCGACCGCGCCACTGATTCCGCCATCGCGACCCGAAGATCCTGAGACAGGACGCATCGAGCCGGAGTCGCGCAGTTCACTGGACGCACCCGCATTTGCTGCGGCCACGGCCTGCAGAGTCGCGTTCAACGGGACTTTCGTGCCATCTCTCAGGATCGCGTGATCGAACAGGATGCCAAGCTCGGAGCGCCCCTGTGCGTCGCCCTTGCTCTTGCCCTGGCTCTTGCCTTGCGGCTTTGCCTCGGTGACATGACCAATCAGCCTGGAACCCTTGCGCACGACCACGCGCCCGTCCGACTTGACGTCCTGCGTCGCCGTCGCGACCACGCGATCGCCGGGCTTGTTCTTGTTGGCATCGACAGGCTTGTCGAGCGTCGCGTGCACTTCGGTACCGCTGGCCAGGTTCGCGGAAGCGCCCTTCGGCTTGGCCGACGCCGAACCCGCGTTGGCGTTCGAAGCGCTTACGTCGCCCGGGCCGGCAGAAGCCGAAGCCCCCGCCTGCGTCGCGGCATTTCCCTGTACACCCGCCTGGGCGCCGCCTTCGCTCTGTGCAAAGGCATACGGCACCAGCGCGAAAGTCACGATCAGAAGCGAAATTTTCATGACCAAACCTCCTCGTTTCGAAGCTCGCGGCCGCACTCTAGTCAGCCGCGCCGCGGCAGGCCAAGGCGATACATCCTCAGCGCGGCCAGGGAAAATCCCCCAGCCGCCTCTCAAGGACGTCCCGCCCCGGCCAATTCTTCCCAGTCCCCGCGCGCGGGATCCCCACGAGTGTCGCGCATACCCCACAGCATTGAGCTGCCGTGCGTTGTGAGTGCATACTCCGCTGCAGTTGGCGCCGCTGGGCTGTGGCGCCACTCCAACATAACCACTCAAAGCAGGCATCTTTACTATGCGAAGAACCCCGCTCGCGTACTGGATCTCCACGATCCTCGCGGCCAGCGCCGGCGCGCAGGCACAGGATCAGACCGACTCCGAAAGTGAAATCAGCGACCAGATCGTCGTGACGGGTACGCGCGTCGCGGACCGATCGCGGCTCGATACGGTTTCCCCGGTGGACGTCCTCCCGGCATCGGAGCTATCACAGCAGGCGACGACGGAGCTCGCGGAAGCTCTCTCGAATCTCGCTCCGTCGCTCAACTTCCCGCGCCCCTCGATCACCGACGGTACGGATCACATCCGCCCGGCGACGCTGCGCGGGCTCGCTCCCGACCAGACGCTGGTGCTCGTGAATTCGAAGCGCCGGCACCAGTCGGCGCTCGTGAACGTCAACGGCTCCATCGGTCGCGGATCCGCGGCCGTCGACCTCAATGCCATCCCGGTCGCGGCCATCGAGAGCGTCGAAGTCCTGCGCGATGGCGCTTCCGCGCAGTACGGTTCCGACGCGATCGCCGGCGTGATCAACATTCGCCTGCGCGAAGCGCGGGACGGTGGCAATGCGTCCGTGACGTTCGGTGAATACAACACGGACGTCGAAACCGCTCGCGGTACGCGCAGCGAGAGCGATGGTGCGGTCATTACCGCCTCCGCCTGGACGGGCCTGCCTCTTGGCAGCGAAGGGTTCCTGACGTTGACGGGCGAGTACCGCGATCGTGAGCCGACGAGCCGCGGCGACTTCGACCTGCGCGTCGCACCGGTCAGAGTCACGTCGCGCTACGGCGATGCCGACGTGCAGGACGCCACGTTCTACGCCAATGCCGGTGTGCCGGTCGGCGCCGACTGGGAGTTGTACGGCTGGGCGGGTTACCAGAATCGCGAAGGCAACTCGGCCGCGTTCCCGCGCATCTTCAACGACGCGCGCAACGTCCCGGCCATCTATCCCGATGGCTTCCTGCCGAAGATCACCACCGACATCGACGACATCACCCTGGGCGTCGGCACGAGGGGCGAACTGCTGGGATGGGCCGCGGACGTGTCCGTGGTGTACGGCAAGAATGACATCGCCTACGGTGTGATCAACAGCCTGAACACGTCGTTCGGTGCCGCATCGCAGACGAGCTTCGATGCCGGCGGCATGGACTACGACCAGGCCGTTTTCAATGCCGGCCTCGTGCGCGAGTTCGACTGGGGCATGGCGGGTCCGACGAACGTCGCGATCGGCGTCGAAGGCCGCCGCGAAAGCTATGGCATTACGGCTGGCGAGCCGGCTTCGTACTTGCGCGGTCCGGTGACGACCGCTCCCGCCGGTTCGCAGGGATTCCCGGGTTTCCAGCCTTCCAACGAAGTGGACGAGAGCCGTAACGCCGTCGGCGCCTATGTCGACGTCGAAGCGCAGGTCGCGCAGAAGTTTCTTGCCTCGGCGGCGTTGCGCGCGGAGGACTACTCGGACTTCGGCTCGACGGTGAACGGCAAGCTCTCCGGCCGTTTCGATGCGACCGACCTGTTCGCCGTGCGTGCGACGGTGGCCACCGGCTTCCGCGCGCCCGGTCTGCAACAGTCCTTCTTCACGTCAACGGCGACGAACTTCATCAACGGTGTGCCGTTCGAAATCGGCACGTTCCCCGCGACGGCTCCGGTCTCGGAGGCACTGGGTGCGCGCGAGCTGGATGCCGAGGAATCGGTGAACTACTCGCTCGGGTTCGTGTTCCAGAACGGTGAGTTCGAGGCCACCCTCGACTTCTATCGCATCGACATCGACGACCGCATCGTGCTGTCGGAAAACCTGGGCGGGCGCCCGGACGTGGACGCGATCCTCGCGCCGTTCGGCGTGAGCCGCGCGCGTTTCTTCGTCAATGGCGTGGACACCAAGACCGAGGGCGTCGACCTGGTCGTACGCTACGGCCTGCCCACGGAGTCGATGGGCCGCTTCGATTTCACCCTGTCGGGCAACCTCAACGACACGGAGATCACGCAGCTGCCCGAGCTGGGTGGCGGCACGATCAATCCGCCGATCCCGCTGTTCGCGCGCATCAACTCGCTCACGTTCGAGGAGGGCACGCCGCAGGAGAAGGCGACGGTGTCGACCGACTGGGAGTTGCCGACGAACTTTGGTTCCTTCGGAACGAGTCTCGCGGCGAACTACTACGGCAAGGTGACGGAGCCCGGCACGGCAGCAAGTGGTGCCAACGACATCCCGATGGGCTCCGCCGTGCTGGTCGACCTGGAGTTCCGCGCGCGCGTGGGTGACGGTCTGTCGTTCACGCTGGGTGCCGACAACGTGCTGGACAAGTACCCGTCCGCAGTGCCGTCGAGGCTCAACGCCACCGGCGCGCTGGGATTCTCGCGCTACTCGGCGTTTGGATTCGGTGGCCGCTTCCTCTACGCGCGGCTCGGCTACAACTGGTAGTTTTCGTTTTTTTTTGGGGGGGCAGGGGAGCACACCCAGGGAGGCCGCAAGGCCTCCCTTTTTGTTCTAAGCTGCCGGCGTCATGAAGCCGAAACGACCAGGGCGGACGGCGCCGCCGCGGAAACGACGATGATCATTCGCACGATGCCCCACACCGTCATCAGGCGTTTTGCGGTCATCCTGTTGGCGCTCCTGGGCATCCCGGCCAAGGAAGCGACGGCTGCCGGCGTGGAGGGTGACTTCAGGAGGGACCGCGAGAAGATGGTGCGCGAACAGATCGAGACCCGCGGCGTGCGTGATCAGCGAGTGCTCGCTGCGATGCGCAGCGTACCTCGTCATCGTTTCGTGCCAGCCGACCAGGTGGCCGCCGCGTATCTCGACACGCCCCTGCCGATTGGCTACGACCAGACCATCTCGCAACCCTACATCGTCGCTCTCATGACCGAGCTGGCGCGTCCTTCGGCCGGCGAACGCGCGCTCGAGATCGGCACCGGTTCCGGCTACCAGGCTGCGGTGCTGGCGCAACTCGTCGATCACGTCTACACGATCGAGATCGTCGAGCCGCTGGCCAGACAGGCCGCGCGCAACCTGGAAGGCGAAAAGGCCGGGAATGTCACCGTCCGCGTGGGCGATGGCTACGGCGGATGGCCTGAGCACGCGCCATTCGACGTCATCCTCGTGACCGCGGCGCCGGATCACATTCCGCAGCCGTTGCTGGACCAGCTCAAGCCCGGCGGCCGCATGGTCGTGCCCGTGGGACCCGTGCATGCGATACAGCAGCTCAAGCTGATCGAGAAAGACGAAGCCGGGCGCGTGCGCACCAAGCGGATCGCCGACGTGCGTTTCGTGCCTCTGAAGCGCGATGACCCGCGCAAGAAACCGTGAAAGATCGTCCGCACTGTCCCGCCGCTCGCGCGCTGCCGCATCGAAGAAAAAAGGCCCGGTACGGTCCCGGGCCTTGCAGGCGCCCCGCGAGGTGGCGCGAGGAGTTGGTCGATCGGTTACTGGATCGATTGCCGGTACACGTCGAAGTAGTGATTCGCGTACGTTGCATACCCGGCACGTGACACACTCTCGGCCGGACGGAAGCGCGCCTTGATCTTCGGCTGCAGGTCGAACGGTCCCTGCTCGAGAGTGAAGAACGCGTTCATGAGTGGCAGATCCAGCGCCAGCTGCACGTAGCCACGCAGCTCAGCCGGGATGGAAGCCGCATCCTCGATCGGGATGCGCTGGTCGTTGAAAGCAACGGTCAGCTCGCCGGAGAACTGGCGAGCTGCGCTCTGCAGCCCGAGGCTCTGCACCAGCGAATAGGCCAGCTCCGCGCGATTCACGGCCGTATCCGGCGCAAATGAGTTGCCGCTCGTACGGATCACTGCATCGAGCACCTGCTTGCGATCCTTCAGCGCCGCGCCGCGCGCCGTCGTTGCTTCCACGAACGCACGCTGCGCCGCGCTGATGTCGTCGAACCGTACTGTGCCATCCAGTGGACGGAACTGGCGCACGCCGGTTCCGGCGGTGAGGTAGTCCGCCAGCTCGCCGCGCGTGAGCATCGCGTCGGGACGGAACGACCCGTCCGCGTAACCGTCGATCAGCCGCTCGCGGATAGCGAACTGGATCATGCCTTCCGCGGCATGCCCGGCGATGTCGGTGAGACCGCTGTAGCCATTCACGCGCCAGGTCTTGAGGCGAACGTTGATAGTCGCGGGTGCGGCATAGCCGTTGGTCAGGCCGAGCGGATCCAGCGCGACGCCGGACACCGAGCCGATGCCACGCACGGTGAGTGTCCACGTTCCGGGCCTTGCTGGCGCCGAGGCCGCAATGGACGGGCCGAGCAGCGGCAGCGAGATCGAAGAGCCATAGCGCTTGCCGGTCGGATCGATGAGCACGACGGCCACCGTGTTGTTGCTGACGAACGCGCTCGCAGCCACCCGGACTTCGTCGGCCGTGACGGTGAACTGGTAGGAGCCACTGGTCGTCGCCGGAACGAACTGGATCGGGCGAATCTCGTTCCGTTGCACCACAATGTTGGGCACGCTGTTGAACTGACGTGCCATGTTCACCGTGCTGCCGTAGTCCGTGCGTTTCCCGGCAGCGCGCGCGACTGCGGCGTGGGCGTTGGCGTAGCCCGCGCCGACTTCCCACGGTTCATCGCCGGGAAGGTTGGTGGCCGTCTGCTGCAGGATCTGCTTCACCTCGCTCCAGTGGAGCTGCGGATTGGCTTCCAGCATCAGGGCAACGATGCCCGAGAGGTGCGGAGCCGCCATCGAAGTGCCACTGAGGGTTGTGTAGAAGGGCTGGTGCGCGGGAGCGACCGCCGGGTCTCCGATGTCCGTCCACGTGTTGCCCGTCGAGGCACGCACCGAAATGACATCGACACCGGGTGTAACGACCGTCGGGCGATCCTCCCATACGAACTCTTCACCGTCGATGACGACGGTGGCGCGCTTGCCGGCGAGGCCGCGCGAGGAGAAGTTCGCAAGGTTGCCGGACTTGTTCCCCGCCGCCGCGAGGGACACCCACGGCGCCTTCTTGAAGTTGCCGGTGATCGTGCTCTCGCCCGAGCCGGCGTTGCCCGCGGAGAACACGATGACGATGTTGCGATCGGCGAGCCGCTTGGTCGCAACGTTGGTGGGATGGTCCGGATTGAAATCGGTGCCCACGTCACTGGTGGCGCCGAATGAATTCGAGACCACGCGAATGTTGTAGTCGGTCTGCTTCACCAGCGCGTAGTCGAAACCGCCCAGCGAATCGAGAATGAAGAGGGCCGCCCCCGAGCCGTAGCCGACGATGCTGGCTCCCGGCGCAACGCCTTCGTAGAAGCCGCCGGACCTTGCACCGTTGCCGCCGACGATGCCGGCGACGTGCGTGCCATGACCGCCGCCTATGTCCGTATTCGCAACGTTCTCCGTGTACGTGATCGGCAGCAGGTCATCCTGCGCATGCAGGTTGGTCTGGCCAGCGACGTTCTGCACCACGTGCGACGGATAGAGGAGGTCGGAGTGCGTGCCGTCGATACCGGAGTCGTTGATCAGCACGCCGATGCCTTTGCCGCTGTAAGGCAGGCCAGTCGCGGCGCGCAGGTTGCGATCCGTACGCATGCGGTCCACGCCGGTGATCTCGGTGCTGCCGTCGTTCTCGTACTCGAGCTGCTCGTTGAGCCACACGGAGCGAACGCCGGAGAGACCGGCGATCTGCGTGATCTGCGCCGGAGTGGCCAGCACGCCTGCAATGGGCAGCTCACGGAAGTAGAAACCCTTCACGTTCAGCCCGCGCAACGCAGCCGTCTGCGCTGCACTCAGCGGCCCGTCGCCGTCGAACGAAACGACGACTTCGAGTTGCTCCGCAGGCGATGCGGCTCCCAGCTCAGCCTGGAGGCTGGCGCCGATGCTGGCGGCGGCGACGGAGAGCGATGGAAACGCGAACGCAAGAAAGACAGCAAGGCACGCCGCACTGCGCGCGCGCATGTCTGCCGTGAGAACGGTAAGCATCCTGGTCTCCTGCAGCTGGACGAAGGAGCTGCTTTGCGCTCAAGTTCGCAGATGGCGCCGGTGCGCGGAACGCGGGGCATCCCTCAGGCGGACTGGGTGTTTCTACCCAGCGCGCGTGGGCAGAGTTCCGGATACTAGTACCGCGGCGCGCGGACGAAGCTGCCTGCTTGGTTCGGAACACGCCAGGTGAGAGGCGTCCATGAAAACCAGGCTAACCGCGTTTCTGTCTCCATTGCTGTGGGGTGCCGTGCTGGCCGCGAGCCAGGCGCTCGCTGCCCCTCGCGTCGATTCGAAGCTGGCCGAGCAGATCGCCGGCGCGCCGCTGCAGTCGACTCCGGTGGTCATCACATGGACTCGCAAGCCGAGCCCTGCAGAGATCGCCGCTCTGAAGTTGCTCGGCATCCCGGGCGGCATCGTCCTCCAGGAAATGCCGATGGTGCTCACGGCCGTCAACAAGTCGCAGTTCGATGCACTGCGCGCTCGCAGCGACGTAAAGGCAATATGGGGCAACCGCCTCATGCGGCACATGACGAGCGCCAGCCGCAAGTTCATCGGCGTCGAAAACATGCAGCGCGACGCGGAGCTCACCGCCAGGAATGGTGGCATGTCGTATTCCGGCCGCAATGTCGGTATCGCCTATGTCGACACGGGCATCGATGCAACGCATCCCGACCTGCAGCTCGGGCAGAACGTCGTGCAGAACGTTTTTTTCCCGATCGGGGCGATCCAGACCGGCCTGGTCGAGAGTGAGGTCTCGGCCGCGACGGGCATCAGTGTTGCGGTCCCGGAACTGCCGCGCGAGTTCGTCCCGCCCATCTTCATCGAGAACGCGCCGATCTCGGAGAACGAAGCCGGTCATGGCACGTTCGGTGCCGCGATCAGTGCCGGTAGCGGAGCCGCCTCGGGCGGTTTCTATGGCGGTGTCGCGCCGGGCGCCAGGCTCATCGGCCTGCATGCGGGCAACGACTTCGGCCTGACGACGTTCTCGATCCTGCAGGCGTACGACTACGCACTCACTCGCCAGATCCAGTACAACATCCGCGTCGTCAACAACTCGTTCGGCTCGACGCTCGCGGGATTCCCGTACGATCCGAGCAACCCGCTCATCGATGCCACGCGCGTCCTGCACGATCGTTTCATGGCGGTGGTCTTCGCGGCCGGTAACGGCATCGACAGCGTGGGCGATACGCCCGGAGCGATCAACACGCTTTCGGTCGCGCCGTGGGTGATCTCGGTTGGCGCAGGCGAGAAGCAGGGCCTGGGCCGGCCGACGACGTTCTCTTCACGCGGCGAGAATGACGGCGGCAATGCGGACGTTGCCGGCCAGCCCGCCGATCTGGCCGCTGCACCCAACCTGCGGCCCGATCTCATTGCGCCGGGCGCGGACATCAAGAGTGCGCGTTCGAAGGCGCCGGGCGTCTCGAGCACGCTCGCGGGCCTGCCGATCTTCGTCGGCGGCAACGATCCCTTCACTATCCCGCCGGCTTTCCTGCCGTACTACACGACGGGGCAGGGTACGAGCTTCGCGGCGCCGCACGTCTCTGGCGTGGTCGCGCTGATGTTCGAGGCAAATCCCATGCTCACGCCGGACGACGTCGTCACGTTGCTGCGCGCAACGTCGACGCCAATGCCGTTCACCGAGCGCGAGGTGGGTTCCGGATACGTAGACGCCCACAACGCAGTGCGCGCCGCGGCGGGCCTGCTTCCGGTCGATCATCCTGCGCTGCTGTTCCCGGTGCCGGGCGCGCCGCAGATCGCGGATCCGGAAGGCGACCAGATCGGCACCACCGCCCAGGACATCGTCTGGGGTCGCCTCGAGTACGACGCGGCCGCGCGCCAGGTCGTTTACCGGTTGCGGCTGTTCGACCTCGCCAATGCGACAACCAACAGCAAGTGGGTGATCGGCTCGAAGTTCGGCACCACCACGGTGTTCGTCGCGGGCGAGATCACGGAGCTCGGCACCCACCAGTTCGAATACGGCAACATCACGGTGAACCCGACGACCGGCACCAACACGCAGGCGACGCTGGGTGATGCCGACGGAGGCACGATCGACATCGCGGGCGACACGGTCACGATCAGGCTTGGGCTCGACAAGATCAATGCCGCCGTGCCCGGCGACACGGACGTGCTCTACAGCACGTCGACACAGTCGTTCGCGCGCGGGCAGATCACCATCGGCAGCCCAACGGTGCAGCCGCTGTTGTTTCTCAATGCAGACCAGGCTCAAGGCGGCGACTTCAAAGTCGGCGAGCCACCACCGCCGCCTCCGCCGCCGCCCGAAGAGGAAACGAATCCGAATCGCCCCGTGAACGAGCGGCACCCGGGCACGCTGGTGCCGGGGCAGGGGAGTGTCGACGTTCCATTCACGATGCGGCGCAATTCGCTCGAGGCGAAGATCACGTGGCATCCAAAGAACGAAGCGGTGACTTTCGGCGTGTACAGCGCGAGCGGCGCGCTCCTGGCGTCCGCACAGGGCAAGGAATTGTGCACAACGCTGGCGCCGGGTCAGTACTCCTACCGCGTGAGCGGCGCGCCATCGAAACAGGTGGATTTCGTCATCAGGAGCAAGCAGCGCCGGGAAGACTGAAGGGGGAACGCTGCAAGAACGTCGCGCCCCGGACACCACGCTGGGCTGACCGGGACCGGAGCCGCCGCCGAACCTTGCGGCGAGACGCGCGTCTACGTCTACGTCGCTGAATCTACGTCCCTGGACCGGCGACGCCGGCAACAGCGGAAGTTGGAATAATTACCCGGAGTTCCCTCATGACCCTCGCACTCGGGCCCCTGCTGTCCCTGATCGCAGGAATCCTGATCCTCGTCGTGCCGAGACTGCTCAACTACATCGTGGCGATCTACCTGATCCTGGTGGGTCTCGTCGGCCTGTTCGGCGGCGGAAGATTCCAGGGAACCTCCACAAGGCGGCTTTTCGTGTGCCTGGAGGGGATTGCTAATCCTCCACGACCTGGCTCAGTGGCGTGAGCGGAATCTCCACGATGCCTCCCTCGCACGCGCTGTCGCTAGCCGCGAGTCTTGGCGTGGTGCAATCCTTGATGTACAGCGACACCGCGCAGTAGTTGTCGTCGCTCATGACCAGCACGCGCCACGCGCCGTCCGCTTCATCGTACTCGGCATACCGTTCCACGAGCTGATTCGTCTTGTATACGCGTGCCTGGCCCTCGAACGCGTCCCTGGCGAAATCGAACGCCAGCGCCAGCGCTTCGTCGCGCGTGCGCTGATGCCTGCACTGCAGGGATGGGTTGAGAAAGAGGAAGTATGCCGCGACGCCCAGCGCGACGAAGGTAAGTGCTGAGAGCCCTTGGCGAAGCCACAGAGTGCGCGCCATTGAGCGCGAACGCTCCGGATCCATGCCATAAGTCTTGGGTCTTCGCTCGAGCACCATCGTGCTTTGGCCCCCGGTGTGCCATCTCTTATCAACGCCGCTGTCCCCAGCGCAGTATCAATCATCTGAACTACCTGTGCAGCGGTCTCTCGGTGCAGTGACGAGCGCCGCGTGAACTCCTGCGTGAGGCGTGAACGCGGCAACCCCGGCTAGCTTGGCTTAGCTAAGCTAGCGGCCTAGGTTGGTCGCCGCGGCCGTTGAGGCTGCTCCAGAGGCAGGCGCCTTTTCCAGCGCGCGGTTGAGAAATGCGATGACGCGGTTCATCAGCCGGGTGTCGTTCTCCTGGGACCAGTCGCTGTGCGTCTCCTCCGGGAACTCCAGGTATTCGACCGTCTTGCCCGCACGCTCGAGGGCGCGTTTCATGCGCCTCGACTGTGCAACGGGCACGACGTCGTCCTCGACGCCGTGAGCCAGGAAGATTGGAATCCGGATGCGCCCGGCGTTGAGCTCCGGTGAAGCCGCCTCGATCGCGGCCCGGTCCCCCTTGGGATCGCCGATGGACCGGAGCCAGTAGCGGTACGACTCCGAATCAGAACCGTCTTCGCTGCGCACATAGCTGAGGATCTCGGGCAGGTTGCCAACGCCCGCGACGGAGACGGCGGCGCGATAGAGATCAGGCGTCGTCACGGCACCCGCCAGGGCAGCGTAACCGCCATAACTCGCGCCGTAGATCACGATGCGATTGCGATCCGCGAGTCCCTCCGTCACAAGCTCCTGCGCCGCGTCAGTGAGATCGTCCTGCATCAGTCTGGCCCACTGACGATAGCCGGCTTCGGCGAACCTGCGTCCGTAACCGCCGGAGCCGCGGAAATTGGGCTGGAGCACGAGCCAGCCCTGCGCGGCGAGTGCCTGCGCATGTGGATCGAAGTCGAGGCTATCGCGGATCTCAGGCCCGCCGTGCGGCATCACGACCAGTGGCAGAGGACCCTGTCGATGGGGAGGACGTGTCAGGTACGAAGTAATCGTCGTGCCGTCACGCATGAGGGACCTGCGCACTTCCGTCGGCGCCAGTCGGTCGGGCTTGAGCCAGGGGCGTGCCGACACCAGGAAGTCGAGCTGATTCGCCACCATGTCGTAGAGGTAGTAATCGCCCGGAGCACGCGGGCCGCGCGCGTACACCAGCATGCGCGAACGCGCGCGGTCGAGCCCGTGGATGAATACGTTGGCTTCCTTGCGGAAGTAATCCTCGATGCCGTTGAAATGACGCTGCAGCACCTTCTCGCGAAACAGATACGTGTAACGGTCCGCGACGTAGGTGCCTCCCGCGTATTGCCCTTCGATGAGCAGGGACTGATCCATGTCGTAGCCGGGGACCTGCGATACGAGAGCGCCGATGGTCTTGGAGGGAATGTCGTACTCATGGATCGCGTGCGTGTCGCCGCCGCCGTGGCGCGTGCGCACGTAAATCTTGCCTGTTCCGGGCGCATCGCCCGCGTAGCTCCAGTCCGGCGTCATCAGTTCCCTGGTGCTGTAGCGCGTAATCAGTGTCCAGTCCTTCTCGTCCTGCCGGTCGCGCCCGAAAACCGAGATCACCGAGCGACGCTTGTTGGTGTCGTAACGCAGCGCGGGCTCGCCTTCCTCCGTCTCCCAGTCGAAGGTCATGATGTTTCCGCGCGCAATGCGAGTGGGCGCCCCCGTGTGGACATCCACGCGATAGAGGTCCGTGCCCGTGCCCGAATACGCGGCCATCACGACGTGCTTCGGATCCGCGGGCGTGTAATCGATGACCGTCGAGAGGTCATACGTGGAGCGGATCAGGTCTTTCTCGTTGCCGAAGAGAATCGTCGGGTTGCGGCCATCCGTGTCGATGGCGAAGGCGCGCCGCGAGTTCGGCTCGGCGATGCGCACCGCCGGCTTGAAGCCGAGTGCTTTCATCTGGGCATCGGACCTGAAACGCGCGCCAAACAGGATGCGCGAATCGTTCGCCCAGCCGACCCACTCGATCCGCAGGCGACCGGGCTCGTACAGGGAAAGCTTGCGCGTGGCGCTCTCGTCCCGGATCCGGCCTGCATCGACAATCACAATGATGTCGCCGCCCTTGCCACCCACTTCCATCGCAAGCGCTACCTGCTTGCCATCCGGAGAGAGGGTCGCATCGCGTATCACCGACCACCGGAACAACTCTTCGACCGTGTGCGGAACGAAAGAGCTGGGCGGGGGTTCGACGCTCCAGGCCCCTGGGGACAGCGCGAGCCACACGATCGCGCCGGCGTAGCAAAAGTATTTTTTCAAGGCGATCCCTGGTGACGGCTCTCGCGGCCCCTTGTGGTCAGCCCCATTGTAGTCACCTTAGCGGAATCCCACCGCCGCTTGCATGCACACCCGTGCCCTTTTTACGGCCGCTGCCGCTCGATCTCCCACATCTCGTAGCACGGCCTGTGCAAATGCAGGCCGGAATCGCCTGGTCGGGTAAACAGCAGTTCGTACTCGGCTTCCCCGTGTGCGATGGGATGCCCACACACATCGCACCGCCAGCCGCTGCCTTCGCCACCCCACATCTGTGCCGGAGCCTCTCGAGGCAGATAGCAATCACGTAGCAGCGCGCGCACCAGTTCGCGCAGAAGGACTTCCCGCATTGTGACTTCGACGACGGCTTCAAAGGCGGCCATGGCGCCTCCCATCCCCGGAGGGTGTTTGCGGGAATGACGAGCGGGGAGGGGCATTTCTTCCATCGGGTGCGTCACCACGCTGCCCGCGCCGATGACTGCTCGCGCTCCGATGTGGGCGCCGGGCAATATGATCGCGCCGCCGCCCTCGTCATCGTTGTTGGTGCCCGGGGCCGGACTCGAACCGGCACGGGGTTGCCCCCAAGGGATTTTCGTACCCGCTACAGCTTTCGCTGCTGCGCGTGCCCCATGAGCAGGTCCGCGCATTTGGAGTCTGGACTTTACCTTTGCCGTGGCGACGGCAAACGCCGTTGCTTTAGGCAGGGGCCGTCAAGTCTCTACACTTTCCGGCCGTTCCTCGCATTCGCTGCTGGATGGCCAGCAGCCGGCCGGCTTAGCTCGGTATTGCAGCCACCCTGACGTGCTGCTGTTCCACCGACTTTGACCCCATTCACGCCGGCGTTTCCGACCTGCGTGCTCAATTGCTTCAAGTCCCTTGCGTCTACCAGTTTCGCCACCCGGGCAGGGTGCGGTGTGCTTCGATTCGATTCTACTCGCGCCCGAGTCTCAAAGCGCTCGTAACGCCGAGGTCACGGGCATGCGCGCCGCGCGGAAGGCGGGGAACAGGCCGCCGACGAGACCGATGATGATTGCCCACACCAGGCCCTGCACGAGCAGCGGCGGCGTTACTTTGAACGCGAAGGCGACCTGCGAGAACGTCTGGAAGTTGAGCGTCGAGACGGTGAAGCCGTTGAACAGGACGTACGCGATGCTGCCGCCCGCAATGCCGCCGATGAGTGCGAGCACGATTCCTTCGAGCAGCACCGACGTCACCACGGGCATGCCACCAAAACCGATCGCGCGCAGCGTGCCGATCTCCGTCGTGCGCGCCGCCACCGCCGAATACATCGTATTGAGGGCCGCGAAGATCGCGCCGATGCCCATGATGACCGCGACCACGGTGCCGAGCGTCCGGATGAACGCGCCGGTCGCTTCGGACTGCGCGGCGTAGTACTCGTCCTGCCGCTTCACATCGATCTTCACGCGCGGATCGTTGGCGAGTGCTGCCTTGAAGCCGTCGAACGCCTGCTGACTGTCGAGTTGCACTGCCACGGTCGTGATGAAGGTGCCGCGCAGCACCCCGTCAATAACGCCGCGGTCGATCCAGATTTCCGATTCGTGCACGTCACCGCCCGTCTCGAAAATCCCGACGACAGGCCAGTCGCCATCCCGCACCGGCACACGGTCGCCGACGCCGGCGTTCGCGAACTGTCCGGACGTGCTGCGACCCACGATCACCTCGCGCGTGCCGCGCGTGAACATCCTTCCCTCGACGATCTTCAACTGCGGGCGCAGCGTGAAGGCGGTGGGATCGACGCCGCGCACAGGGACGTTCGACGGCTCGTTGTTCTTGCGATTGACGAGCTTCGTCAGCAGGTAGCGCTCGGGAGAGGCGAGGGGTTCGCCCTGCGCGTCGCGTTTCACGCCCGGCGCCTGCATGACGACCAGGCCCTGTTCGCGATCGAAGAAACTGGACAACTCGTCGTTGGCGCCGCTGCGCAGCACGATCGCGCGATCCGGACTGCCCGTGTTGGCGAGCGTCTGGCGAAAGCCTTCGGCCATCGCGAACAGCGCGACCAGCACTGCGACCACGCCGGCGATGCCGATAACGATGACCAGCGACGGGCCGAGACGCTGCGGAATGTTGCGCAGGTTCATCAGCGAGATTTCGACGATCTGGGTGAGCCAGTTCATGCGCGAGCCCTTGGTTCGATGCCAGTGTTCTTCAATGCCCGGAGAGCGCGTCGACGATTCGCAGGCGCTTGGCCTTCATCGCCGGCAGGAGGCCGGTCACGATGCCGAGGCCGATTGCGAGCGCACCGCCGATCAGCCACGTGTTCGGACCCACGGCCAGATCGGGCAGGAACGCCTGCAGCGCCTGCGCCATGCCTGGAACGATCAGCGCCACCAGCAACAGGCCGATCAGGCCGCCCAGTACCGCCAGCAACAGCGACTCGCTGAACACCAGCGCGAGTGCCTTGCCATCGGTGAATCCCAGCGTCTTGAGAATCGCGATCTCCGGAATGCGCTCGCGCACCGCCTGTGCCATGGCGTTGCCGGTGACCAGCAGGATCGTGAAGAACACCGCGCCGAGGATCGACTGCACGATGAAGCCGATGTCGCCGATCTGCTTGATGAAATTGAGGTTGAACGCTTTCTCCGAGCCCGTGGTGGTCTCGTTGCGCGAGTTGGCGAAACGCGCATCGATGGTCTTCGCCATCTCGCCCGCGCGCGCTGCGTCGGTGACGCGCGTGATGTAGATGCCGGTCGTGCCACGGCCGAACTGGCGTGCCTCGTCGAAGTAATCCCAATGGAAGAGCATCGTGCCTTCGTTGCCCTTCGCCGTCTGGTCGGAGCCGACGAAGATGCCCGCCAGCTCGAACTCCCACGTGTTCGATCCGTCCGCCTTGGGCCAGATGGTGGCCTGGATCGGGATGCGGTCGCCGATCTTCCAGCCGAAACGGTCCGCGAGCGTCTTGCCGACCACCGCGCCCGTGCGCGTGCGCTGGAACGCCTCGAGCTGGTCCGCCGGGATCGTGAACTCGGGGTACATCTCCAGGTACGTTGCCGGATCCACCGCGAACTGCGCGAAGAAGTTTTTCGGGTCCTGGTAGATGCCGCCGAACCACTGCCCATGCGTCACCAGCGTGACGCCCGGTATCTGCTGGATCTGCGGGTAGTAGCTGATCGGCAGCACTTCGGTCAGGGAGTACTTGCCCTGCGTGACCAGGCGATCCGCGCCAGCCACTTCGACTCCGCGATAGAACGCCGTCATCAGCGCGCTCAGCAGACCGAAGAGGATGAAAGCCACGACGATCGAGAAAAGGGTGAGCACCGTGCGCGTCTTGCGCCGGAACAGGCTCGCCCAGATGAGATGCAGGTATTTCATCGCCGCGACCTCAGGCGACGGCCGGGGTGGGCTGGCGGCGCTGTTCGACCAGGGTGCCCTTGTCGAGATGCAGCGTATGGTTCGCGAAATCGGCGGCCTTCGGATCGTGCGTGACGATCACGACGGTCTTGCCGTGCTGCCGGTTGAGCGTCTGCAGCAGGCCGAGGATTTCGTCCGCGGTCCTGCGATCGAGATCGCCGGTGGGCTCGTCGCAGACCAGCAGCGTGGGGTCGGAAACGATGGCGCGCGCGATCGCGACTCGCTGTTCCTGTCCGCCGGAAAGCTCGCGCGGCTTGTGATTGGCACGTTCCTTGAGGCCAACCAGCTCGAGCGCGATCTCGGCATTGCGTCGCCGCTGTGCGCGTGAAAGGTTGGTCAGCAGCAGCGGCAACTCCACGTTGCGCTGTGCTGTGAGCACGGGCAGCAGGTTGTAGAACTGGAAAACGAATCCGACGTTTGCGGAGCGCCAGCGCGACAGCTCGCCGCTCGAGAGCTGGTCGATGCGCTTGCCGCCGACCGACACCGAGCCCGCAGTCGGCGCATCCAGCCCGCCGATCAGGTTCAGCAGCGTGGTCTTGCCCGAACCCGAAGGGCCCATCAGTGCGACGAAATCACCGGCCGGGATGTCGAGATCGATCCCGTGCAGCACCTCGATCTTTTCGGGGCCGCGCTGGTAGGTCTTCTTCACGTCGCGAAGCTGGACGAGAGTCATCATGCCGGCACTCCTGTGTGTTTCCTGTTCGCTGGCATCGAGTCGGAATGAATGGTAGATGGGTCGCCTGGATCGGCCTACTGCGCGAGAGCGATGCGATCGCCGTCTTTCAGGCCGGGCGGCGGTGAAACCACCACGCGCTCGCCGTCGCGCACGCCATCGAGCACCTGGCGCTGGCCACCGAGTTGCTGGCCGAGGCGCACGTTGCGCTGCTCGGCCTTATCCTCGTCGTAAACGAACACGACCGGTGCGCCTGAGCTCCCGCTCACGGCCTCATTGGGAACAACCACGCCGGCGGCGGCTGGCGCCTGCGGTTCGGTTGGCGTGCTCTCGTTAAGAAAGGCCACGCGAGCGCCCATGTCGGGAACGATGCGAGCGTCCTTGACGCCCAGGGCGATGCGCACGCGCACGGTTGCCTTGGCGCGATCCGCGGCAGGAATAATCGCGATGACGTTGCCGGGAATGTTCCAGTCCGGGTAGGCGTTGAGCAGGATCTGCACCGGCTGCCCGGGCTGCACGCGGTTGATGAAGGACTCGTTCACGTCGACTTCGACTTCGAGGGAGTCCATGTCGACGATGGTGCCGATACCCGTGCGAGTGAAGCCGCCACCCGCGGACACCGGTGAGATCATCTCGCCCGGCTGCGCCGCCTTGACCGTGACGACACCGGAAAACGGTGCGCGCACGATCGTGTTCTGCACCTGTACCTCCGCGACGCGCACGGCTTCCTGCGCGACTTGGACTGCGCTCTGGGCACTGGCGAGGCGCGCCTGGAGCGTTGCCACCTGCGTCGCCGCCGCGTCCAGTTCCGATGCGCTGGTCAAGCGCTGCGCCGCAGTGCGCTTTTGTCGCTCGAGCTCGCGTTCCGCATTCGCCAGCAGTGCGCGAATCTCCGCCAGCTGCGATTGCGACTGAGCAAACTCGGCCGCTTGCAGGCGATGCGCGGCCCGCGCCTCGGTGTCGTCCAGTCGCGCGAGAACCTGTCCTTCCTCGACGCGCTGACCTTCCTCGATCAGGACTTCGCTCACTTTGCCCGTGATCTTGGAAGAGACGGTCGCCTGGCGCCGCGCGGTGACGTAGCCCGACGCATCGAGCACGGACGTGCCGCCGCTCGCCGAAGCTGCCGCCATGCTGCGCGCGGCAACCACCTTGACGACCGGTGCGGGCTCGCCGCCGGCGACCAGCCACGCAATGACGGCGCCAACGACGACCACGCCGGCGATGACAGCCGGCAGCATCCAGCGACGACGAGGAGAGGGGACAGGCGCGCCCGAGCTGCGATCGATCCGCAACTGGCTGAGCATTTCGCGCTGCCCGGAAGGATTCTCCATGCCAGAATTCTTGTGCTCTCGAAGCGAAAAGGGTGGGTGTGTAAAAATCACCCGTGGCTTTCGGGGGCGGCAAGATAGCACGCCGCACCGCGATCCAGAATCCTGACTAGCAACTGCAGATAGTGGCTTCAAGCCTCTGAATCTGCGAGAATTAACAGCCACCATCCGTAACCGCCACCGGCAAACGCCCCAACGTGACCGTCATTCCGCCTCCCGCACTGCGCGCCCAGAACCTCCACGCGTGGCGCGGCGACAGGCACGTCCTGCGCGGCGTCTCCTTCAGGGTCCAGCGCGGGGAAGCGCTCCATGTCTTCGGACCCAATGGCTCCGGAAAGACGACGCTGCTGCGCGTGATCTGCGGACTACTGCACGCGGAGGAGGGCGAGGTCTTCTGGCAGGGAGTGCCCACGACCGAGAACAACGGAGAGTTCCTCAGTACGCTCGCGTACCTCGCCCATGACACCGCCTTGAAGGGCGATCTCACCGCGCTCGAGAACTTGCGCTTCAGCGTGGGTATGAAGAGATCCGTCGCCGATTCGGCCCTGCGTGCGATGCTCGGCGAGCTGGGGGTCGCCGATTGCGCAGACCTGCCGTGTCGCGTGCTTTCCGCTGGGCAGAGAAGGCGCGTATCGCTGTGTCGCGTCCTGCTCTCGCAAGCAAACCTTTGGGTGCTCGATGAACCCTTCACGAACCTCGATGCCGCCAGCACGCAGCGCGTTTCGGAGGCGCTGGCGGCGCACTTGCACACCGGAGGCCTGGCGATCGTTGCCGCGCACCAGGGCTTGAACCTCGATGGCGGTGTCGTGACGCGGCTGGGGCTGACGTGAACACCAGCGCGCTGACAGCAAGCCGGCTCCTCTTCGAGCGTGATATGCGTCTCGCGTTTCGGCGTTGGGGCCAGGCCGCCGATCCGCTGCTGTTCTTCGTAATGGTAACGACCCTGTTCCCGCTCGCATTAAGTCCGGAGATGTCGCGCCTCAGAGACGTGGCGCCGGGTGTGCTATGGGTGGCTGCGCTGCTATCCTCGTTGCTCGCGGCAGACACGCTTCTGAAGGCGGATGCGCAGGACGGCACGCTCGAGCAGTACGTGTTGTCGGGTCAGCCCCTTACGCTGCTGCTGCTGGTCAAGACCGCGGCACACTGGTTCCTGACCGGCCTGCCGCTCGTGCTCGTCTCGCCGCTCGTGGCGATTGCGCTCGGCGCCCCGGGCAGTTCACTGGGCACTATCATGATCGCGTTGACGCTCGGCACCTGGACGCTGAGCCTGCTGGGCGCCATCGGAGCGGCATTGACGATCGGTGTGAGGCGGGGCAGCTTGCTGCTGTCCCTGCTGGTCCTGCCGCTCGCCATGCCGGTGCTCATTTTCGGAGCGCGCTCGGCGGAGCTGGCCATCGCGGGAATCGACGCAACGGCGTCGATCTACCTGCTGGTTTCGCTGCTCGTCATGGCGATCACGCTCGCACCGCTCACTGCGGCGGCGGCGGTTCGTATTGCCCTCGATTGACCGGCCTCGACTGGAAGTGAGTTTCGACGCATGTGGACATGGTTTAACAAGCTGGCATCGCCGCCGCACTTCTACCGGCTGGCGGGGACACTTGCCCCCTGGTTCGGCTGGATCGCGGGTGCGCTGATCATCGCCGGCCTCTACGGCGGGCTGGTGCTCGCTCCAGCGGATTACCAGCAGGGCGACGCGTTCCGCATCATCTACGTGCATGCACCGAGTGCGTGGATGTCGCTCTTTATCTACGTCGTGATGGCCCTGTCCGCCGCGATCGGTTTCATCTGGCGCATGAAGCTCGCGCATGCGGTGGCCGCTGCGAGCGCGCCGATCGGTGCGTCATTTACTCTCGCGACACTCGTAACGGGCGCGCTGTGGGGCCAGCCCATGTGGGGCACGTGGTGGGCCTGGGATCCACGGCTCACGTCGGAACTGATCCTGCTGTTCCTCTATATCGGCTACATGGCCCTGCGGGCGTCAATGGACGACCTGCAGCGCGCGGACCGCGCCAGCGCGGTGCTGGCGATCGTGGGCCTCGTGAACGTGCCGATCATTCATTACTCCGTGGTGTGGTGGAACTCCCTGCACCAGGTGTCGTCCGTGACACGGCTCGGTAAACCCACCATCTCGACCTCGATGCTGGTTCCGCTGCTGGTCATGTTCCTGGCCTTCACGTTGTACTACGTGGCCGTGCTGCTCGTGCGCGTGCGCGCCGAGGTGCTGCGGCGCGAACGCAACGCGGGCTGGGTCCGCGAACTGGTGCACGCATGAGCGAATTCCTTTCCATGGGCGGCTATGGTGTTTTCGTCTGGCCCTCGTTCGTGGTCACGCTGGCACTGATGCTGATCAACGTGTTCGCGGCCCGGAGCGCGGTCCGCCGTGCGCTGCTGGAAGCGCGCCAGCGATTCGCGCGTGAGCGTTCGCCAGGTGCCGGCGATCCGCCGTGGCAACGGGAAGGAGCTGCGCAGTGACCCCACGTCGCAAGCGGCTCTACACCGTGCTCGCCATTGCGGTCGGCGTGTCGATCGCAGTCGCGTTCGCCGTCCAGGCGTTCCGCGACAACATGATGCTGTTCTTCGATCCGACCGAGGTCGTCGGCGGCAAGGCGCCACAGGGTCGCGCGTTCCGCATCGGCGGCATGGTGACCGACGGCAGTGTCGTGCGCGAAACGGGCAGCCTCGAGGTCAAGTTCGTCGTCACCGATTTCCAGAGCAGCGTGCCCGTTTCGTACTCGGGCGTGCTCCCGGACCTGTTCCGTGAAGGGCAGGGCGTCGTCGCACACGGCAAGTTGAACACCCAGGGCGTGTTCGTGGCCGATGAAGTGCTCGCCAAGCACGACGAGAACTACATGCCGCCGGAAGTGGCGGAATCGCTCAAGAAGCATCCGCCGCCGGTGAGCGGGAGCCAGCCGGCAGGGCAGGGGACGTGATTCCAGAGCTTGGTCATTTCGCGCTGATCCTCGCTCTCTGCCTCGCGGTCGCGCAGGCTGCGCTGTCACTTGCGGGTGCCCACTGGAAACGCGTGGACTGGATGGCCGTCGGCCGGCCAGCGGTGGCCGGGCAGTTCGTCTTCGTCGCGCTGTCGTTCGGCTGTCTCGCCGCTTCGTTCCTGCGACACGACTTCTCCGTCACGTACGTCGCACTGAACTCCAATTCCGCGTTACCGGCGTTCTACCGGTTCGCAGCGGTCTGGGGCGCGCACGAAGGATCGCTGCTGCTGTGGATCCTCGTGCTGGCGACCTGGTCGGTTGCCGTTGCGGCCTTCAGCCGCAACCTGCCCGCGGCTTTCGTCTCGCGCGTGCTGGGCGTGCTCGGTCTCATCAGCGCGGGCTTCATGACGTTCACGCTGGCAACGTCCAACCCGTTCCTCCGGTTGATGCCGCCCGCGGTAGATGGCAACGACCTCAATCCGCTGCTGCAGGACTTCGCCCTCACGGTGCACCCGCCGATTCTCTATACCGGCTATGTGGGATTTGCAGTCGCGTTCGCATTCGCCTGCGCGGCGATGCTCGAAGGACGGCTGGACCAGGCATGGGCGCGCTGGACGCGCCCCTGGACGACCGTGGCGTGGATCTTTCTCACCATCGGCATCGCGCTCGGCAGCTGGTGGGCTTACTACGAGCTTGGCTGGGGAGGCTGGTGGTTCTGGGATCCCGTCGAGAACGCGTCGTTCATGCCGTGGCTCGTCGGCACCGCACTGATTCACTCGCTGGCGGTGACCGAGAAACGCGGGTTGTTCAAGAGCTGGACGCTACTCCTGGCGATCAGCGCTTTCTCGCTGAGCCTGCTCGGCACCTTCCTGGTTCGCTCGGGCGTGCTCGTCTCGGTACATTCCTTCGCGGCTGATCCGGAGCGCGGCGTCTTCATTCTCATGTTCCTGCTGCTGACCATCGGCGGTGCGCTGACGCTGTACGCATGGCGTGCGCCCAAGCTTGCATCGACGGCGGGCTTCGAGTTGTGGTCGCGTGAGTCGTTCCTGCTGTTCAACAACATCCTGCTGGTCGCCGCGGCGGTCCTGATCCTGGGCGGCACGCTGTTCCCGCTGCTCATGGATGCGCTGGGCCAGAAGCAGGTTTCCGTCGGTCCGCCTTACTTCGATCTCACGTTCCTCATGTTCGCGCTGCCGCTGCTGGCGTTGCTGGGTTTCGGGATGCATGCCTCATGGAAACGGGCGCGCCTGCAGTCGGTGCAGCGCCCCCTGCTGATCGCGTTGGCGATCGCCCTCGTAACCGGTATTTTCCTCGCCGCCTTCGTATTTGGCGCCTTCACGGTTCTTGCCGTGGTGGGATTCACACTGGCGCTGTGGCTGATGTGCTCGTCAGTTCGCGAGCCCATTGCGCGCCTGCGCGCGGGCCACAAGCTGTCGGCAGCAGTGCTCGGCATGTCGATCGCTCACTTCGGCGTCGGCCTGTTCACGCTCGGCGTCACCGGCGTGGAGGGATTCAAGATCACGGAAGACCTCGTGATGAAAGCCGGCGACCGCGTGGTGGTCGGCGACTATCGCTTCGACTTCATCGGCACCCGCCCGGTGCGCGGTCCGAACTATGACGCCACCGAGGGCGAAGTCGTCATTTCGCGTGGCGACGAGACTGTCGCGACCCTGCGCCCGCAGCGGCGCACCTACCGCGTGCAGCAGAGCCCCCTGACGGAAGCGGGCATTCACGTCGGGTGGACTCGCGACCTGTTCGTGGCGATGGGCGAAGCGCGCGGCACGGGCTACTGGAGCATGCGAATCCAGTACAAGCCCCTCGTGCGATACATCTGGCTCGGCGCGCTGATCATGGCGCTGGGCGGCCTTATCGCGTGCACGGACCGGCGCTACCGGACGGCACGTGTCAGCGAACGTGAGAGCGGGCCCGCGGGCGTCGTCGCAGGCGAGGCGGGCTGATGCCAATTCGTTTTCTTGTCCCGTTGCTGGTGCTCGCCGCCCTCGCTGCCCTGTTCTGGTTCGGACTTTTTCACGGCAACCAGCGCCAGATTTCATCGCCGCTGGTCGGCAAGCCGGCGCCGGCGTTCACGCTTCCTTCGGTCGGCGATCCGCAGCGCAGCGTCAGCAACGAGACCTGGCGCGGACGCCCGTACCTGCTGAACGTGTGGGCGACGTGGTGCGTCGGTTGCCGCGAGGAGCACGACCTGCTCGTCGAGATCGCGCGGACCAATGTCGTGCCCATCGTCGGCCTGAACTGGAAGGACGATCGCGCCCTGGCCATTGGCTGGCTCAAGCAACTCGGCAACCCGTACGCGGACGTGGCCTTCGACGAGGTCGGGCGCGTCGCGATCGACTGGGGTGTCTATGGCGCTCCGGAAACCTTCCTGGTCGCCGGGGACGGGCGAGTCGTTCACAAGCACGTCGGGCCAATGACGCGCGATACCTGGCAGAACGAGTTTCTCCCGCGTCTGCGGGCGACAGGAACGTCGCCGTGAGCACTTCCCACCAGCCCTGCGCGCGCTTGGTGCGCCGCTGGCGAGCCATTCTTCTCGCACTGTTGACGGCGGCCGTGTTCACCGCGCAGATCCCTCCAGCTCACGCCATCGACACCGAAGAGCCGCTCGGCGATCCGCAACTCCAGGCGCGCTACGAGCGCCTGATCAACGAACTGCGCTGCCTGATGTGCCAGAACGAGACGATCGCGGATTCGAACGCCGGGCTGGCGGCCGACCTGAGACGCGAAGTGCGCGCGCTCGTGCTCGAAGGCAAGTCCGACGCCGAGATTCGCAAGTTCATGACGGATCGCTACGGCGACTTCGTTCTCTATCGCCCGCCGTTCACGGCGCGCACCGCACTGCTCTGGGCGTTGCCGGGCCTGCTTCTGCTGGCAGGTGCCTTCGTGGCGTTCCGGATCGTGAGGCAACGCTCGCAACTGGTGCCGCTCGACCCCGACGAACCCGAGACGGCGGACCGGACTTGAAGGCGTTCATCGGTTTTGCGTTGCTGATGCTGCTCGTGGCGATCGCCACGATCGCCTGGCCGTTGCTGCGGCCGAGGCGCGATCAGCCGCGACGATGGGGAGCGACGACGGCGGTCGTTCTTGCACTGCCGGCAATCGCCGTCCTGCTTTACGGCGGGCTGAGCAACTGGAACTGGGAAGCACCAACGACCCGGCAAGGCATTCCGCCGGCCGTCGAACAGATGGTGCGCAATCTCGAGAGGCGCCTGCAGAGCAATCCGACGGATGTCGCGGGCTGGAACATGCTCGGCCGGTCGCAGTTCCAGTTGAATCGCTTTCCCGAAGCCGTCAATGCATATCGGCAGGCCTACACGCTGACGCAGGGACAGAACATCGAAGCGGTTCTGGGCTTGGGCGAAGCCATGGCGTTCGCCGAGCAGGGCCTGTTGCTCGGACAAGCCGCGATGCTGTTCGAACAGGCGTACTCGCTCGCTCCGAATCATCCAAAGGTGCTTTGGTACACGGGGCTCGTCGCCTACGAAGCCGGCCGCCTGGAAGTCGCGCGCGATCGGTGGGCCAGCCTCATCGCACTCGAGCCGCCGCCGCAGGTGAAGCGCCTGTTGCAGGACAAGGTCATCGAGATCGAGGCGCAACTCGTCAGGGCTGGTGCAGCCACGGCTGAGAGTCCCGTGGTAACGGTGCATGTTTCGATCTCTCCGAGGCTTGCGACCCAGGCTCCAGACGATGCGGCGCTCTTCGTGCTGGTGCGCTCGAATGAAGGTGGGCCGCCGCTGGCGGTCACGAAGCGCACCGTGAAGGAATTGCCCGCCACCATCGAGCTGAGCGATCGGGACACGATGATCGCGGGGCGAAGTCTCAAGAACGCGGGCAAGGTCATCGTGCTGGCGCGAGTGGCACGCTCGGGCGAGCCCGTCGCCCGCAGCGGCGACCTCGAGGGCCGTGTCAGCTATGATGTGGCAAGCCCTGCACCGGTCGATCTCGTCATTGATTCGATCGTCCCGTGAGGGGCATCGCGCACCGCACGGGCCTACAACAATGCAACCCGTATCCCTACGTTTCTCGACGCTTCCTTCGCTCTGGTCGGCGCTTCCGAGGGTCCTGATCGGGCGCCGGCCGGCCCTCGTGCCCTCGGGGCACACGGTTCCTCCAATCGATGCGCGCATCGAGCGGCTGGGTGTGAATACTTCGCACCTGCGCGATTATCGGCGTGTGTGCGGATTCGGCGAGGATGGACATCTGCCGCTGACGTATCCACACGTCATGGCCATGCCGCTGCAACTGGCAATGCTGACGAGCGATGCGTTTCCCGTTCGCCTGCTCGGCCTCGTCCACGTGCGAAATCTCATTCGCAGCCACGCGCGCATTCCGGAAGGGCACGCACTCGACGTGACTTGCTCGCTCAGCGGCCACCGGGAAACCGAGCGCGGCCAGGAATTCGACATGGTCACCGAGTGCCGCGCGGAAGGCACGACGGCCTGGTCGGAAGTCAGCACGTTTCTCGCGCGCCGCGCCCGCCCGCGCGACGCTGAAAAGCCGCGTGGCCCCAAGCCTGCGGAGACGCAGGACACGCCTGACGCCGTGAGCACGACCAGCTGGCAGGCGCCGGCCGACATTGGCCGTCGCTACGCCAGTGTTTCGGGCGACTTCAATCCGATTCACCTCGCCGACCTGTCCGCGCGCCTCTTCGGTTTCGACAGTGCGATCGCTCACGGCATGTGGTCGCTGGCGCGCACGGTGGCGGAATTAGGGGCGAAAGAGCAGGGGCCCGTGGCGATCGAAGCCAGTTTCAAGCTCCCCATTCACCTGCCGGCGTGGGTCAACCTGCACCATTGGCAGACGGACAAGGGGCGCGCGTTCATTCTGAAAGATGCGCCCGGCATCAAGCCGCACATGACCGGCAGCTTCGAGCGCCTCTGAGGCGCCATCTCCCGCAGACGGACGAGGCTAGTTTCCCAGCCCCGCCCCTCGCCGCGGATGGTGCTTCCGGTCAGTCCCGGCCCGCCATCGCCTGCAACATGCGCCTCAGGGATTCGCGCCAATGACAGGCTCGCATGCCCAGTGCGGCTTCCGTTGCCGTCTTGTCGAGCACCGAGTAGTTGGGCCGGCGCACGCGCGAGGGAAACTCATCGCTGGTAATCGGCATGATCTCCGGCATCGCCGAGAGCAGGCCCACGGCCAGGGCTTCTTCCGCAATCGCAACGGCGAAGTCATAGCGACTTGCCACGCCCGAATCGCACCAATGGTGCACACCGGGCAGCTGGATCTCGGCAGCCCGCCACAGCGCGGGAGCAAGTGACCCGGCCCATGTCGGAGCGCCGACCTGGTCGCTGACGAAACGCAGCTGATCGTGCTCGCGCATCATCCGCAGCATCCGCGTGACGAAGCTCGATCCGCCCGAGCTGTACAACCACGACGTGCGCACGATGCAGACCTGGTCGCCGAGAGCCGCCACGGCCAGCTTTTCTCCTTCGCGCTTGCTGATGCCGTAGCGATTCAGCGGTGCGGGCGGGTCGTCCGGCAGATAGGGACGGGATTTCTGGCCGTCGAAGACAAAGTCGGTGGAAACATGCACCAGGCGGGCGCCCGCGCGTTCACACGCCACTGCAATCTGGCGCACGCCGTCCGTGTTGCAGGCCGTCGCCGCCGCCGGTTCGGTTTCAGCGGCGTCGACGTCGGTGTAGGCGCCCGCATTGATGACGACGTCGGGCTGAGTCGAATCGAAGGCGCGTTCGATTGCATCCACGTCACCGATATCCAGCTGGGCATGCGAGCGCGCAGTGACATGAGCGGTGGTGGGCGCTGTTGCAACCAAAGCGCGACCCAGCTGGCCCGAGGCACCGGTGATCAGAACGTTCATGGAAGCCCTTCCATCTGGCAGAGCCGCATCGTCCGCTCGGCTTCACGCCTTCGTCTTTCCGGCGCGGGCGCTGAGAATATCAGCTCTCTCGCGGCGCCTGACGTTCCTGCTGTCGCGCTTGAGCGGCCCGTCTACGGTGAGCGGTTATTGGTCCGCTTGCGAGGCCTCGGAGGCCTCGATAGGGCAGAACGACCAGGGGCGCGTGCGCTGCTTCTTCGGGATTACTTCTTCTTGCCATTGCCGCGCATGAGGGCGGCGAACTTTGCCGCGGTAACGCTAAGCTGCCAGCGGAGCTTGATGCTTGTCGCAATCAGGAATGCGCGTTCCAGGCGAGCCTTGCTAAGGCGATCGCGCAGCTGCTGCAGGGTTGCGGTATTACGCACAGCCCGAGTGTACGTGGAGCGCCTCGCCCACGAGAGTTGGACCACGGGCCAACAGCCGGGCGGGGCTGACGCCCCCGACAGCGTCAGGCCTCGGGAGCGGCAGGACGGCCTGGGAAACCTGATCTGCCATTTAACGTAATATGCATTATGCGAAGTTCTGCGTACGGCATAAAACGGCCCGCACGCTGGCGATGTGGCCGTTCGGCGCCGACGTCGCAGTCCTTTCTGGCTGCCGGCTTCTCACTCGACGGATAACGCACCTACGTGACTTTCCGTGTCTCCGAAGCGCTCAGCGCCACCGTCTACAATGCCTTGCATGAACACGCCCGCGGCCGCTTCCAACGCGTTCGAACTCGCCACTCGCATCGACCCATCGCAGCTCCAGGGCAACTATCGTTCGAGCGCCCGGCTGCATTTGCGCGGGATCTTGAGCGACGCGGCCGCTCAGCACCTGCACCAGTACCTGTCACAGGAAGTCGAATGGAGCCTCGTACTGAACGACGGCGAGCAAGTCCGCGAGGCCACGCCGCCGATGCGGCGGTCTTTCCCTCCGGACAGGGAATTGGCGCTTGCGGCATTCGCCTATGAGCGAGCCCAGAAAGGGTTCGAGTACCTCTATGAGTCCCGGCCCGTATCCGACGACCCTGCGCAAAGAGCCTTGCAGCCCAACCCGCTGAACCGGTTCGTGGACTTTCTCAATTCGGAGCCTTTCCTGGAGTTCACCAGGCGCCTCACGGGGGCCACTGACGTCGCGTGGGCCGATGCGCAGGCCACCCGATATCGATCCGGCCACTTCCTGCGTGTCCACAACGACGAATCCGGGGCCGGCAACCGGCGGGTCGCCTACGTTTTCAACCTGACGCCGCAGTGGGAAGCCGATTGGGGTGGGCAACTCCAGTTCATCGATGGCGAGGGGCACATTGCTCGCGCGTATGTCCCTCGGTTCAACGCCCTCAATCTTTTCCAGGTGCCTCAGCTGCACGCCGTGAGCATCGTTGCGCCTTTCGCGGTCGGGGCGCGCTACTCGGTGACCGGGTGGCTCAGGGCCCGGCAATCAGGCTCCTAACCATAAAATAAACAGTTGCTTACGCCCTGCTCTGCAGGTTGTTTCCGCCCCACCCCGTCGACGCGAAATTCACTTTCCAGCGCCGCCGTACGCGCGCTGCGAATGCGCCAGACACTGGAATTTCCGGCTCGCGCGCAGCACGCGCAGCGCCTCGCCGGCCGGGTTTTCCCGATTGCGTTTGCGAGGACGAGGAGTATATTTCGGCGGCAGCCCCTTGAGACGCCAGTGAAAACAATCAGGGGACGCAAGTGAGAATAACAAGACGCTTTCCCCGAACCGAAAGGTTGGCCGTCACGAGAAACTGATCACCGAACTCGCGCCGTGCGCCACGGCGTGCGGCACCCACGTCCACGGAAACGCAGCGACATGCTCAACACGTTCGAAAAATTTCAATCCGCCGCGCTCGAACTCGCCGGCTCCGGCCCGATCAAGCGGCGGCTGTTCGGCGCCTACGTGAATCACCTTGCAACGCTCACCGATGAGCAGTTGCCGAAGGAAGTTCGCGAGGATTTCTCCAGCTTCTCGCGCGCGATGCGCGCCGTGCGTCCGATGCCCGGCGAGGATGCCGTCACGGCGACGGTGCGCAAGATGTCCGACGGCGACGCGAATCGCTACGCGGCGCAGATCGTGACGATGCTCGGCATCGTCGTGCGCTCGCAGGTTTACCAGCGCGCGCCGGCCAGCGCGCCCGTCGTGCAACTGTACGCTGCGGAAGCCTGAAGCCGCTCAATCATCGAGCTTGAACTCGATCGTGTCCCAGCGCGTGGTGTCCTCGTGCCGCGCCTGGCGGCGAATCGAGTCGATCAGCGAGCGCTTGTCCCACTCCACCACTTCGTCCGCGACGTCGCGCAGTGCCTTGGGCACGGGAACCTTCAGTCCATACGCTTCCAGCGCCACCACGGGCTTGTCCTGGGACTTCGCGTAGTTCACCTGGAACATGACGATCTCGCCGTAGCGCTCCACGTGGGCCGCGGGCACGATGAGCACTTCGGCTGGCGCGATCTGCTTGCGCAGGTCCTCGCGCACCGCTTCCTTGTCTCCCGCGGGCGGATGACGGTCGGGGGAGCTGAAGTTCTTGTAGTAGAAATTGCTGTCGCTCTCCAGGTACTCGAAGACGCGGAAATAGTCTTCGTTTTCCTCCCAGAAATGGGTTACGAACAGCTTTATCGGATTACTCTGCGACACGGGGCCCTCCCGGCCATCCTGTAGGCAAGCGCAGTGTAACTCTCTAACGGAGCGCCTGGGGACGCCTCACTGCGCTGTGCGTCACGTCCGCGTCATCCAGGCCTTCATCCTTTCTCGCATTCATTCACAGGAGCGAGAGAAGCTCTATAGAATTGCGCGGTTTTTTGCGGCTACGGTGCCATTACGTCATCTATGCGATTGCTCGTTTACAACATCCGCTATGCGACCGGTACGGGCCCAGCCTTTCACCTGCCCTTGCCCGGCGCAGGTTATCTGCGTAGCAGCCGCCATGTGCTCCGGCGCATTACGGAGTTCATCAAGGCCCAGAATCCCGACATCGTCGGGCTGATCGAGGTCGATACCGGATCCATCCGCACGGGCATGCTCAACCAGGCGGAGTTCATCGCCAGCTCGCTGGGGCATTACTCGACCTACCAGTGCAAGTACAGCGAGGGCTCGCTCAACCACCTGGTGCCGATCGTCCGCAAGCAAGGCAACGCCTTCCTCGCAGCGCCGCGCGTCCATGGGGAGCGGTTCCACTATTTCGACACTGGCATCAAGCGGCTCATCATCGAGCTGGAACTCGAAGAGGTCGCGGTCTTCCTGGTACACCTCTCGCTCAAGTTCCGTCATCGGCAGTACCAGTTGCGTTACCTGCACGAGCTCGTCCAGAAGGCCACCAAGCCCGTCATCGTCGCGGGTGATTTCAACACCTTCTGGGGAGAGCACGAGATCTACCTGTTCATGCGCGCCTCCGGCCTGCGTAGCGCCAATGCGGATGGAATACTTTCCTTCCCCAGCCGCGCCCCGCGCAAGGAACTCGATTTCGTCCTGTACAGCGAAGGCATCCGTGTCAACCACTTTGCCGTGCCGGACGTGCGCTATTCCGACCACCGCCCGCTGATCTGCGACTTCGAAATCGCCAGCTGATTTCCCGCCGACGCCCCGCCCGGCCCCCGTTGCGGGTACGATTCGCCTTCCAGCGCCAACAGAGCGGAGAACCCCGTGTCCCAACCGACGCAGTGGACGCTTGCAGTCGACGCCGACCGTGTTGCCCTGCTGACTCTCGACAAGGCCGGAAGCTCGGCCAACGTCCTCTCCTCGGACGTGCTGCTCGAACTCAACACGCGCCTCGAAGAAGTCGAACGAACTGCTCCACGCGCGCTGGTCGTGGCATCGGCGAAGAAAAGCGGTTTCGTCGCCGGTGCCGACATCAAGGAGTTCACCGGACTGAGGTCTCCGGACCAGGCGTATAGCCTGATTCGCCGCGGCCAGCAGGTGCTGGATCGGCTGGAAGCTCTCCCCTTCCCCACCGTTGCCGCAATCAATGGATTCGCGCTGGGCGGTGGCCTGGAACTCGCGCTGGCTTGCCGGTACCGAGTGGCGACGAACGATCCGAAGGTGAGCCTCGGCGTACCCGAAGTGCAGCTCGGCATCCATCCGGGATTCGGTGGCACGGTTCGTCTCGTCCGCATCGTCGGGGTGCGCCGGGCGATGGAGATGATGCTCACCGGCCGGCCGCTGAAAGCGGACAGGGCGCTTCGTATCGGTCTCGTCGACCGCGTGGTCGCACCTGCAGACCTCGTGAAAGAGGCGCAGGCGCTTGTAACAGCCGCGCCTTCACCGGCACGCCCTCCCCTCACCGACCGCCTCCTGAATCTCGGGCCGGCGCGAAAACTCGTGACGCCGCAACTGCGCAAGCAGGTCGCACAGCGGGCGCGCCGTGAACACTATCCGGCGCCGTACGCCATCATCGACTTGTGGGAACGTTACGGCGCGCAGGGCGCAGCCTCCTACGAAGCCGAGGCCCGTTCGATCGCCGAGCTGATGTGCTCGCCCACGTCGCGCAATCTCGTGCGCGTGTTCCTGCTGCAGGACCGGCTGAAGGGGCTCGGTGGCAAACCGACACAGGATTTCCACCAGGTGCACGTCGTCGGCGCCGGCGTCATGGGCGGCGACATCGCGGCCTGGTGCGTCGTTCGCGGCATGTCGGTGACGCTGCAGGATCGTGGCCGGGAATTCATCGATCCGGCGCTCGCCCGCGCGCGTGAGCTGTTCACCAGGCGCCTCCGCGATCCGAAAACCGTCGAGCAATCCATGGCTCGCCTCAGGGCCGATGTCGCTGGCGACGGTGTTCCGGAGGCCGACGTCGTCATCGAGGCCATTTTCGAGAACGAGGAAGCCAAGCGCGAGCTCTACGCGCGCCTCGAGCCGCGCATGAAACCGGGCGCGCTCCTCGCGACCAACACCTCGAGCATCATGCTCGAACGTCTGAACTCGCAGCTCTCGGATCCGGGCCGGCTGGTGGGCCTGCATTTCTTCAACCCCGTGCCGAAGATGCCGCTCGTCGAAGTGATCCAGTCCACGACGACACGGCCCGACGTGACGCAGGCCGCCACGGTCTTCACGCGCAAGCTCGACAAGTTGCCGTTGCCTTGCCGCAGCGCGCCGGGTTTCGTCGTGAACCGCGTGCTGATGCCGTACCTCAACGAGGCAATGTTCATCGCCGAAGAAGGGGTACCGTTGCGGCTGATCGACGACGCGGCGGTCGATTTCGGCATGCCGATGGGTCCCGTCGAGCTTGCAGACACGGTGGGTCTCGACGTCGCCTTGCACGTGGGGCGGATACTGGCCGCCGCGTTCGGCAAGCAGGCACCGGAGCAGGTTGCGAAGCTCGTCGAGGCGAAGCAACTCGGTCGCAAGTCCGGTCGCGGGTTCTACCAGTGGGTGGACGGTAAGCCCATCAAGCCCGATGCCGGCAAAGCCAAGCCGCCTGCGGACCTCACGGACCGCCTGATCCTGCCAATGCTCAACGAATCGGTTGCCTGCCTGCGCGAAGGCGTCGTGGGAGAGCCGGATCTCCTCGACGCGGGTGTGATCTTCGGCACAGGTTTCGCACCGTTTCGTGGTGGACCTCTCACCTACGCGCGCAGTCGCGGCATCGCCACCGTGGTCCAGCGCCTCACGGCGCTGGAGAAAACGCACGGTCCGCGCTTCCGGCCGGATCCGGGCTGGCAGTCGCTCGCGTGAAAGCTGTCGATTGCACCCCGGAAACTTTCGCCCCGGGCGGCGAATACTGGCGGGACGCCCCGCACGGGGCCCGGGAAAGTGCTGTGCTAACATCGCCGCCGACCGGCTCGCCGCGGGCCCGACGCTGCAGAGTCGCAATCATTACGCTGGCCCAAGGGCGCTGAATGGACGACAAGCCGCTAGACCTCACCCTGCTCAAGCAGTTTTCTCCGCTCGACGGCCTGAAGGCCGAGAACCTGCACGCGCTCGCGAAGAAAACCGCCCTGCGGGAGTTACCGGCGGGCCGCATCCTTTTCAAGGAAGGCGACACGGACAAGCGCACCTACTTCCTGGTGGCCGGCTCCGTGGACATCTACGACAACGACGGCGTGCTCTCCACAATCAAGGGCGGCACGCCCGGCTCCCGGAACGCACTCGCTCCCACGCTACCGCGCCGCTTCGGCTGTCGTTCCGTGGATGGAATCCAGTACATCGTGATCGACAGCGACCTGCTGGACGTGATGCTGACCTGGGACCAGACCGGTTCCTACGAGGTCAACGAGCTCCAGGGCGGCGTTTCCAGTGGCGACGACTGGATGACCACGCTGTTGCAGACCAAGGCGTTCCATCGCGTGCCGCCGGCAAACATCCAGGCGATCTTCATGCGCATGCAACGGCTCAACTACCGTTCCGGCGACGTCGTGATCAAGCAGGGAGACGAAGGCGACTATTTCTACGTGATCGTCAGCGGTCGTTGCGCCGTCACGCGCGAAACTCCGCTCAACAAGGAAGGCATCAAGCTCGCCGAACTGGGCATGGGCGACACGTTCGGCGAGGAAGCACTCATCTCCGAAGCCAAGCGCAACGCAACTGTGACGATGCTGAGCGAGGGAACGCTGATGCGGCTGGGCAAGCAGGACTTCACCACGCTGCTCAATGAACCCATGCTGCAATGGGTGGACTACGAGCAGGCGAAGCAGATCGCGGCGAAGGGCGGCAAGTGGCTCGACGTGCGCCTGCCGAGCGAATACCAGAACATGCACATCGAGGATGCCATCAACATCCCGCTGTACTTCATTCGCCTGAAACTCAACGCCATCGACAAGGGAACGAGCTACGTCGTGTGTTGCGACACCGGGCGCCGCAGCTCCGCGGGCGCCTACATCCTGAGTGAACGCGGCTTCGACGCCTATGTCCTCAAGGGCGGCCTGTCCTCGACCGACCTGGTCCGCGGCCGCAAACCGTAGCCGAACGGCCGCCTGCAGGCCCGTCTCTTCGATCTTCAGCCTTCGGCTTTCTCTTCTGCCGGGCCCCACAAAAGTATTCGCGGCTTTGCGCGAAACTTTTGTGGGTGGTATTTACATCGTGTGGGTCGGCTTGTCGCCGCCCAGCGCACCCGCGAGATAGTTCTCGATCTTCTTCTGCGTCTGGCCGCGATCCTGGTCGCTGAACTGCACGCCGATGCCGGCCGTCCGCTTGCCCTGCGCGCCTTTCGGCGTCATCCAGATCACGCGACCCGCGACCGGCAGCTTCTCGTCCTCGCCCATCAGGTTCAGAAGCATGAACACCTCGTCGCCCAGCCGGTAGTTGCTGTTCGTTGGAATGAACAGGCCGCCGTTCCTCACGAACGGCATGTACGCAAGGTAGAGGGCGCTCTTGTCCTTGATGGTGAGCGTCAGCAGGCCGGGCTTGTTCGTTGGTTGCCGCAAGGTCGCTCTCCGCTGGTCCGTTTCGATCGGTCGGGACGCGTTGTCGCGTGGTTTCGCCGGGGCCGTCAGGCTTTCGCCGCAGCCAGCGCCGTTTCGGCGCGCATCAGCAATTCTTCGGTGGCCAGCTGCTTGTTGAGGGGCGTGTCGAGCTCGAGCTTGAAGGCCCGCACGCGATCCAGCAAGGCAAACAGCCCGCTTATGTTGCGAATTTCGCCGGCCGGAGGCAAGTGCGCCGCCGGGGCAAGTACCTGGCGTACGCGCCGGGCGATCCACGTATCGAGCCACGCAAGGCGCAGGCCGAGATCCTTCTTGTGCCAGCGTTCCGCCGTGGACAGGATATCCAGCGAACGCGCCGCGAGGCGCTCCACGGCGTTACGCATGTCCTGGTCGAGCTCGAGGAACCCTGCTGACTCCAGTTCGAGGGCTCGCACGGGCGCTCCCGCCGCATGCTCGAGGAGAGTGGGCCACTGCTGGAGTGGCTTGCGTGCCGCGAGCCACGCAAGCGCGTCCCTGGCTGGCGGCGCTGCGATATCGATCCGCTGGCAGCGGCTAACGATCGTGGCAGGCAGGCGTGATGGCCGCGCGGAGCACAACACGAGGATCGTCGAGGGAGGAGGTTCCTCGAGTGTCTTCAGCAGTGCGTTCGCGGCGTTCGCGTTCATCGCGTCCGCCTCGGCGATCACGGCCACTTTGTAGCCTCCGCGGTAACTCTTGAGCGACAGCGCTGCTGAAAGATCGCGGATCTGCTCGACCTTGAGCTGGGTCGCGTCTTCTTCCCGACGCAGTTCCCGGTAATCCGGATGATTGCCGGCTGCCCACAGCTGGCACGAGGCGCAGGTTCCGCATGGCCGGGAATCGTTCCCGCAGAGTGCCATTTGCGCCAGCCAGCGAGCGAGTACTTCAGCACCCAGGCCCGGTGCAGCGACGACGAGAATGCCGTGGCCGAAGCGCCCCCGCTCAAACGCTTCGCGGGCGCGACGCGCGGGTTCCGACAGCCAGGGCAGGTCCGCAAGCTTCATGACTTGAGGATACCCGCTTGCGCGAGCGCAGCCACGACAGCCTGGGCGACTTCGTCGGGCGTCCGGTTGGCATCGATCACGCGCACGCGCGCCGGCTCACGCCGCGCGATGTCGAGAAAACTCGCGCGCACGCGCTCGAAGAACTCCCTGCCCTCGCGCTCGAACCGGTCCGCCGCCTGGGCCCCGCGCCGGGCTCGCGCGCGCGCCAGCCCGACTTCCACCGGCAGATCGAAAAGCAGCGTGAGATCGGGCTGGAAGCCGCCGTGAACCAGGCCCTGCATTGCGCGAATAGCTTCTTCCGGCGCGCCACGGCCCGCACCCTGGTAGGCATACGTCGCATCGGTGAATCGATCACACAATACCCACTCGCCTCGCTCGAGCGCGGGACGGATGAGGGTGTCGAGATGAATGGCGCGCGCGGCGAACAGGATCAGGAGCTCGCTGATCGGCGAAATCCTGTCATCGCCCGCGTTGAGAACGATGTCGCGCAGGCGTTCCGCCACTGGAGTGCCGCCCGGCTCGCGCGTCGTTACCACGCGCTGCCCAACCGCCTGCAAGCGATCGCGCAGCACCGCGATCTGCGTCGACTTGCCGCTGCCCTCGATGCCTTCGAGCGTGATGAACTTCCCGCGCATGTGCTGCGGCCCTACTGTTGCCGCGGTGCCTGCGAATTGCGTTGACGCATTCGCGCCAGGAACCGGCGGACCGCTGCATTGTGCTCGCTCAGTGTCGCCGAAAAGAAGTGGCTGCCGTCCGGCTCGCCCGTGGCGACAAAGTAGATCGCACCCGTGTCGTCGGGCCGCGTGGCAGCACGCAAGGCTTCCTCACCGGGCAAAGCGATCGGCGTCGGTGGCAGCCCCGCTCGCGTGTAGGTGTTGTACGGTGTGTCACCGCGAAGATGCTTGCGGCGAATGTTCCCTGCGTACGCTTCACCCAATCCGTAGATGACCGTCGGATCCGATTGCAGCCGCATGCCCAGACGCAGCCGCCGGACGAACACGCCCGCGACCTGCGGCCGCTCGCTTTCGAGACCGGTTTCCTTTTCGACGATCGATGCCAGCGTGAGCGCTTCGTCGGGAGTATCGATCGGCAGGTCCGCCGCGCGATTCTTCCAGGCCAGCTCGAGGCGCGCTTTCATCTGCGCGTGAGCCTGCCTCAGGATCTCGAAGTCGGTCGTACCCGCGGCAAATCGGTACGTATCGGGAAAAAACCGCCCTTCCGGATGCTCGCCGGGCGCGCCGAGCCGCTCCATGAGTTCCTCATCCGCGACACCGGTCAGTGTCTTCCTGACGGACCGGTGCTGCTCCAGCGCCCTGCGGAGATCGCGATACGTGGAGCCTTCGACAACAGTGAGCTCCCGCAGGACGACGGTTCCGTCGACGAGCTGCCTGAGCACAGTCGCGGGTGTCGCGCCAGGGCGAACCTCGTACTCGCCCGCATGGATGCGTGAGGCCTGCCCGTGCGCGCGTGCCACCCACACCCACAGGCGCGGATGCTCGATGACACCGCGACTGTGCAACTCGCGCGCGACAGTTCGAAGGTTACTGCCCTGTTCAACCATGAAAACGACCGGCTGCTCGATGGGAACCAGGCTGGCGAGGTACGACGTTACCCACGCGTAGAGGCCCGCCCCGGCGGCGACGAGTAGCAACGCGAGAATGCCGAGCAGCTTGAGAAAACGCATCGGTCAGTCGCTGGGCGCAGCGTCGATTGCTGCGAGCAAGCGGCGCGTCAGCGGCCCTGGCGACCACTGGCGATCTTCGAGTTGCCTCACCGGCCATAGGCCGATGATGGCGTTGGTGAGAAAAAGCTCATCAGCCCGCAGAACATCATTGCGTGAAATGTCAGCTTCCGTCGCTCCCACTCCCATCGCGCTGGCATGCCGCAGCACCGTCTCGCGCAGAGTACCGCGCACCCCGGAGCGATCCAGGGACGGAGTCACGAGCTTGCCTTCCCGGATGGCGAACACGTTCGACATCGTGCCACAGACGACGTGGCCGCGAGCATCGCACAACAGTCCTTCGGCAATCGCCTGGTCCTGCCACTCACGACGGGCAAGCACCTGCTCGAGCCGATTGAGATGCTTGAGACCCGCGAGCGCGGGCTGATCGGAGAGTCGCAGGTCGCAGAAGCGGATCGCGACGCCCGCGTGCGTAGCATCCGCGGGATGTTCGGGCCAGGGGTGCAGCTCCAGCACTCGCGTTGGCGCGCCCACAGGTGCCGCGTATCCGCGAGCACTCGCACCGCGCGTGACGATGAGCTTGATCACCGCCCCGTCAATTTCGGTGCCCAGTTGCGCGATCTCGGCTTTCAGCAAGTCGTCGCCCGGGTATTCGATCCCGAGGCGCTCGCAGCCCCGACGCAACCGTGCCAGGTGCATTTCCAAGCGTCGCACGCGACCGCCAATCAACGCCATTGTCTCGAATAGCCCGTCGCCAAACTGCAGACCACGGTCCGCGACGTCGAGCGCCCGTGAGGCCACGCCATTGACCAGGGTGCGAGGCCTCATGTGTCCTGGCCGAGCGCGCGCAACAGGCCACGGGCCTTGGCACGCGTTTCCTCGAGCTCGCGCTCGGGATCCGAATCCGCGACGATGCCGGCGCCCGCGCGCAGCGAGATTCCGGCAGGCGAAAGCGTCATGGTGCGGATGAGAATGTTGAAGTCGCCGCTGCCATCGCGATTGAGGTAACCGATGCTGCCGGTGTACGCGCCGCGGGCGACCCCTTCCAGCTCGGCGATGATCTGCATGCAGCGCACCTTCGGGCACCCGGTGATCGTGCCGCCGGGAAACACCGCGCGCAGGACGGATGCGAGCGTCACGTCGTCCCGCAGCGTACCGGTCACGTTCGACACGATGTGATGCACGTGCTCGTACGATTCCAGCGTCATGAATTCGTCGACGCGGACGCTGCCCGGCGTGCACAGGCGCCCCAGGTCGTTGCGCTCCAGGTCGATCAGCATCACGTGCTCGGCGCGCTCCTTCGGATGCGCCGCCAGCAAGGACTTCTCCTCCGCGTCGGCGCCGGGCCGCCGCGTGCGCGGGCGCGTACCCGCGATCGGACGCGTCGTGATCACGCCGTCGCGCAGGCGGCAGAGTCTCTCCGGCGAGGAACTGAGAATGGCGTGATTGCCGAGGACCAGGCTCGCCGCAAAGGGAGCGGGATTGGCGGATCGCAGCGCGGCATAGGTTGCAGCGAATCCCGGCAGATCCGCCCGCGTGCGGCCGCGTGCGAACCAGCCCCGCGACAGGTTGACCTGGTACACGTCGCCCGCGCGAATGTATTCCTGGGCGCGGCGCACGGCATCGAGATAGCGCTGCGGCGCGTCTTCCACGACATCCAGTTGCATGCGGGACCGCGACGGTTCCGTGCGCGGGCAGGACTCGAGATCCGCCGCGACCTGCTCCAGGGCACGTTCGAAGCCCCTCTCCGCCACCAGCTGCAAGGTGCCGGTTTCGTGCTCATACACCGCGGCCGCAGGGATACGGAGTGCAACGGCTTCGAGTGTCGGTTCCGGAGTGCGCGGCAAAGACAGCCTGGCTTCGATCTCCGCGGCGATCTCGTAGGCGACGAACACGACCCACCCGCCGGAGAACGGCAGGTGCGACTCGGAACGGGCCGCCTGGTCAGGCCGCGTGAACAGTTCCAATGCATCCAGGAACGCGCCGGTCGGGGAGACCGGCGGTGCATCACCGGTACTGGTCAGCGTGCCATCGGAGAACCTGGCCACGCAGGCCGTTGGACACGCGAACAGCAGGTCGTAGCGACCGAGGTTTTCCGCACGCGCGGCGCTTTCGAGCAGAGCGGGATAGCGATGCGGCCATTGCGCGTGCAGATCGAACAATCGGCCCGGAGAACTGGCGACCGACCGGGAGACTGTGCGAGCGGGTTGAGCCGTGCGTGCCATCGAAGCGCCAATGATGCCGGTGCCGGCTCCTGCGCACCATTGCGCATCCGGGGGGCGCGCGATCAGCCGGGGGGCTTGCGGAACACCAGGGTGCCGTTGGTGCCACCAAACCCGAACGAGTTCGACAGCACGACGTCGATCTTCATCTTCCGCGCCTTGTTCGGCACGTAGTCGAGGTCGCACCCCGGATCCGGCGTCTCGTAGTTGATGGTCGGCGGCGCTACCTGGTCGCGAAGCGCGAGGAGGCTGAAGATCGCTTCCACGACGCCCGCCGCCCCCAGCAGGTGGCCGGTCATGGACTTGGTCGAGCTGACGGCAACCTTTTTGGCGTGCTCGCCAAACGCGCGCTTGATCGCGATGGTCTCGGCGAGATCGCCGAGCGGCGTCGACGTGGCATGCGCATTGATGTAGTCGACCTGTTCCGGCTTGATGCCGGCATCCTTGACCGCGTTCGTCATCGAGAGGCAGGCGCCTTCACCGGACTCCTGCGGCGCGGTCATGTGGTATGCGTCGCCGCTCATGCCGAAACCTGCGAACTCCGCGTAGATCTTCGCTCCGCGGGCGCGCGCATGCTCCAGTTCCTCCAGGATCAGCACGCCCGCGCCGTCGCCCAGCACGAAGCCGTCCCGGTTCTTGTCCCAGGGCCGGCTCGCCTTTTGCGGATCGTCGTTGAGCTCCGAGAGTGCCTTGACCGAGCAGAAGCCGCCCAGGGCGAGCGGCGTCGTCGCCATCTCGGCACCGCCGGCAATCATCACGTCCGCATCGCCATACTGGACGGTGCGGGCTGCCAGGCCGATGGCGTGCGTGGAAGTCGTGCAAGCCGTGACCACGGCCAGGTTCGGGCCCTTCAGGCCATAGCGGATCGAAATGTGACCCGAGGCCATGTTGATGATGCTGCCCGGGATGAAGAACGGCGAGATCTTGCGTGGGTTCTTCGCTTCCAGGTACCGGGCGGAGGTTTCCTCGATGGTGTCGAGGCCGCCGATGCCCGCGCCCATGATCACGCCGATGCGATGCGCGTTGCCTTCGTTGACCTGCAGGCCGGAGTCGTTCATCGCCTGCACCGCGGCGCCCAGCCCGTAGTGCATGAACGGGTCCATCTTGCGAGCGTCCTTGGGCGTCAGGTACTCGTCGACGTTGAAACCCTGCACGGCTCCGCCAAAGCGGGTCGCGAAACGGCTGACGTCGAACTTGGTGATGGGCCCGATGCCGCTGTGCCCGGCGAGAATGTTTTCCCAGGCCCCGGACACGGTGCTGCCCACAGGCGAGACGATGCCCAGACCGGTCACCACAACGCGACGTTTCGCCACGGGCGCTCCTCGAGTGCTCGCACTAAGAACACGTATTACCTGTCTGGAAGGCACACTGGCTCGCCAGTCCCTGGCGAGCCGCGGCGACCGAAGGCCTCAAGCCTTGGCGCGATGCTCGTTGATGTAGTCGATGGCCTGCTGGACCGTGGTGATCTTCTCGGCGTCCTCGTCCGGGATCTCCGTCTCGAATTCCTCCTCGAGCGCCATCACCAGCTCGACCGTGTCGAGGGAATCCGCACCGAGGTCGTCAACGAACGAAGCATCGAGCGTCACTTCTTCTTCTTTGACGCCCAACTGCTCGGCGACGATCGCTTTGACCTGCTGTTCCACGGTGCTCATCGGTGTAGTGTCCTCTGCATATAGATGGCGGCCCCTTCGACCGCATGGGCGCGGTATTCTATTGGAAGCCCCCGCCCCCCGCCACCCGGATATTTCCCGGGAGTCATTGTTTCTCTTGACAAAACCCCAGCCGTTGCTGTTGCGGGGCACTGACACGCCCTCGCCAGGGGTCCCGCCGCCCTTCTACGGGACGGGCCGGTTCGAGGCTGGGTCTGAAAGACGTGCACTATGGAGCCGCTGCAACAGCGGTCTAATTCGCCGTCAAGGCATGTACATGCCGCCGTTGACGTGCAGCGTTTCTCCCGTGATGTAACCCGCTGCGGGCGAGGACAGGAAAACAACAGCAGCGGCCACGTCGTCAGCGCTACCCAGCCTTCCCAGCGCAATCGAGGTTATCAGGGCGCCCCTCTGCTCTTCGCTCAGGGCGCGCGTCATGTCCGTCTCGATGAAACCCGGTGCCACGACGTTCACGGTGATCGCCCGCGAGCCCACCTCGCGCGCCAGCGACTTGCTGAAACCGATGATGCCGGCCTTGGCCGCTGCGTAGTTGGCCTGTCCGGGGTTACCCGTCAGACCCACCACCGAAGCAATGCTGATGATGCGTCCGCGACGCTGTTTCATCATGCCGCGCAGGCATGCCTTGGAGAGGCGGAACACAGAAGAAAGATTGGTATCGAGGATGACCTGCCAATCCTCGGATTTCATGCGCAGCAACAGGTTGTCGCGCGTAATGCCGGCATTGTTGACGAGGATCGTCGGGGCACCTTCCTGGGCCTCGATTGCAGCGAGCGCGGCGTCGATGGATGCTACATCGGTCACGTTGAGTACGATGCCGCGCCCTTTACAGCCCGCCTCCTGCAGTGCCGCGGTGATCTTCCCCGCCCCCTCATCGGTGGTGGCCGTCCCAACGACCGTGGCGCCCTGCTTGCCCAGCGCGAGCGCGATAGCGCGACCGATGCCGCGCGAAGCACCCGTAACGAGTGCGATCTCGGACTCAAGCATCCTGTGTCCCCCAGCAAGCCGCGATGGCTTCGTCGATTCTTCCGCTGTCCTCGAGTGCGAACACGGCAATATCCTTGCGGCGTTCCACGCGACGATTCAGACCCGTGAGTACGCCCCCCGGGCCACATTCCACGATATGCGTGACGCCGCTATGGATCATTCGGCGCACCGTCTCCGCCCAGCGCACCGGGCTGAACAGCTGCTGGACGAGCGCTTCGCGAATTCCCCTGGGATGTCCGTGACGCCGCACGTCCACGGTGTAGATCTCAGGCACCAGTGGGCTGCGCACCTCGGTGTTCTCGAGTCGCTCGCGCAGGCGATCGGCGGCCGGTTTCATCAGGGAACTGTGGGAGGGAACGCTGACGGGCAGCGCGATAACGCGCTTTGCACCCTTCTCCTTGCAGACTTCGATCGCCCTCGCGACAGCAGTGGCGTGGCCGGCGATGACAACCTGGCCGGGAGCGTTGAAGTTGACCGGTTCCACGACCTCGCCCTGCGCCGCTTGCCGACACGCAGCTTCCACATCCGGATCGTCCAAGCCGAGGACTGCAGCCATGGCGCCTTGGCCGACGGGAACGGCGGCCTGCATGGCCTGGCCACGAAAACGCACGAGATCGATGGCCGTACGGAAGTCGATCGAGTCCGAGCACACGAGCGCGGTGAACTCGCCCAGGCTGTGACCCGACATCACAGTGGGTGCCGGACCGCTGCGCTTGCGCCACACACGCCAGACAGCAACACCGGCGGCCAGCATGGCGGGCTGCGTACGCTCCGTGGAATTGAGGTCGGCTTCGGGACCCGACTGGCAGAGTTTCCACAAGTCGTAGCCCAGGACTTCGGAGGCGTCGGCGAAGGTGGCTTCGACAATAGGCTCGGACGCCGCAAGCGACGCCAGCATGCCTACGGCTTGCGAACCTTGCCCCGGAAATACGAATGCGAGTGGCATGGAAACACCGCCTGACGAGGAGGCGGCATTCTCACTCAAAGCATGGGTCGCGCGACAGCCCGCCGGAAGGGAACCAGCGACACCAGCAGTCCGCCGAGCGCGCCGTAGAGGTGTGCATCGACTACAACGTTAGCGCCCGGATCGCTGCTGTAAGGCATCGCGCCGCCGAATTGCTCCCAGGCCAGCTTGATCACCAGGAATGGCGCGAGAATGAAGGCGTCCCGTTCGCGCCGGCGGATATGCGCGACGGTCCCTGCCACCATCACTCCGTGCAACGCGCCTGAAAGTCCTACATACCAGTCGATATGCCTTTCGATGGTGAGGAAGGCAACGTCGATCGCCAGTGCCGACACCAACAGGATCGCGACCCAGCGCGCCGGCGAGTAGTCCGGGAAAAAGAGTGCCCACATCAGGGCGAGCCCCATCACGTTGAGCGCGAAATGCCGCCAGCCGAGGTGGACGACGTGGCCGGTCAGCAGCCGCCACCACTCCCCCGCTGCGATTGCGTCGCGCTCGTACCGCAGCAATTCGCGCCCGGCATCGCCGCAGGCCTCGAGCACCGCAAGGCCCACGCAAAGCGCGAGGAAAATCCACAGCCTCCGCCCGTCGAGATGCAGGAAAGCGAGCCACGAACGGCTGTCGCGGACCTGCGAACTCATGGGCAACAATGGCTAAAACCCCTTTTTGTTATCATCGCGTTCCCGTTATACCATCGTTGCCCGCCCGGGATTTTCCGCATGCGACACACTTTCTCAAGGCGGCGCCGTCGCCGCGTCCCAGCCCGCACTGAGGCAGGCTTCACGCTGATCGAGATCATGGTGGTGGTGGTCATCCTCGCCATTCTCGCGTCCATCGTGGCACCGGCCGTGATCAACCGCATCGACGATGCGCAGATCGCCAAGGCGAAACAGGACATCCGGATGTACGAGACGGCGCTCGACCTGTTCCGCGTCGACAATTTCCGCTACCCGTCGACGGAGCTCGGCCTCGAGTCGCTCGCGCGCCAGCCCGCCGATCCCACGATCCGCAACTGGAAGCAGGGTGGCTACGTGAAGGGAGGCGTCAAGAAGGATCCGTGGAGCAACGACTACCAGTACATCTACCCGGGCACGCGCGGCGGCGAGTACGACCTCTTCACGCTCGGCGCCGACGGACAGCCGGGCGGCGAAGGCGTGAACGCCGACATCGGCAACTGGAGCAATTGAACCCGCGCGGCACACGGCCGCGCCGTTCCCGCGTGCCATGCCTTTGCAAGGTCCTTCCCGCCTGAAACGCTTCCCGCGCAGCGGATCGGGCGGATTCTCGCTGATCGAAGTGCTCGTCGTGGTGGTCCTGGTCGCGATCATCGCCACCTACGCCGTGCTCTCGATCGGCACGCTCGGACGCGACACCCAGCTCAAGGAAGAGACGGAACGCCTGTCGACACTCATCGCCATGGTGCAGGAGCAGGCGGAGATGCAGCATCGCGACTACGGGATGCGGTTGGAGGAAGCCCGCTACACGTTCCTCCGCTTCGACGTGCGCACGGGCGAATGGGTCGACGTGCCGGGTGACAGGCTGCTGCGTCCGCGCGAGCTGCCGGAGGGATTACGCATGCGACTATGGCTCGACGCGCGCGAGGCAGTGCTGCGGCCGTTGCCCCCCCCGAAGAAGAACGAGAAAGACAAGAAAGAAAAACCCACCCCGCCGCAGATCATCGTGTTCGCCAACGGCGACCTGACGGACTTCGAGTTGCGACTGGAACGCGAGGACAGCGACCACTCCGCCACCCTCAAGGGCAGCGTGGCCGGCAAGCTCGACGTCCGCAACGTGGACCAGGAGGAACAGCGGTGACTGCGCTGCGCAGCAGCCTGGCGACGCACCGCAAGCGTCAGCGCGCCTTTACTCTCGTCGAAGTCCTGGTGGCACTCGCAATCGTCGTCGTCGGTATGGCTGCCCTGTTCACGACAGTCAGTCAGGCCGTGCGCAACAGCGCGTACCTGCGCGAACGCACCCTGGCCCAGTGGATTGCACTCAATCAAATCACCGAGACGCGCCTCAGTGGCCTGGTTCCTTCCGACGAGCACAGGGAAGGTGAGATCGAATTCGCGAACCAGCGCTGGCGCTGGGAGCTGGAGACGATCGCGACACCGGTGCGTGGCATCTTCCGCCTCGAGGCCCGCGCCGCGCTCGAGGATGCACCCGAAGGTTCCTGGCCGGGCCAGGCCACCGGTTTCATGGGCAATTCGATCGCTTCGCCGAACACTGTTCCGCGTGACTGGCTGGGTTCCGATTCGGCCGCCGCACAACGGGGGCCGAACCCGTCGGGCGGCCGCGAAAGCGAGCGGGCGCCCAACGACCCACCGCCTCCTGACGAAGAACAGCCCGGCGCCGGACAGCCGCGATGAGCACACCCGTCGCCAACACCGCTCGCGCGCGCGGCTTCACGCTGGTCGAAGTGCTCGTGGCAATGGCGATCTTCGCCATCGTCAGTGTGCTCGCCTACGGCGGCTACAACCAGGCCTGGAGGCACTCGGAACGCGCGCACGAGCAGATGGCCCGTCTTAAGGAACTGCAGACCGCGATCCGCGTCATGACGCAGGACTTCGAGCAGCTTTCGCCGCGGCCGGTGCGCGACGTACTGGGTCAGAGTCTGCAGCCGGCGCTCACCGCCGATGCGCGCAGCGATGGCATCGTCACCCTGACGCGTGCCGGCTGGTCGAACCCCGCGGGCATGCCGCGCTCGACATTGCAGCGCGTGCAGTACGTGCTCGACGACGGCAAGCTCCTGCGCCATCACTGGACCGTTCTCGACTCCACGCTTTCGAACCAGCCGGTGCAACGTGAGCTGATCGGCCGCGTCAAGCAGGTGAAGCTGCGATTTCTCGATCGCGGGGGCACGTGGTCCGAGCAGTGGCCACCCCTCGCGGCACAACCGCAGGGAGCTGACCGCTCGCGACCACTCGGCGTGGAAGTCGTGATCGAGCTCGAAGACTACGGAACGATCACGCGACTCATCGAGGTGGGCGGATGAGCGCCCGCACATTCCTCCGGCTTCCCGAGCGACTGCGCCCCGTGAGCCGCAGGCAACGAGGTGTCGCGCTCATCACGGCGGTCCTGATCGTCGCGCTCGCGACGATCCTGGCCACCCGGATCGGTTTCGACAGTGCGCTCGAGCAACGTCGCAGCGCGTCGGCCATGACGCTCGATCTCGCGTTCCAGGTCGGGCTCGGCGCGGAAGCGTGGGCCGCTTCGTTCCTCAAGGAGGATTTCGACAACGACGCCACGCCGAAGCGCGATCACTTCGCGGAGAAGTGGGCCACACCCATCCCGCCGATCCCGATCGACGGCGGCAAGATCGAAGGACGGCTCATCGACCTGCAGGGCCGCTTCAACGTCAACAACCTCGTCACGCCGCAGCGGACGAAGAACAACGAGGCCGTGCGCCAGTTCAGGCAGCTGCTCGGCATGCTCGACCTCGAGGAGAAATGGGCAGACGTGCTCGTCGACTGGCTGGATGCGGACACGCAGCCCGAGCCCATGGACGGCGCGGAGGACAACGTCTACATGTCGCAGTCCCCGCCCTATCGCAGCGCCAACGGGCCGATCACTTCCATCAGCGAGCTGATGGCACTTCCGGAGTTCGGCCGCGAGCGCTACGAGAAACTGCGTCCGTACATCACCGCGCTCCCGATCGGCGAGCCGCTCAACGTGTGTACCGCACCGGGAATGGTGCTCGACTCGATCAACGACGGCACGATCGAGTACGGTGTCGACCCCGAAGCGCTGGCGCGCTCGCGCGAGCAGAACTGCTTTCCCACCAAGCAGGATCTCGCCACGACGTTCAATCCGCAGATGTACCAGCAGGCGGAAGCCGGGCTGGGCGAGCGCTCGAACTATTTCGCGCTCTCGGCGCTGGTCACTATTGGCACTACGGAATACAGTCTGTACAGTCTCCTGTATCGCGATCCCTCCAACGGCCTGGTGCGCCCGGTAATGCGCAGTTTCGTCGCTGACCAGCAATGACCGAGCTCCTGATCCTGCGCGTGCCGGAGCACGACGAGGCACCCACTGCCTGGGTGATTGCCGACCTCACCGGCGCCGCCGTCGGGACACCACAGCGTGGCACGCTGACACTCGCTGCCCCAATCGCCGCCAACCGTCGCGTCATCGCCGTCGTTCCCGGCGTCGACGTGCTGCTCGCCGAACCCGAGCTGCCGGTGAAGTCGGGGGCGCGCCTGGCACAGATTGTCCCGTTCGCGCTCGAAGAGCAGATCGCGGGCGATGTCGACAGCATGCACTTCGCCGTCGGCAAGCGGGATGCGTCGCGAAAAGGCACGCCGGTTGCGGCTGTTTCCCGCGAGAGCTTCGAAGTGTGGATGCAGCGGCTGCGCACCGCGGGCATCGAGCCGCACGCGGTGCATGTCGATACCGCGCTGGTGCCGAACGTTCCGGGACACGTCGTGCTCATCGTCGATGACGACCGTGTGCTCGTGCGACACCCCGATCACCCCCCGTTCGTGCTCAACGCCGAACCGATGACGGAAGCGCTCGAGCTCGCGGGCCTGCTGGACGGCGACGAGCAGCGCCACGCGATCGTGTACCTGACCCAGGACAACTGGCAGCGCTACCAGGCTGCGATCGACGGGCTCCGCGACCGTCTCGCCAGCCTCAAGGTGCAGCTGTTGCCCAACGGCGTGCTGCCCCTCTTCGCGCAGGAAATCCAGTCCGCCTCGCCCATTGAACTGCTCCAGGGTCCCTACGCACGCAAGACTCGCGCGGGCGAGCAGTGGCGCCAGTGGCGGATCGCCGCGTTCCTGCTCGCAGGTCTCGTGGCACTCAACCTCGCTGCCAAGGCCGTCGATCTCTGGCGCCTTGGCGCGCGCGAACGCGAACTGGACGCCTCCATCGAACAGGTGTTCCGGGAAACGATGGGAGAGCAGAACGCGATCGATGCGCGTCGCCGAATGGAAGCGCGCCTCGCCGCCGTGCGCGGTGGTGGCGGCAACGACCACCTGCTCGAGGTGCTGGGCGTGCTCGGGAGCGCGGTTTCGCAAGTACCCAACACAACCATCGAAGCGTTGAGCTTCCGCTCGAACGTGCTCGACCTGCGCATCGATGCCCGCGACGTGACGAGCCTCGACCGCGTCGAGCAACTGGTCAAGGAACGCGGCCTCGACGCGGAGCTCCAGTCTTCCAACGCACGCGGCGACACGATCGAGGGGCGGATTCAGATCCGTGCGCCCGGCGCGCCGGCGAATCGCACGGCCTCTGCTACGGACGCCAGGAGCGGCGGATGAGCGCGGTCGACCAGGCGAAGCAGTGGTATGGCTCGCTGTCGCCGCGGGAGCAGCGCATGGTCGCATGGGGAGCGGCGCTCGCCGTGATGATGCTCTTCATTTTTGCGCTGATCGTTCCGCTCTACTCTGCCGCCTCCGCGGCCGAGGAACGCGTCACCCGCAAGAGCGAGGATCTCAACTGGATGCGCAGCGTCGCACCGGAGCTGCGTGCTGCGGGACCGGCGACTGCGAGTGCCGGCGGCCAATCCCTCCTGGTGGTGGTCGACCAGAGTGCGCGCCAGGCAGGACTGGGCTCCTCGTTGAGCAATATTCAGCCCAGCGGCGCGGCGGGCGGTGGCGTGCGGGCTCGACTCGAGAACGCACCGTTCGACATCACCGTGGCCTGGATCGCGCTCCTGCAGCAACGTCACGGCGTCACGGTGGACTCCGCCACCATCGATCGCGCCAGCCAGCCTGGCCTCGTGAACGCCAGCCTCATCCTGAAGAAAACCGGCTGACCGCCATGCGGCGCGCGATGAAGCTCATCGTCGCGGGCCTGGTGGCCTTCGGCCTCAGCCTCCTCGTGTTTCTGCCTGCGAGCCTGATCGTTCGCTGGCTGCCCCCCAACGTCACGACCGGTGTGCTCACCGGCACCGTGTGGAACGGCGCCTCGGATTCAGTCCAGGTGAACGGTGAACCGGTTGGAGCCGCGCGCTGGAGAGTTCGCCCCCTGCAGTTGCTTCGCGGACAACTCGCGATCGACACACGGCTGGTGCGCGCGACCGGCGAAGCGACGGGCCGTGTGCTGCTCGAGCGGGGCGGCGACGTCCGGATCGAGGACGTGCAAGTGCACTGGCCCCTGGCCGAGCTGCCCGCAAGAATCGCTCCGCGCAACTGGAGCGGCGACGTACGGATGGAGCTGCGAGAGATCGAGCTCGCGAACGGCGTGATCCGCCGCGTCGTCGGCACCGTCGAAGCACGCGATCTCGTCGCTGCGCCACGTGGCATCGCCGTCGGAAGCTATCGCGTGACTTTCGATCCGCAGCCCGCCGATGCTTCCACCGTCGGGCAGTTGCAGGATCTCGGCGGCCCGATGGAAGTGGCGGGCACCGTGACGCTGCAGCCGGGCGGTTGCACGATCGTCGCCGGGCGTGTGAAGGCGAGACCGGAAGCGCCGGTCGAGATCACGCGTGAACTCGACGTGCTGCGTTACCAGGGAGAGCCGGACGCGCAGGGCCGGATGCCGTTCTCTCTCGAAAACAACTGCTGAGCGCACGCCCTCCGGGAATATGGCGCGCGAGTGCGGCCGTGCGTCACCACTCCCGCCAGCTCTTCAGCAACGGAAAATAGAGCCCTTGCCGGACGGGCTGCGGCCCCGCGGTACGCACGAATTGCGCATAGCGCTCGAGTTGCGGCCGGTAACGGTTCACCTCGCTGTCCAGGAACTCTTCCAGCCCGGCGCCGAGGTGCGTGCTGGTCTTGAAATCAACCACCCACCGCACGCCCGCCTGGTCGAGGAACGTGCGATCGATCCTGACGCTGACAAACTCGCCCTGTGCCTGCGCGGACAAAGCCAGCTCACTGCGCGCCTCGCGGTGACTCACGTCGAAAATCCAGCGCCCCCGTGGGTCTCCGAGAGTGGATTGCAGAGCGCCGACCACTCGCTCGAGTGCGTCCGCGACCATCGCGCGCGGCACGCCGTTGGCGCGCAGCAGCCGCGCAAGGCGGTCGCGAGATTTTTCCATGTCCGCAGGGGTCGGCAGCTGCGGTAGCTCTGACCAGCGCTCCAGCTCCAGGTGGACCACGGTCCCAACGTGCCGGGTAGTCTCGGTCGCCCAGTCGAACTCGGGCCTTACTGGCACATCGTCCATCCGCGGCGCGGCCTGCATCGCGACAGCGACATCCGGCTGAGGAGCTGTCCACTTCAACGCTATCCTGCGCAGCGGCACGTCGATCGGCGACGGCGGCGCCGGCCGTGGCGATTGGGGGTCACGCGCGGCGAACGCCTCGGTGAATACAGGCTTGAGCTTCGGCCACAACAGCGAGAGAGCCGAACCGCGCTCGGGGCTGTTGAGCTTCAGCTCCCCGTCCTTCTTGTCCAGCCGGAAGGTCACGTGCCCGAACAGGTGCAACTCCTCGCGGGCGCGCGTCGCAGCGACGTACAACAGCCGCGCACGCTCGAACGATTCACTTTCCTTCAGGCGAGCGGCCACGTAAGTCGACAGCGCATCCGGTTCGCTGCCCGTGCGCTTGATGGGCGCAATGAGCAATCCCGGAGGATCCTGCGGTTGCGCAACTTCCATCCAGTGCAGCAAGGCCGGATCGCGATCCAGCCGCGAACGGCCCAGGCCGACGAGGATCACCGCGTCGAATTCCAGCCCCTTGGCCCGGTGCACCGTCATGACCTGCAACTGCGCCGACGCGTGCGGGTCGGGCCCCGCAAACAGATCCACGAACAACGCATCGAATGCGTTACCCGCGGGCAGCGACTGCTCGTTCTCGATCGCATCCAGCTTGTCGAGGAACGCCTGCGAATCCTCCAGCGCGCGAGCATCCCGTACCGCCGACGGCCCGCCGAGCTCCAGCCACGCAGATTCAACGCGCCTGCGCAGCGAGTAACGTCCTTCCGCGGCAAGCGCACGCGCCATCACGACGTGTAGTCGACGCAACCGGGCACGTCCGTCCGCTGAGAGACGCGCCACGCGATCCTCGCTTTCGATCGCCTCCCACGCCGTCAGGCCCGGCGCTGCGGCGCTCAAGGTGGTGAGATCCTCGAGCAACAGTCCACACAGCGGTGACCGGAGCACGGCCATCCAGGCCGTCCGGTCGCCGAGGTGCAGGAGCGCACGGCTGAGCGCGGTGAGATCGCGGACGCTGCTCTGGCTGGCGAGCTTCTCGAGCTCCACCGCCTGGAATCGAAGTCCCTCGCGTACCAAGGAGGCCGCGATTCGTGACAGGTGCGTGCGTTGGCGCCCCAGCACCGCGATCCTGGCATCGGGACGGCGCGACAGGATGTCGCGAACCGTAGCGACCACCTGCGAAGCTTCCAGCTGCAGGTCGGACTCGAACAGTGGGTGGACGCTCACCGCGGAACGCTCCGCCGACCGGGTCGCCTCGCTCGGTGCGTGGCGCACCGCGCCGCGGGCCATGTCATCTTCGCGCGGCAGGACCTGCGCAAATGCGCCGTTGAACCAGTCGACCAGCGTCTTGCGGGATCGAAAATTGCGCTCGAGGCGCAGGAACTCCGGCTGCAATGCGCCGAGGCCCTGGTCGCGCGTGCGCAGGAACAACCCGACTTCCGCCTGCCGGAAGCGATAGATGGACTGCATCGGGTCGCCGACACAGAAGAACGTTCGTCCGTCGCCCGGTGTCCAGCCGGCGGTGAGCTTTTCCAGCAGGCGGTACTGAGACACGGACGTGTCCTGGTATTCGTCAACGAGCAGGTGGCGGATGCGGTAGTCCAGTGCCAGCGCCAGGTCGGACGGTTGATCGGCGGCGCCGAGCGCCTGCAACGCCGCCGCGGCAACCGCGGTGAAATCCACTTTGCCCTGGACTCTGAACGTCAGCTCGAGCTCCTGGGCGGCATGCTTCAGCACCGCGATCAATGCCTCGAGTACCCGCCACTGCTCGTCCGTAACGTTCGGCTCCGGCAATTCACCGGCACTCCTGAGTTCCTTGTCGAGCGCCTCCTCGCGGCCCAGCTCGGTCAGCAGGTTGCCCAGGAGATCCTTGTCCGGCTTGCTGACGACGAAGTCGGCATTGTTGTCGATGCGCTTGCGCCAGTCGCCCTCCTTCGTCAGGAGCAATCGTGCAAGAGATTGCCAGCGATCGAAGTCTTCGCTGCGCGCAGCCGGTGGCGCCTTGCTATCACGCCACGCCGTGCCAGCAGGAGTTCCAAACGGTGCAACCGTGCCCGAACGCCGTGCAATCCCGGTGACGGCGCCCAGGTTCTCGGCCGGCCACCGTCGCACGAGCCGGTGAAAGTGCCCAACCGCTTCGCGTGCCAGGTCGTTCTCCAGCCGCGAACGCAACTCCGCTCCCTGGAGCGAGAGCACGAGTGGCAGCCATTGATCGCGCCGCTCGAGCATCTCGGCCACCAACTGCTGGGCGGGCTCGACTTCGTTGTCGCGATGCTGGAGGAGAATCGCCAGCGCCTCCTGCGGTCCCTCGCGATCACCGACGGACGCGAGCGTGTGCCGCGCAGCCAGCGCATAGAGAGGCCGTGCATCCGGGACGATCTTCAGTTCCGCACCCGCGCGCGACAGCAGTGGCGATTGCGAAGCGAGGCCCAGGCAGAACGCGTCGATCGACTGGATGCGCAGGCGCGCCGGATGCGATTCGAGCTGCCAACCCCGCTCCTTCGCATGCTGCCGGGCCGCTTCGGCGAGCTGACGCGTGCGCGCGTCGTGCTCGATACGGGGCTCCGAGTCAGCGCCACGCAGCGCGCTCAGGATGCGGCGGCGCATCTCGGCGGCCGCTTTCAGAGTGAACGTGATGGCAACAATCTGCTCCGGCGCATCGACAAGGGCCAGGAGGCGCAAGTAGCGCTGCGTCAGCAACCCTGTTTTCCCGGAACCCGCAGGCGCCTGCAGGATGAACGACTGAGCGGGATCGAGCGCGCGCTCACGTGCGGCTGCGTCACTCACCGTCGCTCTCCCGGCCCGCATCGAGACGTTCGTCGATTCGACACACCATGTGCAGGTGGCACAGGCGGCACGTTTGCAGTCCGTCCTTCGGGCTCACGTCCGCACGGCCCGCGGCGAACTCTTCCGCGAGCCCCTCGAGCGTTGCGCGCCATCCCGCGAGCTGCACCGGCCATACCTGCAGCTCCGTCGCACCGGGAAACGCTGCCGGGCTGGTGGAAATTCCCTTGAATGCAGACTCGCCCGTGCGCACGAACGCGAAAGCAACGGCTTGCGGGGCTTCTGCCATCGCCACCGCGTACAGCGGCAGCTGTGGGTCGTCGGGTCGCTCGCTCTCCCATGCAGACGACGTGATGACTTCGCCTGTCTTGTAGTCGATCACCACGCGGCGGCCGTCGGCGAGCTGGTCGATCCGGTCGACGAACAGCTCGATCTCGAAGCCGGCGATCGTGGAACTCACCTTTCGTTCGCGCTCGACGACGTCGAACGGCGGACGGCGCCGCTCCAGCTCCAGGAACTCGCGCCAGGCCGCGACCATGCGTTCGCGCTCCAGCGCGATCAGCTCGGGCGCCAGGTCAGCGCGCGAAATCTGCGAAGTCACCGTGGCCGCGATGCGCCCGAGAGTTTCGTCGAGTGTACGGTCATCGAGCGCAGTCAGCGCCTTCTGCGACGGCAACTCGCTCCAGAAGAGAGCTAAGCCACCGTGCACGAGATTGCCGCGCAATCGCGCAGGAATCCCGGGCTCCGGTTTTTCCAGCGGCCGGGCTCCCAGGCGTTGCTGCGCAAACGCTCGGAACGGACAGAGCGACTGTAGCCTGAATGCTGTGGCGCCTCCGCGGAGCACGGCAGGCCTGGCGACGGGAGGTGCCCGCTGATCGTCAAACTCCTCGAGGCGCGCGGATCGATGCATGGCATCGCGGTAGCCAGCACGCCGATACTTCGGACGATCCCGCAAAGGCAGGGCAGCGATGAGCGGCGAAGGCAGGCTCTCTTCCTCGTCGAGTCTCTGCGGCCAGCTGCAGACGACCTCCGGCGCGCTGCAGAACAGCCGTTCCATGACGTGCTCCGCGAGTGCACGAGTGCCTTCGGCCGTCGCATCAGGGAAACCGGCCTGTCTTTGCAGTTCCCATGGAATGAACGGATCTGGCCGCGGCGCGCGCGGCCAGGCAGCTTCGTGCAGGCCGGTAATCCAGATGCCGTCCCAGGAGACGGCCGGATCGCCGAGCCGAGCCGTTACGATGACTCCGGCGTTCTCTGTCTCTGGCTGAAAAGCAGTCGTGCGTGCCAGGTTCGCGAGCTGCCCTCGCGCGGTGCGAAGGTCCACGAGCCCCACGATGTCGTCGAGCGTGCCCAGTTCGCTCAGGATCTCTTTGAACTTCTCCAGCGTCTGTTGCTCCGCGCTGTCGAGCTTGCCGTCTCCCGGCCACCCCATCGTGCGCAACGTGCCATCGAAGATGCTCGCCCAGCTCGACAGGCTGCGCGACGAACGCTCAGCGTGCGTGAGGGCGCGCAATCCTGTGAGCAGCGGATCGATGAGCGCGCCTTCACGAACGAGCGCGGACCAATGCCGCACCCCCTGAGACAGAGTGACTTCCGGCGCCAGCACGCGCCGCAGTTGCAGATCCAGCTGCGCCCGCTCGCTCGCTCTCGCGCGCCCTTCCCGCAGATACGGAGAACGGAGCCAGCGGCTGAACCTGTCGAACGGCAACCCGTCCGTCAGCAGTGCAAACGCGTCAAGCGCTGTTTCCACCAGCGGATAGCGATCGAGCGCCGAACCGCCTTCGATCGTGACGAGAGGGCTCGGTCGATGGGCGCGTACGCCGGGCGAAAGAACATCTTCGAACGCCATCGCGACCGCGCAACGCCGGCTCTCCAGCCCAGGAATGATCACGGCAAGGCGCGCCTGCGGATCTGCAAGCAGCCGTTCGCGGCACCAGGCGGCCGCCAGCTCCACCTCATGCGCCGGTTCGTCCGCAGGAACTCTCGACAGGCGGCCCCGCTCGCCCGCGGTGCTCAGGCCTCGAGGCGAACTTCCCAGTTCGCTCGCGAGCGTTCGCAGGGAAGGCGTCTCGATATCAAAACCCGCCACGCGCCAGGCCTTCGGTCGCGGAACGAGCGCAGCGATGCGCCAGTGCGCGCGGGCGGCGTCGATCCAGTCGTTCGCCCGGCAGCGCTCCACGAACGTGCTCGCCCATTCGGCGAAGGCGACGGATTCATCGGAACCAAACCGGCGCACGGGCGCCAGGTCGATGTTCCAGTCGTGCAATCGTCGCCACGCCCGTTGCACGGCCCGCGCCGCACCCGCTGGCTGCAACAACGTCGGCGCACTCGATTCATCGAGAATTCGTTCCCAGAGCGTTTGCTCCTGGAGCGGCGACAGCAACGTGGGCAGACGGCACGCGGCATCGCGTGCGAATGCACGCAGCCACTCGCGAGCGACCCAGCCGCTGAGTGCCACTGCATCCGGCGTTTCCCAGGATTGCTGCCGTCGGCGCTGAATCTCAGCCCACGCAAGGCGCAGTTGATAGGCCTGCTGTGCGCTGGGCGTGACCACTGTGCCGCCCGCGGCAAAAATGGCTTTGGCCTCGGCTGACAGCCGCTCTTTAACCTTTACGTTCAATAGCTTGCCTGATGTTCCTCAGGTCTTTTCACGACGCGGCTGGCGGCACGACACGCAGTTTCGGCTCCGCTTCCGTTGCGGCGGTGCCGGCGCGTACGTCGAGTAGCGCCTCGATCCGAGTGAAGACATCCGCGAGCACCGCCGCATCCGGCAGGTTCGTCACGCGGAAGTGATTTCGGTACGGCACGTTGAAACTCACGCCCGGAGCCACCAGCACGTGCTTCTGTTCCAGCAATTCGAGCGCAAACGCTTCGTCGTCGAACCCGGCAAACACGTCGGCCCGCACTTCGATGAACGCATACATGGCCCCGCGCGGCGCAACGACACGCAAGTACCTGCTCTTCGCGACAGCATCCACGATCGCGCGGCGTGACTCGTACAGGCGGCCGCCGGGCGCCGTGAGCTCGCGAATGCTCTGGTGACCTCCGAGAGCGGTTTGCACCGCCCACTGCGCCGGCACGTTGCTGCACAGGCGCAACGATGCAAGCAACTCGAGTCCGTTCATGTACTCGGCGGCGCCCTCGCGCTCACCAGAGAACACAGCCCAGCCGACGCGATAACCGCATGCGCGATAAACCTTCGACAGCCCGCTCATCGTGACGCAGAGCGTGCCGTGCACCAGCGTCGCCATCGGCACGAACTCGGCGCCGTCGTACAGGATCTGGTCGTAGATCTCGTCGCTGAACACGACCAGCCGGTGTCGCTCCGCCAGGCGCGCAATCGCTGCCAGCACGGCTCGCGGATAGACCGCGCCGGTCGGATTGTTCGGATTGATGACGACGATCGCGCGCGTGCGTGGCGTGAGGCGTCGCTCGATCTCTTCCGGATCGGGCACGAAGCCGCGTTCGGGCGTGCACGAGTAGTGCACTGCCTTGCCTCGATTGAGCGTGACGCTCGCCGTCCAGAGCGGGTAGTCCGGGCTCGGCACCAGCACTTCATCGCCGGGATTCAGGAGCGCGCGCAGCGAGAGATCGATCAGCTCGCTCACGCCGCTCCCGATGAACACATCCTCCGCCGTCACAGCGGCGACGCCGCGCTCCTGCTGGACCATCACGATCGCTTCGCGGGCTGGAAAGATGCCCTTCTGATGGCAGTAGCCTTCCGCGGCTCGCAGGTTCTCGATCATCGCCAGGCGCATCGTCTCCGGCGTGCTAAAGCCGAAGGCGCCGGGGTTGCCGATGTTGAGAGACACGATGTCATAGCCAAGCCGTTCGAGCTCGAGTGCGCGCCGGGCGAGGCGGCCGCGAATCTCGTAGCGGACGCTGGCCAGGCCGTCGCTGACCCGAATCGTCGATGGCGTGGAGCGGGGAGATCGTGACATGGAGATAAGGAAGCCTGCAGGAGAACAACGAGCCGGGATAGCTTAACCGTTCTGCACCGGTGGCAACCCCGCGACTTCGCGCCAGCGATGACAGGCGACCCACCTGCCCTGCTCCACTTCCTCGAGCGGTGGGCGTTGCTCGGCGCACAGTCCGATCGCGAACGGGCACCGCGTTCGAAATTCGCAACCCGAGGGCCGGTTGAATGCGGAAGGCGGGTCGGCCCGCGTCACCGCGGTTCGCAGGTCTCCCCTCGGCTTGAAAGGATCCGGGATTGCGGCCAACAGTGCCCGCGTGTAGGGATGCAGCGGCCGGGCGTACAACTCGCTGTTGGGCGCGGTTTCCATGACGCGCCCCAGGTACAGCACCATGATGCGCGAGCTGACATAGCGCACCACCGCAAGGTTGTGACTCACGAACAGCATCGCGAGGCCCAGCTGGTCTCGCAGCGTGCGCAGCAAGTTGATGATCTGCGCCTGCACCGAGACATCCAGTGCGCTGACGGGCTCGTCGCAAACCAGCAGTGCCGGATTGCTCACGAGCGCTCGCGCGATGGCGGCACGCTGGCACTGTCCACCGCTCAGCTCATGTGGATAGCGATGACGAAGCGCCGCTGAGAGACCGACGCGTTCGAGGGCTCGTATGACTCGCTCGTCCTCTCGGTCTCGCGTTGCACCGGTGACAGAAAGAGGCTCAGCGACCCCCTCGCCGATCGTCATGCGCGGGTCGAGGCTGGACCGCGGATCCTGGAAGACGGGTTGCAGCTCGCGGCGCGTGGCTCTCAGCCGCGCGGCATCGAGCGCGCCCATGGATTGTCCGCGCCAGATCACATCCCCCGCCGTGACCTTCGTGAGCTGCAGGACCGCCCGCGCGAGCGTTGATTTGCCGCTGCCAGACTCGCCGACGATGCCCAGTGTCTCGCCCGCATCGACAGCGAAACTGACGTCCTCGAGCGCCTGCAACGGTAGCGCACGACGGAACAAGCCGGCGGCTACTTCGAAGGTAACGCCCAGTCGACGCGCTTCCAGGAGAGGCTGCATCTTCACTGCGCGTTCACCGGATGATGGCAAGCGAACAGTCGCCCGTGCGCGTCACGCGACATCGCCGGCACAACGTGCGCGCACTCCACCGTGGCCGCCGTGCATCGTGGCGCGAACGCGCAGCCGGTGATCGCTGTGACGAGGTCTGGCGGTTGGCCCGTGATCGTGGCCAGTTCCGATCCGACGGCGTCATCCAGGCGAGGGATCGAGCGGACCAGCGCCGCGCTGTAGCGATGCCGCGGAGACGAGAGCAGCTCGCGCGTGCGGGCGTCCTCGACGACGCGACCGGCATACAGGACGATCGTGCGTTGTGCGATATCCGCCACGACGCCGAGGTCATGCGAAATCAGGACGACGGCGGTGCCGGATTCGCGATGCACTTCGCACAAGAGGTCAACGATGTCGGCTTGCACTGTGACGTCGAGGGCGCTAGTGGGCTCGTCCGCGATAAGGATCTGCGGCTCACAGGCCAGCGCGATCGCAAGCAGCACGCGCTGTCGCATGCCCCCGGAGAGCTCGTGCGGATACTGGCGCAGGCGTCGTGACGCATCGCCGATGCGCACGCGCTCGAAGAGCTGGCGGGCACGCGCTTGCGCCGCTGCATCGTCCAGCCCACGATGAAACTTGAGGACCTCCGCCACCTGGTCGCCGACGCGATGGTGCGGCGTGAGCGAAGACATCGGGTCCTGCAACACCATGCCGATGCGCGAGCCGCGAACCTCGTTGAGTTCCCGGGTCGTGCACGACAACAGCTCGATCTCGCCGAAGCGAACGCTGCCGGCGGCGCGGCCGTTGGCCGCCAGCAATCCCAGGATGGCCAGGAAGAGCTGGCTCTTGCCGGAACCCGATTCGCCGACCACGCCGAGACACTCGCCGGGCCGAATGTCGAGATCGACGTTGGATACCGCGGGCACCTCGCCGCCGGGGACGGTGAAGCGAACTTCCAGGCCGCGAATGACGAGCGCGTCAGCCATGGCTCTGGGGATCCAGTGCGTCGCGCAGCGCGTCGCCCAGGAAGTTGAAACACACGAGCATCAGTACCAGGGCACCCGCCGGGAGCAGCAGCATCCAGGGAGCCGATTCCATTTCAGCCGCTCCCTGCGCCACCAGGCTCCCGAGACTCGCGAGGGGTTCCTGCACGCCGAGCCCGAGAAAGCTGAGGAAACTCTCGTAGAGAATCAGCTGCGGAATCGTCAGCGTGGCGTAGATGATCACGGGCCCCAGCGCATTGGGGACGATGTGACGCCACACGATCGCGGGCGTCGACACCCCCATCGCGATCGCCGCTTCGACGAACTCGCGCCGTCGCAGCACCATGGCCTGCCCTCTCACGATGCGTGCCATCGTGAGCCAGCCCACTGCTCCGATTGCTACGAACAGGAGTATTGGGCTGCGTCCGAAGAGCACCGTCAGCACGATCACGAAGAACAGGAAGGGCAGTGAGTAGAGGATGTCGACGAAGCGCATCATCAGCGCGTCGGTGCGGCCGCCGACAAAACCCGCGAGGGCGCCCCAGGTCACACCGATGAGGAGGCTGATCGCCGTGGCCGCGAGACCGATGAGCAGTGAAATGCGCAGGCCATCGAGCGTGCGCACGAACAGGTCGCGTCCGAGGCGGTCGGTGCCAAACCAGTGGCCATCCGTGAGCCCGGGAGGTACTGCCACTGCGCGCCAGTCAGGCGTGTCCGCGTCATAGGGGCTTATGAAGGGACCGACGATCGCCAGAGCGGCGAGCGCTGCCAGTACCACGAGGCAGACAATGCCGGTCCGCCGCTGTCCCAGTCGGCGCCAGGCGTCGAACCACAGACCTCGCCGCGAGGGCGCTTCGGGAAGGGCCAAGGCCGCCACGTCGCTCATGGCGCACCGTTATCCATGCGGACACGGGGGTTCAGCCACGCGTATAGCAGATCGACCAGCAAGTTCATGAGGATAGTCAGTGTCGCGTAGACGATGACCATCCCCAGCACGAGCGTGTAGTCCCGGTTGACCGCACCCTGCACGAGGTATCGCCCCATCCCGGGGAGGTTGAAGATCGTTTCCACGACCAGGGAGCCGGTCAGGATGGCTGCGGTGGCCGGCCCGACATAGCTGATCACGGGCGTAAGTGCTGGCCTGAGTGCATGACGCAGGATGACCCTGCTCTCAGGCAAGCCGCGAGCACGCGCGCTGCGTACATGATTGCTCGTCAGGACTTCCAGCAGGCCGCCTCGGGTCATGCGCACGAGGACAGCCGTTATCGGCAAGGCCAGCGCGACGACTGGCAAGACCGCGTCCTGCAGCCTGCCTTCCCACCCGCCGACGGGTAACCACCCCAGGTAGATTCCGAAGACAAGCGCCAGCAAGGGAGCGGCGACGAAACTGGGGATCGCGATGCCGAGAACGGCGAGCGAACGAATCGCGCCATCACTCCAGCCGCGACGGAGCGCTGCCAGGATCCCCCCGCCAACGCCCACGGCGATTGCCAGCAGCATGGCGGCAACGCCCAACCCCAGGCTGACGGGCAAGCCTTGGGCGATCAGTTCGGTCACTGTGAAGTCCCGATACTTGAAGGACGGCCCGAAATCGCCTCGTGCCAGCCCGGCCAGGTAGCGCCCGTACTGCACCAGCATGGGTTGATCGAGCCCGTACGCGGCCTCGAGATTCGCCCGGACTTCGGGGGTGAGCGCCTGCTCCTGGTCGAAGGGACCCCCCGGGGCCAGCCGAACGAGGAAGAACGTTACGGTGATGACGATGAAGAGGGTCGGCAGCACCCCCAACAACCGGCGAAGGAAATAGCTTTCCAAACGCGATGCCTGCCCCTGGTGCCCCGCTGAGGGGCAGATCGATGCGGCGCTATCGTACTCAGATGGGTACTCAGATGGGTAGCTCAGATGGTAGCTCAGCCCATGCAGTGGCTGACAGCGTCGCACTCGTGACGCGTGCGTGATCGCGCGTCACAGTTCGTCTCACCGTACAATGGGAGTTGAGAAACGCGCGCGAGCGTGATTACCTTGTGCGCCGGCTTTTCCGGCCCGATCCGGGCCATCGTTCCGAACAACCCAGGGGTGTGTGCAATGGCAGCGAAGAAAAAGGCTCGGCGCGCAGCGCGCCGCGGCAGGGGAAAGAAATCCGTGAAAGCCAAGCGGGCCGGCGCACGCCGGTCCACAGCGAAAAAGCGCCCTGCCCGCAAGTCAGCGCGCAAGGCAGTCGCCAAGAGGGCCGCACCGCGCAAGGCGCCGGCTCAGAAGGCTGCCCTGAAGGCGAAGCCCGTCCTGAAGGCGAAGCCCGCCCCGAAGGCGAAGCCCGCGGTAGCACGTCCCGCGTCGGCACCCGCCAGCATCCCGGCGGCGCCACTCGGCCCAATCGCGATGGATACGCCAGCTGGCCTGCCTGAGCAGGGCAATGCCAGCAGCCCGTCGGCAGACCCCTTCGCGCCTAAGGCCTGATCTCCTAGGTCCCCAGCGGCCGCCCCAGCCGGGGCGGCCGCTCTGTTTCCTTCCCCCTTCTCGTCCGTGGCCAGCCGGCGCCGGCGGCAGCGCCCGCCCGATTGTGAAAGAATGTCGGACTTCGCGAGTCCCCCCGCCTCGCGCAATCCACTGGGAGATCGATGAAAAAGGTCCTGGTCTGTATCAAGCGGGTCGTCGACTTCAACGTCCGCATCCGCGTGAAACCGGACGGGTCCGGCGTCGTGACCGACGGCGTCAAGATGAGCATCAACCCGTTCGACGAAATCGCGCTAGAGGAAGCACTGCGCATCAGGGAGCGCGGGGGAGCTACCGAAGTCGTGGTCGCCACCATAGGACCGGCGGACTGCCAGCAGCAGCTGCGAACGGCTCTGGCGATGGGTGCCGACAGGGCCCTGCACGTACCAGCGGATGGACAGGTCGAACCGCTGGCCGCGGCCCGCCTCATCCTTGGCCTCATCAAGCGGGAGTCTCCCGAGCTCGTAATCCTTGGCAAGCAGGCCATTGACGACGACAACAATCAGACGGGCCAGATGCTCGCGGCACTCTGGCAGAGGCCGCAGGCCACTTTCGCATCCAAGGTCGAACTCACCGGCGACAAGGCCAAAGTGACCCGCGAAGTGGATGCCGGCCTTGAAACCCTCGAGGTGGATCTGCCTGCCGTCATCACGACGGACCTGCGGCTCAACGAGCCGCGTTACGTGAAGCTGCCTGACATCATGAAGGCCAAGAAGAAGCCGCTCGACACCGTGCAGACGACAGACCTGGGCGGCGTCGGTGCCCCGCAGGTGAAGGTGCTCAAGTACGAGTCGCCACCCCAGCGGAAAAAGGGAGTGATGGTGAAGGATGCAGCGGAACTGGTGAACGCGCTTCGCAGGAAGGGACTGGTGTCATGAGCCAGGTCCTGATCGTTGCGGAACACGATGGCAGGAAACTGAACCCCAGCACGGCGCGTTGCGTCACGTGCGCCAGCGGCATCGAGGGTGCACAGATCGCGGTTGCCGTGTTCGCGAGCCAGGGCGCGGAAGTCGCTGCCCAGGCTGCGCAGCTCAAGGGCGTCACGCGGGTTTTGCAGATCGACAATCCCGCGAACGAGCATGCCCTCGCGGCAACGCTCGCTCCCCAGGTCGTCGCACTTGCGCAAGGCTTCACGCACGTTCTCGGCCCATCGACCACGTTCGGTAAGGACCTGATGCCGCGCATCGCCGCCCTCCTCGGCACGACCCAGGTCAGCGACATCATGGCGGTGGACGGCGAACGGCGCTTCCGTCGTCCGATCTACGCCGGCAACGCCATCATTACGGTTGAAGTTGCGCAAGGCGCGCCGGTCGTTGCAACGGTCCGCACGGCTTCCTTCGAGGCCGCACCGGCCGGAGCCGGCGCTCCCGTCGAGCAACAACAGCTCTCCGTCGATCTGCCGGCGCACACGCGCTTCGTTTCCGTGTCCGCCGCGAAGACCGACCGGCCCGACCTGCAGACCGCCGCACGCGTGATCTCGGGCGGTCGTGCGCTGGGCAGCGCCGAGAAATTCGAGATGCTCTACCGGCTGGCCGACCGGATCGGCGCCGCGGTCGGCGCGTCGCGCGCCGCCGTCGATGCGGGCTATGCGCCCAACGATCTGCAGGTCGGGCAAACGGGCAAGATCATCGCGCCCGAGCTGTACGTCGCGATCGGGATTTCAGGAGCCATCCAGCACCTCACCGGTATCAAGGACGCGCGCACCATCGTCGCGATCAACAAGGACGGCGAGGCCCCCATCTTCGAGATCGCCGATTACGGCCTCGTCGGCGACCTGTTCACGATCGTTCCCGAACTCGAACAACTGCTGAGCGCCAACTGATCCATGAGCGCCCGTCCCGCCCCCCGGGTTCGCCGGGGTTTCGTCAACACGCCCCAGGGCCAGGTGCATTATCGCGTCGCGGGGCACGGACCGCCCGCCGTCCTGGTTCCCGATCCGCCGCGTTCCTCGCGCGCTTTCGGCGAGCTGCTGGCAGCGCTGGGCGAAGATTTCACGGTGCTGGCGTTCGACCTGCCCGGCTACGGCAATTCCACGCCCTTGCAGGGCAGTGCTCAGCCGGAAGTGGCCGACTTCGCCAAGGCCCTCGGCGACGCGCTCGCGGCACTCGGGCTCGAACGCACGGCGCTCTACGGTTTCCACGGTGGCTCCAGGATCGCGCTCGAGCTGGCCGTGAGACAACCAGCGCGTGCCAGCATCACGCTGCTCGAAGGCCTCGCGATGCCACTCGGTCCGCCGGACAAGGAGTTCCTGCAACGCTTCCTGTGGCCATTCGAGCTCAGCGACGACGGCAGCCATCTCGCGCGCGAATGGACGCGAGTGCGCGACCTGCATCGTTTCTTCCCGTGGTTCGCCCGCAGCGAACGGGCGCGGCTGCCCGAAGAGCTGCCGGACGAGAAGCAACTGCATTCCTATGTGCTGGATCTGTTCAGCGCCGGGCCGCACTACGCCTCGGCGTACGCTGCGGTAATGCGTTACCAGGCACAGCAGGTCCTGCCTCGCGCCAGCTCACCGCTCGTGGTGATGTGCCGCGAAGACGATTTCCTGTATCGCTACCTCGACGCGCTGCCGGAGAACCTGCCTGCGCAGGTCCGCGTAGAACGCCTGACCGCGGATCGCGAAGCGTGGCGTCACCGGCTCCGCGATCTCATTCGCGATGCGTCCGAGGGCTCAACCGCGACTTTCACCCTGCCCGACCCGCTGTCTGGCGCTGCGAGCAAGCAGGAGGTACGCGGGTACCTCAACCTCGCTCACGGGCAGGTCCATGTGCGGCGCTCCGGGGCGGGAAACAAGCGCCCGGTGATGTTGCTGCACGAGACTCCCGGCTCGAGTGCGTCCCTGCGGCCCCTGGCCCAGGAGCTGTCGCGCGACAGGCAGGTCATCGCCATCGACCTCCCCGGGTTGGGCGAATCGGACCCCCTCCCCAATCCCGATGCCGATTCGCATCGCGAACTCCTGATCGCGATCCTCGACGCGCTGGGCCTCATCAGCGTGGACCTCATCGCAGAGTTCACGGCCACGCCGTTTGCGGTCGACCTCGCGCGCAAGGCATCGAACCGCGTGCATCGGCTGGCCCTGGATGGAGTCTTCCAGCTCACCGCCAGCGAGCGGCGGTCACTGTGGAAGTCTTATTGCCCCGGCCTCCGGCCGTCGTGGGATGGTGGGCACCTGCACTCCATGTGGCATCGCCTGCGCGACCAGGAACTCAGCTGGCCGTGGTATGACCGCTCGAAGTCGGCCGTGCGCCGTCGCGAGCCGGACCTTGCACCCGAGCGGCTGCATGCATTGATGCTCGATGTGCTGAAGCAACTCGACCACTACGGCGAGGCCTGCCTCGCGGCAGTCGATTACCCCGTGAAGGATGTTCTCGAGGAAGTGCGCCAGCCGGTGTTGTTGCTGAACGCGCCCGAGGACGTGCGTTACCAATGGACGCGCAAGATTGCGCGGCGGCTCGCCGACACCGAGACCGTCGTCAGGGCGAATGCGGTCGCCGATCGCGCGCGGCAGTACGCCGCGTTCTTCGATCGCTGAATCAGCTCTCGTCCTTGTCCTTCGAGCCGATATGAAACAGGCTCGCGAGGCGGCTCTTCTTCACCACGTTCACGGCCAAGTGACGTACGCCGCTGTCGTTGAGGGGATCGGAGCCGCTGAAATCGGGTTCCTCCTGCAATGCCACCAGCTCGTCGGCCAGCTCCTGCGTGCTTTTCACCCTGGCCTTTTTCGCCGGGCGTTGACTCGCCTGCGGTGCCGCCGACCTGCTCTTCGCCGGACTCGAGCGCCCGGTCGTCGTCGACCGGCCCGGCGACGGTGGCGCCGGCTCATCGAAGAGCGGAATCCGGTCTTCGGTCTTGTGGACCTCGGGTCGCGGGAATTCGGTGATGGCCGCCTGGTCCGCTCGCTGGCACTCGCGGTCGCTCACCGGCACCACTGCCGCGGCACTGAAATCCGAACGCGAGTAGAGAGCCACCTGGCGCGCGGACCCCGGGTCGCTGAAGAATCCCAGCCGCAGTCCGTACCAGCGCCGGCCCGCGCGATCGACCTGCACCTTGTACAGCGTGTACGCATCGAAGATGGCGAGCTTCGGTACCTGCGCGAGATCCACCGGGTCCATCGACCACACGATCTGCACCGCGAAACGCTGGAGGGCGCCGATGACCGCAGCGCGTTCCATCGGCTGCATCGCCGGTTGCACCGGGGTGCCACGCGGCGAGGCGGATTCGAGCAGATTGAGTACCTGGCGTGGGGCGAGTGCCTGCTTCTGTGGAGAACTCTGGGCAGGCCTCGCAGCGACGCCGTTGCGCTGTGCTGACGGGCTCACCGCCTTCGTCGGGGCTGGCTTCGCTGCTGCGCTCTTTGCCGCGACGGCCTTGTTTGCGGGAGCCTTGGCTACCGGTCGCACCGGAGTGGCGACCGGCCTCGAAGGAACAGGAGCAGCTGCGGGCGCGCGTGCCACCAGCGTTGCCCGCATTGTCTTTGCGGCCGGAGCTGGCGGGGACGCCGCGGGCGCGCGCTCGTCACGAACGATCGTTTTCGGCGCCCGGATGAACTTGAATTGCGTGACGCTCGTATCGTCGAGCGAACCCATGCCACTGGTGGGGGCCGGACCCACCCAGGCAGCGGGGTAGTGCCGGCGCACGGCCGGAAGAACCGCCTCCGCCGCCGCAACCGAGTCGAAGTATCCGAGGTGCAGACGGAAGCGATCGCGCCCGTCTTCGGCCCGCTTCGATCTGAAGATGGCGAGGCCGGTGAGCTCGGGTATGGCAGGCGCTTCGAGCGCCACGGGCGCAGTCGATGAGCTCAGCGTGATGATGTAGAGCGCACCCGAATCCACGTCGTGCGTGGCGGTTGCGACACCGGAAGATACCTCCGCCTGATCGCGCATGTGCTTCCCCTGAAGTGATCGCAGAGTCGCGGTCGCGACGGGTCGCTTCGCGGATGCGCATTCAATGCGCTGCGGATGAAGATGGATTGCCTGGGAAGGAACGCCGGCGCGGACGCGCTCGCAACGTGGACCTTGACTGTGGCAACCCCGCTGTCATCCGGGAATCGATCCCGTTGTAGACCGGTGGCTTTGCGTCCCCGCCTTTCGACGGGTTTGCCCTTGACACGGCAGGGACTATGACACGACACGCCGAAGCAACTCAATGGCCTGTCGGTCCCCGATTTGACGTAACGCATGCCCGCGAGGGGGTCAACCTCGGGGATCGCGTACTTGTCGGCGAGACGGGGGCCTATGGCCTATCAGGCCTGGGGCTTACGGAGATCGAGGGAGAAATGATGGCTGGAGATTTTCATGCGCTGCGACAGGTAGAAGCGGTGCGCGTCGAAACGCTGCACACCGCTGTCGAGATGCAGCTCCGCGCAGCCATGCTCGCGCGCGTGCCGCGTCAGCCATTGCAGGAGCTGTTCACCGTAACCTTTTGAGCGCTCGGTGGAATCTGTCACCAGGTCATCGATGTAGAGGGCCTTGCCCCAAGCAAGCATCTCGGTCAGGCGAAACCCGGCGACAGCGACCACACGGTTTGCATCGCTGCCGCCGAGAAGTTGATAACCCTGCTCCATCTGCCTGCGCACTCGCAGCAGAAGATCTCCCGCCGTGGTGATGTGCGGCCGCAACTGGCTCATGACGGAATAGCACGCCTCGATTTCGGCATCGCTGCGTGCCACCTTCATCGCTAGCACCGTTTCAGTTCCTTTCGATAGGCACGGGCACGTCTACACACCGGCATCGAGGCGATCAGACCTGACCGAGGACGTGTTCCGCGGCTGAGACCTTGAACTCGCCGGGCGCTTCGACGTTCACGCTGTCGACCACGCCGTCCTTCACTACCAGGGCGAAACGCTTGCCGCGCTTGCCCATGCCGTAGTTCGTCGCGTCCATCTCGAGCCCGAGCGCCCGCGCATAGTCGCCGTTTCCATCGGCCAGCATCAACACACGGTCGGTAACGTTGCTGGCCTTGCCCCAGGCGTTCATGACGAACACGTCGTTCACGGCCATGCAGGCAATCGTGTCGACGCCCTTGGACTTGAACTGTCCTGCCTGCTCCACGTAACCCGGCAGATGTTTCGCGTCGCACGTGGGTGTGAAAGCGCCGGGCACGGAGAACAGCACGACGGACTTGCCCTTGAACAACTGGTCCGTGGTGAGGTTCTGCGGGCCGTCCTTGGTCATCACCTTGAAAGTGCCGGAAGGCATCCGGTCTCCAGCCTTGATGGTCATGTCGGGCTCCTTCAGTGTGGCTGTTCTGGAAAGCGGAAATGGTACACGCAACCTCAGTGCTGCTCACTCCTTCTCCGGCGGCGCTGCAAGCCTCTGAGGCCAGGCGAGCCGCCCGCCGCAGGTCCTTCACCAGCGTTTGCAACATTTTCCTGCGCCAGCCGCTCGCAATACACCAGGTACAGGCCGCAGGCCACGATGATTCCGCCGCCGATGAACATCATCGCGTTGGGTGCGTGGCGCCAGACGAACCAGTCGATTCCGACGGCGTACACCAGCGCCGTGTATTCGAACGGCGCAACCGTCGAGGCCGGCGCGAGGCGAAACGCCTCTGTAATGAAATGCTGCCCGAGCGCCCCGAGCACCCCGACGGCCAGCAACCACGGCCAGTGTTCCTGGCGGAACGGAACCCAGCCGGGCAGCGCGAGCGCACCGGCACAGACCGTGAGCAGGATCATGAACCAGAAAACCATGCTCGCGGTGGTGTCCGTGCGCGTGAGCACACGGACTGAAATCGCGCTCAGCGCGTAGCACACCGCGGCGACAAACGCCGCCAGCGCGCCGATCATCGTCAGGCCCGCACCCGACGGCCGCAGCAGCACGATGACGCCCAGCAGGCCGCCACAGATCGCGGCCCACCGTTTCGCGTCGACACGCTCGCCCAGCATGGGACCGGACAGAGCTGTGACCAGCAACGGTGCGACGAGGAAAACCGCGTACGCATCCGCAAGAGGGAGCGTCCGCACGGAATAGATGAAGGTGCTCAGCATGATGATCGCGAGCAAGCCGCGCACGAGGTGCATCTGCCAGCGCACCGGGCGAATCTCCCGGATCCGGCCGGAAATCAGCAACGGCAGCACGACGAACGGCACCGAGGCGGCGCCACGCATCGCGCTGACCTGGAGCGGCGGGTAATGAACGGAGAACAGCTTGAGGAAAGCGTCCATGCCGGCGAAGAAACCCGCGGCGGCCAGCATGGCCGCGATGCCGCGCAGGACCGGTGGCGTCACGCGGCTCGGCTGGCGGTGGAACCGGACCTGGGGAACGTTCCGGCCTTCACCAGCATTCCGGGAACGGGCCGGCCGAGCTGATCCTGCAACCAGCGGCCCGTGTCGATGAGGCCCTGCAATGAAAGTCCGGTGCGAATCCCCGAGCGCTCCAGCAGGTACAGGAGATCCTCGGTGGGAATGTTGCCTGTGGCAGCAGGCGCGAAAGGACAACCGCCGATGCCTCCGATGCTGGCATCAAGCACGCCGACGCCCGCTTCGATGGCGGCGTAGGCGTTCGCGATTCCCGTGTTGCGCGTGTTGTGGAAATGCGCGCGCAGCGGAATACCGGGAACCGCCGCTCGCACCCGGTGCACGAGTTCGTCCACCTGCGCGGGAACGGCCACGCCAATCGTGTCGGCCAGCGAGATTTCGATCGGCTGGGCCTCGGCGAGGCGCCGCGCCAGCGTCACCACGCGTTCCATCGGCACTTCGCCCTCGAACGGGCAGCCGAACGCGACCGAGATCGTGACCTGCGCGCGGATCTTCCCGGTGCGCGCGGCCTTGCCGATGTCGAGCCAGGCAGCGACGGATTCCTCGGTGCTCACGCCCTGGTTGCGCTGGTTGAAGGTGTCAGTGGCCATCACCGCCATGCTGATCTCGCGACAACCGGCGGCGCGTGCACGGTCGAATCCCTTGCGATTCAGGACGAGGCCGATATAGGTGACGTCGTCGCGCGGCGGGAGGGCCGCGAACACCTGCTCCGAGTCCGCCATCTGCGGCACTTTCTTCGGATTGACGAAGCTGCCGGCCTCGATGCGGCGCACGCCGGCGGCAACCAGGCGATTGATGAGCTCGACCCTGGCGGCCACGGGCAGAACGCCGGGCTCGCTCTGCAGCCCGTCGCGCGGTCCCACCTCGACGATTTCTATGGCAGTTGGCATGGCTTTCCCGGTGAATGCCCTTTCCCCAGAAATGGCGATTGTATACCGTGGACCCGGGCCAGCCTCGGCGCGCCCCACGATGGCAACGTTACCTGCAAGCCTTCACGTCCTGATCCTGGCGGCCGGCGCCTCTTCGAGGCTGGGCGAGCCAAAACAGCTCGTCCGTCTCGGCGGCCGGCCGATCCTGCACACCATGGTCACCCGCGCCGTTGCCCTGGCAGGCCACGCGGTGACCGTCGTGCTGGGCGCGCATGCCCAGACCCTGACGCCGCTGCTCAAGCATTCCCCTGCGTCGATCGTCGTCAATCGGCAATGGCAGGAAGGCCTGGGATCCTCGATCCGTCTCGGCGTCAGCCGGCTGCCACCCGCCTGCGATGCAGTCCTGCTGCTTCTCGCCGACCAGATCGGCGTTACCGCCGACGACCTCAAGCGACTGGCATCCGCCTGGAAAGGCGAAGACACCGTCATCGCGGCCGGCCTGTATTCCGGAACGGTCGGCGTGCCCGCCATCTTTCCCCGCTGGTGCTTTTCCGAGCTCATGGCGCTGCGAGGCGACCACGGCGCGAAAATCCTGCTGTATCGCCATGCCGACCGCGTCGCCCGCGTGCCGATGACGAGTGCCGCGCTCGACGTCGATACGCCCGACCAGCTGGCGCGGCTGCGCCGCGAACTGGAACAGCCCTCCGGCGAGATCGTCGTCGCTCAGAAGGGCCTGAACGGCGCTCAGGTGCCCGACGCGCCGGATCCCTCGGCCAGCGACCTGAGCCTCAGCAACTGAGCACCTTCTTCGACGCGATCGCCCGTCGCGAAGCTCACCGTCTCCACGACTCCATCGCCTGGCGCGACGACGGTGTGCTCCATTTTCATCGCTTCGACGATCATCAGCGGCTGACCGCGACGCACCTGCGTCCCGGCGGTGACCAGCACCTGGATCACCTGCCCGGGCATCGGTGACTTGAGACTACCGGCGTCCGTCGCCGAGCGCTGCACGTCGCGATCGGCGATGCGCGAATACGCCTTCGCACGACCTGCCAGGAACACGTATCCCTGCTGGCCTTCGACTCGCCAGCCCGCCTCGAGAGAATCCCCGTCGATACGCGCACGCACTCGTCCGGGAGCGAATGCGATGTCGCTCGCCTCCAGTCGAGTTCCGTCGACGGAGACACGCGCTCGCTGCACGGACCCACTCGAGCCGGCCAAGCCGCTTCGCAGCTCATCGATGTGGATTTCCAGCGGCTCATCGCGGGAGGCTTCATGCAACTGGAATGCAAACGCTGCCTGCGAATTGAGGCGCCACCCGTCAGCAGCGCTCCAGCACGATGCGGCGTCGTTGCGGGCAAGCGCCTGGTTTCTCTCCTCCTGCAGGAACCCGAGCGCGGCCAGCGCGACGATTTGGCGCTGCGACTCCACGGCAGGCTGCGCAAAGAGGTCGGACGCATGCCCTGGAATGAAGCCCGTGTGGATTTGGCCCGCGCGAAAGTCCGCTGCCGAACTGATGGTGTGCAACAGGTTCAGGTTCGTCGCGACACCAGCGACTTCGCAGTGAGCCAGTGCACCGCGCAGCGCAGCGACGGCCCCGCTCCTGTTCTCGCCCCACGCAATCAGCTTGGCCAGCATCGGGTCGTAGTGAACGGTGACTTCGTCACCCTGGCGCACGCCCGTGTCGATTCGTAACGCGGCGTTGCGCTCCGGCCAGCGCAGGTGCCAGAGTCGCCCGATCGAAGGCAGGAACTCGCGATCCGGATCCTCTGCATAGAGCCGCGCCTCGATCGCGTGGCCCTGCAGCGGCACCTGCTCCTGCGCGAGCGGCAGCTTTTCACCGGCCGCGACGCGCAACTGCCATTCCACGAGATCGAGGCCCGTGATCATCTCCGTCACCGGGTGCTCGACCTGCAGCCGCGTGTTCATTTCCATGAAGTAGAACTCGCCGCCGGCGGCAATGAACTCGACGGTGCCGGCCCCCACGTAACCCACGCGGCGCGCGGCGCGTATGGCCGCCTCTCCCATCGCCGCCCGTCGTTCCGGCGCGAGACCGGGCGCCGGCGCTTCTTCCAGGATCTTCTGGTGGCGCCGCTGGATGGAACAATCGCGCTCGTGCAGGTGAATACAGTTGCCGTGGGTATCCGCGAAAACCTGGATCTCGATGTGGCGCGGCTCCTGCAGGTAGCGCTCGAGCAGCAACCGGTCGTCGCCGAAAGCCTTCATGGCCTCGCGCCGGGCGGACTCGAGCTGCGCCGGCAGCTCGCGCTCGTCCTGGACGATGCGCATGCCCTTGCCACCACCGCCGGCCGACGCCTTGATCAGGACAGGGAAGCCGATCCGCGCAGCCGCCGCACGCAGTGTTGCATCGTCCTGCGCGTCGCCGTGATATCCCGGCACGAGCGGCACGCCGGAAGACTCCATCAGGCGCTTCGCGCCGATCTTGGACCCCATCGCCCGAATCGCCTCCGCGGGCGGCCCGACGAACACAATGCCGGCAGCGGCGCAGGCATTGGCGAACTGCGCGTTCTCCGAAAGAAAACCGTAACCGGGATGGATCGCCTGCGCGCCGGTCTGTCGCGCGGCCTCGAGAATCCGCTGCGCGTCGAGGTAGCTCTCGCGAGCGGCGGGCGGACCAATGTGAACGGCGACGTCGGCCATCTCGACGTGCAGGGCATGCCTGTCGGCATCCGAGTAGACCGCCACCGTGCGCAGGCCGAGCCTGCGTGCCGTGCGCATGACACGACAGGCGATTTCACCGCGGTTCGCGACGAGCAGCGTCTCGAACATGCGGCTACATCCGGAAGATGCCGTAAGGCCGCTCGCCAGCATCCGGCGCCTTGCGACACACATCGAGCGCGAGCGCGAGCAGGCGGCGCGTGTCCGCGGGATCGACGACGCCGTCGTCCCAGAGCCGCGCGGAGGCATGATAGGGATGGCCCTGGTCTTCGTATTGCTGGCGAATCCCGTTCTTGAACGCGGTCTCCTCGGCTTCCGGCCAGGACTTGCCGCGTGCTTCCAGGCCTTCGCGTTTCACGATCGACAGCACGGTTGCTGCCTGCTCGCCGCCCATCACCGAGATGCGGGCATTCGGCCACATCCAGAGGAATCGCGGGCCATACGCCCGTCCGCACATCGCATAGTTGCCGGCGCCGAACGAACCGCCGATGACCACTGTGAGCCTGGGAACCGTCGCGCACGCAACCGCGGTCACCATCTTGGCGCCATCCTTCGCGATGCCCGCGCTCTCGTACTTGCGGCCCACCATGAAGCCGCTGATGTTCTGCAGGAACAGGAGCGGGATGCGCCGCCGGTTGCAAAGCTCGATGAAATGAGCGCCCTTCAGCGCGGACTCGGAAAAAAGAATGCCGTTGTTGGCGACGATGCCGGCCGGCATGCCCTCGACGTGCGCGAAGCCGCACACGAGCGTCTGGCCGTACAGTGCCTTGAACTCGTCGAGCTCCGAGCCGTCCACCAGCCGGGCGATGACTTCGCGAACGTCGTACGGGAAGCGCGTTTCGCGCGGCAGCACCGAATAGAGTTCCTCGGCGGCGTACTTCGGTGCCGCCGGCGCGCGGGCGAGCACGCTCTGGCGGCGACGCTGCAGGTTGCGAACCAGCATGCGCGCCATCTCGAGTGCATGCGCATCGTTATCCGCGAGATAGTCGGTCACGCCCGAGGTGCGGCTGTGCACGTCGCCGCCGCCGAGTGACTCCGCGTCCACGATCTCGCCGGTAGCCGCTTTCACGAGCGGCGGTCCACCGAGGAAGATCGTTCCCTGGTTGCGCACGATGATGCTTTCGTCGCACATCGCGGGCACGTAGGCGCCACCGGCCGTGCACGATCCCATGACCACGGCGAGCTGCGGAATGCCCCGGCCCGAGAGCTGCGCCTGGTTGAAGAAGATGCGGCCGAAATGCTCGCGGTCCGGGAACACCTGGTCCTGCAATGGCAGGAACGCGCCACCGGAATCCACCAGGTAGACGCACGGCAGGTCGTTCTCGAGCGCGATCTCCTGCGCACGCAGGTGCTTCTTCACGGTGATGGGATAGTAGGTGCCGCCCTTCACGGTCGCATCGTTCGCGACCACCATGCATTCCGTTCCCTCGATGCGGCCGATGCCGGCAACGAGCCCGGCAGCCGGCAGCCAGTCCTCGTAGACCTCGTGGGCCGCAAGCTGACCGATTTCCAGGAACGGAGAGCCGATGTCGAGCAGCCGCCCGATGCGGTCGCGCACCAGCAGCTTGCCCCGCGACGTGTGCCGGTTACGGGAGTCCGCGTTGCCGCCTTCCAGCACGCGGCCGACGAGCGTACGCAACTCGTTCGCGAGCCCGCGATTCACTGCAGCGTTGCGGCGCGCGTCCTCGGACTGCAAGTCGAGACTGCTGTGGATCACCGGCATGGAGCTTCCCTCAGGCGGTGGCTTCGAAGAGCTCGCGTCCGATGAGCATGCGACGGATTTCGCTCGTCCCTGCACCGATCTCGTACAGCTTGGCGTCCCGTAGCAGGCGGCCCGCCGGAAAGTCATTGATGTAGCCATTGCCACCGAGTGCCTGGATGGTTTCGAGCGCGCACGCCGTGGCACGCTCGGCGGAGAACAGGATGCAACCGGCCGCGTCGAAACGCGTCGCCTGTCCGCGATCGCACGCGCGCGCGACCGCATAGGCGTAGGCGCGGCAGGCATTGAGCGTCGTGTAGAGGTCGGCAACCTTCGCCTGCATCAACTGGAACGTTCCGATCGGCTGGCCGAACTGCTTGCGCTCGTGAACATACGGCAGCACGACGTCGAGACATGCTTGCATGATGCCAAGCGGTCCACCGGCCAGCACGACGCGCTCATAGTCGAGGCCGCTCATCAGTACGCGAGCGCCCTCGCCCACCTTGTGCAGGACGTTTGCAGCCGGAACGCGGCAATCCTGGAACACGAGCTCCGAGGTGTCGGAGCCGCGCATGCCGAGCTTGTCGAGTTTTTGCGCGGTCGTGTAACCGGGCATGCCTTTTTCGACGATGAAAGCGCTGATGCCGCGCGGACCCGCGGTCGGATCAGAGGTGGCATACACCACGGCCACGTCGGCCTCGGGGCCGTTCGTGATCCACATCTTGCTGCCGTTGAGAACGAAATCGTTGCCCTGGCGCTGCGCGCGCGCGCGCATGCCGATCACGTCGGACCCGGATCCGGGCTCGCTCATCGCGAGTGCGCCGACGTGCTCTCCGGAAATCAGCTTCGGCAGGTACTTCTGTTTCTGTTCGGCGGTGGCCCAGCGACGGAGCTGGTTCACGCAGAGGTTCGAGTGAGCGCCGTACGAAAGACCAACGGACGCCGAAGCGCGGCTGATCTCTTCCATTGCCACCACGTGCTCGAGATAGCCCAGGCCGGTGCCGCCGAACTCTTCCTCGACGGTGATGCCGAGCAGGCCGAGCTCGCCCAACTGGGGCCACAGGTCACGCGGAAACTGGTTGCTGCGGTCGATCTCGTCGGCGCGCGGTGCAATTCGCTCCTGCGCGAACTCACGCACGGCGCGGCGAAGCAGGTCGACGCTCTCGCCCAATCCAAAATCGAAGTCGATCACGGAGTCTCCCTGCATCCCATGAGGGGGGCTCGACGAGGGCGCTATATTGTCCGACAATCCGACAGTCCGTCAATATTGGCGGCTGTTGCAGTGCAATCGCTATTCTCCGTAACGCCCACCCCACTGACACAGACAAAACGCAGGCCCTGACCGTGACGACCCTGTTCGAGCCGCTGCATTTCGAGCCCGCCTACCGGCGCGTCGCCACCACGATCGAGAACAAGATCATGGCGCGCGATCTCAACGATGGGGATTCCCTTCCGGCGGAGACGGATCTCGCGCGCCAGTTCGGCGTGAATCGCTCCACCGTGCGCGAGGCGCTGCGCGAGCTGCAGAGCAAAGGCCTGGTCGCGCGGCGCGAAGGCGGCAAGCGACTGTTCATCACTCACCCGCAGACCTCCGACGTCGCCTCCGGCGTGAGCCGCGCGCTGGCGCTCCATGGCGTCACGTTCTTCGAGGTCTGGGAAGCAATGATGATCGTGGAGCCGCAGGCAGCGGCGCTGGCGGCCCGCAAGCGCGAGGCCGCGCAGATCGACGAGCTGCTGACGCTCAATCAGAAATTCGATTCGGTCAGTGCCGACAGCGCGGCTGCGGTCGCCACCGTCGTCGATTTCTTTCGCACCCTGGCGCGCTGCAGCCAGAATCGCGTGCTGGTCCTCGCGCAGGCGCCGCTGATGCGCCTGCTGTCGCCGACGCTCGCGCGCATGATCGACCAGGTGCCACAGGCGCGCTCACGCATCGTGGTGGCGCAGCGTCACCTGATCGACACGATCCGCGATCGCAATGCCGAGGAAGCCCGCAACTGGATGGAAAAACACATCCGCGACTTCAAGCGCGGCTATGAGCTGGCGGGCATCGCGTTGGACTACCGGGTGTCGGTCTAGACAGCCACCCGCGAAAGTTTGCTCGAAGACTCGCAATACTTTCGCGGGGCCCGGCAAGAGAAAAAAAACGAGAAACGAGGAGTTCCGCTCAGCTCCCGGTTTCCGCGCGCAGGCGATAGCCCACGCTCGGGATCGTCTCGATCCAGCGCGGCGCCTCCGGGTTCTCTCCCATCTTCTGCCGCAACCGGTGGATGAGTTGCTTCAGCAGCTGCCGGTCTCCCCCACCCTTGCGGCCCCACACGTGTGCCAGCAATCGATCGGCGTGCACCGGTTGCCCGGCATGCGCGATCAACAACTGCAACAGGCGTGATTCGAGTTGCGTGAGACGAACGCTGTCGTTGGGTCCGCATTTCAGCGTGAGAGTGCCGAGATCGAGATCGAGACCCGCGGCACTCGTGCGTCCCGTTGTTTCCAGCCCGGACCTGCGTAGCAGCGCCTTCACGCGCGCGATGAGCGTTCGCGGACTGAAGGGCTTGGTCAGGTAATCATCGGCGCCCAGCTCGAGTGCCCGCACCAGGTCTTCCTCTTCGCCGCGCGCCGTCAGCATCATGATGGGCACGCGCGAGTCTCTGCGAATCGCTTCGCACACGTCGAAGCCCGAGCCGCCCGGCATGTTGATGTCCAGCACCACCAGGTCCGGCTGCTCCTCACGGAACATCGCCAGCGCCCGGGGACTGTCGCTCGCCTTGACCACGAGGAAGCCTGCCTGTTGCATCGCAAAGCCAGTGACCGCAAGCAGGTCCGCGTCGTCGTCGACCAGCAGCAGCTTCATGCGGCCGCTCGCTTCAACGGCAGTTCGACGGTAAAGCGCGTGCGCTGCCCGGCGACACGCTCGACGCGAATGTCTCCGCCGTGACGCTCGATGATCGACTTGACGATCCAGAGTCCGAGGCCGAGACCCGGAGGGGCAGGCTCCGCATCGCGGGCGCGCGAGAAGCGCGCGAATAGCGCCGTGCGGTCGACGTCCGATACGCCCGGTCCTTCATCTTCAACCCACAGGCTGACACTGCCATCCGTCGACGTCGCGCCGACCCGGATGTCAGATCCCTCCGGTGCGAACTTGCTCGCATTCGACAGCAGGTTCACGAACACCTGGATCAAACGCTGGCCATCGCCGTCGATGATCGGCAGGTCGCTGGGCAGATCGACTCGCAATCCCTGTCGCCGTTGAGTCAACAGGGGGCGGACAAATGCCGCCGCTTCTTCGATCACCTCGGCGGCCACCACTGCGTTCGAACGGATGCCGAGCTGCCCTGACTCGATGCGAACGCTTTCCAGCAGGTTGTCGATGAGGCGCATGAGGCGCAGCACGCCCCTTTCCAGGTTCGCGAACAGCTCCGCCTGCTCGGCGCTGGTGAGCCGTTCCACCCCGTCGCGCAACAGCTCGATCGATGCCAGCTGCGCCGCCAGGGGTGTGCGGAACTCGTGTGAAATATTGGCGAGCACGGAATCGCGTGCGCGGCGCACCGCCTCGAGCTCGGTCTCGTCGCGAATGACCTGCACCTGCTGTTCGTCCACGGGCGCCGAGCTGACGATCACTGCGGCTCGCGGCGCGCCTTCTCCGAGACACAAACGCTCTGCCGCGCGAGCGCTTCCCTGCGTACGCGCATTGAGGATCGGACAGCTGAATTCGCAGGGGCGGCGGCCGTCGACCGGCTCCGGGTTGAGCACGTCGCCGCAAAACCTGCCGACCAGGTCTTCGGGCTTGCAACCGAGCAGCTTCGCGACCTGCGGGTTGGCGTAGCGGATACGCCGGTTCATGTCGACGGCATAGACGCCCTCGACGACGCCGGACAACACGGCACGCGCTTCTGCCTCGCGCTTGCGCAGCGTACTGGTGAGCTCGACGAGATTGCGGCGCATTTCCTCCATCGTGGCGGAGAGCGTGGCGACTTCGGTGGTCCCGCCGACGGGGATCGCGGTCGAGAAGCTGCCGCGGCCGATGCTGTCCGCCGCTTCGCGCAGCGCTACGACCGGACGCGCGATCCATCGTCCATAGATCACGCCCGCCAGCCCAGTGATCGCGATGACGACCAGGGCGACGATCGCCAGGCGACGCGTCAGCGTGTCCACCGCGGCATCGAACTCGGCGGCCGGCAGATCGGCATCGATCAGCGCGACGACTTCCCCCGTCGTCGACGGGAGCAGCGCGGTCGCGGCATAGACATCCAGTTTCTCCATCCGCCGCGCGGCCGCCCGGCCATCGGACAACGCCAAAGAATGCAGTTCGGTGTACGGATCCTCTTCCGGTGCGGCATACGTGGCGTAGTTCGTGATGCGCACCGTTGCGCCCACCTGGTCGCGAATCTCGGGAAGCAGCCGGCCACTCAGGAACCGCAATACGACGACGCGCATGCCCGGGTAGGTTGGCAAGGCAACCATGGCGCCTGCGATGGGCGCGTTTCCGTCACGAGGCGAAAACAGGAAGCGCTCGCCCTGCTCGCCGTGAGCGGCCTCCACCTGCTCCCACGGTACGGGCACGTTGCTCGATTTGACGCTGATGCCGTTGCCAATGATTGCGCAGACGTCTGCGCCGGCGGACGTGCAGTACCTGCGCAGCACCGGCTCCATCGCACGCCAGTCTTCCTGGCCGAGCATGCGTTGCAGAGCCGGCCGGTCCGAAAGCACCTGGGCGGCCGCAAAGACATCCTCGCCCACTCGCCGGACGTACTCGCGCGCGGCGACGGCTGCCAGCTGGGCACGCGTCAAGGCCTGGCGGCTAGCCAGCTGAGCCAGGAGGTCTTTGGAACTGAAGGCCACGGCCAGCACGGAAATGAGCACGATGAACACACTGCCCACCCCCAGCGCCGCCCCGAGGCCGAATGATCGATTGCGTAGCACGCGAGGGATTGTAGCCGGGCTGGATCAGCCTTGCCTTGCCGCCGACCGCCACTCGAGGGCGGACTTGATGATGACGGTGACAATGCCCAGGACGCTCAGCGCCGAGGCAACGGCGAAAGCGGCCACGAAAGCGTACTCGTTGTAGAGGATCTCCACGTGCAGGGGCATCGTGGTCGTGACGCCGCGGATGTGGCCGGAGACCACGGAGACCGCGCCGAACTCGCCCATCGCGCGCGCGTTGCAGAGAATGACGCCGTACAGGACGCCCCACTTGATCTTGGGCATCGTGACACGGAAGAACGTGCGCCAGGCCCCGGCCCCGAGCGAAATGGCCGCCTCCTCCTCGTCGATGCCCAGCATCTGCATCAACGGGATCAGCTCGCGCGCCACGTACGGGAAAGTGACGAACAGGGTGGCCAGGATGATGCCCGGCAGCGCGAACACGATGGAAATGTCGTTCTCGTCCAGCCACGCACCGAACCAGCCGTTGGCGCCGAAGAGAAACACGTACACGAGTCCCGAGACCACGGGGGACACGGCGAACGGCAGGTCGATCAGCGTCGTCAGCAGGTTCTTGCCGCGGAACTCGAAGCGCGCAATCGCGTACGCGGCAGCGACCCCGAACAGCGTGTTGAGGGGCACGACCACGGCCGCGGCGATCAGGGTCAGCCGGATTGCCGCCAGAGTGTCCGGGTCCTTGAACACGGCGAGGTACTCCGCCACACCGCCCGAGAAAGCCTCCGCGAACACCGTGGTGAGCGGAACGATCAGCAGCACCGCGACAAACGCCACTGAGACGGTGATGACAAGAGTGCGCACGAATCGCGAGACCAGCGCATTGCCGCCTGGCCGGTCGACATCTCGTCCACGTGCCGGTCCGGCCATTTACTGGCTCCTCGATCCGCGGCGCCGTTGCCACGCCTGCAGAAGGTTGATGATGAGGAGCATCGCGAACGACAGGATCAGCATCGCGAAGCCGAGGACGGCTGCGCCGGCGTAATCGAACTGCTCCAGCTTGATCACGATCAGCAGCGGAGTGATCTCGGTCTTCAGCGGCAGGTTGCCGGCGATGAAGATGACGGAACCGTACTCACCGACTGCGCGCGCGAAAGCGAGCGTGAATCCCGTCAGCAATGGGGGCATGACAACCGGCAGGATTACTCTGCGGAACGTCTGCCAGCGGGTGGCACCCAGGGACTCCGCCGCTTCTTCCACATCGACTTCGAGTGCGGCAAGCGCGGGTTGCAGCGTACGAACGACGAATGGCAGGCCGATGAGCGTGAGAGCGACCGTGATGCCTATCCAGGTATACGCGACCTGGATGCCCAGCGGCTCGAGCAAGCGGCCGAACCAGCCGTTCTGCGAGAAGACGGTCACGAGTGCGATACCGGATACGGCCGTTGGCATCGCGAATGGCAGGTCGATCACGGCGTCGAATAGCCGGCGGCCCGGGAAGTCATAGCGCGTCAGCGTCCAGGCAACGGCGAGCCCGAACACGGCGTTGATCGACGCGGCGAGGAATGCGGTACCGAACGTCAGGCGCAACGAAGCGAGCACCCGCGGTTCCATGATCGTGGCGAACATCTCCCCGAGGGGAACGGACAGCGCTCGTGTCGCCAACGCAGCGAGCGGGAGCAGGACGAGCAGTGAAAGATAGGTAACGGCGTAGCCGAACGTGAGCCCGAACCCGGGCAGGATCGAGGCTTCCCTGAACCGCCAGCGATGCTCCCCGCCGCGGCGGGATTCGGCCGCTGCGCGAAGACTTCCTGCGGTGGCAACTGCGACGTTCAATGCGCTCCCCTCTATGCCGCGTGCTTTTAGTTCCGGCCGCCAGCGTAAATCTGGTCGAACACGCCGCCGTCGTCGAAGTGATCCTTCTGGGCGCGCTTCCAGCCGCCAAACACGTCATCGATGTTGAACAGCTCGACCGGCGGAAACTGGCGCGAGTGCTTCGCCAGCACCTGCTCGTTGCGCGGACGGAAATAGTGCCGGGCGGCTGTCTCCTGCCCGAAATCCGAATAGAGGTATTCGAGATAGGCCTTCGCCACCGTGCGTGTGCCCTTTTTGTCCACGACCGTATCGACCAGGGCCACCGCCGGCTCCGCCAGAATGCTGACGGTCGGGTACACCAGTTCCACCTTGTCCGGACCGAGCTCGTTGATCGACAGCAATGCCTCGTTCTCCCAGGCGAGCAGGACGTCTCCAAGACCCTGCTGGCGGCCGGGCCCCACGAACGTGTTGGTCGAGCCGCGGGCGCCCCGATCGAGCACGGGGACGTTGCCATAGAGGCGGCTCACGAAATCGCGGGCGGCATCCCGGGCGGCCGTCAATTTCTCCGGGGGCGCAGTCTTCAGAGCTCCGAGGTCGCCACCGAGTTGGCGCCTGAGCGCATAGCCCCAGGCCGCGAGATAGTTCCAGCGGGCACCGCCCGAGGTCTTCGGGTTCGGCGTGATGACCTGCACGTCACGGCGAACCAGGTCATCCCAGTCCTTGATCTGTTTCGGGTTGCCCTTTCGCACCAGGAACACAATCGTCGAGGCATACGGTGCGCTGTTGTGGGGCAGGCGCTTCTGCCAATCTCCGGCCAGGCGCCTGCCCTTCTCGTGGATCGCGTCGATGTCGTATGCGAGGGCGAGCGTCACGACATCCGCGTCGAGACCATCGATGACGGCACGCGCCTGGCTGCCCGAACCGCCATGCGACTGGCGCACGGTCACCTTCTGCTTCGCCTTCTGTTCCCAGTACTTCACGAACCCTTCGTTGTAGTCACGATAGTGCTCGCGCGTCGGATCGTACGAGACATTCAGCAGCTGGATTTCTTTCACTTTCGGCTGCGAATCTCCACCGCAGGCACCGAGCAGCATCGCCGCTGCCAGTGCAACGACCAGCGAGCGGGGGAAGCATTTCGTCAAGGTACCTTCCTCACAGCAACGCCTCTCTTTCCGTTGCACTCCGGGTGGCAGACGGCGCAGCCGCCTCGACGGAGGACGGCTGATGGACGATGAAGATCGGGCAGGGCGTGGGTGCGCTGGGCAGGCCGCCGAGATGGGTCGACAGCGCGCTCGCGAGATCCTCGGGAGCGCCTTCGACACCCACAACAAGCACCACGGGCTCCCCTTGCGCGGCAGGTCCCCAGACACGTGAAGCCAGCGTTCCCAGGTGAAGCTCGGTGTTGATGTCGAGTCCGTGCGCCGCGCGGAACTCCGCCCGCGCGTCGAGCACGCGACGAAACGCGCCGGCGCGCTCACTGCGAGCACCCGCATCTGTAAGTCCGAGCAGGGTCGTCTCGACCGGCAGGTGGCGCATCAAGCTCGCGGCCAGGGCCAGCGTGGCTGGCCGCGCGCGTTCGCCGATCCAGCAGATCAACGCACGGCGTGGCAGTGGCGCGTCGACCGGCAGGCAGAGAATGCGGGTGGCCCCGAGATTCGCCACGCGGACGATATCGGCCTCGGCATTGGCTCCGGCCGGAACCAGCGCGACGCCGGATCTCTGCAAGGGCGCATTTGCGGTGGCCCAATCCACCTCGGTGACTGTCGCCTGCATGCTGCGCACGAGTGTCGTGAGCAAGGTCGTGCTGCGGAGGCGCGCGGCGACATCGCGCGAACGCGCATAGATCTCGAATCCGGAAATCGGTGTCGGCAACACGTGCACACGGCGCACGCCGACGGCGAGGCGCTGACCGGCCTGCACTGGAAATGCGAGCGCCTCGCTCGCCGTGCGGGCGCTTTCGAGCGTCGCCGCCTGTTCTTCACCGGACGCATCCGTTCCTTGCGCGGACCGGATGCCGCTGTCCGCGGCAAGCGCGATGCGCAGCCGTTCCACGCCCCCACCAAAGCTTGTCTCAACCACGGTGCCGTCAGAGACCCACGCGTTTTCGAGTCCCTGCCGGTTCTCCGCCACCTCGATGTCTTCCGGCCGGACGACCGTCAGCACTTCCGCGTGCCGCGACGTCGCCGGAGAGCCCCACGCCCGATCGATGACGGCACCGCCGAGGCGCACGCCGTCGGGAACGCGGCGGCCCAGCAGGATGTTCGCCGCCCCGAGGAATTTCGCCACGAAACGCGTCGCGGGCTGGCGATAGAGTTGCTCGGGGCGGCCGGTCTCGAGTAGCCGGCCGTTGTGCATGACACCGATGCGATCGCCCAGTGCAAACGCTTCTTCCTGGTCGTGGGTCACGAGAATCGTGGTGGTGCCGAGCCGGCGCTGCACGTCGCGCACGGTGCGCCGCAACTCCACGCGAATCTTGGCGTCGAGGGCGCCGAACGGCTCGTCGAGCAGAAGCACCGCGGGCTCGTGAGCGAGCGAGCGCGCAACCGCGACGCGCTGCTGCTGGCCACCGGACAACTGCGTGGTCAAACGGTCGTCCATGCCTTCGAGATCCACGAGCTTCAACAGGTCGCGCCGGCGCGAACGCCGTTGTGCGGCCCGCATCTTGCGCACCCGCAGGGCGAACTCGATGTTCTCCGCGACCGTCATGTTGCGGAAGAGCGCGTAGTGCTGGAACACGAAGCCGACGCCACGCTGGCGCGGCTCCACGTGCGTCACGTCACGTCCATGGAGTGCGATGCGGCCGCGGTCGATGCTCGTCAGGCCGGCGACGGCGCGCAGCAGCGTGCTCTTGCCGCTGCCGCTGGGACCGAGCAGCACGAAGAACTCGCCGGTGGGGATCTCGATCGTGACGTCGTTGACGACCGGCACGCCCCGATAGCGCTTGGTGATCTGGTCGAACTGGATTGACACGCAGCCTCCCTGATGGCGCGCATTCTGGGCGCTGCCCAGTGACTAGTCAGTCGTGGGATGGTGACAATCCGGTGACAGCGGTGGTGGGAACGGCCGGGTCACGACAGTTTCGCGAACGCACGCCGGTGAAACTGCGGGCGGCGTCGCACAATGGGCGGGCGGCCGCGGCGGCGGCAGAAGCGAGACGCGGCGCACGGCGCGCCACCGCGAGATGCGCCAGGCGGTTTCGCGGGAGCTGCCGCGACTCAGAGGAATCGCACGCCCTTGACGCGCAGCGTCACCAGGTTCTCGGCGTTCATCAGTGCACGACGGACCTGCAACAGGTCCACCGTTTCGTGCATGAGGTGCGCCGTATGCTCGACGACTGTCGCGAGATGGCGCAGATCGTTCTCCTGGCCGGCATCCGTGGTTGCGAGCGTGGATTCCAATGTCTCGATCTGGTGAACGAGGCTCGTGCGCCGGGCATCGATCTGCTTTTCGATTTCCCCCCGCGAGCTTTGGCCGGAGAGATCGATCCAGCGCAGAACATCCGTGTCGTGCTGTGTTTGCATTTGTTGCCGCCTGAAAGATGTGGCCTGTCAGCTGTCTTTCTGGGCCTTCGTCCGACGAAGGCCGCGCGCCATGAGGCGCGAGTGCAGCATCGCCAATCATAGTGCGTCGTCCCTGTAGGAATGGGCTTCATTCCCCTGTCAGCGCGAACCTACGCGCCCAGCACTCTTCCATTTCCGAAGGTCCGGCTGGCGCGAGGTCAGTGGGGCAGATCGATGATGCCCGCGACGCGCAGCTCGTCCAGGATGCGATCGGCCGCCTGCTCCGGCCCCATGGAGGTCGTGTCGATGCGGATCTCCGCGTTCTCGGGCGGCTCGTAGGGCGAGTCGACGCCCGTGAAGTTCTTGAGCTCACCGCGACGAGCCTTGCGGTAGAGCCCCTTGGGATCACGTTCCTCCGCCACGCTCAGGGGCGTGTCGACGAAAACCTCGAGGAACTCACCCGAGTCGAGCAGGCCGCGCGCCATGCGCCGCTCCGATCGGAACGGCGAAATGAACGACACGAGCACGATCAGTCCCGCGTCGACCATCAGCCGGGACACCTCGGCGACGCGCCGAATGTTCTCCACGCGGTCCTGCGCCGTGAAGCCGAGATCGCGGTTCAGCCCGTGACGGACGTTGTCGCCGTCGAGCAGGTACGTGTGCCGCCCCAGGGCGAGGAGTTTCTTCTCCACGAGATTGGCGATCGTGGATTTACCCGCGCCGGAAAGGCCGGTCAGCCACAGGACGCAGGCTTTCTGTGCCTTGAGCACGGAGCGCGCGCGCTTGCCGACATCCAGTGCCTGCCAGTGAACGTTCTGCGACCGGCGCAGCGCGAAGTGGAGCAATCCCGCACCCACCGTGTTGTTGGTGAGGCGATCGATGAGAATGAAACCGCCGAGGTCGCGGCTGGCCGCGTACGGCTCGAAGGCGATCGCGCGATCGAGCGACAGCTCGCAGACACCGATGTCGTTGAGCTCCAGCGTCTGCGCGGCAACGTGCTCCAGTGTGTTGACGTTGACCTTGTACTTGAGGGGCGTGATCATGGCCGTGACCGTGCGCGCACCCACCTTCATCAGGTAAGACCGGCCCTGCAGCATCGGCGCATCGTGCATCCACACGATCGTGGCTTCGAACTGGTCCGCCACTTCCGTTGGCGAGTTACCCGCAGTGACGAGGTCGCCGCGGCTGAGATCGATTTCGTCCGCGAGGGTGAGCGTGACCGACTGTCCGGCGACGGCGTGCGGCATATCGCCCGTCGGCCCCAGGACGCGGGCGACGCGCGTGCGCCGGCCCGAAGGCAGCGCCCGGACTTCATCGCCCGGCTGGACCTGGCCAGCGGCAATCAGGCCGGCAAAACCCCGGAACGACTGGTCCGGGCGGTTCACCCACTGCACGGGCATGCGGAACGGGCGGCCAGCCTGTTCGGAAGCCACGGGTACGGTCTCGAGATGGGCCATGAGCGTTGGCCCGCGATACCACGGCATGTTGCTGCCGCTCTCGATGACGTTGTCACCGTGGACTGCGGAAAGCGCAATCGGTGTGATGTCCTGCAGGCCAATGCGCTCCGCGAACTCGCGATATTCCTTCTCGATGGCCTCGAAGCGCTCCCGCGAATAGCCGACGAGATCCATCTTGTTCACTGCGAGCACCACGCTGCGGATGCCAAGCAGAGACACGAGGTAGCTGTGGCGACGCGTCTGGGTCAGCACGCCTTTGCGTGCGTCGATGAGGATCACGGCGAGATCGGCAGTCGAAGCGCCCGTCACCATGTTGCGGGTGTACTGCTCGTGCCCGGGCGTATCGGCAACGATGAACTTGCGCCGGTCCGTCGAAAAAAACCGGTAGGCGACGTCGATGGTGATGCCCTGCTCGCGCTCGGCGGCCAGCCCGTCGACCAGCAGCGCGAAATCCAGCTCGCCGCCCCGCGTTCCTATTTTTTTCGAGTCGGCTTCGAGCGCAGCCAGCTGGTCCTCGAAGATCATCTTCGACTCGTACAGCAGTCTCCCGATCAGGGTCGACTTGCCGTCGTCCACGCTGCCGCAGGTGATGAATCGCAACAGGCTCTTGTACTGGTGCGCCCGGAGGTACGCCTCGATATCCGCACCGATGAGTTCGGAAACGTGGGCCATCAGAAATAGCCCTCCTGCTTCTTTTTCTCCATCGAGGCCGAGGCGTCGTGATCGATCACGCGGCCCTGGCGCTCCGAGCTCTTCGTCAGCAGCATTTCCTGGATGATCGCCGGCAACGTGTCGGCGCTGCTCTCGATCGCGCCGGTGAGCGGGTAGCACCCGAGCGTGCGAAACCGCACGCGCTTCATCTGCGGCTTCTCCCCTTTCTTCAGGGGCATGCGCTCATCGTCGACCATGATGAGCGTACCGTCGCGCTCGACAACGGGCCGTTCAGCGGCGAAGTACAACGGGACGATCGGTATGTTCTCGAGATAGATGTATTGCCACACGTCCAGCTCAGTCCAGTTGGAAAGCGGGAACACGCGGATGCTCTCGCCGCGGTTCTTGCGTGCGTTGTACAGCGACCAGAGCTCGGGGCGCTGCTGCTTCGGATCCCAGCGATGCTGGGCGGAACGGAAGGAAAAAATACGTTCCTTCGCGCGGCTCTTTTCTTCGTCGCGGCGCGCGCCGCCAAACGCGGCGTCGAACCCGTACTTGTCCAGTGCCTGGCGCAACGCCTGGGTCTTCATCACGTCCGTATGGACCTGGGAACCGTGCGTGAAGGGACCGATGCCCTGCTGCAACCCGTCCTGGTTGATGTGCACCCGCAACTCGAGCCCGAGCTCGCGCGTCATGCGGTCGCGGAACGCGATCATCTCGCGAAACTTCCACGTGGTATCCACGTGCAACAGCGGGAACGGCGGGCGTGCAGGGTGGAACGCCTTCATCGCGAGATGCAGCATCACCGAGCTGTCCTTGCCGATGGAGTACATCATCACGGGGTGCTCGCACTCCGCGATCACCTCCCTGAGGATGTGGATGCTTTCGGCCTCGAGCCGCTCGAGATGCGTCAGGGTCGCGCCCGACACGCGCGCGCGATTCTCACTGGCCGGGGCGCTGGTCGCCTCGCCTTCGCCTGGATTCATGCTCGGCTGTTTTCCCGTCGTTGGGCCCGTCGGAAGGGCCCTGAAAATGATGCATTCAATGGATCGATAACCTGTCGGCACCGGGCGCGTGCCCCGGTATTCCGGGATCGGCGCGTGCCAATTCTGCCCTAGCGGCGCCCGGGAAAGTAGACGGCTCCGTCACGAATGGAGTGCCCGTATTTCGTAAAAAAACACGGCTTGGCGGCCGGGCGCGCGCGTGTATTCCGACACCTTGCAGGCCCCCCGGCAGATCAAGGGGAGGCAGAAGCCTCCCGCCGTGAACCGCGGGCAGCGCTTCCACCCTCGGCCATCATCTGCACCAGCTCGGCGACGGAACGGGTGCCCATCTTCTGCATGGCTCTCGCGCGGTGGACCTTGACGGTTTTCTCCACAGTACCCAGTGCAGCGGCGATCTGCTTGTTGAGATAACCAGCGATGACATGATCGAGCACCTGGCGCTCGCGCGGCGTGAGTGCCGAAAGTTTCGACTCGAGCGAGCGCCGTCGCTCGCGCACACGTCGCCGCGACTCGTCGATCACCAGCGCTTCCTTCACCGCCGCGAACAATGCGCGCTCGTCCACGGGCTTGGTGAGGAAGGTGACCGCGCCCGCCTTCATTGCGCGCACGCTGGTCTCGACATCGCCGTGACCGGTGAGAAAGATCACCGGGTGCGCCCCCTCGCTGGCGGCGAGACGCTCCTGCACCTCGAGCCCACCGATCTCGGGCAGGGAAAGATCCAGGATCACGCAGCCAGGGCCGTCGGCAGGCGGGTGGCTGAGAAACTCGTGGGGTGAAGCGAAGGGGACAGCCTGATACCCGGCCGTGCGCAGCAGGCGTTCGAGCCCGCGACGAATGGCATCATCATCGTCAACGATGAGTATCGTAGGCGACTGAGAAGACATAGAGCTGTCCGCGACCAGCCCCGGCATGATCCGCGATTCGGCGCGCTCGCGCCAGCGGCGACGCAAAGTCATGGAAAAACTTGCAAACGCACGGGGCCGTGCGCGCATCAGGCTGGGTCGGGGTCCGACCGCGACCAGGCGTGCGGCGCAGTCGCCCGGGTCTCCGCCACCGATTGCAACACGCCGCGCAGGAGATCGGGGTTCACGGGCTTGGCGAGGAACGCATCGTAGCCGGCGCGCGCGGCGCGTTCGCGATCGCTGTCGGCGTCGAAACCCGTGAGCGCGATCAGGGCGATATTCGTCGCACCACTCGCACGTACCCGCGTGGCAACGCCGTAGCCATCCATCTTCGGCAGGTTGATGTCCACGATCATCGTCTGCGGCTGGCAACGCTGGCACTGCGCGAGCGCTTCGAGCCCGTCGTGCGCCACCCACACGTCATGACCCCAGAGGCGCAGCATCGTCGCCATCACCTCGGCGGAGTCGTTGTCGTCCTCGACCACCAGCACGCGCTGTCTTACCGGGGATTTGTTCATGGCCGCCTCGTCGGTGTGCGGGACGTCGCGCTCGCTGCGTGCAAGCGGCAGCTCCACGGTGAACTCACTGCCGTTGCCCACTCCCTCGCTGCGAGCGGCGATGCGTCCACCGTGGAGCTCGACCAGTTGTCTCGCCAGCGCCAGGCCGATTCCCATTCCGCCCATGGACTGCCGGCTGTGCGGCTCCGCCTGCGTAAAGCGCTCGAATATCCGGGGAAGCACTTCAGGCGCGATCCCTATGCCCGTGTCCCGCACGCACACCAGCGCGCAGCCGTCGACGAGTTCGCAACTCACCGAGATCACGCCGCCCGGCTCGGTGTACTTGGCCGAATTGTTGAGCAGGTTGGCAAAGACCTGCGAAAGGCGCGCCGCGTCGCCATCGACGCAAAGGGACTCGCGACAATGACCCACCTGCAGCTGGTGCCCGCGTGCTTCGATGAGTGGCCGTGCAGTCTCGATGGCGGTCGCCAAAGCGTCGCCCACTTCGACGCGTTCGCGACGGATCTCCAGTGTGCCCCGCGACATGCGTGCGGCATCCCGCAGGTCGTCCACCAGCCGGGTGAGCAGGCGAATCTGGCGGCCGATGATCTCGTGCGCGCGGGCAGTCGCCTGCGGATCATCGGTCCGTTTCTCGAGCAGCTCCAGCGCGCTGGAGATGGGAGCGAGCGGGTTGCGCAGCTCGTGCGCGAGCATTGCGATCAGCTCGTTGCGGCTTCTTTCCGCCGCGAGGTCGCCCGCCCTGCCCACATCCTTACTGTCAATTACCGTCATGCAATGCGGTGCGACGCGGAAGATTTGAGTGACTCGAGAAAGGTCGGCGATCGTCCGCGCACCGTCAGCCTCGGCGGCCACTCCAAGGCCTGATCGTTGCGCGACTCGATCGCCGACACGCACCTGGTCCCCGTGCCTCGCGCGAATGCGCGGCGTCTGATGGACCCGCCCGCCCGCGCATCGCTATCGCAGTGCGGCTGGATGCCGCCGTTCGAGCAGTCATGGTTAGCGCCATTGACCGGTTGCTCGCGGTACCGGACTCCTCGGGCGGAGGAAGGGCGCCTGCTGACCATGACAGCTCCTGCGTGACGAATACGCGCGGCGGGCGTGCTCGGGAGTTTGTCGGCAGTCAGGGTCCACTGCGGCGCCTCATGACTCAATTGGCCGATGGTCCAATGACGGGCTGTGGCCCGGAAGGAATGCATTTGGCGCGTTGCCTGTGAAACGCACCGCTGTATCAGCCGATATTGGTCGTGTTTTCCGGGCGGTTATCGCGCGGTGTTGGTGCGGTCCCTGCGGAGTTTTGAGCGTCGGGCGCTTTCCGCTATGATGCGCGCCCTTCGTCTTTCGTGTTCTCCCCGGGCCGTTAGCTCAGTCGGTAGAGCAGCTGGCTTTTAACCAGTTGGTCGACAGTTCGATTCTGTCACGGCCCACCATCACCCCGCCGGCCGTCGACGTTCAACCCTCCGCTTTCAACGATACGGCGTCGGGTCGGGAATCCCCGCCGACTCGAATCCCTCACGCCGCAGCCGGCACGAATCGCACCGGCCACAGGCCCGGCCTTGCGCGTCCGGCTGGTAGCACGAAACCGTTTGCGACAGGTCAATTCCGAGCTGCGTCGCCCTGCGAACGATGTCGGCCTTGGATAGCTGGATCAGCGGCGCGTGGACACGGAAGCGGCTGCCCTCGACCCCCGCGCGCGTCGCCAGCTGCGCGAGCTGCTCGAACGCGCCTATGAACTCGGGCCGGCAATCCGGATAGCCCGAGTAGTCGATGGCGTTCACGCCCAGGAACAGGTCGCGCGCGCCGAGCACCTCGGCCCACGCCAGCGCCAGGGAGAGAAAGACGGTATTGCGCGCGGGCACGTACGTGATGGGGATACCGCGCGACCGCTCGGTAGGCACCGGGATCGAGTCATCGGTCAGTGCGGAACCACCGATTCCGCCCAGGCCGATCTTCATCACGCGGTGCTCGACGGCGCCGAGACTTGCTGCGATTCGCTTCGCGGCCTCGAGCTCCACCGCGTGGCGCTGCCCGTAATCGAAGCTGAGCGCGTGGCATTCGAAGCCTTCGGCGCGCGCGATCGCGAGCGTGGTCGCCGAGTCGAGACCCCCGGAAAGCAGGACGATGGCGCACCGTGCGGTCATCGCTGTCATTTCCCCGGCACGTTGCCCCAGAGGTACTTGTGCAGCTGGACCTGGAAGCGGACCGGCAAGCGGTCGGCGAGAATCCAGTCCGCGAGCTGGGCGGCGGGCAGTTGCTCGTGGCTCGGTGAGAACAGGATCGGGCAACGCGCAACGAGCTGGTGCTCGGTGATGAGCGCCTTGCTCCACTCGTAGTCCGCGCGATCGCAGATCACGAACTTGAGCTGGTCGGTGGCCTTGAGCAGCGGAAAATTCTCCAGCCGATTGCGTTCGACCTCCGTCGACCCTGGCGTCTTCACGTCCACGACACGCACCACGCGGGGGTCAACGGCACCGATGTCGATGGCACCACTGGTTTCGAGCGAAACGCGGTATCCCGCATCGCAGAGGCGTGTCAGCAGCGTGAGGCACTGGCGTTGCGCGAGCGGCTCGCCTCCGGTCACGCACACGTATCGAGTTCCAAAGGCCGACACCTCGTCGAGGATCGATACGAGGCTGCGCCATTCGCCACCGTGAAAGGCGTAAGCGGTGTCGCAATACTGGCAACGCAGCGGGCAGCCGGTGAGGCGGACGAAAACGGTTGGGAGGCCGACGGTGTCAGCTTCACCCTGGAGCGAGTGAAAGATTTCCGTGATGCGCAGTCGTTCTTCCGCAGGGCGCAGTTGCGGACGGGCGGCAGCGGACAGGGGCGCTTTCATGGGACACGGCTTCGGACACGACGCGGGCCCGCGATCAGCGGCCTTCGGCGGTCATCCGCTCCAGGCGACGGCTGCCTTCGGTCGCTGCACCCGAATTGGGGAAGTCGTTGACGACTTTCTGCAGGGCCTGGCGCGCCGGCGCCCATTCCTTCTGTTCGTAGTACGTGTACCCGATCTTCAGCCAGGCGTCGGCCAGCTTGCGCGACTGCGGGTACTTGTCGATCACCGTGCGGAAGGACTGCAGCGCCTGCGGGTAATCGCGCGTGACGTAGTACGTCTCGCCGAGCCAGTACTGCGCATTGTCCGACAGCGCGCTGTCGGGGAATGTCCCGAGAAACTGCTGGAACGCGCCACGCGCCTTCTCGTACTGACCGTTCTTCAGCAACTCGAACGCCGCCTGGTAATTGGCGCGATCGGAACCCGACGGAGCCGGCAAGGAGCCACCGGAAGGTGACGAGGCGGCTGCGGCACCCGCCCCCATCCCCGCCTCCAGCGTCTGCAGGCGCTTGTCGAGATCGCCGTAGAGGTCCCGCTGCTGACGCCTGGAATTCTCACTCCCGTGCTGCAACTCCTCCAGCCCACCACGAACCGCACGCACTTCGCTCTGCAATGCCTGGATCTGCTGCGACAGCTCGAGCAGGCTCTGGTTGGCGAGCACCTTCTCCAGGCGCGCGAGGCGCTGGTCGAGATCGTTCATGCGGATCGCAACGGGATCTTCCTTCGGTGCGGTGGCGCATGCGCCGAGGACCACCGCCAGGAGACTCGCGAGGATGATGCGTTTCATAGGAAATTCCCGAAGGCACTAACCGCCGTAAGTGATTTCGACGCGCCGATTCTTCGCGTAGGCGGTCTCGTCGCTACCGGACGCTGAAGGCCGCTCCTCGCCGTAGCTGACCGTCACTAGCTGGCCGTCGCCGGCACCCTGCAGCATCAGCGCGCGACGCACCGCCTGGGCGCGTCGTTCACCCAGGCCGATGTTGTATTCGCGCGAACCGCGCTCATCGGTGTGGCCTTCGAGGCGCACCTTCATCGCGCCGTTGGTCGCGAGGCGCCGCGCATGGGCCGCCACGATGTCGCGATACTGCGCCGGAATCTCATAGCTGTCGAAATCGAAGTAGATGATGCGCTGCTGGAGGCTGGCTTCGCCGGCGCCCTCGACTTCACCCCCCTGCTCGACCCCGCCCGGAGGCAACCCGGACTGGCCGGTCTCCTGGTCGGCCGGCGTACTCGGCGCCGGTTCCTTCACAGGACCCTTCGTTTCGCAACCCACCAGGAGTACCGCCGCCGAAAGCATCGCTACCACGAAACTCGTTCGCATGTCGTTCCTCCGCGCCTCACGTAAGCGGGGCGCATTGTCGCTAAAACGGCTCAGGACGGAAACGGCGACCACACGGGCTCGCGGATGTCGCCCTGCGCAGACGCGAGTCTTTGATGCACACGCCCGTCGATCGACACAGTGGCCAGCACTCCCCGTCCCCTATCCTGCGTCGCATAAATCAGCAGTGCGCCGTTCGGTGCGAAGCTCGGCGACTCGTCCAGGCGGCCCTGGGTCAACACCCGCGACCCACCACCCTTCAGGTCCATGGCGCCGATGCGATACGCGCCGCTGTCCACGGTGACGATCGCCAGCTGTGTTCCATCCGGAGAGAGGCGCGGCCGCGCGTTGTAGGTGCCGTCGAAAGTGAGCCGCTGGGCGCGTTGTCCCGCTTCGGCCGAGACGCGGTAGATCTGCGGGCTTCCGGAGCGATCGGACGTGAAAAAGAGAGAGTGGCCATCGGCACTCCACGCCGGCTCCGTGTCGATGCCCGCGTCCTCGGTGACGCGCACCACCGCCTGGTCCGCCAGGTTGAGCACGTAGACGTCGACGTTGCCGTCCTTGCGTGAGAGCGCCAGAGCGAGGCGTTTGCCATCCGGCGACCACGCGGGCGCACCGTTGATGCCGGCGCGGGCAGAAACACGCCGCCGCTCACCCGTGCGCAACAGCTGCGTGTACACAGCCGACACCTTGTTCTCGAACGAAACGTACGCGAGGCTCTGCCCGTCCGGCGACCAGGCAGGAGACATGAGCGGCTCGGTGCTCTGCGCGACCACGCGGGGATTCTCGCCATCCGAATCCGCGACGATGAGCTGGTACTTGCGCGCCGTCGCCGGACCTTCCGCCGCGATGTACGCAATGCGCGTGGAGAACGCGCCACGGACACCCGTCAGCTTCTCGAAGACCACGTCGGCGACGCGATGACTTGCGGCTCGCAGGCCGTTGGCGGTGGCCGGCTGCCGGTAGCTCAGCAGCTTCTGTCCATTGAGCACGTTCACGAGGTCGAAAAGAATGGTGTAGCGCCCCTCGGCCTGCTCGGGCACGAGTTGTCCGACGAGCACGAAGTCGTTGCGCAGCATGCGCCAGTCGTCCAGCTCGACTTCTTCCGCTCGTGTCGGCAGGTCGAGCATGTCCGAGCGTGCCATGGGTCTGAACAGGCCACTGCGCTTCAGGTCGTTCTCGACCACCTGCGCCACGTCGAAGGGCAGTCCGCCAATTCCCTTCCAGCCGAAGGGCACCACCGCGACCGGGATCGGATCGGTCACCCCCTCGGTGATCTCGATGGTCAGCTCGGCGCGCGCGACCGGCTGGATCGCACACATCAGCGTGACGACGGCGGCAGCCAGGGCAAGGGTCGATTTCAGCAATGTTGGCACTGGGCGTCCTCTCGTTTCAGTCCTGCGGCGCGAATATCAGCTCCAGGTTTCGTTCGAACAATGCCGGGTCGGCCGGCTCCGGCAAGGGCGACGCCCGATACACGGCCGCCTCGATGGACTGCCGCACGATGTCATCGCCGTTGCACTCGCCGACGCGAGCCGAAGTGACTTCGCCGCCGGGAACCTGCGTAACATACACGACACAGCGCAGGCCTGCTTTCGCTGTCGGAGGCCTTATCCAGGCCCGCTGGATGCGCGCCTGGAGCTGTGCCACGTACTGTTGCAACATTCCAGAAGCGACAGCCTTGTTGCGACGCTCCTCCTCTTCGAGTTGCCGTTGCAACTGCGCTGCGCGCTCTGCCTTCAACTTCGCGTCCTGGTCGGCTTTGCGCTTCGCCTCCGCGTCCTTGCGTTTCTTTTCCGCGGCGGCCCTGGTCTCCTGTTCCTTGCGCTTCGCCTCGGCCTCCGCTTCTTCGCGTTGCCGCTGCTCGGCGAGCTCGCGCTGGGCTTCTTCCTCCTGCTCGCGAAGCTTCCGGGCCTCCTCCAGCTTCTGTTCTTCCGCCACGCGTTCGCGTTTGAGTTCTTCGGCGCGTTCTTGTTCCTCACGCAGCTGGCGGGCCTCCTCTTCCTCGATCTTGCGCATCTCCTGGGTGATGCGGTCCTCGTCCACCACGTCGGCCTCGATGGCCAGCTGTGGAGCCGGAGTCGGCTTGCGTGATTCGCGGAAATTCAGGAAGCCATAGACCAGCAGTGCCACGATGGCCCCGTGCACCAGCACCGAGAGCACGATGGCAACGAAATGATCGCGGATAAACCGCATCACGGTGCGGATCCTCCAGGGGCTTCGACCGGATCCGTGAGGAAGCCGACCTTCTTTGCGCCCGCCTTCTGAAGCAGCACCATCGCCTGGACCACGCGCCCATAGGGCACCTGCTCGTCGGCTTTCACCATCACCGGTGTCGTCGCATCGCGACGAAGAACCGCGGCGGCGCGCGCCACGACGGTTGCATCATCGATAGGCTGATCTTCATTGCGACCGACGCTGAGGTAGAGGCGCCCTTCGCGGTCGACGCTCAGGACCAGCGGCTCGCTCTTCTGTGGTTCGATGGGCTCTGCGGCAGCATTCGGCAGATCCACCTTGATGCCCTGGGTCAGCAATGGGGCGGTGATCATGAAGATGATGAGCAGCACCAGCATCACGTCGATATAGGGCACGACGTTGATCTCGCCCATGAGGCGCCGCCCTTTTTTGCGCGAGCTCATGCAACACCCTGCTGCGCGGGTCGCGACGACGAAGCGCTGCGCTCGAGAATGGTCGAGAACTCTTCCATGAACGCGTCATAGCGGACTTCGAGCCGCTGCACCTGGTCCGCGTAGCGGTTGTAGGCAATCACGGCGGGAATCGCGGCGAACAGGCCCATTGCAGTCGCGATCAGGGCCTCGGCAATGCCCGGTGCCACCATCGCGAGCGTCGCCTGCTGAACGTTACCGAGCGCGTGGAACGCGCTCATGATTCCCCACACGGTGCCGAACAATCCGACGTAGGGACTGATCGACCCGACCGTCGCGAGCATCGCGAGGTTGTGCTCGAGGCGATCCATCTCCTTGAGCTGCGCGACGCGCATCGCGCGGCGTGCACCATCCAGCATGGCGGCCGACGTGTTACCCGCCTGTTGGCGACGGCGGCCGAACTCGCGGTATCCGTACTGGAAGATCCATTCCATGCCGCTCGCCTCGCGCTTCTGCTCGACGTTGCGATACAGCGCGGAGAGGTCGCCCCCCGACCAGAAATTGGCTTCGAAATGGTCGGCCTCCTGCTGCGCGCGACTCAGGACCGAGCGCTTCTTGAAGATAACGGCCCACGAGGCGAGCGAGGCGATCACCAGCAGTCCCATGACCAGCTGCACGACCACGCTCGCCTCCAGGATGAGGCGAATGACGTCCAGATCCGAATTCATGCTCCAGGCTCCAGTGGCGAATGGCCAGGCCGGATGTTGGGCGGCTGGGCCGCGATTCCTTCCAGCAGTTCGACCGGCAGGGGCCGCGGCCGGAAAGTGTCCCGATCGATGCAGGCTGCGCGAGTCCTGCCGTGCACGATGAGCTCACCGCCGTATCCACCCCGGTAGATGTCCTGGGTGAATACGAACGATGCGCGTCCGCGTGCCTGCGCGTGGCACGTGACGACGAGCTCGTCGTCCAGGCGCGCCGGCAGTCTGTAGTGCGCCTCGACCGACACGATGATGAAGAGGAATCCCCGTTCACGCGCCAGCCGGCTCTGGTCGAGGCCGAAGCTGCGCAGCCACTCCGTGCGTGCGCGCTCCATGAACTTGAGATAGTTCGCGTAGTACACGATCCCGCCGCCGTCGGTGTCTTCCCAGTACACCCGGACCGGCCAGAGGAACGGTTGCTCGAGCCTCCTGGCGTCGTTCATAAGAGCGGCAGGTTCGGTCCGCCGCTCGGTTGCGGCAAGCCAAAGTGCAGGTACGCGGCGCGCGTGGCGACGCGACCCCGCGCCGTACGCATGAGGAACCCCTGCTGGATCAGGAACGGCTCGATCACGTCTTCGATGGTGCCGCGCTCCTCGCTCATGGCTGCAGCCAGGCTGTCGACGCCGACAGGTCCACCCGCAAACTTCTCGATCACCGTCAGCAGCAGCTTGCGATCCAGCGTATCGAAGCCTTCCTGGTCCACTTCGAGCAGTTCGAGCGCGGCCCTGGCGACTTCGGCCGTGATCCTGCCGCTCGCCTTCACCTCGGCGAAATCGCGAACCCGGCGCAGCAGGCGGTTGGCGATACGTGGTGTTCCCCGGGAACGGCTGGCGATGCGCTGCGCACCTTCGGCGTCGGCGGGCAGTTCGAGAATCCGTGCCGAGCGAGTGACGATGTCCTGCAACTCGCCCACGCTGTAGAACTCGAGGCGCTGCACGATTCCGAACCGGTCGCGCAGCGGCGACGTGAGCAGGCCCGCGCGCGTCGTTGCGCCGACCAGGGTGAACGGGGGCAGGTTGAGCTTGATCGAACGGGCGGCGGGCCCTTCGCCGATCATGAGGTCGAGCTGGAAGTCCTCCATCGCGGGATAGAGGATTTCTTCGACTACCGGGCTCAGGCGGTGAATCTCGTCGACGAACAGCACGTCGCGCGGCTGGAGGTTGGTGAGCAGCGCGGCCAGGTCACCCGGGCGCTCCAGCACCGGGCCGGATGTCTGGCGCAGGTTCACGCCCAGCTCGTTGGCGATGACGTGCGCAAGCGTGGTCTTGCCCAGGCCCGGCGGCCCGAAAATGAGCACGTGATCCAGCGCTTCGCCACGATTGCGCGCCGCGCTGATGAAGATCTCCATCTGGGTCTTCACGGCGGGCTGCCCGATGTACTCCGCGAGCGTGCGCGGACGCACCGCCCGGTCGACGAGCTCGTCTTCGCGACCCGCGGCCGCCGTAATGACTCTTTCCTGCTCGATCATTCCTTCACTGCCGCCTGCAACGCCCGCCGGATCACTTCTTCAGTGCTGCTTGCACCTTCCGCCGCCTTCAGGAGCCGCGCGACTTCCGCCGGCTTGTACCCCAACGCCACCAGCGCACCGAACGCTTCGGCCTGGACCCCACCCTTGACACCAGCCGCGGCCGCGAACTCACCCGGCTGGGCAAGTGACTTCACGCGATCGCGCATATCGATCAGCAGGCGCTCGGCCGTCTTGCGCCCGATTCCCGGGATGCGAACGAGCGGGTCGGCATCCTGGGTCTCGACACAACGCAGGAACCCCTCGACGCTCGTCCCGGAAAGAATCCCCAGCGCGATCTTCGGCCCCACGCCGGACACTTTCAGCAACCCGCGAAACAGCCGGCGCTCCGCTTCCGTGGCGAAACCATACAGCACGTGGGCGTCCTCGCGGACCACCAAGTGCGTAAAGAGGCCGACCTCCGCGCCGGTCGCGGGCAGGTCATAGAACGTCGACATGGGCGCTTCGAGCTCGTACCCCACGCCCTGTACATCGATGAGCAGTCCCGGCGGTTGTTTCGCGACCAGCCGTCCGCGCAGGAAGCCGATCATGTACGGGAGCTCACCGATCCCAGCCGCGCCCGTAGGCTGCGTCCGTGTGCATGACACAGTGCCACGGCCAGCGCATCGGACTCATCGGTGCCGAGGCGCGCTTCGAGCGACAACAGCACCTTCACCATGTGCTGGACCTGCATCTTCTCCGCGGCACCCGTGCCGACGATGGCCATCTTGATCTCGCGCGGCGCGTACTCGAACACGGCAGCGGCGCCGGTGAACGCACCGCAGAGCGCCGCACCCCGTGCCTGGCCCAACTTGAGCGCGCTATCCGGGTTGCGATTGACGAACACGCGCTCGATCGCGATCTCGGCCGGCTGGTATTCGCGCACCAGGTCGCGAACGCGTTCGAAAATCGCCTGCAGGCGCCGCGGCAGGTCACCGTCCGGTGTCGCGATGGCTCCACTGGCGACGTGCACCGTCCGGGTGCCGTCACAGTCGATGATGCCGAACCCAGTGCGCCGCGAGCCGGGGTCGAGGCCGAGGACGCGCGCACGCGGCTGTACGGAGTTACCCGCACGCGGAGCAGCGAGCGCGCCCGGGTCAAGCGCGCGCCAGGATCTCGTCCGGGATGTCCGCATTCGAGTACACGTTCTGAACGTCGTCGAGATCTTCGAGAGCCTCCAGCAGTTTCACCATCGTTTCGGCAGCCTCGCCCGCCAGGTGCGCGGGCAGGGAAGCGCGCAGGGTGATCTCGCTCGCCATTGGCGGAAAACCCGTGCCGCTCATCATCTCGCGCACCTGCTCGAAGTGAGCCGGGTCCGTGAGCACATCGATCGAGCCATCCTCATTCGTGACCACGTCCTCCGCGCCGGCATCGAGAGCCGCCGTCATCACCCTGTTTTCGTCGGCGCCCGGCGGATACGACAGCAGGCCCACCTGGTTGAAGAGATATCCCACTGAACCGTCCGCACCGAGATTCCCGCCATGGCGCGTGAACGCGCTGCGGACGTCCGACACCGTGCGGTTGCGATTGTCCGTGAGGCACTCGACCATCACGGCGACACCGCCCGGACCGTAGCCTTCGTAGCGCACTTCCTGGAACTGTTCGCTGCCGCCCTCGCCCGTGCCGCGCCTGACGGCTCGCTCGATCGTGTCACGCGGCATGCTCGCCGCGCGCGCCTTTTCCATCGCCAGGCGCAGGCGCGGGTTCGATCCCGGCTCGCCACCACCGAGGCGAGCCGCGGTGGTCAGCTCGCGAATCAGCTTGGTGAAAATCTTCCCCCGCTTGCGGTCCTGCGCGCCCTTGCGGTGCTGGATGTTGGCCCACTTGCTGTGTCCCGCCACGCAACTCACCCGGGAGCGGCCGGAAAGTGCGGGTATGATATCTGCTCGCGTCCGACGGGGACAGCCCGATTCGACCGTGGAAACAACGACTTCCAGTGCCAGACCGCCCACCGACCGCGTGCTCGCCGCGAGGGAGGAAGTGCGGGCGGTGGCAGCCGCGGAGGTCGCACGGCGCGCGCTGGAGCTGGCCGAAATCGTCGCGACCCTGGCAGTCGATGACGAGGTCGTGCTGGCGGCACTCGCGCTCCCCCTCCTCGACAGCGGCGCCCTCGACGAGAAGACCGCGCTTCCCCGTTTTGGCCGCGATGCCGTGCGCCTCGCGCGCGAGCTGACGAACATCGGCCACTTTGGGCTGCCCGCGCAGTGGAACCCGGCGCTGCGGCTTTCCGACGCCCAAGCCGAAACGCTTCGCAAGATGCTGCTCGCGGTCGTCACGGATCCGCGGCTCATCGTGCTACGGCTCGCGGAGCAGCTGCATGCACTGCGAAACGCCAAGCTCCTCAGCGCCGACGAGCAGCGTCGCCTCGCACTCGAAACGCGAGAAATCTACGCGCCGCTCGCCAATCGCCTCGGCGTCTGGCAACTCAAGTGGGAGCTCGAAGACTTCGCCCTGCGCTACCTGCAGCCCGACGACTACCGCGTCATCGCAGCTTCGCTGAAGCAGCGCCGCGCTGAACGCGAGCGCTCGCTGGAGGAAATCCGCCGCAGACTGAGCGACGAGCTCGCGAAAGCCGGCGTCACCGCGGAAGTGGCTGCGCGGCCGAAACACATTCACAGCATCTGGCGCAAGATGCAGCGCAAGCAGCTCGCTTTCGAGCAGGTGCTGGATGTCCGCGCCCTGCGCGTCATCGTGAACACGATCTCCGAGTGCTACGCGGCGCTCGGCGTGGTGCACGGGCTCTGGCCGTACCTTCCGGGTGAGTTCGACGACTACATCGCCACGCCGAAGGGCAACGATTATCGCTCGCTGCACACGGCGGTCACGGCGGACGCGCAGCCGCTCGAAGTCCAGATCCGCACGCGCGAGATGCACGAGCATGCGGAGCTCGGTGTCGCCGCTCACTGGAAGTACAAGGAGGGCGGACGTCGCGACGCCGCGTACGAATCGAAGATCCACCGCATCCGCCAGCTGCTCGAGCCGACGCCCGGCGGCGACGGCAACGAGGACGTCGATTTCCTCGAGCGCATGCGCGCGGATATCTTCGTCGATCGCGTCTACGCGCTCAGCCCCCGCGGCGAGGTCATCGATCTGCCGAAGGGCGCCACGCCGATCGATTTCGCGTATCACCTGCACACCGACCTGGGTCATCGCTGCCGCGGCGCGCGCGTCAACGGCCGCATGGTGGCCCTCAACTACCAGCTGAAGACCGGCGAAGTGGTCGAGATTGTCACCGGTCGCGAAGTGCAGCCGAGCCGCGACTGGCTGCGCGAAGAAAACGGCTTCCTGGCCTCGTCACGCAGCCGCGCCAAGGTCCGCAGCTTTTTCCGCAAGAAGGAAGAAGAAGAGGCAGCCCGCGCGCAGCGCGCCAGCGCTCCCGAGGCCGAGACCCCGGTGCCCGAGGTAGCGGAGGTATCCGTCGAGACGGTCGTTGCCGAACGTCCGGTGCGTACCGGCAGCTCCAGCGGGGTCGTGCTCGGTGGCGTGGGCGATGTACTCTCGAACTTCGCGCGCTGCTGCCGCCCGGTGCCGCCGGAACCGATCGTCGGCTACATTACCCAGGGCCGCGGGGTGCGGGTTCACAAGCAGACCTGCGCGAGCCTGCAGCGCATGAAGCTGCGTCAACCCGAACGCATCGTAAACGTCGAGTGGGGTGTAAAGGCCGGCCAGCTTTTCCCGGTCGAGATTGCCGTTCACGCCTTCGACCGGCGTGGACTGGTGCGCGACATCAGCGCGGTCCTGGCTGACGAGCAGATCAGCATTCAGCAGATGACGACGACCACGAACGCTCGCGAGAATACTGCCCAGGTGGCGCTGCGCGTCGGCGTGCATGGCCTGGACGAGGTGACACGCCTGCTGAGCCGTATCGGCAGCCTCCCCAACGTGGTGCGCGCGAGGCGCACGATCTGATGGCCACCGAGAAACTCAACGCACCCGATCTTCGCCGCCACGTCATTCTCGTGGATGCGGACGTCGAGCCGTTGCGCAAGGTCGTCGCGCCACTCCGCGACGAATACGAGTTTCATCTCACCATCAGCGCCACCGATGCCCTGGCGCTGCTGCACCGTCACCGGGTTGCCGCCATTGTCTGCGGGCAGAAGCTCTTCAGCTCGACCGGGCTGGAGCTTCTCGCAGCGGCACGCCAGCGGTCCCCCGAGACGACGCGCATCCTCATCGCGGAAGGCAGCGATCGCAAGGCGCTCGAAGAATCGAGCGCGGATGCGGGCCTCTTCCAGGTGTTGCAGCGGCCTTGCACGACGAATCAGCTCAAGGAATCGCTGCACGCAGCGGTGCGCGCCCTGGACATGCGAACCGAGGAGACAGGCGAGGTCGAGCATGTCGTGATGGAGACGGCCGAAGAGCGCCCTCCGCCCACGGAGGCCGCTGAAGTTCCCATCGCCGTTCTCACGACGGACGCGCAGCTCTTCGAGGCGATTTCATCCGCTGTCCAGGGCCGACACGAAGCCTTCCTGGCGACGCGACTCGAGGACGCGGCTGGACTCGCAACGAGTGGTCGCTGCCCGGTGCTCATCACTGACCAAGCCCTCGCCCAGCCGGCACTCGAGCGCATCACGCGGCATCTGCACACCTACGAATCCGCCCTCGTCACGATTGCCGTCGGCACACGCGAGCAGGGAAACGCGCTGATGGGACTGCTGTCCACCGGGCAGATCCACCGGTTCCTGCTCAAGCCGGTGACGCCGGGACTCGCGCGTCTCGCGATCGATTCCGCGTGTCGCCAGCACCTGGCGCTGAAAACTCATCCGCGCACCGATCCGCTGCCGCAGCCGCACAAGCACGAGGCCGCACCGGCGCCGGATCACACGGTTCGCCGCGATCCGCCTGCGCGGCATGAGCCGGTTCACCGGGTTCATGAGCCGGTTCACCGGGTTCGTGAAGCGCCAGCGCCGCCTCCCGAGCAGCCGAACCGGGCCGCTCCACCAGCTCGCCCTCCTCCGCCCGCAGCACCTCCGCCGGAGGGACCCGCGTTTGCACTCGCGGGTGATGACCGCCTCGCCAGTCTGCCGACCGCCGGATTCAGGCCGCACAGGCCGATCATGCAGCGCGAGCTCTTCAGCTCACGCAACCTGGCGATCCTGGCCGCACTGCTGGTGGTGGGCGGCGCGATCGCCTGGTGGTTTCTTCGCGAGCCGCCCGTCGATCCCACGATCGCCGCGATCCAGGAAAACCTGGTGTCCGCTGCGAAGGCAGTCGCCGCCGGCGAGATCGTGGCGCCGCCGGACCGCAGCGCCGTGCATTTCTACAACGCGGTGCTGGAGAAAGATCCCCAGAACGCCACCGCGAGCAAGGCGCTGGATGACATCGCGGAGCGTTTCATCGAGCAAGCCGAGACGCTGATCGTCGATGGCCGCCTGGACGACGCCCAGAACGCGCTCGCCGGCGTGAGGGCCGCGCGGCCGCAACATCGCCGGCTGCGTTTCCTCGACACGCAACTGCGCAAGGAGATGCAGGATCGCCTGGTGCTGCGGGCGCGAGAGTCGGCCGGCGCTGGCGACCTCCGCTCCGCGCAGCAACTCCTCGAAGAGGCCGCGAAGGTCTCTCCGGGAACGGCGAGCGACTCGGCCGAGGTCAACGCTGCTCGCGCCACGCTTGCCGAACGAGAACGCGCGCAGACAGTGACGCGCCTGCTTGAAACGGCGCGCCAGCGCGTTGCACAGGGCCGGCTGGTGAATCCCGAGAACGACAGCGCCAAGTTTCACCTCCGCGCCGCGCAGCGCCTCGAGCCAGACAACATTGCCGTCCAGCAGGGACTGCGCGATCTCGGAACGCGCGCCGCGACGGAAGCGCAGCGGGCCATCGACCGCAACCAGATGGACAACGCCCGCACGTGGATCGCCGAGGCGGCGAGTCTCGGC